>ENA-OQKD01000043-OQKD01000043.1-human-gut-metagenome-genome-assembly--contig:-NODE-43-length-32520-cov-3.192480_pt1 | contig 32520 bp, 41 predicted proteins | sample MGYA00242775_ERZ504792 | MGnify/ENA primary metagenome ERZ504792 (study PRJEB26092, sample SAMD00036401) | human gut metagenome | host: Homo sapiens | study: EMG produced TPA metagenomics assembly of...
AAATGTCTTTTTCTCGTTGACATAGAAAAGGGATTCAGGTATAATCAATTCTAGTGTTACGGAGAGCAGTGACAGTTTAAAGCACGGAAGGTCTGGGGGATTCAGAGAGTCTGAAGCAGACATGGACGTTTCGTTACGGAGAAAGATATTTACAAGGAGGATGAGCATGTATTCATTAGAAGAAATTCAGCAGACAGATAAAGAAATCGCGGATCTGATCCAGGCGGAGGTGCAGCGTCAGAATTCTCACATTGAGCTGATTGCATCCGAAAACTGGGTGAGCAGGGCTGTTATGGCAGCAATGGGAAGTCCGCTGACAAATAAATATGCAGAGGGATATCCGGGCAAACGATTTTACGGCGGGTGCGCCTGCGTGGATGAAGTAGAGCAGCTTGCGATCGACAGGGCGAAAGAGCTTTTTGGCTGCGAATATGTAAATGTTCAGCCTCATTCCGGAGCCCAGGCAAACATGGCAGTATTTTTTGCAATGCTGAAGCCGGGAGATACCGTGCTGGGCATGGATCTTGCCCACGGCGGTCATCTGACACATGGAAGTCCGGCAAATATGTCAGGTACTTATTTCCATGCGGTTTCCTATGGAGTAAATGATGACGGCATCCTTGACTATGACGAGGTTCGCAGGATCGCGCTGGAATGTAAGCCCAAAATGATCGTTGCAGGCGCCAGCGCCTATGCCCGCACCATTGATTTTAAGAAGTTCCGTGAGATTGCAGACGAGGTGGGAGCATATCTTATGGTGGATATGGCTCATATTGCCGGTCTTGTGGCAGGCGGACAGCATCCAAGCCCTGTCCCTTATGCTGACGTTGTAACAACAACCACACATAAGACACTGAGAGGCCCAAGAGGCGGACTGATCATGAGCAGCGCAGAAAATGCAAAGAAATTTAATTTTAACAAAGCTGTTTTCCCGGGAATCCAGGGAGGCCCTCTGATGCATGTGATCGCTGCCAAGGCGGTATGCCTGAAAGAAGCTCTGCAGCCGGAATTTAAAGAGTATGCCCGCATGGTAGTGGAAAATGCTCAGGCGCTCTGCAAAGGACTTCAGAACAGAGGCGTTGATATTGTATCCGGAGGAACCGATAACCATCTGATGCTGGTAGATCTGAAAAACCTTGGGGTAACAGGAAAAGAAATGGAAAATCTTCTTGACGAGGCAAACATTACCTGCAATAAAAACACCATTCCAAATGATCCTCAGTCTCCGTTTGTAACAAGCGGCGTACGTCTGGGAACACCGGCAGTAACCTCCAGAGGAATGAAGCCGGAAGATATGGATGTGATCGCAGAAGCCATTTCTCTGATGCTGAAAAGCCGTGATAACAGAGAACAGGCAAAGGCCCTTGTAAAAACACTGACAGATAAATATCCGCTTGTGGGTTAATCAAAAAATTCTTGTTGGATACTGTAAATTATGATATAATAAACAAAGAGTTTGAAGCAGGCACTCTGCGCAACGCAGAGTGTCTTTTTCTATCAAAAACGAAAAGGAGGAAAGAGCATGAGCGAAAAAAAGAAGAACGGAGGTGCGCTTCTGGGTGCAGCCTTTCTGATGGCAACCTCAGCGATCGGACCTGGATTTCTCACTCAGACATCTAAATTCACCAGTGATTTTCAGGCAAGCTTCGGATTTGTAATCCTGATCTCCATTCTACTGTCAGCAGTGGCGCAGATGAATATCTGGAGAGTACTGTGCGTGACAGGACTGAGAGGACAGGAGGTTGCAAATAAAGTGCTTCCGGGACTTGGATATCTGGTAGCTTTTATGGTGGTCTTAGGCGGTCTGGTATTTAATATCGGCAACGTTGGCGGAGGTGCGCTGGGCTTTAATACCCTTCTGGGAATTCCGACCAAGGTGGGATATGTACTTGCCGGAGTACTGGCAATCCTGGTATTTCTTTCCAGAAATGCAAAGGGCGCCATGGACACACTGACAAAGGTTCTCGGAGCGATCATGATCGTGGTTATTTTTATTGTGATCGTAGTTGTAAAGCCGCCGGTAGGTTCAGCCATTAAGAATACCTTTGTTCCGGATGCAGGCGTTCAGGCTCTTGTGCCTGCTATTATCACGCTTCTGGGCGGAACTGTGGGAGGATATATTACCTTTGCCGGAGCGCACCGTCTGATCGATGCTGGTATTACAGGTGAAAAGAACTTAAAAGAGATCAATAAAAGCTCTGTAATGGGAATCGGTATTGCAACCATCGTCCGTATTTTCCTGTTCCTGGCAGTGCTTGGCGTAGTGGTAAAGGGCGTGGCTCTTGACTCTGCCAACCCGGCAGCGGATGCATTCAGAAAGGGTGCGGGAGAGATCGGCTACCGTTTCGCAGGTCTTGTTCTTTTATGTGCGGCGATCACTTCGATCATCGGTGCAGCCTATACTTCCGTATCCTTTTTAAAGACCTTCCATCCGGCTATTGAAAAGCACGAGAATGGCGTAATTATCGGTTTTATCGCAGCATCTACACTGATCATGCTGATTCTTGGAAATCCGGCAACTCTTCTTGTTGTTGCAGGCGCTCTGAACGGACTGATCCTTCCGATCACTCTGGGAATCTGCCTGATCGCATCAAAGAAAAAACCATTATGGGAGAAAACTATCATCATCCTACATGGCTTCTGGTACTTGGAATTATTGTAGTTATTATTTCTGCTTATCTTGGAATCACAACTTTTGTATCAAATCTGGGAAGTTTATTCTGAGCATAGTGAGAACAGGGAAAGGTGTGGTCACAGAGGCTTACACCTTTTTCTGATATTTATGAATCAAGGAGAAAAACATGCAGAATATCAGGATTTTAACAGCAGGAGATTCTTCTATTTTGATTGAATTCGGAAAGGAGATCAGTCCGGAGATCAACAGGAAGATTTCTGCTACTATTCAGCTTATGAAGGAACAGCATATTGAGGGCGTGGTGGACATGATCCCTGCATTCTGTTCTCTTCTGATCAATTACGACCCCCGCGTGATCTCCTATGAGGAGATCCGCGAAAGAATGCAGGCGCTGGTAAAGGTGGAAGTAAAAGCCGGAGAGACCCGCAAAAGGATTTTTGAGATCCCGGTATGCTATGGCGGTGAATACGGACCGGATATTGCGAACATTGCAGAGCATGCAGGTCTGACAGAGGAAGAGGTGATCCGCATTCATTCCTCAAAAGACTATCTGATCTATATGCTGGGCTTTTTGCCGGGCTTTACCTATCTGGGCGGACTGGATGAACGGCTCCATACCCCCAGACTTGCCAATCCGAGAATACGGATCAGCGCAGGCAGTGTGGGAATCGGAGGTTCTCAGACAGGCATTTATCCACTGGACTCTCCGGGAGGCTGGCAGCTTATGGGCATGACTCCGGTAAAAACCTATGATCCGGACCGGGAAGTGCCGATTCTGGTAGAAGCCGGAGATTATATCAGGTTTGTCCCGGTGGACGAGGAAGAATATCTGCGTATCAAGGATGCTGTGGAACGTGGAGAATATCAGTGCGTGATCCACGAGGAAGAGGTGTAAAATGGGAATTCGTGTATTAAAAGGCGGAATGTTGACAACAGTTCAGGATCTTGGCCGAACCGGATATCAGAGTCAGGGCTTTTCCGTGGCAGGCGTCATGGATGTGCGTTCCTTTAAAATCGCCAATCTTCTTCTGGACAATCCGGAAAACGAGGCAGTACTGGAAATGACGCTGATCGGTCCCACACTGGAATTTACATCAGCAACCATTATTGCCATTACCGGAGGAGATTTTCAGCCTCAGGTCAATGGAGAACCGGTACCTATGTACACGGCTCTCTATATGAATAAGGGAGATATTCTGAAATTCGGAAGCGCAAGAACAGGAAGTAGAGGATATATTGCCTTTTCCAGTTATCTGGATATTCCGGTGGTTATGGGAAGCCGATGCACTAATATGAAAAGCGGAATCGGAGGCTTTAAGGGAAGGAAGCTTCAGGCGGGAGATTACATGAATTTCCGTATAAAGAGAAGATATCTTCCGTTTTTCCTTTCCAGAAAGCTGGAGCCGGAGAACTTTGATCAGGACCAGGCAGAGATCCGCGTGGTCATGGGACCTCAGGAAGAGCTTTTCAGCAGACAGGGAATCGAGACATTTCTTGGCAGCGAGTATACAGTAACCAGTGATTTTGACAGAATGGGCTGCAGACTGGAGGGCCCGTTTATCGCTCCAAAGGAAACCTCAGATATCATTTCTGACGGAATTGCTTTTGGCTCTGTGCAGGTTCCCTCTCACGGAAAACCGATCATTCTCCTTTCTGACAGACAGACAACAGGAGGATACGGAAAGATCGCCACAGTGGCGTCTGTAGATATTCCGGCAGTAGTCCAGAGAAAAACCGACCAGAAGCTCCGGTTCCGCGCAATTTCCGTGCAGGAAGCCCAGGCTCTTTACCTGAAAGAAATCGAAGAGCTGGATGCTATGAGAAAGATCATACATCAGCCCTGCAAAGAGGTTCTGGACTGCAGACTGGTTGCAAAAAGACTGAGGAAATTATTCGAATAAAGCTTTGTACGGGACAGTGCTGTGAGAACAGCAGCCTGTACCTTCAGGTATCAATAGAAAATGCAGCAGAAAAGGAGAGATACGAATGGATTTAGAAAAAATTGAAGGACTGGTAAAAATAATCGAAAATTCTTCTCTGACAGAATTTACTCTGAAAGAGGGAGATATGAAGATCACAATGAGCAAGCTGGATCATCCTCCTGTAGTGGCAGCCGGACTGCCGGTAGCAGCGGCTGTGGGCGCACCGGAGGCGGCTGTGGAAGAAGCGGATCAGGAAGATGAGAAGCTCTTTATCACTTCTCCTATAGTGGGAACCTTTTATTCAGCTCCGGCGCCGGATGCCCCGGCTTTTGTAAAGGTGGGAGATCAGGTGAAAAACGGACAGACAGTATGTATTCTGGAAGCGATGAAGCTGATGAATGAGATCCAGAGTGATTTTGACTGTGAGATCGAGGCAGTTCTTGTAAGCAATGAGCAGAAGGTAGAATACGGACAGCCTCTGTTCCGTGTAAAAAAATTATAAAAGCCGGAGGGAGGCCTGAATATTGTTTAACAAAATTTTGATTGCCAACCGGGGAGAAATTGCTGTCCGAATTATCCGCGCCTGCAGAAACTTAGGCATACGCAGTGTGGCTGTCTATTCCAAAGAGGATGCCAAAAGCCTTCATGTGCAGCTGGCAGACCAGAGAATCTGTATTGGAGAGGGCCCTGCCAGAAACAGTTATCTGAATATGGACAGGATCATCCAGGCAGCCAGAAATATGGGAGCGGACGCCATTCATCCCGGATTTGGATTTTTGTCTGAAAACAGTGAATTTGTCCGCAGATGTCAGGAAAACGGGATTACCTTCATAGGTCCGGATGCAGATGTGATCGATAAAATGGGAAATAAATCTCAGGCAAGAAAAACCATGATGGAAGCCGGAGTTCCTGTAGTGCCGGGAACAAAGGAACCTGTTTATGATGCGGAAACAGGACTGAAGCTTGCCGGAGAGATCGGATATCCGGTTATGATCAAGGCATCCTCCGGAGGCGGCGGAAAAGGAATGAGAGTAGCTGCTTCAGAGGATGAATTTGAATTTCAGTTTAATGTGGCTCAGAGAGAATCGGCAAACGCTTTTGGCGACGACACCATGTATATTGAGCGGTTTGTGGAAAATCCCCGTCATGTGGAAATTCAGATCATGGCAGATAAATTCGGAAATGTTGTGGCTCTTGGAGAAAGAGACTGCTCTGTTCAGAGAAATCATCAGAAGCTGATCGAGGAATCTCCGTCTCCGGCTATCACAGAGGAAACCAGAGAAAAAATGAACCAGTATGCGGTACTGGCTGCCAAAACAGTAAACTACACCAATGCAGGAACCATTGAGTTTATTGTAAGCCCGAAGGGTGAATTCGTTTTTTATGGAAATGAATACCCGGATTCAGGTAGAGCATGGCGTTACAGAAATGGTTACAGGCACGGATCTGATCATTGAGCAGATCAGAGTTGCCATGGGACTTCCGCTGAGCTTTAAACAGGAGGATGTGAAGTTGCGCGGCCACGCTATTGAATGCAGGATCAACGCAGAGATACCGGAAAAGAATTTTATGCCAAGTCCAGGTGTGGTTCAGCATCTTCATCTTCCGGCAGGAAACGGAGTGCGGGTGGATACCGGACTTTATACAGGGTACCGGATCCCCTCTGAATATGATTCCATGATCGCCAAGGTGATCGTCCATGCTCCGGACCGTGAGGCTGCTCTCCAGAAAATGCGTTCTGCGCTGGATGAGATGCTGATCGTAGGAGTGGAAACAAATCTTGATTTTCAGTATCAGATCATGAGACATCCGGTATTCTGTGAAGGAAAGGCAGATACAGGATTTATTGAAAATCTGATGCATATTAAATAGGAGGGACAGGATTTATGTACAAAGTAGATTTAAACAGTGACCTGGGAGAAAGCTTTGGCAATTATACCATTGGAAATGACGATAAGGTGATCCCTCTGATCACATCAGCCAATGTAGCCTGCGGCTATCATGCTTCTGATCCCGTTGTGATGGATAAGACTCTTGGCATGGCAAAAGAAGCCGGCATTCGTGTGGGGGCGCATCCGGGCTTTCCGGATCTGATGGGATTTGGCAGAAGGAATTTAAGCGTCAGCCCTGACGAGGCAAAGGCTTATGTCCTGTATCAGCTTGGAGCGCTGGAAGCCTTTTGCAGAGTCCATCATATGAAAATGCAGCATGTGAAGCCTCATGGAGCCCTTTACAATATGGCTGCCAAAGACTATGAGCTGTCTCTTGCAATCTGTCAGGGGATCAAAGACTTTGATCCGGAGCTTATTGTTCTGGCTCTTTCCGGCGGCGAGCTTGCCCGGGCGGCAAAAGATTTGGGACTTCGCACTGCGCTGGAGGTTTTTGCGGACCGTGCCTATGAGGAGGACGGTTCTCTTGTAAACCGCCGTAAAGAAGGCGCAATGATCACAGACGAGGAGCTTGCGGTTTCCCGTGTAGTGCGGATGGTAAAAGAGAAAAAGGTTACGGCAATTACCGGAAAGGATATTCCTATTCAGGCAGATTCTGTGTGCGTTCACGGAGACGGGGCCAAGGCCCTTGCGTTTGTGGAAAAAATCCGCAGAGCTCTGACCGATGAGGGCGTGGAGATCTGTGCCCTTGACAGGATTGTATAAATGTGAATAAAATAAGACAGAATCAGTTCAGAACTTCTGGACGGTTCTGTCTTACTTATTGTTAGAGCAAGCCGGTGGTCGTGATTCTTATTTTCAAAGAAGTTTGAATCGGACTTGTATGCTTTGTCCAAAACAGAAATTTTTATTCTGTGATAAAATCACAGAAATCTTTTCAGGAAAACAGTATACTATAGAAAAAGGCAGGTGAATGAAAATGGAACATGTAGTGATCATTGGCGCAGGTCCGGCAGGGATTTCCGCAGCTCTTTATACAGCCAGAGGAAATCTGGATCCTCTTGTGATCCACACAGGGATCGGAGCCCTTGAAAAAGCAGAAAAAATAGAAAATTATTATGGCCTGGAGAAGCCTCTTTCCGGGCAGGAGCTTTTTAGACAGAGGAATTGCCCAGGCAAAGGCTCTGGGAGTCAGAGTCATGGAAACCCAGGTTCTGGGGATCAGCGGATTTGATACTTTTACAATCAGAACAACAGACGGAGACATAGAAACAGAAAGTGTGATCCTTGCTACAGGAAGTAAACGGGCAGCGTCCTCTATTCCGGGAATCAGAGAATACGAAGGAAAAGGAGTCAGCTACTGCGCTATCTGCGATGCCTTTTTTTACAGGGGAAAACAGGTTGCAGTTCTGGGAAACAGTGATTTTGCCCTTCATGAGGCAGAGCAGCTGAAAAATGTGACTCCTTCCGTGACGATTTATACCAATGGGGAAAAGCCTGAATTTTCAAGAGAACATGATATTCAGGTGAATACCATGAAAATCCAGTCAGTAGAAGGTGGGAATACTGTTTCCGGCCTTCGGATGGAACAGGATATGAGTACCCTGGAAAGTGATGGTCAGAAGGAGTCTTTTTATCCGGCTGACGGGATATTCGTAGCTCTTGGAACAGCGGGAAGTACGGAGATTGCCCGGCAGATGGGAGCTGAACTTACAGAAAAAGGAAATATCAAAGTAAATCAGGAAATGGAAACAACGATTCCGGGACTTTTTGCAGCAGGAGACTGTACAGGCGGCCTGCTTCAGGTAGCGACAGCCGTCTCAGAAGGCTGCGCGGCCGGAATCAGCGCAGGAAAATATATCCGAAGAAAATTCAAAAAATAAAGGAGCGATTGATTATGGAAATTACTTTAACATCACAGAATTTTGAAACAGAGGTACTTCAGTCAGAAAAGCCGGTTCTGGTGGATTTCTGGGCAACCTGGTGCGGCCCGTGTATGCGGCAGGCGCCTATTGTAGAAGAGATCGCAGCTGAGGGATATACAGTAGGGAAGGTGGATGTGGACCAGGAACCTGCTCTTGCCCAGCAGTTTCGGATTATGAGTATTCCCACTCTTCTGGTGTTTAAGAACGGAAAAGAAGCAAACCGTGTCGTAGGACTCACCTCCAAGAATGATCTGCTTGCTCTTCTTAATGACTGAAGCAAGCATCGGGGAGTCTGACATATGAAAATTTTGCTGGCAGCATGCAACGCAAAATACATCCACTCCAATCCGGCAGTGTATGATCTCAGAGCGTTTGCATCTGAATATAAAGAACACATACTTCTTGGGGAGTATACCATTAATCAGACAAAGGATGAGATCCTGAAGGAGATTTACAGAAGCGGCGCAGAGGTAGTTTGTTTTTCCTGCTATATCTGGAATATTTCCTTTGTCCGGGAACTGATCTTTGACCTTAAAAAAATACTTCCGGGTACGGCCTTCTGGGTCGGAGGCCCGGAGGTTTCTTTTGATGCGGAAAATTTTTTAAAGGAAATGCCTCAGGTAACAGGCGTTATGGTGGGGGAAGGAGAAGAAACCTTTCTGGAGCTTGCCCGTTATTACATAGAGAAAAAAGGGACGCTGGCAGATATCAGGGGAATTGCGTTCCGGGAAAACGGCGAGATCTTTCACAACGGATGGCGGAAAGTAATGGATTTAAGCAGAGTTCCCTTTGCCTATGAGCAGACAGAGGATTTTGCAAACAGGATCATTTATTATGAAAGCAGCAGAGGCTGTCCTTTTTCCTGCAGCTACTGCCTTTCTTCCATTGATAAAAAGCTTCGGTTCCGCAATCTGGAGCTTGTAAAAAAAGAGCTTCAGTTTTTCCTGGATAAAAAGGTTCCTCAGGTAAAGTTTGTGGACAGGACCTTTAACTGTAAACACGATCATGCAATGGAAATCTGGAAGTATATTTTGGAGCACGACAACGGAGTGACGAATTTCCACTTTGAAATATCCGCTGATCTGCTTCGTGAGGAAGAGCTGGAGCTGATGAGCAGAATGCGCCCCGGACTGATCCAGCTTGAGATTGGAGTTCAGTCCACAAATCCGGATACCATCCGCGCGATCCACAGGAACATGGATCTGAAAAAGCTGGAAGCATCTGTGGCCCGTGTAAAGAGCTTTGGAAATATCCATCAGCATCTGGATCTGATCGCCGGACTTCCCTGTGAGGATTATGAAAGCTTCCGGCGTTCCTTTGAACAGGTTTACCGCATGAAGCCGGATCAGCTTCAGCTGGGATTTCTGAAGGTGCTGAAAGGCTCTTCCATGTATCATGAGGCGCAAAAATATGAAATTCTGTACAAGGAAAAAGAGCCTTATGAGGTTCTGTCTACCGCCTGGCTTTCTTATGAGAATATTTTGAAGCTGAAAATGGTGGAAAGTATGGTGGAAGTGTATTATAATAGTGGTCAGTTCCGGAAAACGCTTTCCTGGATCGAGACGTATTATCAGGAGATGTTTTCTTTTTATGAAAGCCTGGGAGCCTATTATGAGGAAAAAGGATATGAAGAGATTTCTCATTCCAGGCTCAGGCGTTATGAGATTCTCCTTGAATTTCTGAAAGAGAGGACACAGCTTCCTGTAAATACAGCATCTCAGCATATGGTATATGATCTTTATCTGAGAGAAAAGCTGAAAAAACGTCCGGTTTTTGCTATGGATCAGAAGCCTTATGAAGCATCTGTGAGAAATTACAGGAAAGCAAATAAAATTCCAAAAACAGCTCACATTGAAGTATTTGGTGACGGAAGCGCGGTTCTGTTTGATTATGAAGCGCGTGACCCTCTTACAAACAATGCACGGGCAGAACAGATTTTTTTGGAACGGAACCCGGTAAATGATATAGAAACAGAAGCGTGATCCGTAATATAAAAGAGGTGACAAATATGGGAATGTTTAATCCGAAAAAACGTAAAATAATTACAGCAGTGATCGCTGTGATCCTTGTGCTTGCCATGGTGGTTCCAAGTATCCTGTCCATTCTTGTCTGACAGAGGAAACGATACATGAAACTTGGACAGAAAGCAATGGAAGCATTAAGAGCTGAGATCACAGGTGAACTGAAGGCAGGGGATGATCTGGTTGTTGCAGGAGATATCGCCCTGTCAGGGACAGCTCTGATTGCAGAAAAGGAAAAAGAAACCCTTAAAAGCTATTTTTCAGAAGGCTTTCTCTGGGATGCGCGGAGAAGCCCCTCTCTTTATGGAGCATATGACGCGGAGGTTCTTTTAGGAGACCGGGAAAATCTTACCTGTGAGCAGATGAACGGGAGAAAAAGAGCCTGTGCAGAAAAATCCTCTGTATGGGAAGCTGCACGGAATATGGGAGCAGATGCGCTTTATGTTCTGGGAACAGGCGGTGTGCTTGCCGGCCTGTGGAAAATGGCAGAGGCCGGAGAAACAGGAATTCAGGCAGATCTCCGCAAAATACCTGTGCGACAGGAAACCATAGAAATCTGTGAGCGGTTTGATCTGAATCCTTACAGGCTTTTTTCGGAAGGGGCGCTTTTGATCGGCACGCAAAATGGGGCGGAGCTTGAGCTTTTCTGCAGACAGAAAGGAATTCCGGCGGCTGTGATCGGAAAGGCTGTAAAGGGTAATGACAGATTACTGTACAGCGGAGAAAACTGCAGATATCTGGAACGTCCTGCGGAAGATGAGCTTACAAAATTTTCCTGGGGAAGTTCCTGGAAAAATAAAGGTCTGCTTCCGGGCAAAGACAAAAACCAGAAAAGCCATAAACGGAATCAGGATAAAGGCAATACCGGAATACTTTCCGAAAAAGATAAATAAAATCAGAAAAGTCATAAATGAGAGCCATACAGAACTAAAGACATGGCATTTACGGAAACAGGAAATCAAAATATAAAACAGAACATAAATGTGACGTTTCTGTAAAGGGAGAAACAGAAGGCTGTATATGCACAATACAGACAAGGAAAATGGCAGTATACTTCCAGAAAAATACAAGGAGAAACAGATATGCTGAATATTGTACTTCACCAGCCGGAGATTCCGGCAAATACCGGAAATATCGGAAGAACCTGTGTGGCAACAGGAACCAGGCTTCATTTGATCGAGCCTCTTGGCTTCAGTCTCAGCGAAAAGGCATTAAAAAGAGCCGGAATGGATTACTGGAAGGATCTGGATGTAACTACTTATCTTGATTATGAGGATTTTCTGAACAGAAATCCGGGGGCAAAAATTTACTATGCCAGTACAAAAGCACCTCAGACCTATGCAGATATCAGCTATGAGGAGGACTGCTTTATTATGTTTGGCAAGGAAAGCGCTGGCATACCGGAGGAAATTCTTCTTAAAAACCAGGAACGCTGTGTAAGGATTCCCATGATCAACGACATCCGTTCTCTGAATCTCAGCAATTCTGTGGCAGTAATTCTTTATGAGGCTCTGAGACAGCAGAATTTCAGCCATATGCAGCTGGAGGGACAGCTTACAAAATATCACTGGAAATAAAAGAAATCAGGCAGAGCATTGTCTGAGGGACGGCTCTGTGCTGAATAAAAATAGAAACTCTGAGATACATTTCGGGTATGGAAAATCTCAGAGTTTTTGTTTTGCAGCAAATGATACTGGCAGCATCTCTTTAATAAAGGAATTTTTTAGATATAAGGCTGTTCTGGTCTATAAGGAGTGGTTATTTTATCTGTCATAAAAGGATGAGCAAAAGAGTAAGAGTGAATCTGCTGCAGTATGTATCATACAGATATAAAAAATAAATAAGTTCTGTATGCTCAGCATACAGGATCAGAGCCAGAAAGAGATGGAATAGTTTTTAGAATATTTATGAATAAAAACCAAAATAAGAAAACAAAAATGCTGCGATTTATTAAAAATACACAAATTATAATTGAAAACATGTAAGAAAAATGATAATATAATTAAAATATAACTTTAATATAAAGAAAAATCTGTATGTACAGATAAAAATTAAAATTTATGAGAATATAAAACCGGAATATTCTCAGATATCAAAAAGGAGGCAGGGATATGGAGCTTGAACAGTATCGTATATATTCTGAAATGGCAAGAGGAATTCGAAAGGCCCCTCTTGTTTTGAAAAATGCGAATATTTTTTATGCACATTCAGGTGAATTCCGCAAAGGCGACGTGGCTGTTGCAGACGGACTGGTTCTTGGAACAGGAAGCTACAGCGGTGAGAGGGAAACAGATCTTTCCGGAAAGTATCTCTGCCCGGGCTTTATTGACAGTCACCTTCATCTGGAATCTACTCTTGTGACTCCGGGAGAGCTGATCCGTCAGGCTGCCCAGTGCGGAACTACTACATTTATTGTGGATCCTCATGAATCTGCCAATGTGTCAGGAACAGACGGCATTGATTATATTCTGGAGCAGACAGAGGATGTTCCTGCCAATGTGTATGTGATGATGCCCTCCTGTGTGCCTGCAACCCATGTAGATGACAATGGATGCGCTCTGACAGCAGGAAAAATGAAGAGCTATCTGAATAATCCGAGAATTCTGGGACTTGGAGAGGTGATGGACGCCGTTTCCGTGATCAATGGCAGTGTTTCCATGTATGAAAAACTGGGATTGTTTCAGGATCGTATCCGGGACGGACATGCGCCGTTTCTGGAAGAGGGAGAACTGGCAGCTTATGCGCTGGCGGGAATTGCAACGGATCATGAGTGCGTGGACTATGAATATGCTATGGAGGAATGCCGAAACGGTCTGCAGGTGCTGATCCGGGAAGGCAGTGCGGCGCGCAATCTGGAAGCTATTATAAATGGTATCGTAAAAAATCATACAGATACTTCAGGATTCTGCTTTTGTACAGATGATAAACACATTGAAGAGATACGGAGAGAGGGACATATTAATTACAATGTAAAACGCGCGGTACAGCTTGGACTGGCTCCGGAAAAGGCTCTTAAAATGGCAACGATCCAGGCCGCCCGGTGTTATGGACTGAAGCATCTGGGTGCCATTGCTCCTGGCTATCAGGCTGATCTGGTGGTTCTGGATAATCTCAGAGACATGAACGTGCTGGAAGTTTATCATAAAGGCATAAAAATCCAGAAAGATGAAAAAACAGAGATCCGCCCCTGCTCCCCTTATCTTAAAAATACCGTCCATTTAAATAATTTCAGTGAAAAGGATCTGAGGCTTGTACATACAGGAGAAAAAGCCCATGTACTTCAGATGGTAGAGGGACAGATCGTAACAGAAGATCTTGTGGAGGAGGTTCCTTTCAGAGAAGAAGCAGGAGAGAGGATTTTTGCTGCAGATGGCATTTATCAGAAAATTGCAGTGATTGAGCGCCATAAGAATACAGGAAAAACAGGAGTCGGCATTGTAAAAGGGTTCGGGATCACAGGAGGAGCCATCGCGTCAAGTGTTTCTCACGATTCTCACAATCTGATTGTGATCGGAGACAATGACAGAGACATGTATCTGGCTGTGCAGGAGCTTTTGCGCACCCAGGGAGGATACACGCTGGTGGAGAACGGAAAAGTTTACGATACACTGCCGCTTCCGGTTATGGGTCTGATGAGTGATGCAGGGTATGAGAATGTAAACGCACTTCTTGGAAAAATGATCCCCAGGGCATATGAAATGGGAATCAAAAAAGGCTTTGATCCTTTTATCACGTTGTCCTTTATGGCGCTTCCGGTTATTCCTGAAATCCGGGTGACTCCAAGAGGAATCTATCTTGTAAAAGAGGACCGAATTCTTTCCAGTCCTTTTGAAGCATAATGTTATTACCCGGAATGGAAAGAGAAATATTTCAGGTAAATGAAAAGCACGGCAGGAGACAAATCCTATCGTGCTTTTTCCAGAGTGAAAATAAATTCTGTTCCAATGCCCTCGGTACTGATCACATTAATGTGCTGATCATGAGCATGGATGATCTCTTTTACAATAGACAGACCAAGACCGGTACCTTTCTGGTCTTTTCCTCTGGAAATATCTGTTTTATAAAAGCGTTCCCAGATTTTGGAAAGGCTTTCCTTTGGAATGCCGATTCCGTGGTCTTTGACAGAAACAAAAATCTTTTCATTTTTTTTCTGTTGTCTCAATAATGATGGTTGAATGATCCAGGCTGAATTTAATGGCATTGTTCAGCAGATTATGGAGCACCTGCTGGATCTGTTCCACATCTGCCCTGACGTACAGTTCTTTTCCGGAAAGAATCAGTTCAAGGAGAATATGACGTCTGGTGCAGTCGCCCTCATAAGTGGCGGCAGCGTTTTTTTATGGCCTCGTTGATATCAAAGGTCTGAATGTTCAGGAGACGTTTGTGGATATCCAGCTCATTCAGGGTGAGGAGGCCTTTTGTGAGCTTTTCCAGACGGTCAGCCTCATAGGCAATGATCTTCAGGTACTTATCCTGCATTTCCACGGGGATCGTGCCGTCCATCATTGCTTCCACATAGCCTTTTATGGAGGTAAGCGGTGAGCGGAAGTCATGGGAAATATTGGAGATAAACTGTCTCTGATATTCTCCGTTCCGGTTCATTTTATCTGCCATATAGTTCAGATTGTTTGCCAGATATCCAAGCTCATCGTCTGTATAAACAGGAATTTTATAGGTAAGGTTGCCTCCGGCATATTCGGTAACTCCTTTTTTAATCTCTGTAAGCGGTTTGTGAACATACTGACGGAACACAAGCAGGATCAGGGACATCAGTATATAGACAAGCAGGAAAAGAAACTGAAGGATAAAAAGATATCGGTCTCTTTGCTGGTAAAGACTGCTCATCATATAGTGAATGGCAACATAGCCTTTGATGGTCATGTTGTCTGTAATGGGAGCGATTACGCTGAGGCGCGCATCATCCTCAAAGTACCCGTAGAAATAGCCTACCTGATAATAGGTGCTTCCCCAGATAGACGGATCAAAACCTGAAAGAGGAATGGGTTCTTCCGGAGAAATATCTTTCCGGGTGCTCAGAACAACCTCTCCTCTTTCGTTAATGATCCAGATGATGGTATTGGGATAGTCTGCAACCATAGTAAGCTTTTCTCGGATGCTGTCAAGGCTTGAAGCGGAAATATTGTACCGGATATCCTCATTTTCTGAGATACGGTAGGCGCTCTGATAGAGATCTGCGCTGATATCTTTTTCCAGCTGAGATTCGATCATATGAGAGCCGAACAGCGTAACCAGCAGAAAACCAAAGAGTCCTACAAAAAGGTAGACCTCCAGGAATTTCCGGGAGAGCGTTTTTTTTCATCTGTTTTTTACCTCAAATTTGTAGCCGATGCCCCACACAGTTGCAATGCTCCATCCGGGATTATCCTTGATTTTTTCGCGGAGCCTTTTAATGTGGACATCCACAGTTCTTGTATCACCGATATATTCATAGCCCCAGATATGGTCAAGAAGCTGTTCTCTTGTAAATACCTGATTGGGAGATGAAGCCAGGAAATAAAGCAGCTCCAGCTCCTTGGGGGGCATGTCTACCTGTTTTCCCATATAGGTGACCGAGTAGTTGGTAAGATTGATGGTAAGGTCAGGATAGGACACTGATTTTTCTCCGGAAGGGGCAGACGGCTGTCTGACCTTAAAGCGGCGGAGCACAGCGCGGACACGTGCTACCAGTTCTTTTGCATCAAAGGGTTTAATAATGTAATCATCTGCTCCCAGTTCAAGCCCCAAAACTTTGTCAAAAGTTTCGCCCTTTGCAGAGAGCATGATAATGGGAACATCTGAGGTATGACGCAGTTCTCTGCACACCTGATATCCGTCGATTCCGGGCAGCATCAGATCAAGGAGCAGAAGATCCGGATGAAAAGAGTCAAATTCTCTCAGCGCCTGTTCTCCGTCATTTACGATTTTTGTCTCAAAACATTCCTTTGTAAGATACAGAGAAATCAGTTCTGCAATGTTGTTATCATCATCAACGATAAGAATTTTCTGTTTGGATGTCATTAGGAAATCCTCCCTCTGTTATTTAAAATCTACAATAGTCACGCCTGCATCGCCCTCGCCGAATTCGCCCAGACGGAAAGAGGAAACATGCTTCTGGCGGCGCAGATAATCATGGATTCCTTTCCTCAGAGCTCCGGTTCCCTTTCCATGGACAATACGGACGCTTTTCAGGTGGGCAATATAGGCGTCGTCCAGATACTTATCAAGCTCGGCAATGGCTTCGTCTACTGTGCGCCCGAGAAGATTGATTTCTGTGGAAACACTGGCAGACTTGGACATACGTATTTTTCCGGCTCCTGTTTTCTGAAGAGAAGGGGTGGTGATCACAGGCTCATCCACAAGCTCCAGATCAGAGAGATGTACTTTGGAACGGATAATTCCCATCTGCACAAAGAGGAAACCTTTGGAATCCGGACGGCTTCCCACAGTCCCTTTCAGGTTCATGCTGAGAACCTTAACAGAGTCTCCCGGACGGATATCTTTGGCCGTAAGCAGCTTCTTCGGTTTTTTTGTTTCCTGTCTGTCAGACATGTTTTTTTCTGCTTTATTCATCCGTTTGCGGAGTTCCTGGCGCTCTCTTTCCACAGCCGAGGTATCCACATTATTTTTCTGGAATTTATGGAACAGCTTCATGGTCTGGTCAGCATATTCTTTTGCTTCCTCCAGAACCTTGTGAGCCTCTTCATTTGCCTGGCGGAGAATACGGTCCCGCTGGGCATCCAGTTTTTCCTGGCGGGATTCCAGCTGGGCTTTGAGAGTTTTGATCTCTTCTTTATAACGCGCGATCTCCAGTCTTTCATTTTCAATGGTAACGCGGTTTTCTTCCAGAGAAGAAAGAACATCCTCAAAGGATTCGTCCTGTTCGCTGATCTGTTCCTTAGCTCTTTCAATGATCTGATCGGAAAGTCCAAGTTTGGAAGAGATGGCAAAGGCATTACTTTTTCCGGGAATACCGATCAGAAGGCGGTAGGTAGGACGCAGGGTTTCTACGCTGAATTCGCAGCAGGCATTTTCCACACCCGGTGTAGAAAGTGCGTATACCTTAAGCTCGCTGTAATGGGTGGTTGCCATGGTCCTTATTCCTTTATCATGAAGATAGGAAAGGATGGAAATGGCAAGGGCAGCACCCTCCGTAGGGTCGGTTCCAGCACCCAGCTCGTCAAAAAGAACAAGAGAACGGGAATCTGCTTTTTCCAGGAAGGATACAATATTAGTCATATGAGAGGAAAAAGTACTCAGAGACTGTTCAATGCTCTGCTCATCCCCGATATCTGCATAAATCTCATGAAAAAGAGCCAGCTCACTGCGGTCATGAGCCGGAATGTGAAGTCCTGCCTGACCCATAAGAGTAAGCAGACCAACGGTTTTCAGAGAAACTGTTTTTCCTCCGGTATTAGGACCTGTGATAATCAGAAGGTCAAAATCATCTCCCAGACGGATATCAATGGGAACTACTTTCTTTTTTGGAATCAGAGGATGGCGGGCTTTTTTCAGGAGCACACGGCCTTCCTCGTTAAAAACAGGTTCGCTTCCGTTCATATCCATGGCAAGACCGGCTCTGGCAAAAATAAAGTCAAGCTGTACCATCAGCTCCAGATTCAGGGCAATGGCTTCCCGTTCTTCTGCAATCTGTTCACTTAAACCGGCAAGAATGATTTCAATTTCTTTTTGTTCCTGGAGTTCAAGCTCCCGCATGTCATTATTCAGCTTTACCACAGCCATAGGCTCAATAAACAGAGTGGAACCGGTGGAAGACTGATCGTGGATCATGCCCGGAACCTGTCCTTTATATTCGGCTTTGACAGGAATACAGTACCGGCCGTTTCTCATGGTGATCACAGAATCCTGAAGATAGGTACGGGCGTTTCCGTTTACCAGTCCGGAAAGCTGCGTATGGATCCTGTCATTGGTTACCTTCATATTTCTTCGTACCTGGCGCAGCGCAGGACTTGCGTCATCACTGATCTCATCTTCAGAGAGAATGCATCTTCTGATCTCTGAAGACAGAGGGGTCAGAGGAGCAAGCTGTTCAAACATACTGTCAAGAGAATCAGAGGGAAGGTCGCTCCGGTCGCCCCGGGAATAGGCTTTTACTCTGGAAGTGTTTTCCAGAAGCGCGCAGACAGAAAGAATTTCCATAATACCCAGAGAACTTCCGATCTCCAGTCGTTTCAGTGAGCCGCGGATATCCTTTACGCTTCCAAAAGAGACGGAACCCTTCTGAAAAAGACGGGTCAGGGCATCTTTTGTCTGAGTCTGCATGAGGCGGATCTTATTTATATCAGTAGAAGGCTGAAGCTTCCGGCACAGCTCTTTTCCCATAGGAGAGGAAGCCTTTTCTATAAGCCGTTCTATAATTTTTGGATACTCAAGTGAAGATAATGCTTTTTGATTCATAATTTTTTTCGCTGCCAGAAGCAGCATCTCCTGTAAATTCTGATAGTATTTAGTCTTTTATCATAACAGATTCTGATGTTTTTTTCCAGATGAAACACAGAATCAGAAAGAAAATTCTTCTACAATCTTATCATACATGATTTATTTCATAATGAAAAGGAAAAAGTATATTTTTGTTAATAAAAAGTTCATAAATTTTTGCTAAAATACACCTAAATTATCTGGTTTATGGGAGAATGGTTATGGTTGATAAAAAGGATCAGGACTATCCATTTATAAAAGAGACAATAAAAGAACGGCCCATAGATAAAAAGACAGTGCTCCGCAGGCTGGCAATGGCTGCATCCTGTGGAATTGTATTCGGAATTTGTGCAGTTGTAACGGTAATGGCTTTTGTGCCCAATATTTTCAGACAGTTTGAAAAAGAAGCGAAAAAACCGGAGACGGTACAGTTATCACCGCCTGCCGGCTCAGAATTCGCCAGAGGAACGGATACGCAGACAGCGGAAAGTGTTCAGCCGGAAGAGGAGGAAGATGCAGATTCAGCAGACCATTTGAAAAATGTGTATAAAACCATCTGGGACATTGCAGAGGAACCGCGCAAGGCTCTGGTTCAGGTGACCGGACTTACGGACACAGAGGATTTACTGAATGATTCCCTCCTCACTTATGGGGATGAAGAAGGTATTGTTTTTCTGAAAAACAAAGATGCGTTTTATATTCTGACTACATCGGATGAGCTGGAAAAAGCGGAGAAATTCAAAATTACATTTTCTAATGGAGTGATGGCAGAGGGAACTCTGTGCGGAGCAGATCCCCGGACAAAGCTGGTAGTCGTCAGGGTTCCGGTAAAAAATGTAGAAGAGGAATACAGGGATGAGATTACTGCAGTGACTCTGGCTCCGCAGGACGACCGTCAGCAGACGGAGCCGGTGATTGCGATCGGAAGTCCAAATGGAGATACCAATTCCCTTATTTACGGAAATATTACCTCCATTTCCGGAAAGCTTACTATCCCGGATGCAGAATATACACTGATCACAACGAATATGGCTGCCGGCAATGACGGAGGCGGTGTGCTTCTGGATATGGACGGAAAGATGATCGGTATTATTCTGGATCATGAGGAAGAAAAAAGCTGCGTGATCCGTGCTGTATCGGTGGCGCAGCTTGGAACTCTTCTGGAAAAGCTTTCCAACGGAGAACCCATCTGCTATGCAGGACTGATCGGGACAACGATTTCTCAAATACAGTCTGAGAGCAGAGATATTCCGGGAGGGGTTTATATTGACCGGGTAGAAAGTAATTCCCCGGCTATGGTTGCAGGCGTTCAGAGCGGAGATATTCTTCACCGGATTAACGGAGAAGAAATTACCACAATGCGGGAATACAGTATCCGGCTTCAGAGTATGAAACCGGGACAGCAGGCAGAACTTACAGTATATCGCAAAAATCCATCAGGAGAATATGTGGACGTAGAATTAGATGTACTGATAAAACAAAAATAGAGAGGCAGAAAAAGAAATGCGTTTTATTAATGAATTACACGAAGGCGACAGAATCAGCGGAATTTATCTGTGTAAACAGAAACAGTCAGCGGTGACCAAAAACGGGAAACCTTATGACAGCATTATTTTACAGGATAAGACAGGAGTGCTGGACGGAAAGATCTGGGATCCAAACTCATTGGGAATTGATGAATTTGATGCACTGGACTACATAGATGTAATGGGCGATGTGACAAGCTTTGCAGGAGCCATGCAGGTAAATATCAAGCGTGTGCGCAAAGCCGGAGAGGGAGAATATGATCCGACAGATTACCTTCCTGTCAGTGAAAACAGTGCAGACGATATGTATCGTCAGCTTTGCGATATGATCAGCACAGTAAAAAATCCATATCTGAACACAATTCTCAGGAAACTGTTTGTGGAAGATCAGGAGTTTATCAAAGCTTTCCAGGGACATTCTGCAGCCAAAACAGTTCACCATGGATTTATCGGAGGGCTTATGGAGCATACGTTAAGCGTGGCAAGGCTCTGTGATTATATGGCAGGCGCTTATCCTCTTCTGAAAAGAGATCTTCTGATCACAGCGGCGCTGCTGCATGATATTGGAAAAACAAAAGAACTTTCTGCTTTTCCTCAGAACGATTATACAGACGAAGGACAGCTTCTGGGGCACATTGTCATCGGCTCTCAGATGATTCATGATCTGGCAAAGGAAATTCCGGATTTTCCGGAAGTGCTGGAAAATGAACTGATTCACTGTATTCTCGCACATCACGGGGAACTGGAGTATGGATCTCCGAAAAAACCTGCGCTTGCAGAGGCAGTTGCTCTGAACCTGGCAGATAATACAGATGCCAGAATGGAGACACTGACTGAGATTTTTGCAGCAGATAAAGGAAAAAAAGACTGGCTTGGATATAACAGACTTTTTGAGTCAAATTTAAGAAGAACAGGAGAAGTGTGATCCTCATGGAATATCGTAAAAATGATATGGTTACGTTAGATATTGTGGATTGCGGTACAAATGGTGAAGGCATCGGCAAAGCTGATGGCTTCACTGTTTTTGTAAAGGACGCAGTCATTGGAGACAGAGTTACAGCCAAGATCATGAAAGCAAAAAAGAACTATGGGTATGGCAGACTTATGGAAATCCTGACGCCTTCTCCTGACCGTGCGGAGCCGGTATGTCCTTCTGCCCGTCAGTGCGGCGGATGCCAGCTTCAGGCGCTTTCCTATGAAAAACAGCTGGAATTTAAAGCTGACAAGGTTCGCGGGCATCTGGAACGGATCGGCGGCTTTGCCAATCTGCCCATGGAACCCATTATCGGTATGAAGGACCCGTTCCATTACCGCAACAAAGCACAGTTTCCGGTAGGACGGAACAGGGATGGAAAAATCGTAACAGGATTCTATGCAGGACGCACCCACAGCATTATCGAAAACAGGGACTGTGTCCTTGGCGTTCCGCAGAACAGAGAGATCCTGGATCGTGTAATTGACTATATGGAAACCTATGATATCTCCCCGTACGATGAGGTTACCGGAAAAGGCCTGATTCGCCATATTTTTACCCGTTACGGTTACCATACAGGAGAGATCATGGTCTGTATTGTTGCCAATGGCAGCAGGCTTCCGCATCAGCAGGAGCTGGTGAAAGCTCTGAGAGAAATCCCAGGTATGACCAGCATTACTCTGAATATTAATAAAAATCGTAATAATGTAATCCTGGGAGAAAAAATCCAGGTTCTCTGGGGACAGGAATATATTACAGATAAAATCGGAGATATTTCTTATCAGATTTCTCCATTGTCTTTTTATCAGGTAAATCCACAGCAGACATGGGAACTGTATTCCAAGGCTCTGGAATATGCAGATCTTCACGGAGAGGAAACAGTGTGGGATCTTTACTGCGGCATTGGAACCATCTCTCTTTTCCTTGCCCAGAAAGCAAAATTTGTCCGCGGCGTGGAAATTGTTCCTGCCGCTATTGAAGATGCCCGCCGCAATGCACGGCTGAATGGTATAAAGAATGCAGAATTCTATGTAGGAAAAGCTGAAGAAGTCCTTCCTGATTACTATGCAGATTATGCTGCCCGTCATCCGGGCGAAAACGCCCGGGCCGATGTGATCGTTGTAGATCCCCCGAGAAAAGGCTGCGACGAGATACTGCTTGACACGATCGTAGAAATGCAGCCGGACAGAGTTGTGTACGTAAGCTGCGATTCCGCCACCCTGGCAAGGGATCTGAAATATCTGTGCCAGAGAGGATATCAGGTGGAGAAGGTGTGCCCGGTGGATATGTTTCCCATGACGGTGCATGTGGAGACGGTATGCAAATTAGTGCGGAAATAGGCGGTTTTGTAGGCTTTCAGGTATGAAGTTCAGTCTATTTGCCACCCATTTGCCACCCACAAAAATGAAATGAACAAAAAATGAAGAAAAGCGGTTGAACACTCTGAACTAAATCGGAATGTCCAACCGCTTTTTTATGCCTGTAAAGATTTTTCGAATATATCAACAGCTGCCTGTTGCATCACATCTGTGTTAAAAGTATAGGTCTGTAAAGTGGTTTTGATGTCTTTATGCCCCAACCGTTCCATAACTGTTTTGGGATTTACGCCACCTTCTGCAAGAATGGTGCCGTGAGTATGCCGCAGACAGTGGGAGTGGAAATATTCATTTCCCATTTCGTGGTGTATAACCCTGGCGCAATACTTAAATGATTCTGGCGTCAGAAGTTCTCCGTTGTCCTTTACACAAAGAGGCATAATCTCTTTGTACGCTGCGGCGATATCCGCTCTGAGCTGCAGAAGAGAATTGTCCGGCAGCAGGTAAGTCTTTATAAATTTGTTGCCGTATTTCATTTGATTTATTTCCTTTGCTTTATAACATTCTTAAGTTCGGACTCTAAAGTATATCCAATTTTTACAGTACGGTAAGAATCATATTTAGGCGGTTTAATGAACCAGATTTTTTCTATTTTGACTAACTGACCTTTGATATGAAGTTCATGCCTTTCAAAATCTACATTTTCATTCAGATCAATAGCAAAGGTTTCGCTGATCCGCGTCCCCACATTATAAGGAACTACTAACGAAAGATGAAAACCATTGGATGCTGGAAAACGTTTCAAAATACGAGCAAATTCTTCTTTGGGACAGACGTATTCTGTATGTGCCTTTGAGTTTACATCTATTGGCATTTTTCCGATCTTAACTGGAATGCAGGGATTAGACTGAATATATTTTAGCGGTAGAATTGCATAATTTAATGCACCTTGCAGACAGGTCAGGGTATTTTTAATCATACTTTTGGAAAATCCTTTTGTCTTCATGTTATCTACCCACTGTTGGATTTTATCGGGAGCGTACTGGAAACTGCTTAATTTGTAAATACCAAAAGCAGGTTTCAGATGCAGTCTGATCTTGGATTCGTATTCCCGGTAAGTGTTATAGCTGTATCCATGATCAATATTTTTTCGGATCGCATTTTCTAACCAGTAATCAAGATAATCTGCCACACTGATTTCTTTGGGAGAGAATGTCCTTCCGGTATTATTGTATTCTGCTATGGCAGCGGCCCTTGCGTCCAATGCTGCCTTTTGGGTATGAAAGCCGCCCTTTTCAATTTTCTTTCTTTCGCCGTTTATCTTTGCAGTATCAAAGTAATATGACCAGGTTTTACCACGTTTTCTTACACCTTCTGCCATAAAAAATCATCCTCCTTTGATTTGTGCCCGTGCAATGGCCGGATTTTAGGTACAAAAATAACAGCCATCGAAAACATGTTCCGATTGCGAAGGCTGCCCGAAGATGATACAATATTTATGAATTGGGGTATCATTCTTCGGAATGTTACTTGCCGGTCTCTGTTGGCGCAGGGGCCGGTTTTTGCGTTGCTGATATTTTTTTGTATATTGTATTTTATGATATTCTCTGACCGGAGTCAGGTTGAAAATCAAAGACTATTGAGTTTTAAACAATTTTCATAAGCGAGTTCTTGAAGAAGTTTGTACAATGGCTGCACATTATATTTTTTCGGAAATTCCAGCTTATGAGAAACATACTCTACAGAATGAGCTTTCATGTGAGGCGTTTTTATGTAGGTGAAAGTGAGTTCACTATCATCGAAGCCGAAACCGGATGTCTCCATTTTTACATCAACTATGGAGTATAGATTGATAGATTCTACACTCATTTTGCTTCCAGTAGCACCCTGTTTATCTGTGAAGATAATACGTTTGTCTGTAAAAATTAAAACATCACGAACTAATTTAAAACCAGTCCGGATACTTTCTCCATCCATAAGATACATTCCATATTCTTTTGTCAGCTCTTCTGGAGATTGTTCACTGTAATTTGCAGCAAGTCCTCCCTGTAAAATGTTTTTCATACCAAATGCCATAATGGTTCCCTCCTTTAATAAAATAAAAATGTGTATTAAAACGCCGAAGCGGATTAATCGTAAATAACATTATCAGTAATTTCCAGTACAGCCAGAGTCGGGATAAAATAAATCATATAATTATCCACTTTCACATATTCTCCGTATTTAGACCGATAGCAATCAAGAGCGTTCTTTTTAAATATTCTTCTGTTACATCCAGATAATCAGCCATTTCATATAAATTCCGGCAGCCGGCAGTGTGAGCTCGAAATAATTCCTCTAAGTCCTATTTGCAGATTATAACCGTAAAGTCTGGCACGATATTCCTGTTTACGATTTACTATATCGGTCTGATCGAGGATGTTTCCGGCAGAAGTAAAGTAGTGTCCAAGCTCTTCGGCTAGAACACAAGACTTCTCTGTTTCAGTAGGGATGTCTTGGCGGATGGCAATTTTGTTGTTAAATATCCGCCCATCACCAGACCGCAGGGGCTTTTCTTTTACGATCATTCCTATGCTGTCAGCTTCTTTAAGTAATTCTTCGTAGGTCAATCAAATCACTCCCATTCAGAATCGTCATTCATGATATCATCATCATGTTTTCTCATTTCATCGGTTACTTCTATGTCAGTACGCTCGTGAGCTGCTGCTAATAGCTGAGTAGTGAGTGATTCGTTATTCTCACGTTTTTTACGAAAAACCTCTTCGTACTCTTTGCAAATAATAGAATCAATAGTTGCCTTTGCATAAGTATCTATTCGACTTTTTATATCAGTCAATGTATCAGGGGATACTTTAATAAAACCATTACCATATTTATTGGAGTATTCGATACGGGAATCAGAACCTGAGGTATCTTTGGAGATATAATACCCTATACTCTCCACATATCTAAAAAATGCAGTTTCTGACGAAATCAGTAAATCTATAGTAACATTTCCATTTTGTTTTAATGCCTCGTAGCGTGGTAGAAGTTCGTAATCATATAGTCCAGCAATGGTTTGTCCAAAAGCGTTTTTATAGTAAAAAAATTATCATCATAACTTTCACAACATAATGAATATTTTTTAGTATGAAGTATTTTTTCTATATCAGCTAATGCAGCATCACGTTTTGCAATGGTGGTATCTTCGTAATCGTTTTGTTCCATAGGGACATCATATCCTGCTAACCATGCAGGATTTACCTGTATTGATTGAGCAATAGCTTGTAATACAGGAAGCTTTGGTCTCCGAATTAAGCCGTTTTCATATCTTTGTATCGTGGATTTTGCCACACCAATTTCATGGGCAATATCATCCAAAGTATAATTTCTTAGTGTTCGGGCCTGCTTAATTCTATTTCCAATTTCATGTACATCCATATTGTTCACCTCCTTCTTAAACTATATCACATTGAATTGCGTAGTGCAATACATTGAATTAAAATAAATAAAAAAAATTGCACAATGCTATTGACATATTTGTTGCACAATGCTACAATCTTGAAAAGAAAGAGAGGTGATGGTATTGATAAATACGAGTAAGATTAAAGGAAGACTTGCTGAAAAAGGATTGACGCAAAAGGATGTGGCTGCTGCATTAGGGATTGCGCAACCTACAGCAAATCAGAAAATCAATAATACTCGTCCCATGGACTTAGATGAAGCTGAAAAATTAGCAGCTTTGTTGTGTATTAAGCCTGAAGAGTTTCAAGTTTATTTTTTTATCTAATTGTTGCATAATGCAACAAAAATAAAAGAAAGTGGTGAAGTGATGAATAGCATAGAAAAGGAAAAATTAAAACAGGAAATTTTAGAAGAGCTGAGAACTGAAAAATCAAGAAAAGAAGTTCCAGGACTTGTTGCAGTAAAGAAGAAATGGTTTAACGGGGCAGATAGGAAGTATATATGGAGCGATTCTTCAATGGATGCTTTGTTTGGCAATGATCAGCATCGAGTTTGGGATAATGTTAGGCAGTTAACCAGAGTTATTTTTAATGCACCACATCAAACCAGTTTGCTAACGTTAAATCAGGAAGAAGTAGCGCAAGTAGCAGATATATTATGCAAAATAATTAGCGATCTAAGAATTGCAATTTTGGTAGGAGGAAAATCATGGACCAATTAATCAGAATCAACTACGATACAGAGCAACCAACAGTATCAGCGAGGGATTTGCATGAACAACTAAATATTGGAACTGCATTTAAGGATTAGTTTCCGAGAATGTGTGAGTATGGATTTGAAGAAGGAAAAGACTTTTGCTCAAAATTGAGCGAAACCTCTGCTAAGGGCGGAAGACCTTCAAAAGATGCAGACATCTCTATTGATATGGCAAAGCAGATTTGTATGATTCAGAGAACTCCAGAAGGAAAACAAATTCGTCAATATTTCATTGACTTGGAAAAAGCATGGAACACTCCAGAACAGATTTTCGCAAGAGCATTGAAAATGGCAGACAAGGAAATCGAACGTTTGAAAGAAAATAATGTTCTTCTTGCTCAAGATAACCAACGTATGAAACCGAAAGAAATTTTTGCTGATGCAGTAGCAACCAGTACAACATCCGTTCTCATCGGAGATTTGGCAAAACTTCTTAAGCAGAATGGTATAGAGACAGGGCAAAAGAGGCTATTTGATTGGATGCGTCAAAACGGATATCTGATTAAACGAAAAGGAGCGGATTGGAATTCTCCAACACAGAAAGCAATGGAGTTAGGTTTGTTTGAAGTGAAAGAGTCTACGGTTAATAATCCTGATGGTTCCGTTCGTATCAATAAAACTACCAAAGTGACAGGAAAAGGACAGCAGTATTTTATCAATAGGTTTTTAGGAAAGAACGCTTCGGCGTGAGTATTGAGTATTTCTTGGAAGAGTAGGAGGACGCATGAACGATTTAAGAAAAACAACAATTACAACATTGGAAGTAGCAGAAATGATGGAAACAGAACATTCCAAAATTATTAGAAAGTTAGAAGGAAGTAAGGACAGAAAAGGCTTTATCCAGATTTTAGCTGAAGCCCAAATGGGCGTGAGTGATTATTTCATTCCATCTTCCTATAAAGACTCTAGTGGTAAAGAGAATAAATGCTATCAGGTCACAAAGCTCGGACTGTGACTTTCTGGCAAATAAATCTACTGGAGAAAAAGGTGTGATTTTTACCGCCAGATATGTGAAGCGGTTTTTATGAGATGGAACGCCGTGAAACAGTAAAAGATCTACGTAAACCAAAGCTACCTCTCTTGGCGAAGTCGCTTACCTTCAACAAGGAAATGGACTAAACGTATGGAGTAAACAAGGTTCAGCTACCGTGGAAGAGTTTGCGAAGCATTCAGGATGGTATCTGAACAGTTTGGTATTAGACTTCCAGAAGATTTTGTAAAAGTACCAGAGTATGAACAGATGAAATTGTCATTGATGTGAGTATTTCCTGGAAGACAATGGGAGGTGAGTATTCGATGTTATTCAGCGAAAAAACTAAAACATGCTATGCAGGACTTGCATCTGAACCAGATTCAAGTAGTGGGGCTGACTGGTAAAAGCAAAGGATCAATCAGTCAGTATATTTCCGGGAAACAAGTTCCATCAGAAGCCACTCAGCGTGATATTGCAATATCTCTTGGACTTGAAGAAAACTATTTTTCCAAAAAGGGAGAAGACGTTGTTGTATTTCCGAAAAAGGAAGTGAGAAACGGCATAATCCAGAAACTGGAGGTAACAGAGGCAGCCAAAATTCTTGGAATGACCCACACTACAGTTCGGAAAGGTTTGCAGCAAGGAGTATTTCCATGGGGGTATGCGATTCATACTTCGGAGAATAGATGGGTTTATTTTATCAATGCAAAACGATTTGCTGAAATCGAACGAATTATAAATTGAGGAGGACAAGCCATGCGAAGAAAATATTTAGCAGCAGCATACATAGCCGTGTTTGAATGGCTGCTGTCCTGGCAGCAGTGGGATGGAGTAATAAAAACAGTCCTGGCCCTGTGGGTGTTCTGGGCGCTGAACTTAATGCTTATGGAACTTGCAGCAGGAGAGTTAGATAAATGGAGGGATGAAAATGCAGAGGTATAACCCGGAGATCCATGCACCTCGTACCGGATGGGATCGAATCGGAATTGAGATGCGGATAGAAGAGGGATATGAACTCTATGTTGATGAAAACGGAGAGGTCTGGACAGCAGATAAAAAGCATTTTGCCGGGAAGATCAGGAAAGAGGAACCGGTATGCTGAGGATTATCAAAGAGAACAGACGGCTCCGGAAAGAGAATGCAGAGCTGCGTAAGGCTATCGAGGAAGCTTTGCAGGATTTACTGGATCCAGAGTGCCCTCCGGGCGTCCGGATCTTATCAACCAGTATCCGGTTGGAGAGAGCATTGGAAAAGGATCCCACTGAGGTTAGCAGCTCAGGAGGATCCAAGTAATAGTTTATCACAGCCTTATTGTAAGGCAGAATGAGAGGAAAAGCAAGTATGAGCATGAAAATTAATCGTCTTGAAATTGAAAACGTAAAAAGAATTAAAGCAGTAAAAATTGAACCGAGAGAAAGTGGACTGACTTTGATCGGTGGAAATAACAATCAGGGAAAAACTTCTGTATTGGATTCCATAGCCTGGGCACTTGGAGGAGAACGCTTTAAGCCCTCACAGGCTACAAGAGAAGGCTCTGTTATTCCACCAAATTTACATATTGTAATGAATAACGGACTTGTCGTAGAACGTAAAGGTAAGAACAGCGCCCTGAAAGTCACGGATCCGAATGGAAACAAAGGCGGACAGCAGCTTCTTAACGAATTTGTGGAGCAGCTTGCCCTTGATCTCCCTAAGTTTATGGAATCTTCCGGGAAAGAAAAAGCACAGACACTTCTTCAGATCATTGGAGTGGGAGATCAGCTTGTACAACTGGAAAAAGAAGAAAAAGAACTGTATCAGGAACGGTTATATGTTGGACGTACTGCAGATCAGAAAGAAAAGTTTGCGAAAGAGCAGCCGTATTTTCCGGAAGCCCCGAAAGACCTGATTTCCCCGTCTGATCTGATCAGACAGCAGCAGGAAATTCTCGCCAGGAACGGAGATAACCAGAGAAAGCGAGAGAATCTCCATAAATTAGAGCAGGACTATCAGAAGATCAACGATGCGCTGTCTGAGCTTTTAGCAAAACAGAAGAAAATTGAAGAGGATTTAAGGATTGCCAGATTATCCGCTACGGATTTACAGGATGAATCAACGGCAGAACTGGAAGACAGTATTTCCAACATTGAAGAGATTAACCGGAAAGTCCGGGCAAATCTTGATAAAGAAAAGGCTGAGGATGATGCAAAAGGATATCGCAGTCAGTACAACGAGCTTACCGAAAAAATCAATGATTTACGAAGTAAGAAAAATAGTCTCCTGGATTCTGCAGAGCTTCCGCTTCCAGAACTCTCTGTTGCGGATGGTGAATTGATTTACAAAGGCCAGAAATGGGATAACATGTCCGGATCTGAACGGTTGAAAGTGTCCACAGCGATTGTACGAAAGCTGAACCCGGATTGTGGATTTGTTCTTCTTGATAAGCTGGAACAAATGGATATGGAAACACTGAAAGAGTTTGGCTTATGGCTGGAATCCGAGGGCTTACAGGCGATTGCAACTAGGGTAAGTACCGGAGATGAATGCAGTATTATCATTGAGGACGGTTATGTGGCAGGACAGGAACATCCACAGCCTGAACAGAAAAAAGAATGGAAGGCAGGTGCTTTTTAAATGGAAATTATCAGAGGAAAAATTCCATGTGCAAAAAAGGTAGTAATTTACGGTCCAGAGGGAATCGGAAAGTCTACATTTGCAAGCAGATTCCCGGATCCGATATTTATCGATACGGAAGGCAGCACAAACTCAATGGACTTGGCCAGATTCCCTAAGCCTACAAGCTGGCAGATGATTCTGGATGAAGTTGAATATGCGCGCAGCCATCCGAACGAAATGAAAACACTTGTTATTGATACGGTAGACTGGGCGGAATCTCTGTGTATCAAAAACATTTGTGATAAGCATCAGAAATCGGGAATTGAAGATTTCGGTTACGGAAACGGTTATGTGTATGTAAAAGAAGAGATGGGACGTTTTCTGAATAGGCTTTCCGAAGTAGTGGAAGCAGGTGTCAATGTTGTTCTGACGGCCCATGCCCAGATCCGCAAATTTGAACAGCCGGATGAATTGGGAGCCTATGACCGTGGGAACTGAAGCTTGGAAAAAAGCCAGTTCCCAGACCTCCCACTGGTTAAAGAATGGGCAGATATGCTCTTTTTGCAAATTATAAGACCTTTTCTGTGGCTGTGGATGATAAGGGGAAGAAACGAAAAGCCCAAGGCGGAGAACGTGTCATGTATACTGCACATCATGCCTGCTGGGATGCGAAGAATCGTTACGGGCTTCCAGAAGAACTGCCATTTACTTATGATTCTATTGCCCATGTGATTAATAATCAGATGATTCAGTCTGATGCAGCAAAGGAAGGGAGCCTTCCAAACCAGATTGCACCGGAGCCTAAAAAAGAAGTTCCGAAGTCGGAATCTGTACCTGCAGGAAATAACCAGCAGATGAGTTTGCCGTTGGATAATCCCCCTTCGGGAAGTTTTCCGGCTCAGGATCCGGAGATTCCCAAAGCTCTCCGCGACCTGATGGAAGCAAACCATGTGGATGAATGGGACATCCAGAATGTAGTGGCAGCCAGAGGATATTATCCGGCAGATGTCCGGATACGGGACTATGATAAAGAGTTTATTGACGGGTGCCTTGTAGGGGCATGGAGCCAGGTATATGGCATGGTTAAGGAAATGAAAGAAAAACAGGAAATACCATTTAACAATTAAAGGAGGATACATATATGTCAGTAGAAGGAAGGGAATTAGGATGGGAAGATACCATCCAGAACGATTCACAGGATTTTGAGCCTATTCCGGAGGGAGATTACAATGTAACCATCGAAAAGTTTGACCGGAGCAGAAGCAGTGGCTCCGGAAAACTTCCGGCCTGCAACATGGCAGTCGTTTATTTTACGGTACATGCACCAGAAAGAGAAATTTCCATCCGCGAAAATTATGTGCTGCATACAAGCCTGGAATGGAAGTTATCTGAACTGTTCTGTGGAGTCGGACTTAAAAAGAAAGGTGAAGAACTCCGGATGGATTGGGGCTCATTACCGGGTAAAACAGCAAGAGCGAAGGTTGGAATCCGTGAAGGTTCCAAGGATCCGTCCAAGAAATTTAACTTTATTGAAAAACTGTATCCGAAGGAAGATGCAAAACCGAAGTTTACACCGGGAGGTTTCTAAATGGAACTCAGACCATATCAGCAGGAGGCAAAGGATGCAATCTTTGAGCAGTGGGATAATGGTGTGAAAAAAACTCTTCTGGTTCTTCCGACTGGTTGCGGAAAGACAGTAGTATTTGCAAAGGTGACAGAGGATTGTGTACGTCAGGGAAACCGCGTACTGATCCTTGCTCACCGGGGGGAACTATTGGATCAGGCTGCAGATAAGCTCATGAAAACAACCGGTCTTGGATGCGCTCTTGAAAAAGCAGAAAATACCTGCCTGGGGAGCTGGTTCCGGGTTGTTGTGGGTTCTGTGCAGACTTTAATGAGACAGAAGCGGCTGGATCAGTTCCCGGAAGATTTTTTCGACACGATCATCATTGATGAAGCTCATCATTGTATTTCCGATAGCTATCAGAAAGTTTTGAAGCATTTTCCGGATGCACAGTATTCTTGGTGTGACAGCCACACCGGACAGAGGTGACATGCAGAATCTGGGTACAGTTTTTTGAACTCTCTGGCTTATGAATATACGCTTCC
>ENA-OQKD01000044-OQKD01000044.1-human-gut-metagenome-genome-assembly--contig:-NODE-44-length-32491-cov-3.246076_pt1 | contig 32491 bp, 34 predicted proteins | sample MGYA00242775_ERZ504792 | MGnify/ENA primary metagenome ERZ504792 (study PRJEB26092, sample SAMD00036401) | human gut metagenome | host: Homo sapiens | study: EMG produced TPA metagenomics assembly of...
GGAGACGAATCTGCGTTTAAAAATTCGGAAATGGTTCCTTGTAAATGTCAGAACCGTCAATGTATTTGAGCTTTGCAGTGACAGTGGCAGTCCGTTGGCAAGGCTGAAATCTCGTTTTTTTGATCTCATAGGTCAGTTTTCTGATTGACGCCCTGGAAAAATGCGTGGTAAGCTTCATTTGTAATATCTGCGTTGTCGAGAGCGGACATGTCATTGCTCTGAAGCAGGGATTTCATTCCCTCAAAATTCATAGTACGCACATGCTCCAGGAATGATTTGACTGTGGAGACAGGCTTCTGGCGTTCCATAAAGTAACAGCCTGCGCCTGCGGCAGCGGCAATCAGCAGGACTACAAGAAAAATGATCAGCCCGTTTTTTCTTCGTTTTTCTTTTTGATGGGAGAGATGTTTTCGGAAGCAGTGACCTGCTCCTGGCTGCTCTCCTGAGTTTGTTGATCCATAGTTCCTCCTTGTTTTTATAAATAGTCTTTTGACAGTATCTGTGTAAGTGTTACATGATTTATTATACCAGAGCATACGGCTGGTTGACAAGGTTATCCTGTGTCTCAGGAATAAATGTTGCTTTTTGCCTACTACTGTTCAGGGGGCAGTTTTAACCAGGCCGGGCTGACCGGTGATCTTTTGCGTGACAGCGGTTACGTATAAATTACAGGAGGGAAAGAAAAAGAGGATAAAATAAAAAGATAATCAATAAAAAGATAACTGACAGAATGACAGGGCAGGAGGAAAATAGATATGGTAAAAAGATACAGACAGTTTTTCAGATCAGATGCGGACGGACTGAGAATCTCAGCTCTCAGTATCTGTCCGGAGGAAATGCCGTACAAAGGTGTAATACAGCTGGTACACGGAATGAGCGAACACAAGGAACGGTATGAGCCGTTTATGGAGTACATGGCTTCTCTTGGGTATGTGGCAGTGATCCACGACCACAGAGGACACGGGCAGAGCGTCCGCTCCGGGGATGACCTGGGCTACATGTACGGCGGAGGAGCAGATGCCATGCTGGCGGATATTGCCAGTGTCAACCGGCAGATCAGAGAGAAATTTCCGGATCTTCCTCTGATACTGATGGGGCACAGCATGGGTTCCCTGGCAGTGAGAGCTTTTGCGGCAGAGCATGATGACTGCATGGATATGCTGATCGTCTGCGGCTCACCCAGCAACCGGAGGGCGCGGATCGCAGGGAGCATGATCGCGAAACTGGAAGGAAAACTCTTTGGAATGAGGCACAGAAGCCGTCTTCTGGAAATACTGTCCTTTGGGAATTATGCAGCCAGGTTCAGCGGGGAAAAAAACAGAAACGCATGGATCTGTTCGGATCCGGAGGTATATCAGGCTTATACGGACTCAGAACTTTGCGGATTTACGTTTACGGACGATGCTTATCTGGCTCTGTTTCAGCTGATGAAAAGAGCTTATGATGTGAAGCACTGGAACTGTACGAAGCCGGAGCTGCCTGTTCTTTTTATCAGCGGCGCAGACGATCCGTGCCTGGGCAATGTGCGGCAGTTTGCAGCGGCAGTTCAGAAAATGAGAGACGCAGGCTACAGGGATGTAAAAGGGAAACTTTATCCGGGAATGCGCCATGAAATTCTGAACGAAAAAGACCGGGAGCGGGTATTCAGAGATATTTCTGTATATATCAGGAAAAAAGGTTTCTGAGTATTATAAGCTTTCCGAATAGAAGATACTTTTCTGTCCATACTATGAATGAATATCTGTATGGATAAAGGAGAGAACCCGGTGAAAAGAACACGGAAAATAATTTTTATAGGTATTTTATGCGCTTTCTGTCTGGCAGGCTGCGGAAGAACCGAAAAACAGGCAGAGGACAATGGAGAGCTTGTGTTAGTGTCCGCACAGCACTGTTTTGAAAGGCGGAGCTGATGCTCAGGGGATATACAGGGCAAAATGTGATCATCAAAGGTGATTTGGTATGTATTCTGACCAGGTTGCTGTGAAGGCGGTAAACAGTAACAAGGTGCGAAAGCCGGGGAGATGTCCCCGGCTTTTTCCTTGACCGTAAGCATATGGATTGGTATAATGTTCTCCGGGTGACCGGCAAAAACTAAGACTTTATAATGTATGGACCTGAGAAGCCGGATTCATTTAGTGCGAAACACGAAGGAGAAGAATAAATGAGAGCAAGCGGTGTTTTAATGGCTGTTTCAAGCCTTCCGTCAGAATATGGGATCGGATGCTTTTCCAGAGAGGCATATGAGTTTGTAGATCAGCTGGAAAAAGCAGGCCAGCAGTACTGGCAGATTCTTCCTCTTGGTCCGACAGGATATGGAGATTCTCCGTATCAGTCCTGTTCTACATTTGCGGGAAATCCATATTTTATTGATCTGGATGAACTGGTCCGGGAAGGGCTTCTTACAAAAGAAGAATGTACTTCCTGCAGCTGGGGGGATGACCCCGGCTATGTGGATTATGAAAAAATATATAACAGCAGATTTCCACTTCTGAAAAAAGCCTATGAAAGAGCGGATCTGGAAAATGACAGTGAATATCAGGCTTTTGTAAGGGAGTATCAGATCTGGCTGAAAGATTATGCTCTTTATATGGCAATCAAAAACAGCAGGAACGGAGAGAGTTGGCTGGACTGGCCGAAGGAACTGAAAGACCGCAGCTCCGGATATGTAAAAAGAGCGGAAAGCGAGCTGTCAGAGGAAGTGGGCTTTTACTGCTTCCAGCAGTATCTTTTTGAAAAACAGTGGAAAAAGCTGAAAGCCTATGCCAACAAAAAAGGAATTAAGATCATAGGCGATGTGCCGATTTACGTTGCCCTTGACAGTGCGGATGTGTGGGCGAATCCGGAACTGTTTCAGATTGATGAGGAATGCAGTCCAAAGGCTGTTGCAGGCTGTCCGCCGGATGCATTTTCTGCTACCGGCCAGCTGTGGGGAAATCCTCTTTATGACTGGGAAAAGCATAAGGCTACCGGCTATGCATGGTGGATACAGAGAATGACCTACTGCATGGAACGGTATGATGTGGCAAGGATCGATCATTTCAGAGGTTTTGATGAATATTATTCCATTCCTTACGGAGATGCTACAGCAGAAAACGGTCACTGGGAAGAAGGTCCGGGTCGGGAGCTTTTTGAAGTATTGAAAAAGAATGTGCAGAAGCTCCGTGTGATCGCAGAGAATCTGGGATTTTTGACAGACAGTGTAATAAAACTTGTGAAAGACACAGGATTTCCGGGCATGAAAGTGCTGCAGTTTGCCTTTGACGGCAGCGAGAACAGCGAATATCTTCCTCACAAATATGATAAAAACTGCGTGGTGTACACAGGAACTCATGATAATGAGACGACAAAAGGATGGCTGGAAGGTCTGCAGGGACATGACAATGAGTTTGTACGGGCATATATCAACTGTTATGACAGGCCTGTGAACGACTGCGTGTGGGGACTGATCCGCACAGCCCTGGCCAGTGTGGCAGATCTGGCTGTGATCCCTGTTCAGGATTATCTGTGTCTGGGTAATGAAGCAAGGCTGAACGCACCTGCCACTCTGGGACTGAACTGGAGATGGAGAATGCGAAAGGGGCAGCTTTCTGATATTACCATTTATACAATGGGAGAACTGAACCGGATCTACGGACGTCTGAAGAAGGAAGAACCGGTATCGGAAACAGAAGAGCAGTCAGCTGAAGAGAAGCTGGCAGAGGAAGAAGCGCAGGATACAGAATGCTGAACAGTACATTTCTGACAGATACACAGAAGCTTTAAAAGCTGTAACGGAAAACATAAATGCAGGAAAATGAAAAACATACGAAAGGGACATTTATATGGAAGAAAGAAATGAAGAACTGGAAACGTCTGCTGATACAGAGGTAAAAGAAGAAACTGAGATTCAGACATCTGAAAACAGCGAGAATGCTTCAGCGGATTCAGAACCTGAAAAAAAGGAAAGACCTGCGGCAAATTTCGGCCTTCTGCTTCTTGCCGGAGTATACCTTCTCTATACAGGCTATAAGCTCTGCGCAAACGTGCTGAAAGGCGAAGAGGGAGCAAGCTGGGGATTTTTCATCGCGGGAGCTGCCTTTCTGATCATTGGCGCAGGAATGCTTTTTGTGGCAGCAAAGACTGCGAAACAGAGAAGCGATGCCAAAAAGGCTGCAGCGGCGGAAGAGGAAAAGGAACATCCGGTTGAGCCGGTTCAGGAGCCTAAGAGAATGACCATTGCAGAGCGTGCGAAACTGGCAGGAAATGTAGCGGAGAAAGAGGCGCAGGAAGCGCAGAATTCTGATACAGAAGAGGAGAAAGATAAGGACGAAGATCAGGAATAAGCTCCGGGAGAAATCAGAATATTGTAAACAGGCCGGGGGAACATGAAAATCCATGTTCCTCCGGCCTGTGTTTTACCGCCTTTTACGGCGCTTTTTGTTTCCGGAAGAAGGCGCGTGGAGGGTGGACCAGCAAAAGAGCTGAACCAGAAGGATCCCGATCAGAGCGCCCAGGCTGTCAAATCCTACGTCCCGGATCCCGGGAGAACGGCCGGCCACAAAGGACTGATGATATTCGTCCAGCCCGGCAAAGCCCACGCAGATGATCCCGGCAAGAAGGAACAGCCGCAGTCCTCTGATGCGATATACATAAAATGGAAAAGAAACAGCAACGGCAAGCAGACAGTATTCTGTCATGTGTGCGGCCTTGCGGACGTAGTAATGAATCTGCTCTGCCTCGTATGCAAGCTCTTCATAGCTTTTTTCCGGATTGAGAAGTTCGTTTTTGGTTTCTACGATCTGGTAGCTGATTCTGTAGCTGAGATTCCCGGACACCTCCCCGGTCTGGGCTGAAAATGAAAAAATATATACATCATCAGCAGCGCTGGCAGAAACGAAAGTGGTTTTAAAAGTGTTATGAGTATTTTTTCATGAATTTTAATATAGCACGGCGGCATTGGTTTGTAAAGCACTCTGGCAATCACGGCTCTGGTATGGTATAATAACAGGCAGAGTCTGGCCTGCCGGGAAAACGACTTTTGAAGCAGCAGATTTTCCGGAAAGGCCCAGGGAACAAAAGCAAAAAGGAGGCGCGGACATGAGTGTTGCAGATACAATATTTATTAATATGTGCAGAGATGTGATTGAAAACGGCACCAGCACAGAGGGGGAAAAGGTACGTCCGGTATGGGAGGACGGAACGCCTGCTTATACAATAAAAAAATTCGGAGTGGTAAACCGGTATGATCTCAGAAAGGAATTTCCGGCTCTGACTCTTCGTAAGACCGCACTGAAAAGCGCAATGGATGAGATCCTCTGGATCTGGCAGAAAAAGTCAAATAACATTCATGACCTGAACAGTCATATCTGGGACAGCTGGGCAGATGAGACAGGCTCTATCGGCAAGGCCTACGGATATCAGATGCAGGTGAAGCATGAATATAAAGAAGGAATGATGGATCAGGTAGACCGTGTTCTCTATGACCTGAAACACAATCCTTACAGCCGCAGGATCATGACGAATATTTATGTGCATCAGGATCTTCATGAAATGAATCTTTATCCCTGCGCATATTCCATGACCTTTAATGTGACAAAGGAACCGGGAAAAGACAAACTGACCTTAAATGCAATCCTGAATCAGAGATCTCAGGATATTCTGGCAGCAAACAACTGGAACGTGTGCCAGTATTCCATTCTTCTTATGATGTTTGCCCAGGTGTGCGACATGGAGGCAGGAGAGCTTGTTCATGTGATCTCAGACTGTCATATTTATGACAGGCACATTCCGGTAATAAAAGAGCTGATCAGCAGAACCCCGTATCCGGCGCCTTCTGTGAGACTGAATCCGGAGATTAAGAACTTTTATGATTTTACAGTGGATGATCTGATTGTGGAAAATTATCAGACCTGGCCACAGATTAAAAATATTCCTATTGCAATCTAAAAACAGAAAGGAAAAATACCATGAATATCATTGTAGCAGTTGACAAAAACTGGGCCATCGGAAAGGACAATAAGCTTCTTGTAGCCATTCCGGCAGATATGAAAATGTTTCGTCAGGAGACAACCGGAAAGGTGGTCGTACTGGGAAGAAAAACACTGGAAACATTTCCCGGGGGACTTCCTCTGAAAAACAGAACCAACATTATCCTTACCACAAATAAAGACTTTAAGGTAAAGGATGCAACTGTTGTTCACAGCATCGAAGAGCTTCTGGAAGAAATAAAAAATATCCGTCCGATCAGGTTTACTGTGTGGGTGGAGACAGCGTATACAAACAGCTTCTTCCCTATTGTGACACGGCTCATGTGACAAAGATCGACTTTGGATATGAGGCAGACCGTTATTTCCCAAATCTGGACGAGTCTCCGGAATGGGAGATCACAGCCAGAAGCGAAGAGCAGACTTATTTTGATCTGGAATATGAGTTTGTGAAATACGAAAGAGTAAAATAAAAATATGACACAGGAACAGACATGTTCCGGAAAAGAAAACGCTGCAGAGCCTATATTTTCTGCAGCGTTTGACTTTTTGGAAGGTATTATTCGATTACCTGAAGCCAGCCTTCAGGAGCTTCCAGACGTCCCATCTGGATACCGGTAAGAGCTTCATAAAGCTTTTTGGTTACAGGCCCCATCTCTGTCATGCCGGAGGGGAAGCAGATTTCTTTTCCGTGGTCCACGATTTTTCCTACAGGAGAAATAACAGCTGCAGTACCGCAAAGGCCGCACTCTGCAAAATCTTTTACCTCCTCCAGTGTAACCTCGCGTTCCTCCGCTTCCAGACCAAGGCAGTGCTGAGCTACATAGATAAGAGAACGGCGGGTAATGGAAGGCAGGATACTGTCGGATTTCGGAGTAACTACTTTTCCGTCTTTGGTAACAAAAAGGAAGTTGGCGCCGCCGGTCTCCTCTACCTTTGTTCTGGTAGCTGCATCCAGGTACATGTTCTCGTCGTAGCCCTGGCGGTGAGCGTCCATGATCGCATGCATACTCATAGCATAATTCAGTCCGGCCTTGATATGACCTGTACCATGAGGAGCAGCCCGGTCAAAATCTGTGACACGGATAGTAAGAGGCTTCACGCCTCCCTTGAAGTACGGACCAACCGGGGTGGTAAATACCCGGAACTGATATTCGTCAGCAGGTTTTACACCGATGACCGGATTTGTCCCAAACATATAGGGACGGATATAAAGGGTAGCTCCGGAACCAAAAGGCGGAACGTAAGCGGCGTTGGCTTTTACGGTGTCCACAACGGCCTGGATGAACCGGTCTTTTGGAAATACCGGCATTTCCAGTCTTTTTGCAGAGTTTTCCATACGTTCTGCATTCAGATCAGGGCGGAAGGTTACGATTCGTCCGTCTTCTGTTGTGTATGCTTTCATTCCCTCAAAAACAGTCTGAGCATACTGAAGAACGCCGGCACATTCATTGATCACAACAGTTGCGTCTTCTGTCAGCTTTCCTTCGTCCCAGGAACCGTTTTTAAAGTCTGAGACAAAGCGATAATCAGTCTGGACATAGCCAAAACCCAGATTTCCCCAGTCAATGTTCTTTTTTTCCATAATATCATCCTCCTGTTATCCTGTGACAACAGCCTTTTAAATACTTTGCCACGTTACTGTGAGATATAATCAGTGTAGCACTTTTGCCGGTGAACTTCAATGAAAACTTGTATTTTGACCGGTACTTCGCTATAATAAATATACAGTCTGCACGGGAGCAGATCCCAAAAAGCAGAAGCAGTCTGATGGAGACAGAATATGGAAAAAAATCAAAAAAACAACAGTCAGGATTTTGATTTTTCTGTTGTGGAAGATAAAATACAGCAGGTTCAGAACATCATCGAAAAGGCTGTAAAATCTAAAGATTTTCAGGAAATGAGCCAGTCAGTGACACAGATGGTAAATAAAACCCTGGATCAGTATAAAAAACGAGCATCCGGAAATGGGAAAAACCAGGGAGAAGCCGCAGGCTGATCAGCGCAGTGACCGGGAATCGGGAAGCACAGTCAAGGGTGGGAAGCTTCAGACGCTTTATATGAAGCCGACCGGAGAGAAAGTGAGAAGTATTCTCCTGGCTGTATTTGGAGGAATTCTTACAGGAAGTATGGCATGTGGATTTCTGGCAGTCCAGATAGTCCGGCTTCTGACAGATTTCGGAAGCAGCGGAGCAGTGGCAGTTATGCTGGCGGGAATGGCGGCAGGTGCCTTTATGCTGGGAACAGGCATCCTTGGACTGGGGAAAATCAGGAGATTCAAAAAATATCAAAAAACTCTGGGAAAAAGAACCTACTGTGATCTTACAAAGCTTGCGCAGGCAGTCGGAAAGCCTGTGAAATTTGTAAAAAAAGATCTGAAAAAAATGATCGGAAAGGGCTGGTTTACGGAAGGCTGTTTTGACGGCAGCGAAACCTGCCTGATCACCAGCCGGGAAACCTTTTGTCAGTATCAGGAAATGGAAAAAGCCCTGGAGGAAAAAAAGAAACAGGAGGCTCTCCGCGCACAGGAGGAGTCAGAGCTTTCCCCTGAGGTAAAAGAGGTGCTTGAAAAGGGAAGAAATTATCTGGACAGACTGAGAAAAAGCAACGATGCTATTCCGGGGGAGGAAATTTCTGCCAAGATCTTTAAAATGGAAAAAATCGTGGATCAGATTTTTCAGAGGGCCAAGGCTCATCCGGAGATCATTCCGGATCTGAAGCGGATGATGGATTATTATCTGCCCATGACCGTAAAGCTTCTGGAGGCCTATGAGGATATGGACAGTCAGCCTGTTCAGGGAGAAACCATCCGTTCCTCCAAAAAAGAGATCGAAGATACGCTGGACACTCTGAACGATGCTTTTGCAAAGCTTCTGGATTCTGTTTTTCAGGATACAGCCTGGGACGTTTCCAGTGATATTTCCGTTCTTCATACGTTACTTGCCCAGGAAGGGCTGAAGGACAGTGATTTTAAAATACAGCATTGATCATAAAGGAGAACAAAATGAGCGAAGAATTAAACAAAACAGAAGCGTCAATGCCTTTTCTCACACTGGAGCCGCAGCTGGAACCGGAAGCTCCGGCACAGCCGGAAAATCCTGCCGCTCTTATGGAGGAGACTCCGGATATGGATCCGGTACAGAAGGAAATGGCCCGGATGGAACTGACTTCTGAGGAACAGAAGATGGTGGATTCCTTTGCAGAAAAGATTGATGTGGAAAATACGGCGCAGATTCTTCAGTACGGAGCCGGAACCCAGAAAAAAATGGCGGATTTTTCGGATGAGGCGCTGAAAAATGTAAGAGCTCAGGACCTTGGGGAAGTGGGGGAGCTTCTCACAGACGTGGTAAGTCAGCTGAAGGATTTTGATACGGAAGAAGAAAAGGGATTTTTCGGATTTTTTAAAAAATAGGCAAATAAAATTGAAAATCTGAAAAACAAGTATGACAAGGCAGAGGCAAATGTAGAACGGATCACAGACGTGCTTCAGAAGCATCAGGTACGCCTTCTGAAGGATTCTGCGTTGATGGATAAAATGTATGAACAGAATCTCCTTTATTTCAGGGAGCTTTCCATGTATATTCTGGCAGGAAAAAAACAGCTTTCCGCTGTCAGAAACGGAAAATTAAAAGAGCTTTCCGAAAAGGCCGGATTAAGCGGACTGCCGGAGGATGCGCAGAAAGCCAAGGATCTGGACAGCCAGTGTATCCGTTTTGAGAAAAAGCTCCATGATCTGGAGCTGACGCGGATGATCTCTCTTCAGACAGCGCCTCAGATCCGCCTTGTGCAGAATAATAATACAGTTATGGCAGAGAAGATCCAGACAACTATTGTAAATACCATTCCTCTGTGGAAAAGCCAGATGGTGCTGGCTCTTGGAATCGCTCATTCTACCCAGGCGGCGCAGGCTCAGAGACAGGTATCTGATGTGACAAATGAGCTTTTGCGTAAAAATGCGGAAACGCTTCATATGGCATCTGCAGAAACTGCAAAAGAGTCTGAGCGGGGAATTGTGGATCTGGAAACTCTGAAGCAGACAAATGCAGAGCTGATCCAGACCCTGGATGATGTGATGCGGATACAGAAGGAAGGCAGAGCAAAGCGTCAGGCTGCCGAAGCGGAGATGGCGCGGATGGAAAACGATCTGAAAGCAAAGCTTCTGGAAATCCAGAGATAAAGAAAAAGGGCTGTCACACAGCCGGAAATTCCGGAAAAGCTGTGGCAGTTCTTTGTGTTTCATAATAAATTTTTCAGGAGGAAGATTATGTATCGGGAACATACAAAGGTTATAAAAATCGGAAATAAAAAAATCGGGGGAGGAAATCCTGTTCTTATTCAGTCTATGACAAATACAAGGACAGATGATGTGGAGGCAACCGTAAAGCAGATCCTGGAGCTGGAGGCCGCAGGCTGTGAGATCATCCGGTGCGCGGTTCCGGATATGGCGGCGGCAGAGGCGCTTTCTGAGATCAAAAAGCAGATTCACATTCCTCTGGTGGCAGATATTCATTTTGATTACAGGCTGGCTATTGCGGCAATGGAAAACGGAGCAGACAAAATCCGCATTAACCCTGGAAATATCGGAAGCCGGGAGAGAATAAAAGCGGTTGTAGATGTGGCCAGGGAAAGAAATATTCCTATCCGGGTGGGCGTAAACAGCGGTTCTCTGGAAAAGGAGCTGGTGGAAAAATATCACGGTGTCACTGCAGAGGGGCTGGTAGAAAGCGCTCTTGACAAGGTGAGGATCATTGAGGATATGGGATATGACAATCTGGTGATCAGTATTAAATCTTCAGATGTTATGATGTGCGCCAGAGCCCATGAGCTGATCGCAGAAAAGCAAATTACCCTCTTCATGTGGGAATTACAGAGGCAGGAACTTTATATTCCGGCAACATTAAGTCTGCAGTAGGGCTTGGAATCATTCTTTCTCAGGGAATCGGAGATACTATCCGGGTTTCTCTTACCGGAGCGCCTCTGGAGGAGATCAAATCTGCAAAACGGATCCTGAAAACTCTGGGACTTCGAAAAGGAGGGATCGAGGTGGTGTCCTGTCCTACCTGCGGACGTACCAGGATTGACCTGATCGGTCTTGCAAATCAGGTGGAGACAATGGTCCAGGACATCCCTCTTGATATTAAGGTGGCTGTTATGGGCTGCGTGGTAAACGGACCGGGAGAAGCAAAGGAAGCTGATATAGGAATTGCCGGGGGAGTGGGCGTAGGGCTTCTGATCAAAAAGGGAGAGATCATAAAAAAGGTTCCGGAGGATCAGCTTCTGGATACCCTGAGAGAAGAGCTTCTTCACTGGGAAGAATAAGAAAGAGGAAAAAATGGAAAAAGATTTTTTGACGTATTTCCAAATCTGAAGATCAAGGATCCGCTGCAGGAGCTTCTGGATATGGTAGCTGTCACCAGGGTGTCCTGCAATCCGGATAAGACCAGACTGTGGGTTTATATCAGCAGTGAACGGTGGATCCACAAAAAATATATCATAGAGCTGCAGCAGCAGATTGAAAGACAGTGCTTTCCGGGAATCCAGATGCAGGTAACGGTGATCGAAAAATTCCGTCTGTCCAGACAGTATACGCCGGATAATTTTCTGGAAGTGTACCGGTCCAGCATGGAACTGGAGCTGCGGAATTACAATATGCTGGAATACAATCTTTTTAAACGGTCCAGGATCACTTTTTCCGGCACAGAGGAAATGGATCTGGTGCTTCCGGATTCTGTGATCGCCCGGGAAAAAAGCGAAATCCTTGTGGAATATCTTCATAAGGTATTCTGTGAACGCTGCGGAATGAATCTGAAGATCGAGCTTCAGTTTGAAGAGGCTCAGGAAAGCAAGTACCGGAAAAATGCAGTTCTTCAGATTGAGCAGGAAGTGGAAAATGTCCTGAAGCATGCAAGGCTGGATAAAGAGGAAGAAACGCTGAAACAGGAGGAAGCCTCTTCCGGTTCTGACAAAAAAGAGAATAAAAAAGCTTCCGGAAAAGGAAAGCAGGAGAAAAAATCCTTTGACAAAAAGGGACATGGAGGCGACTTCCGGGGTGGATTCCGAAGAGACAGCAATCCGGATGTTATATATGGAAGAGATTTTGAGGGTGAAACCATTCCTCTGGAAAGCATTACAGGGGAAATGGGAGAAGTCATTATACGAGGTCAGGTTCTGGATGTGGAGGCAAGAGAGATCCGGAATGAAAAAACCATTCTCATTTTTCCGGTTACGGATTTTACAGACTCTATTGTGATCAAAATGTTCCTGCGGAACGAGCAGGTTCCGGAAGTAAAAGAAGAGATAAAAAAGGGAGCCTTTCTGAAGCTGAAAGGCGTTACCACCATTGACCGTTTTGACAGTGAACTGACCATTGGTTCCGTTGCCGGAATCAAAAAAATTGCAGACTTTACCAGTACAAGAATGGATACCAGCCCTCAGAAAAGGGTGGAGCTTCACTGCCATACAAAAATGAGCGATATGGACGGCGTTACTGAGGCAAAGGCCCTGGTAAAGCGCGCCTATGAGTGGGGCCATAAAGCCATTGCCATTACCGACCACGGTGTTGTCCAGGCGTTCCCCGAGGCAAATCACTGTTTTGACGCCTGGGGAGGCTGCGTGCCAAAGGATTCTGATTTTAAGGTGCTTTACGGCATGGAAGCATATCTGGTGGATGATCTGAAGGGAATTGTCACCAACAGTAAGGGACAGTCCATGGACGGAAGCTTTGTGGTATTTGATATTGAGACAACAGGATTTTCACCACTGACCTGTAAGATCATCGAAATCGGAGCAGTCCGGGTGGAAAAAGGCGCTGTTACAGACCGGTTTTCCACTTTTGTGAATCCCAAGGTGCCCATTCCCTACCGGATCGAGCAGCTTACCAGTATTAATGACGCAATGGTGATGGACGCTCCGGATATTGAAACCGTTCTTCCGAAGTTTCTGGAATTTTGTGAGGGCGCTGTTATGGTTGCCCACAATGCAGATTTTGATATGAGCTTTATTATAGAAAACTGCAAGCGGCAGGGCATCAGCGATGATTTTACCTACATTGATACCGTGGGAATGGCCCGTTTCCTTCTGCCTGCGCTGAACCGGTTCAAGCTGGACACGGTGGCAAAAGCTGTGGGAGTTTCCCTTGCCCATCACCACAGGGCAGTAGACGATGCTGCCTGTACCGCAGATATTTTTGTGAAATTTGTGGAAATGCTGAGAGAACGGGATATTTTTGATGTGGATGCCCTGAACAGCCAGGGAAACGTCTCTGTGGATACCATCAAAAAGCTCCCTACCTACCATGCGGTTATTTTTGCCAGAAATGAGACCGGACGCATTAATCTCTATAAGCTTGTGAGCCAGTCTCACCTGAAATATTACAGGAGAAGGCCAAGGGTTCCCAAAAGTGTTTTTCTGGAGCACAGAGACGGACTGATCATCGGAAGCGCCTGTGAGGCAGGAGAGCTTTATCAGGCTCTTCTTCGGAACGCTCCGGATCAGGAAATAGCCAGACTGGTGGATTTTTATGACTATCTGGAAATCCAGCCCCTGGGAAACAATGCATTTATGATTGCCAGTGACAAAAACGATACGGTAAATTCAGAGGCAGACCTGATTGAGCTGAACAAAAAATCGTAAAGCTGGGCGAGCAGTTTAAAAAGCCAGTGGTGGCAACCTGCGACGTTCATTTTATGGATCCTCAGGACGAGATTTACCGGCGCATTATCATGGCGGGAAACGGATTTTCTGATGCGGATAATCAGGCCCCTCTTTATCTTCGTACCACAGAAGAGATGCTGGAGGAATTTTCCTATCTGGGAAGTGAAAAGGCAGAAGAGGTTGTGATTACCAATACCAATAAGATCGCAGATATGATTGAAAAAATATCTCCCATCCACCCGGATAAATTTCCGCCGGTGATCCCAAACTCCGATCAGGATCTCCGGGATATCTGCTTTAAAAAAGCCCACGAGATCTATGGAGAGAAGCTTCCGGGAATTGTGGAGGAGCGTCTGGAAAAAGAACTGAATTCCATTATTTCCAACGGATATGCGGTTATGTATATCATAGCCCAGAAGCTTGTGTGGAAATCAAATGACGACGGTTATCTGGTAGGCTCCAGAGGATCGGTAGGATCTTCTCTGGCAGCTACCATGTCAGGTATTACGGAGGTCAATCCTCTGCCGCCGCACTATATCTGTCCAAATTGTAAATACAGTGATTTTGATTCACCGGAGGTAAAAAAATTCGGCGGAATGGCAGGCTGTGACATGCCTGACAAAAACTGCCCTCACTGCGGCACAAAAATGATCAAAGAAGGCTTTGACATTCCATTTGAAACCTTCCTGGGCTTTAAGGGAGACAAGGAGCCGGATATTGACCTTAACTTTTCCGGTGAATATCAGGCAAACGCTCATAAATATACAGAGGTTATTTTTGGAAAAGGGCAGACCTTTAAGGCAGGAACCATCGGTACTCTTGCGGAAAAAACAGCTTTCGGCTATGTGAAAAATTATTTTGAAGAGCATGGTCAGCACAAGCGGTACTGCGAGATCAACAGGATCGTTCAGGGATGCACAGGCATCCGCCGTACCACAGGCCAGCACCCGGGAGGAATCATTGTTCTGCCAAAAGGCGAGGAAATCGAAAAATTCACACCGGTGCAGCATCCGGCAAATGACGAGAACAGCGACATCATTACCACGCATTTTGACTATCATTCCATTGACGGAAACCTTCTGAAGCTTGATATTCTGGGACACGATGATCCAACCATGATCCGTATGCTGGAGGATCTGACCGGAAAGAATGCCCAGGAGATCCCTCTTGACAGCAAAGAGGTTATGTCCCTTTTTGCCGGCACAAAAGCCCTGGGCATCACTCCGGAGGATATTGGAGGGTGCAAGCTTGGCTGTCTGGGTGTGCCGGAGTTTGGTACAGACTTTGCCATGCAGATGCTTATTGATACCCAGCCAAAGTATTTTTCGGATCTGGTCCGGATCGCGGGACTTGCTCATGGTACGGACGTATGGCTAGGAAATGCCCAGACTTTGATCCAGGAAGGAAAGGCTACCATTTCCACAGCGATCTGTACCCGAGACGATATTATGATCTATCTGATCAGTATGGGAGTGGAGAGCAGCCTTGCATTTACGATCATGGAGAGCGTGCGAAAAGGAAAGGGGCTCCGGGACGAGTGGGAGGCTACTATGAGGGAGCATAATGTTCCGGAATGGTATATCTGGTCCTGCAAAAAGATCAAGTACATGTTCCCCAAAGCTCATGCGGCAGCCTATGTTATGATGGCATGGCGGATCGCCTGGTTTAAGGTGTTTATTCCCCTGGCATACTATGCTGCGTTTTTCAGTATCCGCGCAACTGCTTTTTCCTATGAGACCATGTGTATGGGACGGGACAGGCTGGAATATTATCTGGCAGAGCTTCGAAAAAAAGGCGACGAGGCGTCAAAAAAAGAACAGGATTCCATCAGGGACATGCGTATCGTCCAGGAGATGTACGCCAGAGGCTTCGAGTTTCTTCCTATTGATATTTACCGTTCCCATGCAAACCGCTTCCAGATCATTGACGGCAAGCTGCTTCCTCCTCTGAACAGCATTGACGGAATGGGAGACAAGGCTGCGGAGGCGGTGGTGGAGGCTGCAAAGCAGGGAAAATTCCTGTCCAAGGATGATTTCCGTGACCGCACCAAGGTCAGTAAGACAGTCATCGATCTTATGGACGATCTGGGGCTGTTCGGAGATATTCCCCAGTCCAATCAGTTCTCCCTGTTTGATGTGGTGTGACTGCCTGACGCTGCTGTTTACACGGTATTGTCCTGTCAGGCTACTGTGATCACCTGACGGATACTGTTTACAGGTCGCTGTCCTGGGAGGTGTTTTGGCATGTATATGCCATCTCGAGAAAGAACCTTAAGATATCCGGAATTACAGGAAGTTTCTGCAGCATGTTATAATATATTACGGAAATATTACAAAACAATTTTCCAACAGGAGACAATTATGAAAAAAGATGAACTTCGCTATTTACAGCGTCTGGCAGAACTGTACCCTACCATTGGGAGAGCTTCTACAGAGATCATTAATCTTCAGTCTAGTTTTAAATCTTCCAAAAGGACAGAACATTTCATGTCGGATCTTCATGGAGAGTACGAGGCATTTTCTCATGTTCTCAGGAACGGTTCCGGCGCTGTGCGAAAAAAAATAGACGATGTATTCGGCCATACCTTAAGCAATCATGACAAAAGAGACCTTGCCACCCTGATCTATTATCCAAGAGAAAAAATCCGCCTGGTGAAAAAAACAGAGGAGGATATGGAAAACTGGTACAAGATCACCCTGTATCGTCTGATCGAGGTGTGTAAGACAACTGCATCCAAATATACCAGATCCAAGGTGAGAAAGGCTCTTCCTCCGGATTATGCCTATGTGATAGAGGAACTGATCACAGAGAAGGCGGAGGTACTTGACAAGGAGGCTTACTATAATTCCATTGTCAATACCATCATAGAGATTCGCAGAGCAGAAAACTTTATCGTTGCTCTGGCAGAGCTGATCCAGCGTCTGGTTGTGGATCATCTTCACATTCTGGGAGATATTTTTGACAGAGGTCCGGGACCGCATTTTATTATGGACCGGCTGATGGAATACCACTCTCTTGATATCCAGTGGGGAAATCATGATGTTGTGTGGATGGGGGCGGCAGTGGGACAGAGAGCCTGCATTGCCACAGTTGTAAGAAACAGCATCCGCTATGGAAACCTGGATATTCTGGAGGACGGCTATGGGATCAACATGCTTCCGCTGGCCACCTATGCCATGGAAACCTATAAGGATGACCCATGCACAGTGTTCGGGATCAAGGGTGTTTCTGACTACCATTCTCTGGAACAGGAGCTTGGGCGCAAAATGCACAAGGCCATTGCCATGATCCAGTTTAAGCTGGAAGGCCAGCTTCTGAGGGAACGTAAGGAATTTCATATGGAAGACCGCTGTCTCCTTCACAGAATTGATCCGGAAAAGGGAAGCATTGTCATGCCGGACGGAAAGGAATATGCGCTCAGGGACAATCTGTTTCCCACCATTGACTGGGAACATCCCTATGAGCTTACTGCAGGAGAACTGGAAGTTATGGAGCGGCTGGAAGCAGCCTTCCGGAACTGTGAAAAGCTTCAGAATCATATGCGCCTTCTTCTTGACGTGGGAGGCCTGTACAAGATCTATAACGGAAATCTGCTTTTTCATGGCTGCATTCCTCTTAATGAGGACGGAAGCATGAAAGAAGTAGAGGTTTATGGAGAAAGCTACAGCGGCAGAGCTCTTTATGATATACTGGAAAGCTATGTGCGCAGGGCGTTTTTTTCCGTGGATGCGGAAGAGCAGAAAAAGGGAAAAGATATTTTGTGGTATATCTGGGCAGGTCCAAATTCGCCGCTGTTCGGCAAAGACAAAATGACTACCTTTGAACGGTATTTTATAGAAGATAAAGATATTGCAAAAGAGAAAAAGGGCGCTTACTATCAGCTTCTGGAAAAGGAGGAGGTAGTGGACCGCATGCTTCGGGAGTTTGGACTGGATCCGGCAAAAAGCCACATTATCAACGGCCATGTTCCTGTACATCAGATCGAGGGGGAAAGTCCGGTGAAATGCGGAGGCAAGGTGATCGTCATTGACGGCGGTCTGTGCAAGGCGTACCAGAAGGTCACCGGAATCGCAGGCTACACTCTGATCTATAACTCTTACGGCCTGTTTCTTGCAGCCCATGAGCCGTTTACCTCTGCGGAGGAGGCGGTTTCCAAAGGGAATGACATTGTATCCAGCCAGATGGCTGTGCATTATTCTTCAAAAAGGCGTCTTGTAGGGGATACAGACAACGGGAAAGCTTTGCGGGAAAGGATACAGGAACTTACCCGTCTTCTTGAAGCCTACAGGAAAGGTATTATAAAAGAAACAAAATAAAGGCTTTACTTATTTTTCCTGTTTTTATATAATGATGCTTGCAGTAAATACGGAAGATCAAACTAGGGATTGCCGGTCTGAGACAGACTGGCGATTACTCAGCTTCACGTAGCGAAAAAACATAATAAGGAGAGAACAGAATTATGGGCGGAATTTTTGGAGTAGCTTCAAAGTCCAGCTGTGTGCTGGATCTGTTTTTCGGAATTGACTATCATTCTCATCTGGGAACAAGAAGGGGAGGAATGGCTGTATATGATCCGGCAAAGGGATTTGACAGAGCCATTCATAATATTGAGAATTCCCCGTTCCGTACAAAGTTTGACAGAGACGTATCAGAGCTTCAGGGCAATCTTGGAATTGGATGCATTTCTGACAATGAGCCTCAGCCTCTGCTGGTACGTTCTCATCTTGGGAATTTTGCCATTACAACAGTAGGTAAGATCAATAATATGGAAGAGCTTGTGGAGCATTCTTTTAAAAACGGCAGCACACATTTTCTGGAAATGAGCGGCGGAAATGTGAATCCTACAGAAATGGTTGCATCTCTGATCAATCAGAAGTCAACTATGGTAGAGGGAATCCGCTATGCACAGGAAATGATAGACGGATCTATGACCATGCTGATCCTGACTCCAAAGGCACTTTTTGCAGCCAGAGATCGTCTTGGAAGAACTCCTCTTATTATTGGAAAAAAAGACGGCGCTCGGTGTGTTTCCTTTGAAAGCCATGCGTACATCAACCTGGGCTATGAAGATGAAAAGTCTCTGGGACCGGGAGAGATCGTGGCAGTGACTCCGGAAGGAATTGAAACTCTGCAGAAGCCCGGAGACAAAATGCGTATCTGTTCTTTCCTCTGGGTATACTATGGATATCCTACTTCCACCTATGAGGGGGTAAATGTAGAGGAAATGCGCTATAAATGCGGCGATATGCTGGCAGAGCGTGATTTTGGAGAGGTAAAACCTGATATTGTGGCAGGTGTTCCGGATTCCGGAATTGCCCATGCCATTGGTTATGCAAACCGTTCCGGAGTGCCGTTTGCCCGTCCGTTTATTAAATACACCCCTACCTGGCCGCGTTCCTTTATGCCAACCCAGCAGAGCCAGAGAAATCTGATCGCCAGAATGAAGCTGATCCCTGTTCACAGACTGATCAAGGATAAAAGCCTTCTGATGATTGATGATTCCATTGTAAGGGGAACCCAGCTTCGCGAAACTTCAGATTTCCTTTACAGCAACGGAGCCAAAGAGGTACATATCCGTCCGGCCTGCCCGCCGCTTTTGTACGGATGTAAATATCTGAATTTTTCCCGCTCAAAATCCGAGATGGATCTGATCACAAGAAGAGTGATCGCAAAGCGGGAAGGTGACAATGTGGATGAAAAAAACTCTTGCGGACTATGCAAATCCGGATTCTGAGAATTATAAGGGAATGCTGGAGGATATCCGCAAAGAGCTGAACTTTACGACCCTGAAATACCATCGTCTTGACGATCTTGTGGCTTCTATTGATATTGAGCCGTGCAAGCTTTGTACTTATTGCTGGAGCGGCAAGGAATAAAGAACTGCCATAAGAAATCAGTTATGAAGGGTACGTGTAGAACAGAGGTGAAACAGAATGAGAAGAAAACGAGAGATACTGAAAATACTGCTCTGTGTACTGACTGCGGTTTTTATAATGGTAAGCGCTGCAGCGCTGCTTCTTGTAGGCCTTCGGACCAGCGCACAGAAGGAGCAGAAAAAAACAGGAGGCGCTGGAAGCACTGGAAAACAGGCCTACCGTTGCCCCTACCCTTGCGGTATCCGTAACGCCTTCTCCCACACCGAGACCCACGGCAACGCCTACACCGATTCCGACAGTGGTGGCTGCCTTTAATCCGGATGATTTCTGGAATGAATGGTACAGTACAGACGGAACCGTGACAATGAATATTTATAATATCAGTCTGGATACCGTATCCTTCAGTTTTTCTCAGACGGACCGCAATCACACCCAGACAGTGACGGCAGATGTAACCGCTGAGGTTGCCGGCAATGCGGCAAAATTTTATTTTTCCGATTCAGCCGGAAACAGTTCATCAGGGAATCTGATTTTTGACAATGGACAGCTTTATGTAAAGATCGTGACCAGCGAACCGGTATCTGCTGTTTTCCCAAGTGTGGACTGTATTATGAGCCGGAATCAGGTTCAGCTTGTACCTGATCCTACGGCAACGCCAACGCCGATGCCTCAGGATCAGCAGATCAGCCAGACTGGAGAATATTTCTTCCCGGAAAGCAACAGCAGGTATCTGACAGATGATGAGGTATCTGTGTATTCGTCGGCTCAGCTTGAGCTTGCAAAAAATGAGATCTATGCCCGCCACGGAAGGATCTTTGTGACCCAGAGTATTGCAGATTATTTTAACGGCAAATCCTGGTATCAGGGAACCGTGGATCCGGATACCTTTGATGCTCAGCAGGGTTCCATTTTTAATGAATATGAGATTGCAAATATTCAGAAAATTGAGGAATGGGAAATGCTGAAAAGGGCAGCAGGAAACTGATCATAAATCATATGATGAAACAAAAAGGCATGTATGGAAAACCATAGGTGCCTTTTTTGGTATCAGGCGGGGATTTGGAATATCGCCACATTTCCGTGGCTGGGGCTTGTGTTTCCGGGGCTTCAGCCCTATAATAAAAGAACAGACAAATCATCTTTTCAATTTCTATTTCTTACACAGCAGTTCTGCTGGAATTTCCATTTGTAGTTATTCTTTAAAAGTACAGCTTTATTTTTTCGTGAAAAACGGGATCGGGGACTGATTTTCGCAGAAAGGAGTGTTATGTTTGCAGCAGTATTATCTGCAGTGATCCTCGGTATGGAAGTACATCCGGTACAGGTGGAGGCCGATGTAAGCGACGGATTGCCGTCTTTTACTATGGTGGGCTTTCCCTCTGCTCAGGTAAAGGAGGCTCAGGACAGAGTGAGGACAGCCTTTAAAAACAATGAGATCGCGCTTCCGCCAAAAAGGATCACAGTGAATTTTGCCCCGGCTGATATAAAAAAAGAAGGAGCAGGCTTTGATGTTCCAGTAGCGGCAGCCGTACTGGCGGCTTCCGGTATTCTGGAGCCGGAAGGTTTAAAAGGGGTTATGTTTGCAGGAGAGCTGAGTCTTAACGGGGAAATTCATGCGATTCCCGGAATTCTTCCTATTGTTATAAGGGCAAGAGAAGAAAAATGCCGGCTGTGCATTGTCCCCTGGGGGAATATGAGAGAAGCCTGTCTGGTGCCGGATATGAAAATCATAGGGGTAAAAAATTTAAAGGAGCTGATCATTTTTCTGAAAGCTCCCGGGAAGTACAGACAGCCCTGTATCAGACAGGAAACAGAGCAGCCGGGACAGGAACTGGATTTCAGTGAGATCCGGGGACAGGAATCTTTAAGAAGGGCAGTGGAAATTTCTGTAAGCGGATTCCATAATCTTCTGATGATCGGACCGCCGGGAGCAGGAAAAACCATGGTGGCAAGACGGATACCGGGAATCATGCCGCCTCTGACCTTTGAGGAAAGTCTGGAGCTGACTAAAATCTACAGTATTGCAGGGCTTCTTTCTCCCACGGATCCTCTGGTAAGGCAGCGGCCTTTCCGAAGTCCTCATCACTCCAGTCCGGCTCCTGCCCTTGCGGGCGGCGGGCGTAATCCAAGACCGGGGGAGATCACGCTGGCCCACAGAGGCGTTCTGTTTCTGGATGAGATGCCGGAATTTTCCAGAAGAACCCTGGAAATCCTGCGGCAGCCTCTGGAAGACCGGGTAATACGGATTTCAAGAGTATACGGAACCTATACCTTTCCTGCTGATTTTATCCTGTGCGCAGCTATGAATCCCTGTCCCTGCGGGTATTATCCGGATATGAACCGGTGCCGGTGCACGTCCGGGCAGGTAAGCAGGTATCTGAATAAGATCAGTCAGCCGCTTCTTGACCGTCTGGATCTCTGTGCAGAGGCAGAACCGGTAAGCTTTTCCAGTCTGAACGGAAAACAGGGGGAAGCATCGGACCGAATCAGGAAACGAGTGGAAAAGGTTCATGAAATCCAGAGAAATCGCTATCAGAATGAAAACATTCAGTTTAACGGGGAACTGAAAGGAAACATGATTGAAGCTTATTGCCGGACGGATGATCAGGGGAAAGCGCTTCTGGAAGCAGCCTTTGACAGAATGGATTTCAGCGCCAGAGCATACCACAGGATACTGAAGGTTTCCCGAACCATTGCCGACATGGAAGGCTCGGAGCTGATAAAAAAAGAGCATATAGGAGAAGCGCTGTCCTACCGGGCCTTCGACAAAAAATACTGGTCGTGAACAGAAAAATAAAAAGTCATAAAAAAACGGGAGAAGGGGTATTTTATATGGAAAGAAATCACTCAGACAATATCAGATGTATCGAAAAAGGCCAGCCGGAATATCCGGAAAAACTGAAAGTCTATGACCACATGCCGGAAAAGCTTTACATAAAAGGAAGGCTGCCGGATCCGGAAAGACCCTGTGCTGCAGTTGTGGGAGCAAGAATGTGCAGTCCCTACGGAAGAATCCAGGCGTTTCAGTATGCAAAGACCCTGGCAGAAGCAGGAGTGCAGATCATCAGCGGAATGGCAACAGGAATCGATTCGGAAGGACACAGAGGAGCGCTTGCAGGAGGGATGCCCACCTGGGCAGTTCTGGGAAGCGGACCGGATGTCTGTTATCCGGCAGCCAACCGGAATCTTTATGAAAGAATTTTGAGAGAAAAGGGAGGAATCCTCAGTGAATATCCTCCGGGCACTCAGCCGAGGAATTATCATTTTCCTGCAAGGAACAGAATTTTAAGTGCGTTGTCAGACCTGGTTCTTGTAGTGGAGGCAAAAGAAAAGAGCGGTTCCCTTATTACAGCCCAGTGGGCGCTGGAACAGGGAAAGGCAGTTTTTGCCCTTCCGGGCCCTGTAAATGAAGAGCTGAGCAGAGGCTGCCACAGGCTGATCTATGACGGAGCAGGGCTGGCATACAAGCCGGAAGTGCTTTTGGAGGAGCTTGGGATAAATTGTAAAAATACCGTAAAATCATCTGAAAAAAAGAACTTTAGGACTTGCAAGTGATTTGAATATGGTGTATAGTTGTCTCGATTTACGACCAAAATCCAGGGATAGTATCATGCAGGAAACAGGGCTTTCCGCTGAAAAAACAGGAAGTATTCTTGTGGAACTGAGTATTCTGGGACTGGTCAGAGAAATCAGCAGACATTATTATGTAAAAATTCAGACATAAGTGATTTTGATAAATAGGAGAGGTAGCATGGCAAAATATCTGGTGATCGTGGAGTCACCTGCAAAGGTAAAAACAATTAAGAAGTTTCTGGGGAGTAATTATGACGTACAGGCATCTAACGGACATGTAAGAGATTTTCCGAAAAGTCAGTTTGGAATTGATGTGGAAAATGACTTTGAGCCCAAATATATAACTATCCGCGGAAAGGGAGAGCTTCTGGCAGGGCTGCGCAAGGCGGCAAAAAAGGCTGACAAAATTTATCTGGCAACTGACCCTGACCGTGAGGGAGAGGCTATTTCCTGGCATCTGATGCAGGCGTTAAAGGAAGATCCGAAAAAAATGCGCAGGATCACCTTTAATGAGATCACCAAAACAGCAGTAAAAAATTCAATCAAACAGCCAAGAGAGCTGGACATGAATCTTGTGGATGCACAGCAGGCCAGAAGAATGCTGGATCGTATGGTAGGTTACAGCATCAGCCCGCTGCTCTGGGCAAAGGTAAAAAGAGGTCTGAGCGCAGGTCGTGTGCAGTCAGTGGCGCTTCGGATCATCTGCGACAGAGAGGAAGAGATTAATTCCTTTATTCCGGAGGAATACTGGAGCCTTGAGGGAGCGTTTAAGATCCGTGGGGAAAAGAAGCCTCTTCAGGCAAAATTCTATGGAACAGATAAAAAGCTTCCGATTCACAATAAGGCAGAAATGGACGAGATCCTGAAAAAGCTGGAAAACGCAGAATATCAGGTGACAGAAGTAAAAAAAGGAGAGAGGATCAAAAACGCTCCTCTTCCGTTTACCACCAGTACACTGCAGCAGGAGGCAGCCAAGACACTTAACTTTTCCACTCAGAAAACTATGCGTCTGGCTCAGCAGCTTTATGAGGGTATTGATATCAAGGGAAACGGCACAGTGGGTATCATCACCTATCTGCGTACGGATTCTACAAGAATCTCACAGGAGGCTGATGAGGCCGCAAGAGCATACATCGGAGATCAGTATGGAGAAAGATATGTGGCAGAGGGCGGAAAGGCAGTTAAAAAGGATCCGAAGATCCAGGATGCCCATGAGGCGATCCGTCCCACAGACATTGCAAGAACTCCGGTAATGCTGAAGGAATCTCTTTCAAGAGATCAGTTCCGCCTTTATCAGCTTATATGGAAACGATTCACTGCAAGCAGAATGGCGCCGGCACGTTATGAAACCACTTCTGTAAACGATTGGCGCAGGAGAATATACGTTTACAGTATCTGCGTCAAAGGTAGTATTTGACGGCTTTATGTCCGTGTATGTGCAGGATGATGACAATAAGAAAGGAAACGTCCTCAGCCAGAGTCTGGAAAAAGGCATGGAGCTTGAACTGCTGGAGCTGAAGCCGGAACAGCATTTTACCCAGCCGCCGGCTCATTACACAGAAGCCTCTCTTGTAAAGGCACTGGAGGAACAGGGAATCGGCCGTCCAAGTACCTATGCGCCTACCATTACCACGATTATCAGCCGCCGTTATGTGTCAAAAGAGCAGAAAAATCTGTATATGACAGAGCTGGGCGAGGTAGTGAACAATATTATGAAGCAGGCGTTTCCAAGTATTGTGGACGTTCATTTTACAGCCATGATGGAAGGTCTTCTGGACTGTGTGGAAGCCGGTACCGTTCAGTGGAAAACCGTTGTTCGCAATTTTTATCCGGATCTGAAAAAGGATGTGGATGCAGCGGAGCAGGAGCTGGAAAAGGTAGATATCCAGGATGAAGTGACAGATGTGGTCTGTGATCTCTGCGGAAGGAATATGGTGATCAAATACGGTCCTCATGGAAGATTTCTTGCCTGTCCGGGCTTTCCGGACTGCAGAAATACAAAACCTTACTATGAGAAGATAGGCGTTGCATGTCCGAAATGCGGTAAGGATGTTGTTCTGAAAAAAACACAGAAAGGCCGGAAATATTATGGCTGCGAGGACAATCCGGAATGCGATTTTATGTCCTGGCAGAAGCCGTCTGACAAAAAATGTCCGGTATGCGGCAGTTATATGGTAGAAAAAGGAAACAAGCTGGTGTGCAGCCAGGAGACCTGCGGCTATGTAGAGCAGAAAGCAAAGCAGGATGATTAAAAAAATATACAATAAATTTAAAAAGAAAATATTTTCAGAATAGGCAGGCAAAATTGAAAAAACATAAAAATGTCTTGTAATTTTGGAAAAAAAGCGTGTAATATAAAATCATCAGGACATTTATGTAGAAAATACCGGATAGATGAGAAAAGGAGGCCAGTATGAGCGTTCAGTTGTTAGACAGAACAAGAAAGATTAACAAACTTTTGCACAACAGCAGCTCCAGCAAGGTAGTATTTAATGATATCTGCCAGGTACTGATGGAGACTTTAAGTTCTAATATACTGGTGTTGAGCAAAAAGGGCAAGGTGCTGGGCGTCAGCTTATGCCCGGGTGTACAGGAAATCACAGAGCTGATCGAGGATAAAGTCGGCGGACATGTAGATACTCTTTTGAATGAAAGATTTTTAGGAGTTTTATCAACAAAAGAGAATGTAAATCTTCAGACACTTGGTTTTGAGCATGTGGACAGCCGGTGCCAGGGCATCATCAATCCTATTGATATTGCCGGAGAGCGCCTTGGAACTGTATTTATGTACAGAGACGACAAGCCATACGATATTGAGGACATTATTGTCAGTGAATATGGAACAACTGTAGTTGGTCTGGAAATGATGCGTGCAGTCCATGAGGAGAACGCAGAAGAGGACAGAAAGCAGCAGGTAGTAAAATCAGCATTTAATACCTTATCTTTCTCAGAACTGGAAGCGATCATCCATATTTTTGATGAGCTGGACGGAGAAGAGGGCATTCTTGTAGCCAGCAAGATTGCCGACAGAGTGGGAATCACCAGATCAGTGATTGTCAACGCACTGCGTAAATTTGAAAGTGCAGGCGTGATCGAGTCCCGTTCTTCAGGAATGAAGGGAACCTATATCAAGGTTCTGAATGAAGTGATCTTTGACGAGCTGGAAGAGATCAAAGCCCAGCGAAACAAAAAATCATAAAGAAGTCTGAATAAACGATATTTATCAGGCAGGAGCGGAAATGCTCCTGCCTTTTTTGGCTCTTTGTCAAGAGGCGGGGGGAATAGTTGCTTTATGGGAAAGTTTGACATTTGTCAGATTCCTGTTGCAGGGGGACAGAGCAGTTTTATTGGAAAAAGATTGTACGAGATAACAGGACAGCCCGGGATATAAAGTATTGGATAAGGGAGATCAGAAACTGCAATTTGGAATTTTACGGAAATTTGAAAGCATCTGAACTTTGAACAGTTTGCAGTCAGGATTATGGCCATTAATGGGGAAAGTCAGGAAATCAGAATATGGAACAGACATGGCGCAGATCTGTAAAAAAATAAGAAGATAAGAAAAAACAAGAAAATAAGAGTAAATAAGAGATAATAAAAGTATATATCTATTTATATGACCGTGAAAAGAGTTGCGAAATGGGAGGCAATTCAATAATATAAGGACAGTGATTAGCACTCGAATGAAATGAGTGCTAGCAACAGATTGCGACAAATAAAAGGAGGAAATAGATTATGAAATTAGTACCTTTAGGTGACAGAGTTGTATTAAAACAGTTAGAAGCAGAAGAGACAACAAAATCCGGCATCGTGCTTCCGGGTCAGGCTCAGGAAAAACCGCAGCAGGCAGAAGTTATTGCAGTAGGTCCTGGCGGAATGGTAGACGGCAAAGAAGTAAAAATAGAAGTTGCTGCAGGAGATCAGGTTATCTACTCCAAATATGCAGGAACAGAAGTTAAGCTTGACGGCGAAGAGTACATTATTGTAAAACAGAGCGATATTTTAGCAGTTGTGAAATAAGACACAGATATGAAAACTGGTCGGATCCACATACAGAGAAGGATGAGATCAGTGAAAATGGTGTTTCTTTAAAAAGTTTTGTATCTCATAAAAGACTAGGAGGAATTTTCATCATGGCAAAAGAAATCAAATTTGGTGCAGAAGCAAGAGCCGCACTTGAAAATGGTGTAAACCAGCTTGCAAATACAGTAAGAGTAACACTTGGACCGAAAGGAGAAACGTTGTCTTGACAAATCTTTCGGCGCTCCGCTTATCACAAACGATGGTGTGACTATTGCAAAAGAAATCGAGCTTGAGGACGGATTTGAAAATATGGGAGCACAGCTGATCAAAGAAGTTGCTTCCAAAACAAACGACGTTGCAGGCGATGGTACTACAACAGCTACTGTTCTTGCACAGGCTATGGTTCATGAAGGTATGAAGAACCTTGCAGCAGGAGCAAACCCCATCATCCTTCGTAAAGGAATGAAAAAAGCAACTGATACAGCAGTAAAAGCTATTCAGGAAATGAGCCAGACAATCAGCGGAAAGAAACAGATCGCAAATGTAGCTGCAATTTCTGCAAGCGACGAGGAAGTTGGCCAGCTTGTTGCAGACGCTATGGAAAAAGTTTCCAAAGACGGCGTTATCACAGTAGAAGAGTCCAAAACCATGCATACAGAGCTTGACCTTGTAGAAGGTATGCAGTTTGACCGCGGATATATTTCCGCTTACATGTCCACAGATATGGAAAAAATGGAAGCAAACCTTGAAGATCCATACATCCTGATCACAGACAAGAAGATCAGCAACATTCAGGAGATCCTTCCTCTTCTGGAGCAGATCGTTCAGGCCGGCGCAAAACTTCTTATTATCGCAGAGGATGTAGAGGGCGAGGCTCTTACCACTCTTATTGTAAACAAATTAAGAGGAACCTTCCAGGTAGTTGCTGTTAAGGCTCCGGGATATGGCGACAGAAGAAAAGAAATGCTTCAGGATATCGCTATCCTTACAGGCGGCCAGGTAATCTCCGACGAGCTCGGTCTGGATCTGAAAGAAGCTACTATGGAGCAGCTTGGACGTGCAAAATCCGTTAAAGTTGCAAAAGAAAATACAGTTATCGTTGACGGCTGCGGCGACAAAAAGGCAATTGCTGACCGTGTTGCTCAGATCCGCGGACAGATTGAGGAAACAACCTCTGAATTTGATAAAGAAAAATTACAGGAAAGACTTGCAAAACTGGCAGGCGGCGTAGCAGTTATCCGTGTAGGCGCAGCAACTGAGACAGAGATGAAGGAAGCAAAACTCCGTCTTGAGGATGCTCTTGCAGCTACAAGAGCAGCAGTAGAGGAAGGTATCATCGCAGGCGGCGGTTCCGCATACATCCACGCATCCAAGAAGGTTGCAGAGCTTGCGGCAACTCTTGAAGGCGATGAGAAGACAGGTGCAAACATTATCCTGAAAGCTCTGGAGGCTCCTTTATTTCCACATTTCTGCAAATGCAGGACTGGAAGGCTCTGTAATCATCAATAAAGTAAGAGAATCCGAGCCAGGCGTTGGATTTGACGCTCTGAACGAAGAATATGTAAATATGGTAGAGTCCGGAATCCTGGATCCTGCAAAGGTTACAAGAAGCGCTCTTCAGAACGCCACAAGTGTTGCATCCACTTTACTGACAACAGAATCTGTTGTTGCAACCATTAAGGAAGATACTCCTGCAATGCCGGCAGGAAATCCTGGAATGGGAATGATGTAATATAAATATTTTATAAAAAGGAATCGGCGTCATAGACGCTGGTTCCTTTTTATGTTAGAATAAAAATATCATTATACAAGCACGAGCCGTGTCTCGTAAGGAGAGTGAATTATGAGTGAACTGTACTCGGAATTCCTTGTGAAAAAGGAATCCACATTTAAGGATGCCCTGATTAAATTCGGAATGATCGGACTGACTGTAGTGGCTGTGGCAGCAGGACTTTTTCTGAATCCGCTGCTTTTGATCGTTGCCATTGGTCTGGGCGTGGCATGTTATTTTATTATCCCAAAAACAGATCTTGAGTATGAATATCTGTTTGTAAACGGGGAACTGGATATTGATAAGATCATGGCAAAATCAAAAAGAAAAAGAGTAAAATCTTTGAATCTTACAGAGGCAGACCTGATCGCTCCTCTGAATTCTCACAGAATGGATTATTATAACGGCAACCAGAAAATGAAGGTTCTGGACTATTCTTCAGGAAATCCGGACCACAAAAGATTCGGCATCATCATTCGTGACGGAGGCGAAGCCTGTAAGGTGATCGTAGAGCCGGACGATGCCATGGCAAATGCTATAAAAAATTCAGCGCCCAGCAAAGTTTTTTTGGATTGACACCGAGTTTTTTTTTTGCTACACTATGAACCAAACTCAAAATATCATGCAGGTGTGAATAAGCACATCCTGTAAAAATTACATACAAGGGAGGAAAAAATACAATGGGTACAATTATCGGTGAAGGCATTACATTTGACGATGTACTGTTAGTTCCTGCGTATTCAAAGGTGATTCCGAACCAGGTGGATGTAACAACCTGGCTGACTAAAAAGGTGAAGCTGAACATTCCGCTTATGAGCGCGGGAATGGATACAGTTACCGAGCACCGCATGGCTATCGCTATGGCAAGACAGGGCGGTATCGGTATCATTCACAAAAATATGTCTATCGAGGCGCAGGCAGATGAGGTAGATAAGGTAAAACGTTCTGAAAACGGCGTTATTACAGATCCATTTTATTTATCCGCAGAGCATACTCTGAAAGATGCCAATGATCTTATGGCAAAATACCGTATTTCCGGTGTTCCGATCACAGAAGGAAAGAAACTGGTAGGTATCATTACCAACCGAGATCTGAAATTTGAGACAGATTTCTCAAGAAAGATCGGCGAGTGCATGACTTCTGAAGGTCTGATCACTGCCAAAGAAGGAATTACTCTGGAGGAAGCAAAAAAGATCCTCGCAAAATCCCGTAAAGAAAAATTACCCATTGTAGATGATAACTTCAACTTAAAAGGCCTGATCACCATTAAGGATATTGAGAAACAGATCAAATATCCTCTGGCTGCAAAGGACGAGCAGGGACGTCTTCTCTGCGGAGCGGCAGTTGGTATCACATCTAATGTTCTTGCAAGAGTTGAGGCTCTTGTAAAGGCAAGCGTGGACGTGATCGTAGTGGATTCTGCTCACGGTCATTCTGAGAATATCTTAAAGGCTGTACGCGAAATGAAAGAGGCGTATCCGGAGCTTCAGGTAATTGCCGGAAACGTTGCTACAGGAGCTGCTACAAAAGCTCTTATTGAAGCTGGTGTTGATGCGGTCAAGGTTGGTATCGGACCTGGTTCTATCTGCACCACCCGTGTGGTTGCCGGCATCGGTGTTCCTCAGATTACAGCTGTTATGGACTGCTATGAGGTTGCAAACCGTTATGGAGTGCCGATCATTGCAGACGGCGGAATCAAATATTCCGGAGATATCACCAAATCCATTGCAGCAGGCGCCAACGTATGTATGATGGGAAGCATGTTTGCCGGATGTGACGAGAGCCCGGGAACATTTGAGCTGTATCAGGGACGTAAATTCAAGGTATACCGTGGAATGGGCTCCATTGCAGCAATGGAAAACGGAAGCAAGGACCGCTACTTCCAGCAGGATGCCAAGAAGCTTGTTCCGGAAGGCGTAGAAGGACGTGTAGCTTACAAGGGTCATGTAGAAGATACTGTTTACCAGCTGATCGGCGGACTTCGCGCAGGTATGGGATACTGTGGCGCAGAGAACATTGAAGTGCTGAAAACAACAGGCAAGTTCATTAAAATTTCTGCAGCTTCCCTGAAAGAGTCTCATCCTCATGATATCCACATTACAAAAGAGGCTCCGAACTACAGCGTAGATGAATAATCAGGAATTTTTGTTCTTGAAAAAAACCAAAAAATATGATATGATAATAATAACGACTGCATGACTGGCGGAAAACAGGAATTACCTGTGGGGAGTGCAGTAAGTGATAAGCCGACCGCCTGGGCAGCCTGAAATACAGACTACCTGGGCGGTTTGCTTTATTTTTAACAGAAAACGCAGCATGGAGCCAGGACAGCGCGTTTATATAATGATTTTTTAGAAAAAAGGAGATCAGACTATGGAAATGATATCACTGGAAAATGAACTGAAAAATAATTCTTATCCGGGAAGAGGAATCATCCTCGGCCGTTCTCTTGACGGAACAAAAGCAGTGGCAGCATACTTTATTATGGGAAGAAGCGAGAACAGCAGAAACCGCGTGTTTGTCACAGAAGGAGAGGGAATCCGTACACAGGCATTTGATCCGTCCAAGCTTACAGATCCAAGCCTGATCATTTATGCTCCGGTACGTGTTCTTGGAAACAGACTATTGTTACCAACGGAGATCAGACAGATACTATTTATGAAGGCATGGACAGACAGATGACCTTTGAACAGTCCTTAAGATGCCGCGAATTTGAGCCGGACGGACCTAATTATACACCTCGTATTTCCGGTGTGATGCATATTGAAAACGGCAATTACAGCTATGCAATGTCTATTCTGAAAAGCGATAACGGAAATCCGGACGCATGTCTTCGTTATACCTTTGCCTACGAAAAAGCAATTCCGGGAGAAGGACGGTTTATTCACACATATAAATGCGATGGAAATCCTCTTCCAAGCTTTGAGGGAGAGCCGAAGCTGGTTCAGATTCCAAATGATATGAAAGAGTTTACAGATCTTCTCTGGAACAGTCTTAATGAAGAAAATAAGGTTTCTCTGTTCGTGCGCTATATTGACATTGCAACAGGTAAATATGAAACAACTATTGTAAATAAGAACAAATAAGGAGGATGCAGTAATGAATGAATTACAGTTAAAATACGGATGCAATCCAAACCAGAAACCTTCCAGAATCTATATGAATGACGGAAGCGAGCTTCCTATTAAGGTTCTTTCCGGAAAACCCGGATATATTAATTTCCTGGATGCCTTTAACGGCTGGCAGCTTGTAAGAGATCTGAAAAAAGCAACCGGACTTGCAGCAGCTGCTTCTTTTAAGCATGTTTCTCCGGCAGGCGCTTCCGTGGGACTTCCTCTTACAGAGACACTGGCAAAGATCTACTGGGTGGATGATATGAACTGGAAAGAGTTTTCCCCAATTGCCTGCGCTTATGCAAGAGCAAGAGGCGCTGACCGTATGTCCTCCTTTGGAGATTTTATTTCCCTGTCTGACGTCTGCGATAAAGATACAGCGCTTCTTATTAAAAGAGAGGTTTCCGATGGTGTGATCGCTCCGGGATATACAGAGGAGGCTCTGGAAATCCTGAAAGCCAAGAAAAAAGGCAATTACAATGTTATTGAGATCGATCCTGATTTTGTTCCGGCTCCCCT
>ENA-OQKD01000045-OQKD01000045.1-human-gut-metagenome-genome-assembly--contig:-NODE-45-length-32330-cov-5.638791_pt1 | contig 32330 bp, 29 predicted proteins | sample MGYA00242775_ERZ504792 | MGnify/ENA primary metagenome ERZ504792 (study PRJEB26092, sample SAMD00036401) | human gut metagenome | host: Homo sapiens | study: EMG produced TPA metagenomics assembly of...
CAAACCGGTAGTCATAGCGGTACAGTTTCCCCAGCAGGTCATTGATGATGATGCGGCAAGCCAAAATGACACGGGTTTTATCCACCTGCATCAGCTGGTAGCGTTGATAATTGCTGTAATATTCTTCATAGCGATGGGTATTGCGGACGGTATCTTCAAGCAAAATATCTACTGCGTCCTGACAACCATCTTCTTTTTCCCCTTCCATGCAGTTCAGAAGTTCCATTATCAGGGGAAAACTCTGTTCATCCATAGGGGCCTCAGCTGCAAGATAACCGATCAGGGCAGATAGGAGCAGACGGGCTGCTGTCTGTTCCCGGTCCGTCAAAACAGCCATCGTTTTCTCCGCATTTGGCAGGATCTTTTCTTCCACAAAATCCTCCGCGTCTCCTGAATAAAGCTGACGGATGGAATCTATGGACAAGGGAACCGTTGTGGCATCCAGAGAGAAATCAAAGGAATCTTCCTGCTTCGGTTTTCTCCGGAGTTTGTTTAACATAGTAGAAAGAATATCGCCGCCAAAATACGCAGCAATTACCAGCAGGTCAAAAACAGCAATCAGCTTGATAAATATAATCAGAACACTCATTTTTTTCGTTTCCTTTCTTTGAGCCAGCGTTCCATCTCACGGTGGCAAACGCCTACGCAGGGACTTCCATAATTCCCGCAGCCATAGTAGGGGTGGCTTTGGGGCAAAGAGGGAGGACGGGAAGTTTCCTTCCCGCCCTCCGGCCTGCGTGTCATCATGCGTTCATAGGGACTGTCTGTGAAACGGGTCATTTCACGCTGTCCTCGTCATCTTCTTCTGCGCTGCCCCCGTCAGCGTCCGGCTCGCCCGACTCCTCATCCTCGGTTTCCCATTCCTCGGAATCTTCCTCGCCATAATCATAATCGTCCAGACTGTCATTGCCCTTGGTCTTAGGCTTATTCTTAACGAGCTTCAAGTAGGCAAATACGCCACCGCCGCCCAGCAGAGCCAGCAGAAGAATCAGCGCAGCCGGATTTAGTCCGGCAGGCGTCTCTTTTTCCGGCTCCGGTGTTTCTGCCGGAGGTTCCGGTGCTTTGCCCGTACATTTACTCTTATCAGTTGCGCAGACCGGGCAGGCCGTATTGACTGCCCCTGCTTCACATTTTGTTGAACAGCTACACACAGCAGCCGGCTCCTCTTTGACATTTTCATCTTCCATCAGTGCCATCAAATCCGCTTCATCCACCTGGTTCAGAAAGTGAACAGCAGTCTTTTTATCCTCATTAGCCCTGTCGATCAAAATGTAAAAATAGTTGCCAGCCTTGGTGGTAACGGTAATGAGCTGCTTATTGCCACCAAAATCATCCACCAGAGCGGCATTGCCATCTGGTGTAAGTGCCGGTGCCGCCGGAGCCTGTTCTGACCCCTGTGCGAAAGCAGGGATCGTAAAGCCAAATGCCACAACCATTGTCAGGCAAAGGGCGGAAAGTGTTTTGCAAATTCTTTTATTCTTCATAAGCGGTAGCCTCCTGATTATTTGATTCCGACAGTGCTGTATCTCTGCCGTGGTTCATTCCACCGGAAAGCATAGCGTTCAGCTGTGCTGGAGTCATGCGTAGCGCACGAACCATCTGAACGATTTCCAGATTCTCTGCCTCCGTTTTCTGTGCTTCCAGGGTCTTGAGCTTTTCCTGATATTCCGCAATCTTCTCACGGGTTTTCTCAATTTCCTGGTCGATACGTTCAATTTTGTTTTTTGCCATAACCGTTCACTCCTTTCCACAAAGTCTGTTACCAGTTCATCAGACCATAGCCTTTAATGCTTTGATAATTCAGGTCATAACTTTTGATCTTGCAGGCATCGCCGGAATTTCCCTCCACGGTATAAACACGGCTGCCATCCGTACCGATCACGATACCTACATGGTCTGCTGTCCCATCCAAATCCCAGTCAAAGAAAATTGCATCTCCGGGAGCCAGATTGTTATAGCCTCTTGCACCCCATTGTCCATGAGACTGGAACCACGGAACGCCCTGCCACTCACAGCCTGCAAAGCGCGGTTCACTTTTCCCAGCCTGGTTATAACACCAGGATACAAAGCAGGCGCACCACTCCACGCGGCTGTCAAAGCCATACCAGCTCCAATAAGGATAGCCGCCCACATTGCCCACCTGACGCTTGGCCAGTTCCACCAGCTGAGGATTGCCGGGGCGGGTACCGTTAATGAACTGCACACCGGACAGATCTTCCGAGCCGCTGGTATCAGGGGAACCGCCGCCAAACAACAACGGCTTATTGCCCATGGTCTGTCGGTAGACCTGATACATTTCCATCTGCTCCGGGGTCAGAATCTCCGACGCTACAGCGGAAATGGGCTTGCTGGTGAGTTTCACATTCAAAATGTAATACTCATAGGGGACTTCTTCTGAAGTGGTCTCGCCGGTCTCCGGGTCGGTGGAGGTCTCCGTGCGGTAGCGAATCTCCACTTCCTCAGTAAGCGTCAGCTGATACTGTGCTGCAAACACACGCGCCAGCTCTGCCTGAGCGCTCTGCTGGGTGTAACCTTGCAAGACGGCAGACAGAAATGCTGCCAGCTCATGAGGGTCATGGCCGATCATACCAAGGTCATAGCGATACTCGTCATACCCTGGGTGGCTGCTTTCAATGTTGTCGATTTCCTCCTGCAACTGGACTTCTCTGGCTGCATAATCTGCCTCCACTGCCAGCATTTCCGGGTCATCCGACGGATAAGTGGTGCCGGAGAGAACGGAACCGATGCTCTGCGCCATCATGGAGCAGGAGGACATGGTATTCATCAGCATACAGGTAATGAGGAACAAAACCCCTGCCATCAGGAAACCCTTCTTGTGGCGCATGACGAACGCCCCTGCCTGCTGTGCCTTTTCTTTTACCGTCCTTGCGGCTTTTCCGGTTTTGGACGCAGCCTGGGCGGTATTTCCGGCAGTCTGACCGGCGTGTTTGGCGGCGGCATACTGCTTTTTAATGGCCTGCTTTTGCTGCCAGCGGGAAAGCGGATTGCTGGCAAACTGGGGATTTTCCTGCAAAGATTTCTGGTACAGAACATTTACATTTGCCTTTTCCAGTTGGCGCTCTGCCTGTGCTGCTTTGCGGTACGGCTTCAGCTTGTGGCTGCGATAGCCCTCCCGCACCAGATAAGCGCCGGTCTCCACCGCCTCCTCGGACTTGTGGGCGCTTTCCACGCCCACATTGTCCTGCTCTGTTTCCCGGATCTCTTTGTGGAGCTTGCCCGCAACCAGATGGACGGGAGCTTCCCTGACTCCTTGAGAAACTTTGGAGGGTGGCTTTTTCTTGTCCTCAAAGGTCAGCTTCGAGGTCTTTTTTCCGGTATCCGGGTCAATGACCGTCTGCCTGACCTTTTTCTTTGGGATATTGGCCTGCGCCTTATCTGCTCTGGCCGCAGCTTTCTCCGCTTTACGGATCGGCTTTTCCAGTGCAGGGTCAGCCCGTTCCTCATCAGTAAAGCGCAGACGCGGTTCCTTATTCAAACCATTCCCCCAGCATGAGGGAGGACATCATGTAGTGCAGCTCTGCATAAATGGCCATTCCCACCGGATCGTTGAACATACAGCCGGACAGGTAGGCATAAAACTGTGCCACCACATCGGACAGGATCTTCGCTTCGGTTCCTTCCAGGACCAGACCACCCATACCTTCCTTGGCACGGATGGCGCTCCAGATCTCTGCCAGACGGATAAGCCCCACCTGACCGGTCTCATTCAGTTCGGCTGCCTGATCTGCCGCTGTGCGACACTCGCTGACTGCTTCAGCCATGACCGTAAGCAGCTGGCTGCGCTGGGCATTTACCGCCCTGTCAAAAAACATCAGCGGGTTTTTATTCAAAATGTTGAGATTCATAATCATTCATCCTCCTTTTTCAATTCTTGAGGTTTTGTGGTCATAATGCGGTAAAGCTCGGTATTCTTCGGGAAGTGATCCACGAAAGGCAGGATTGTAGAGCCATAAAACAGCAGGCCCTCGCCCTCACCGGAGTGGGTCACATAAGATAATTGGTGTGTGGAAATGCCCAGCTGCTTGGCGAGGATCTGACGGTCTCCGCCTGCCTGGTTGAGCATATACACGAAGTCGGAATTTTCAAAGATATTTTCCACCTCGCGGCTGCTCAAAAGGTCTTTGACATTCTGGGTGATACCTGTCGGAATACCGCCCCATTTTCTGAATCGCTTCCAGATTTCCACCGTATAAGCGGCGGTCTGCTCCTCCTTCAAAAGCAGGTGCATCTCGTCGATGTAATAACGGGTGGACTTGTGGGCAGCGCGGTTAATGGTAACGCGGTTCCACACCTGATCCTGGACCACCAACATACCGATTTTCTTGAGTTGCTTGCCCAGCTCCTTAATGTCATAGCAGACAATGCGGTTATTGATGTCCACATTGCTCTGGTGATTGAACACATTGAGGGAGCCGGTTACATAGATTTCAAGGGCCGTGGCGATATACTGTGCTTCCTTTTCCTCCTGTTCTCGGAGCAGGTTATATAGGTCCTCCAGTATGGGCATATTCTCCGGGCGCGGGTCATTGAGGTAGGTCTGATAGACCAGACGCACACAACGGTCGATGATGGTTTTCTGCACCGGCTGCAATCCGTCCTTACCGCCCACGATCAGCTCACACAAGCTGAGGATAAAGTCAGACTTGAGGGACAGCGGGCTTTCATCATCCGAATAGTCCAGGTTCAGATCCATCGGATTGATGTAGTTGGTTGAGGTAGGCGAGATCTTGATGACCTGCCCATGCAGACGCTCCACCAGAGGTGCGTAGTCGGCTAAGTCGGGACGATTGCTCGCCCTTTCTCGCCTAAGAACCGTACATGAGCGTTTCCACTCATACGGCTCAAGCATTTCATCACTCTTTCGAGCGGCTCTCAAGATAGATTCGTTGGCAGTCAGCATGAACATACGCCATGTTAGCCACTTCCTCCTTGCCACCGCAGGACTTTGGTACTTTAAAGAAAATTTCCCTCTCGTCCGAAATATCCAGTGGCATTCCACAGTGATAGCAACAGCCATTTTGATTCTTCCAGATTAGTTTGAATCTTCCTGAAAGTTTCTTCATTCCCTGATTAAACTTGCGTTGCTTGAAATACTCCGTATCAAGGAACGGATTGGCTGCTTCCCTTACTTTTGTATGACGGACAATCGGCGTATGGTCTACCCGTATCAGCTCTTTTGTGTCCGTAGAGAATACCCAATTCTGGTTGCCCCTGCGGTGCCAATACTTTGTGGAAACCCACCATTGCCCTTTCTTCGGATGCCGTCTTTTCGCCCATCTCCACAATAACTCATAGAGAATATAGTCCAGATGTGCAAACGCTTCTGCCGCACACACAGACTGGTGGTAATTCGTCCATCCTCGGATTTGTTGGTTCAGTTTCATAATCAGCACATCCTGATTCCATGCTTTCCCACGTTTCAGTATCGTGTCAGATAAATTCCTCACGATTGCCTGTATGGATTTCTTTGACGGCTTCACAATCAGCTTTCCCTTGTATTTTCGGAATGTCCAGCCTAACATATCGAATCCGTCGTTGATGTGGGTAATCACCGTCTTTTCTTCTGACAGTTCCAGCCCCCGTGTTTTCAGAAATTCACGGATTAACCCTTTGGCTTCCTCCGCAATCTCTTTTGTTGCCGCCGTGACTATAAAATCATCAGCATAACGCACAAGGTTGACTTTGCTCTTGTTGTGGACAAAGGCGCTCACTTTCCCCTTTGCACTTAAGTCAAAGCGGTTTATGAGTATTTCCTGCATACCGTCCAGTGCCATGTTCGCAAGAATCGGCGAGATAACGCCGCCTTGCGGAGTGCCGTCCTCTGTCGGGAACAGCTCACCTTTGAAAATAAATCCTGCTTTCAGGAATTGTTTCAAGATAGATTTGTCCATAGGGATATTCTCTATCAGCCATTCATGGCTGATGTTGTCAAAACATCCTTTGATGTCGCCCTCTAAAACCCATTCGGGCGATACTTTGCGTGACAGTGCCGCAAAAATATATTCGCAAGCGTCCTGACAGCACCGCCCTTTTCTGAAACCAAATGATTTCATGTCGGCGGTTGTTTCTGCCACTGGCTCTAATGCAAGAGCGTACAACGCCTGCATTGCCCTGTCATACATAGTTGGAATCCCTAACGGACGTTTCTTTTTCTTATCTTTCTTCTCGATATAGACACGTCTTAACGGTTTTGCTTTGTAGCCTTTGTCTGTCAATGACATGACAGCCCTCATCTTCATTGCAGGTGTTGACCAGATTTCTCCGTCCACCCCTGCGGTTTTCTTTCCTTTGTTTGTGGTCACACGCCTTACGGCGAGTGCTTTTGCATAGAACGAGTGCGCCAGTAGATACTGAAGCCGCTTCACTGTGTTCCATTTCTTTTCCTGAGTTGCCTTGACAATCCTGACTTGCAGCCTATTAACTTCCTGCTCCGCTTTCTTCCAGTCGATAGTTTTCCACTGCATGGAAAGCCGCTTGCTGTCCGATAATCTCTCAGAAACTGGCGTTTCCGTCGTTGAATTATTACCGTTCATAGGTTTACCTCCATTCTTTGCCATGAAATACCGTGGGATAAGTCTGCACCCTTTCGGGTCAGGGCAAATCTTGAACCCCTATGCCCCGCCATTACAGCAGAGCCGTTCGCTTTTTATCCCGTTCCTCTACCCTCTGTGCCATTTCTCTGCCTTACGGCTTCGATACCTTAAATATAAGGAACACATAGGGCTTACCAAGTTCCGCATAATAAATAATTGTGAATGCCTTAGACGCCATCTTTGAGCCGGGAGGAATCACGTCCATTTGTTACGGTGTTGAGAAAGTCACCGCAACCACCTCCGCACCTTTTGGTGTAAGTGTATCAGCCTTATTTCACTTATTCCCTGTAACGACTCTTACAATGGTTCACATTACATTCGTCATAGCACTCTTATCCTAACAGTACGCCCGACTTAGGCTGTCAGGTTTCCCATATTGTCCCACAAGCTTTCTACCTGAACGTTACCATTCACGCAGATTGTGGTAGGATTACCCCAAATGGATAGGGTAGCTGACGACCAGCAATTTATTATGCGACTTCTTGTCGCACCTCTGCTTCCGGGTCGCAAATGATGACATCATCATTGGTAAGCAAAAAGCAGTTGGCGATCTCTCGTTTTGCGCTAAAGGACTTGCCGGAACCCGGTGTCCCAAGTATCAGGCCGTTGGGGTTTTTCAGCAGCTTTCGGTCCACCATGATAAGGTTGTTGGACAGGGCATTGATGCCGTAGTACAGAGCTTCTTTCCCGTTTTGGAACAGCTCCTGGGTGGTAAACGGCACAAAGATGGCCGTGGAACTGGTGGTCAGCCCCCGCTGGATCTCGATCTGGTTAAGTCCCAGGGGCAGACAGCTCATCAGCCCTTCTTCCTGCTGGAAGTCCAGCCTGGTCAGCTGGCAGTTATACTTCTGGGCAATGGAACCTGCCTGAAAGATGTTGTTGCCCAGCTGACGGGGATTGTCCGCTGTGTTCAGCACCAAAAAGGAAACCAGGAACATTCTCTCGTTGCGGCTCTGCAAATCCTGCAACAGCTTTTTCGCCTCGCTGCCGTAGGTGGCAAGGTCACTCGGAAATAGCGATAGGTAAGCCTTTGAAGTTATCTCCAGCTTTTCCCCCGCTTCACACCGGACATGCGACTTTCACCGCATCCGGCGTTCCATCAATCAAACAGATTTCTTAGTCTCCTTAGTCATACCATTATGAGAATTATTCGTAAGATTTGGCTTCTCCAAATCAATGGGTTTCCTTTTTGCCAATGTTCGCAGTTTGTTCAGCTTTGTGAGCTGTGAAGTATCCAATTTAAGAGCGGTGAGATAAGAACGAATAGTGTCCTCATCAATTGCGTGTATCAGTTCATGTACTGGTGCAAGCACCAATACCAGATTTTCATACTTATCTCTGCCTCCAATTCCTTTTGGCTTCTTGTGATGGCAGTGAATTTCTGTTATACACTGAAATTTCTTTCCCGTTACCGCACATTTTCCCCATTGAGCGGAGAACAGTGAGATACGGTTATCCGCATACTCTGTACTGCGGCTGTATGTAGGCGCTCTCATTAGCTGTAGCAGTAAGAAAGTGTTTATCCGCAAATCGTCATGGATTTCACTTCTTCCTGCCGCTGTGTAAGCGCACACTTTTCGCCGCTGACTCATTGGATTTTTACATTGAACATAGCTTATTGGATAAATCGGTTCTTTGGATTGTGCTATATATCTTAGTTGCTCCGATTTCCCATATCTTTGGATTTCCATTTTTGTCAGGTCACGGCCTTCCTTTTTCAGCCGGTGTGTCTTTCCAGATTTCAGCCTGTTTTTGAGAACTGTATTAACAGTTCTGCCAATATCACCGCAGTCTATGCTGATGTCAGTGGCTAACTGGTAGTAATTCTGGATTCCCATAACCATGGAGTTGAACAGCCGTACTTCCCCGGCTTCTCCACGTCCTTTTCTGGGAAATTTGATATTTCCGACTTGTTTAGTCAGGCTGGCTTTAACCTTTTTGTATGCTTTATCGCACATGTGCGATTGAACGACGTACTTTTTCCCCTTTTTGCGTAGTCGGATTTTGAATCCGAGAAATTCAGAATAGCTCCGTCTGACGTCAACAACTCTCGTTTTCTCCGGTGAAACATCAAGGCGCAGGCGTTCTTTCAGCCATTGCGTGACCGCAATCAGCGTCCGGTCTGCCTGTTCCCTTGTTCTACAGAGAATCCGAAAATCGTCTGCATATCTCACGATATACATTTCTTTCAGCCGTGTATTCCGCATTGCCCGGTACGCATGGCTTTGTATCGGACAGCCTGCCGCATTTTCTCTGTAAGCGTAGTTTTCCGTTACCGGGTTGCACTGCCATTGGCTTTCTATCCAATGGTCAAGTTCATTCAGCACCACATTTGCCAATAGTGGGGAAATAATTCCGCCTTGCGGCGTTCCCTTTGTTGGGTGTTCTGTGTTGCCGTCCGGCATGAGGATTGGAGCTTTGAGAATCCTACGGATTACATAGAGCAGTTCTTTATCCCGGATATTCAGTGACCATAACTGTTTTATCAGTTTTGAATGGTCTACATTGTCAAAGAAACCTTTTATGTCAAACTCTACTACATAGTGAAGTCCTGACTTTTGCATAAGCCTGTAGATTGCCGCTATCGCATTTTCAACCGACCGATTTGGACGGAATCCATAGCTATTGTTGCTGAACCTGGCTTCGCAGATAGGTTCCATGACCTGCTTGATACATTGCTGTACCAATCTATCCCAGATACAAGGGATTCCCAGTGGCCTGGTATTCCCGTTTGGTTTTGGGATGTCTTTGCGTCTTACGCTTCTTGGGGTGTAGCCGTTTTTAGCTCCCTTGACGATTTTGCGTACCCTTGCTGTGACTTCATCAGCGGTAAGTTTACCAATATCAGAAATCTTCAGCTTGTCTGTTCCCGGCGTAATACTCCCGGTATTGGATTTGATGTTCCGATAGGCCAGCAGGATATTTTCTCTTGAAAGTATCACATCCATCAGGTTCTCGAAAATTTCTCCTGCCTGACTTCTGGCATACAGTTCATCAAAGGTACTTTGCATATCGTAGTATTCAGCATGGCGGAGATACTCCACGCATTTGGTTTTTGGTTTCTTCTCATTTGGCATCAGGCATCACTCTCCTTTATGGCGAGTGACTTCTTTTTGTCATACTCGCAATCCTAATTGCGACTAAGTGCTAAGTTGCCTGTTTGACTGACTTGAGGCCATTCTTCCGTTTTCCTCTTTTTCGCAGAAAACATCATCAGTTCGACCTCTGCTTTTCAGCAGTAGTACAGCAACTTATATGATTCGTCTGCTTACTTCCTAATGGTAGAAGCCTACTGCCTTTCCTCGTTCCAACAATCCTATCTTTACATATACCTTTAGGTCTCCGCTTTAAGCCTGTCAGCTTGAACACGCCTGTAACGTGCTATGGTGTTTCATAACATCAATTTTTACTCCACCACACTGATTAGCGATGAACGCTACCAGCACATTTCTATGCCGTCATGGTATAGACCCTTACATTCGCGGTTTTCGTCAGTCATATTTCAAACATTCTGACCTTGGGTATTTTGTAGACCTCCGGCCTATAGGTAGCACCGTCCACCTCTGGACAGCTTTCGTGGGGCTGGTAATTATCCAGCAATCCATACGGCTACTCTCAGCCGACTTCACCGAGCTTCTGACAGGTCAGTTTTCACTTACACCCGCCAGTCGGAGTATTAAGGGGGCGTTTCAGGGCGTTACCCCATCATTCCACCTCTTGGATTGTTAGTTCTCCTAACATCTGAAATTTTCGTTCTTTTGTTAGTGCCTGATTTTGTCCTTCAACCACGAAGGCTTTGTTCAGGAACGAGTCGCACTGATGTCCATGTCGTATCCTGCGCGGACTGCCTTTTTCTGTTCCTCGATCTTACTGCGGTCTAAATCGGTGATTTTCCGCTTGACCGTTTTGATAGCTTTTACCTGATCCACCGACTGAATGTGCATACTCACAATGAGCGAGCTTTCCATATCCAGAAAATCAGCCAGCAGACGGTCATTCAGCTCCGGTGCAAGGATCTGCAAAAAAGAAACAGCCCCGTATTTCTTGCCCATACGGAACTGCTTGCCGGTGCGGAACTCAAAGGAGCTTGGTGCAATAAAATCTTTTGTGGACAGACCGGAAGGAGCCAGCCAGTCCCATTCAAACTGAAATGGGAGCTGTTCATCCATGTGGAATACCGCATGAAGCTGGGAAAGCCTTTCCTTACCGTCCAGTGTCCTGGCAGCTGCGCCAAGACGCTTGAAGTTGTTGAGTATATCGGTCTCAATACGCTCCAGACGGGGCTTGGCGGCTTTGATGCTGTCAGCGTCAATACCAAAGGTCAGGTATTTGGTCTTGATGAGACCGTTGTTGCCTCTGGCCAGCTGATTTTGCAGCATCGTGGTGTATTCCTCACGGATACTGTCAAAGGCATCCCCCTGGGGCGGGATGGAAATGGAGTTTGCAAAGGTCTCCTCCGATGCAGCAAGGTTCAAAAAAGACAGCTGGAAGTGAATCGAGCTGTCGAAATAATTGAGGAAATCACACCAGCCCTCAAAGATCGCGGTCTTATCTTCATTTTGGGAGAGCTGATAGTTGATGTCCTGAAACTGAATGGTCTTTGTGTAGTGGCTGTCCGATATGCGGCAGATTCCGTCCGGCCACATCCGTTCATAAGGGATACTGTCCTGCGCAGATTTTCCTTTTTTGTCCGTGCGGTTGGCGCGGGCAATGGCCGCTTCGATCTGCTTCTTATCGGCGCGGGACAGCTTTTTCTTTGTCTTTACCGGCTGCACAGTTTTTTCCTCGGTTTTCCCGAACATCCGATGCAGCCATTTTTTTATTGCGGTGAACAATGTCATACACCTCCTTATCGAGCATTTCCTGCCGCTTTAATACGGCATAAAAGTTATTGGTCTGGTAGGGACGCTGCTTGGGACGGATCACAGCTACTTTGAGGATGTTGCCGACGATCTTTTCCAGGGGCTGTCCATGCTTTTCATACATTGCCAGCAGGAAGAAGGGCATCATGACCAGCATCATACACATGGCAGCCATGCTGTTTCCCGCAGGCTCACGGAGCCACAAGAACAGCGGTACGCCTACAAGCGCCCCGGCGGTAAAGCAGACCAGCTGCCTTCGGGTCAGATTGAACATGACCTTGGTTTTGACTTTGGTTAAATCTTTGGGTACGGGTACATAAGCCAATGTGGAAACCTCCTTCCGTTTTAATGCGCCTGAAAGACTGATTTTGCGAGACTGCCGGTTTTGAATAGTGTAAAGCACAGCAGTACGGTGTAGCCCACGCAGCTCCAGATTGCCATGATGATGTCATCTTCCAGAGCGATGTTCTGCACCAGCACAGCATAAATTGCCACGCAGACGATAATGAGAAACGCCTGAAAGCCCAGCGCCAGCAGGGATCGGAGGTAATTCTGTCCCATACCGCCCCATTCTTTACCCATCATTGCAGCCATTGGAACGGGAGCCACCGAAGTCACAAGGTAGATTTCGATCATACGGCCATAAATAACGATAAAGATACAGATATATAACGCCCACATAGTAATGCCAATAAAGAGGGATTGGAACCACAGTCCGAACAGCGGTCCCAGATCCATTTCCATCAGCCTCGGTTCCAGATCGGTCATAACTGAGGAAATGTCAATGGACGCATCCGAATTGATAACCCCTGCCGCCTGCGCCACTACGCTCTGCGCCATATCAAAGACGCCCATCACGATATTCCATGTATTTGTGACAATGAGGATGGCAGCGGCTGATTTGAACACCCACTTGAAAATCATCCAGGTGTCCACATCATGCAGGTTGTTCTTGTCTGCGATCATCTGGATCAGGTCTACGGTCATCACGATAGCCAGGATCACGCCTGCAATCGGCACCATGATGGAGTTGGACAGATTCTCAATCATGCTGAAAATACTGCCATTCCATCCCTGTGGGGTCTGGCCTACCTGTACGGATATATCCGCGACCTGCTTGTTTACACTGTCAAACATCCCCGAAAGGTTGCTCATAATGCCGCCCACCAGCATTTCTTTCAGCCAATTTGTCAGGGCTTCAAGTAAGAAATCCATACGGTGTCAACCTCCTTTCCGCCGCCCCCGCAAAACTGCGGGAGCGGCAAGGATTTCATACGGAGACGCTTAGACAGAGAAAAGCCCGGAGAGCAGAGGTACAAGGACCATGCCTACCACGGCTACACCAGCACCGGCCATGAGCTGCTTCATGCCCTGGCTCTTGGCGCCGGGGTTGTCGTTGCCGTAACCTTCCAGCAGGTTGATAACGCCCCAGATACCGAGACCGGCACCGAGCGCGATAACGAGGGTCTGAAGAACGGTGATTGCCTGTTCAAAAAATGCCATATAGTTTGTTAGCCGGAATCTGATTAAAAAATAGGTTTGTCATGTTTCATAGGCATACAAAAGCCGGAACAATCTGCCGCCCGGTTTCCGGGGGCATGATTCCGGCTGTCCTCCTTTTTCATTATTTTTTCTCGCGATTGTCCGCTTTGTACGCCAATGGCCCATAGAGGGCAGGTGCGGCGAATAGATAAGATCACTCCCTTCAAAAGCGAACAGTATTAAGCGCCCTTTGTGTCTACTTCATATACATCGCAGACCTCATTGGGCTTGAGTTTCAACCGGGTGGACAGGAATGCTTCAATGTCAAAAGCATTCTTATCGTCCGCGTCGGCAGTGTACTGGAAATTGGGGTGCTTGGTGATGTCGTACTTATCCGAAAGAAAAGGACGCACACCGCGCAGCTGGAGGATGCACTTGCCGCCGTCCATGACGGCCAGCTCGTCCTGGCTCATCAGCTCTTTCCCCAATTTTTGATAGTTGAGCGAGTGGGAAGTTTCCCGTCCACGGCTCTCTCCGGTGTTGTAGGTGTCGATGGTTTCCTTGCCCAGCACGGCAGCCAGCTCCTTGAGGGTGGTTGGCTCCTTACCGCCCAGGAAAATGGAAGTATCCATGTTTCCGATGATGGTATCGGCGTTATCCTTATAGATCGCCTTGAGCTGACTCTGCGCCTGCAACACCAGACAGGCGGAGATCTCACGGCTTCGGATGGTTGCTACCAGCTTTTCCAAACGGGGAATCTGCCCGATATTGGCGGCTTCATCAATGAGACAGCGCACATGGACCGGGAGCCTGCCGCCATACACATCGTCGGCTTTTTCGCAGAGTAGGTTGAAAAGTTGGGTATAACACATGGATATAAGGAAATTAAAGCTGTCGTCCGTATCACTCATGATGAGGAACAGGGCAGTTTTCCTGTCTCCCAGAGTGTCCAGCTCCAGCTCATCATAAGCTGTGACCTCACGCAGCTCTGCAATGTCGAACACCGCAAGACGCGCACCACAGGAAATCAGGATCGACTTGGCTGTTTTGCCAGCCGCCAGCTTGTATTTCTTATACTGGCGCACCGCAAAGTGATTTGGCTTCTCAGCTTCCAGTGCATCAAACATCAGATCTACCGATACCGATAGGTAAGGCTCTGACTTTCGTCTCGGCCTTTTCCCCCGGCCCACACCGGACGGGCACCTTTCAGCGCATCCGGCGTACCCTCTTACTTTGTGAAGATTCCCCCATTCCAAAGGGGTCTCTTGCTCAACAAGCAAACGACATATTCACAATCAATCTCTTTGCAAGGAATCAATAAGTGCTTTTATTCTCCGTATCTTTCTGGGAAAAATGGAATAAAGCCGCTCCGGGGTACTGCTGTGCAGTATCGTATGTTCCATTTCTGAAAGCACACAGAGGTTTTCAAAATCATTTGTTCCGCCTTTGCTAAGTGGTTTGATATGGTGGCAGTGGTATTCGTCTACGGGGACAAAATTTCCCGACAGATAGCTGACACCTTTCATGGAACTGTATTTACTGATTCTGAACATGGCTAACCGGCTGTTTTTGATGTATTTTGAAGTGTTGACTAAGTAGCTGATATCCTTCATTGATACACCGGGATTGTGCTTCTTTTCGCCGTAGGCATAAGGATTTTTACGGATTACCTTGCCCTTTTCTGCAGCTATCAGTTTATTGTCCCAACTGGCCCATTGAATCTCAATGACCGGGAACTGATGGAAGCAGTAATAGCCACGCTTTCCCCATGAGCGGTATTCTCCGCCCTGAAAGTTATCCTTGTAAGCTTGGTCTTTTATGAATTTAACATCTCTGCTCATTGTGTGATAAAACAATTCTTTGATTCGCCAACCTATTTTTCTAAAGCTCAAACAAAACAGAGACATGCCTTTATAGTAGTTGTGGACTCCCACCACATAGGCATTCCATGCGTGTATTGTTTCAAATGACGGATTGCGCCTGATGTCATGTAGCAGTTCCCTGCATTTCTTAACAATCACGTCCTCTTTGCTTTTTGGAAGCTCATTTGTCACCATCAGCTTCCCCTTTTGCTGTGGGTTCTTCGTCTGCTTTTTATAGGCATAGAAGTCATATCCCAGATACTTCATCTTTTTCCGGGTAAGGTCATATATTTTTGTCTTATCCTCGTTGATTTCCAGCTTCATGTTCCGTGTCAGGTAATTCGTAACACTGTATTTGAATTTCACAGCGTCCTCATAATCCTTGCACAATACCAGAATGTCATCAGCATACCTCACATGAATCCCAACTTTTAGATTTGTGAGTGCGAGGTTGCGTCGCTTGTTCGCATAGTTGTGAAACTTTGCAACGCTTCTGTCATGCCAGCAATCACCCTGGTCACGGAGCCATACATCAAATCGATGTAGATATACATTACTGATTAACGGCCCCAAAATCGAACCTTGTGGAGAGCCTTTCGGATTCTCCACTTTACAGGAATCCTCATAGTATCCCTTTTTAATGAAACGGTAGATATAGTTGAGGATTATCTGGTCTTTTATCCCGATATGCCACAGTTCCCGGTATGCTATATCCGGGTCTATGGTTCCGAAGAAATCTTTCATATCCACGGACAGGACATAGGGCATTGTCTGACATTGGCTTTTCACCTTTGCCAGCGCATTGTGAGTGCTGACCTGTTTCCGGAATCCGAATGAACTCTCTACAAATTTTGTTTCACAATAGGGTTCCACCACCAGTTGAATACATTTTTCAACCAGCTTATCCCAAATGGAGCAAATCCCAAGAGGCCGCTTCTTCCCATTGCTTTTCGGTATGTACGTTCTCCGTACATAATCCATTCTTTTGTTTGTCAGACGGTCTTTCACAATCTCCGCAAGTTCCTGAATAGAGTAGGGTTCCAGAGTTTTGATGTTTGTTTTATCCGGCCCCAGTGCCATTCTTCCCGGACTTTTGCTTAATTGACGCAGTGCAAGGGCTACGTTATCAGTGTCATAAACCATGACGTGGAGTGCCCGTAGGTCAATTCTGTTATTCTGGAAATCTTCAAACCGCTTTTCCATGTCCACAAAATAGATGTTATTGGTACTCAATTACTTTTCTTTGGTTCTTCATAGGTTGTCGCCTCATTTCCGTAACGAATAGTCTCTTGCGTCTAATCAGGCGAATCGGAAATATTGTTTTATTATTCAAAGCAAGACTAAGGCCCTTCGCTACCCCCTGTTTCTTGACAGGGTATCTACGCTACTATGGCCCCGCTGACTACCCGTTCATAACCTTTCTGGCCTTACCCTTTCAGTGCGGGCCGTCCCCGGCTATTCCTAAACGTCGGGCAGTTCGCCCTTATCAATATGACTGCCTTAATACTGCACTTAGGACTTCCTCTGCTCCGTAAACCTGGGTCTCCCCGATACGTTTTACACGTATTCTATGGCGGCCATAACGCCATCCCCCATAGTGACAAAACGAAATCACGTGAGGTAGATTTATTATTCCGTCCTCTCTGCACAGCAGAGCAGGATAGGGTTCATAACGAAGCTTTAGCAAATGCGGAATGTTGAATCCATATGCAGTGGAACCCGGGGTGTGCTGTCACCAGCAGTGTCCCCGCCTTCACCTATGCTTCGCGACTGCCTGTTACCAGACAGCCGGCAGGAGTATTAGTCGAGGTCGGATACATGGAATATTTGGCTTCCATGCCGCCTCCAGTCATATCAATTACCTACAAGAGTGTGCCGCTTTTCACCTCCTTAGCACCTCTTATCAGGTTTGCAGTGGTGTCACCCTACTACGGGAGTTTTACACTGCAATTAGGGTCGCACGGTTTTTGAACTCCTCGTCATCCTCCCGGACCTCCATGGCGTTGATGAACTCGATGAGGGTAGAGAAGTTCTGCTCCTCCACCGGGGCCTCATAGTGGATATATCCAATCAGCGCACAGTACAACAAGGTCTCTGCTTTGACCCAGAAATCGTCCCCGGCCTTGCCTTCGCCTTTGGTATTGGCGATCAGCGTTGTTACCAGCTTCAAAATGTCCTTTTCGGAGTGGATATAGGCAAAGGGGTTATAGTGCATACGTTTTTTTGAAGTTGATGGTGTTGAGGACTTTGATCCGGTAAGGCTCATAGATGACCTTGCCGCGCTTATCCTTCATGGGCTTTCCGTCCTTGCCCAGCTTGGGCGCACCCCTCTGGAGCATTTTTCCGCACTCCACCAAAATGGTTCCCTTCGGGTCTGTGACCACATAAGAACTGTGCATCTGCATCAGGTTGGGCTTCAGCCAGAAGCGGGTCTTACCGGAACCGGAGCCGCCGATTACCAGCACATTTTTATTTCTGGCGGTCTTTGGGTCCTTGGGGCGGCTGTTCATGGTCAGGCTTTCCGTTTTCGTGAGAATGACATTGTTCTGGAACACCGGGTCGATATAGGGAGCAATATCCTCATGGGTTCCCCAGCGGGCAGAACCATACTCCATACCGTGACGGTATTTCTTGGCGTTCTTGCTCTTGAGATACACCGCCAGACGCAGGCCGGCACCGCAGCACAGCCCCACCAGCAGATCCAACGGGTGCAGGCTGGGCCAGAAACTTTGCAGTGCCCCAGGAAGAACAGCAAACAGGGAAAGGAATTTCTCTGAAGCATTTGCTCCCTGTGCCAGCCGCCATGCCTCCCCGAAGTTGGTAGCAAACAGCCCCATCAGGAGATAGGGCAGGTTCAGCAAAACGAGCTTTTTGATGTCAAACTGCTTTTTCATCGTTCCAGCTCCTTTCGCTTGGTGCGGTCCACCACGGCATTTTTGACCATCTCTTTGAACTGACTGAGTTTTGCCAGCACAGACGGGCGTTCCGTTTTCTCGGCCTTCTTGACCTTTTTGCTGGTGTACTCGGTAAATGCAGCGGTCAGCGCATCGGCGTCACGGCCTTTGAAAAAGATCAGGTACTTGGGTGGGGAGCTACTGCGGTCTTTCTTCACCGCATAGTCCACACCATATTTCCGGGCGATCTTCTCAAATTCCTTGATGGAAGGGTCTGTGATCTCGATATTGGAGATCCCCTGATTCTGACCAATGAGCTGCTTGACGGTCTGTTTTCCGTGGGGTGTCACAGGAGCGTCACGGCTTCTTTGCTTTTGCAGCTTCTTTTCCTTGCAGTGGGCCATGTACTTGCTGATGGCGGCTTTGAGCAGCCTGCCGGTGAACTTTGTTCCACTGACAACCAGCGTTAAAGTTCTGTTTTCCACTTCTTCCTGCATTTTCATCGCCTCCTTTCCACAAAATGTGCAGGGGTGGTGCATTTTCTTCTAAGGCGGGACCACCAGCCGCCGGAGAAAATATTTCTTCATCGCTCCATCCCGCGGTTCTTTTTCTTTACCGGCTTCTTATCCGGCAAATTCCACTCTTCCCGAAACTCTGCCACACCTTTGGGATCAAATACCTTCAACTTCTCCAGATCAAAGGCAACGGCAGAATATTTTCCATAACCGGACTGCACCTGATAGGGAAGCACCTTCCCCAATTTGTTCTCTTTGATGAATCGCAGCAGGTCCTTGCTGATGTCACCGGAAATAAACGCCTCTCCGGGGTCCAGGGAATACCCCGGAAGGTTCACCGTCATATCTGCAAACGGTTCTGCTCCATCTTCTGTATGGGTAATCATGCCGATATAAAGCCGCTGATTATTCGCATACATCCCAAGTTGCAGCGATATGGTTTCTTCCCCATATTCCCACTTAAAGGGTACTTTCTTTTCCTCATTCATATCAGATTCCTCCTATCGTATCTGTTCTTTGTGGTCATAAAACAAATCTCCATTTCTGACCTTTGCATGGCTGAGAATCTTGATCTGCCCCTTTGCCTGACTGTCCAGAGCTTTTTCATAGCCTATATCTGACAAAAACAGGCGGGTTCGTTCTCCTTTCCAGCCCACCGGGGAGTCATGCGTCAGCACATCAAAAATAATCATGTGCCGGGTGTTCTCCGCAAATCGCTGAAGATCCATGTAGTCATGGCCGTGATAGTTCTGCGCCCCGGCTTTCTGACGCATTTCCTCCATCAGCTGACCGATTGTTTTTCCTTCCTGCATAAAACCCACTTCCTTTCTGTTCTTATAAGACCAGCAAGATCATCTCCCGCAGCTGAGCAAAATAGAGCTTGCCCTGGGGCGTGACCAGCGTGTAGGAACCGGTATGACCGTGGTTGCAGTAGTCTTTGACGCAAAACAGCCCTGCATTTTTCACATTGGCATAAGGCAGCACATTGCCGGATGCCGTGCGGTACACAAACCGCCGTTCTATCAGAAACCGAACAAACCGGCGCTCCGGGACATCCAACTCTTTGGCGGTAGTCCTGAGATTGGTGCTGTGCTTTAAGTCGATGAACAGGTCATAGAAAGCGGCTTTGCCCTCCAGCTGTGCATTTTCCTTACGCAGAGAAATATTCGCTTCACGCTCAGCCAACAAGTCTGAGCAGAGCTTCATCAGAGCCTCCGGGGAAGTGGCAACCTCCCACAGCTTCTCTTTTGTGAGATAGGCCCCGTGCTTACGAATAGTAGGCAGGACATCATCGAATACCCACTGTTCAAACCGCTCTGCCGATGGCAATTTGCTGTGAACGATCAGGCGGTACAAATCTCCTTCGGGGATAAAAGTCATACTGATTTTGCGGTCGGGGCTTTGTGGGTGAGGTGCGTCGCGTTTCACGACATACCTACAATGGCGGATAATTGCATCGCGGGGATTGCTGTACCCCAGCGCAGCGGCCACATCCGTTCCGCAGAACAAGTATTTGCCGTTTTCCTCAATGACACGGATACTGCCAAACTCCGGGTTTTTGAAAATTTCCATCTGGTTCATGTCGTGCCTCCTTTGGCATGATAAAAGGCAGCCTTTACCAGCCGCCTGCGTGCATATCGTGATTGACCAGTGAAGTGTAGTGGTTATTCATGGTGGTAGGCGCATTGAACAGCACTGCAAGCAGGTACTGCTTGATGTTGCGTACCTGGGTGGTGTTCTTTTGCAGACAATCCATGACAAATTCGATATGGGAGCTATCCAGCTTCAAAAAGCGGGAGCGCACGATCTCGTGAGGGAAGTCTGCCCCAGAGATCCGGGTGGTCTTTCGCTTGGCACAGACCGTTTCTACCAACAGCTCTACGATCTCGTTCAGATCATCCTGGTAGAGAGGATAACGCCGCTTCAGACAGTCATACTCGATATTCTCCAAAATCAATTCCCGATAATTTTCTATCTCTGTGACAGACATCGCATCCCTTCCTTTCCGTTCCGGCGGTCTTGCCGCCGCTGTTTCCCGGAAGGGAATGGAATCGGTACTTGATCCATAAGTAATTGATTTTTCTGTATTTGATTTCTCTATATTTAATTCTGCGGGCTTTTCCGTATCCGGTTTTACCATATCCGGGTTTTCCGTATCTGGTGAAGCCGTATCCGGCTGGGACATATCTGGCTGGGACATATCTGGCTGGGGCTGTTCATAGATGACATACTCGGTATCTGTAATCCGCCCACTTTTATCGCGTCTCTGATGGCGCACGATATATCCGGCTCCTTCCAGTTCACGCAGGGCAGCACCGATGGCATCCACGCCTTCCTTACAGATCTTTGCAAGGCCACGGGTAGTGTAATTCCAGTCCTCTGGCAAAGACAGCATCATGGAAAGCAGCCCCTTGGCTTTTAACGACAGATTTGCATTTCGTAAATGATGATTGCTCATCACGGTATAATCACGGGTCCGTTCAATGCGAAAAACGGCCATCGACCTCACTCCTTCCGAATTTTGGGTACAAAAAAACCGCAATCCTCATTTCAAAGAATTGCGGTGTTCAACGCTTTTCAAATTTTCTCGCATAAAACCAAAACAGCGGCTTTTGGGGACGCGCCCCTGTAAATGGTTCCTCCTGGGCGAAAGGAAGTGTTTGCATCACGCGGTCAATATCCGTTGAATCCATGTCATGCTGGGATCTGCAATCTTCCCGGATTGCTTCTTGAATTTCCTTTACCGTACACATAGTCATTCCTTTCCTTTCGTTGTATGGGTTTATGAGCGGCGGCGTTTTCCCGGTTTGAAATCGAGGATATGCCCCTCGATCACACGAGCGTAACGCTTGATCTTGATCTCCCGGCGCTGCTGGCTTTGCAGGGCGGCCTGATACCCGTCCTCAGTCAAAAACAGCCGCATTTCATCTCCGGGGCTGCCGTAAGCGGTGTTGGAACGCAGGACGGAAAACTCGATCATCCAGCGGGTGCTATCCCAAAACCTCTCTACGGCGAGAATATTGTGTCCTTTCAGCTCACGGGCTGAAATATCCCTCATAGGCGGCTCCTTTCATCGTTCCTGGTCTCTCTGACGCTTTTTCTGCCATGCCTCCAACAGCTTGATGATAGTTTCCTGCATCCGCTGGGGCGTATAGCTTTTGGGGAAATACTTCCGCAAAGTGTCAGAGGTAAATGTCACTCGATCCAGATCACTTTTCTTTTCCTCACCCATGATGACACGCATCATATCAAGGGTCAGATGTCCCTCCTGGCTGTATTTTTTGAGCCGCTGAGCTTGGGAAAGGGAAGGGGTAGCCTGTTCGCTGTCCATGGCGTCCAGCAGATCTGTCTGTTCTTCTTTTTTGAGAAAGGACAGCTCATAGGCTGGGTTCAGGGCAATCTTCTTTTCATCCACCATATCCATCAATTCAGGAATCAGCTCTGTCAGACGGATAAATCTCTTAATCTGTGATTTGCTATCTGGACTGTTCTCCGCAATTTTTTCTGCCGCAGTCAACTTCGGCCCAACTTGGGCCGAAGTTAAATCCGTCCTGGCTCCTTGGTGCTTAATGGCATCCAGCTTCATTTTATAAGCAAATGCTCTTTCACTGGGGAGCAGGCTTTCTCGTTGTAAATTGCTGTCAACCATAATGATTGTAGCGGCATCATCATCCAAATCCCGAACAATGACCGGCATGGTCTCCTTTTCTGCCAGTTCACTGGCTCTGTGCCGCCTGTGTCCGGCTACCAGCTCATAACCGCCCTCCGGGTCCGGTCGGGCAATGGCCGGAACCAGAACGCCATACTGCTTGATACTGTCAGCGGTCTCCATCATGGCTTCGTCATCCTTGACTTTGAATGGGTGGTTCTTGAACGGATGCAGTTCAGACAACGGAATTTCCTGAATCTTTTCCAGCTTTGCATCCTGGCGGCCTTCTTCGGTGGAGAACAGATCATCTACCGAGGCCAGCTCTATTTTTTTCGCGCTGCTTTTCAAGTTTCAACACCTCCTTCGTCAGATTTTTGTAGCCCTCTGCCACCTTGCCGCCGGGATCATGGGCAAAAATGCTTTTTCCCTCGGCGCTGATTTCCTTTGCCCGGACAGAATGGGGGATCTCTGTGCCGAATACTTTGATCTTGCTGCCATAGGTCTCCCGCAGGAGCGCGGAGATCTCTTTGGCAAAGTTGGTTCGGCTGTCCACCATCGTCAGCAGGATACCGTCTATCTGGAGCTTGGGGTTGATCTGCCGCTTTACCTTGTTTACCGTGGAGAGCAGCTGTTCCAGCCCTTTGGCGGGCAGATACTCCGCCTGAACGGGAATTATGATCCTGTTGGCAGCTGCCAGTGCGTTGACTGTGAGCATACCCAGGGAGGGCTGGCAGTCGATGAGGATATGGGAGTATTGCCCCTTCAGCGTGTCCAGATATTGCCGCAAGATAGTCTCACGACTCATGGCGTTTACCAGAGATACCTCCATACCGGATAACTGGATGTCCGCAGGCATCAGGTCTACGCCCTCTGAGTGGTGCAGGATACCCTCGCCGGGACGGAGCGGCTCATCCATCAAGATTCGACCCATAGCGTCGGACAAGGTAAAGGGCAACTTGTCCGGTTGCGGATTTCCCAGGCTGATTGTCAGGCTCCCTTGTGGGTCTCCGTCGATCAGAAGGACTTTCTTTCCGGCCTGCGCCAGCCCGATTCCCAAGTTGGCACAGGTCGTTGTCTTGCCAACGCCGCCTTTCTGGTTGGCAATGGCGATGATCTGTGTGTTCAAATAAACCTCCTCCTTCTACAAAAAATATCCCTATTCCGAAAAATAGGGGATGAAAAAAGCCGCTTACTCAAATAAATGAATAAACGGCTATGTAAGAAATATTCGATTGTAAGTAAAGTTTTATATCACTGCAAAATAACGAAGTGCATCTTTGATTGCTTCTACCTTTTCTGGTGTCGGATGTTTCCTCGGCTGTTTCAATTCTTCTACCGCATTAGGAGCATCATACATCGGCAATCCCAAATTTCGCTTTACCTCTGCGATATATGCGGTATGTACCTTGAAGCCGTATTTCGCTTCTATGTACTCCTTAATCATTTTGTAGGTCACTTTTTCTTTGGGCTTGTACGCTTCGGCTCTTTTAGCAATACTATCTACCGGAATCTTGCCCTCGCCCTCTCCAAACTCCACATCAATGTGGATATAACTGTCGGCTTTTTTGTGGGACAAAAGAACTACCGTCTCAACATGTGTCGTCATCGGAAATTGATCAACCGCTCTCCATTTCTCAATCTGATACCCTGCTGTTTTTTCGTCTTCCTGTGCCCCTTCGCACAATATTTTCAGATCTCTTGCCAATGTTGCGGAATCGCAGCTTACATAAACAATCCTCTCCGGCTGCATCTTCAAAATGGTATCCAGCAATTTGGCATCGCACCCTTTCCGAGGCGGATCTACGACGATCACATCCGCGTGTGCCTTTTCTCCTCCGTGCTGTTCTTCATAATCTTTATAGTATTTCGGAAGGATTTCTTCAGATTTTCCCACAAAAAACTGTGCGTTTTCTATTCCGTTTAACTGTGCGTTTTCTCTTGCATCATCAATCGCAGGGGGCACGATTTCCACGCCGTAAACCTGTTTTGCCTTCTGCGCAAGAAACAAAGAAATTGTTCCGATGCCACAGTACAAATCCCAAACCGTTTCATCTCCTTTTAAGCCTGCATATTCAAGCGCCTGAGAGTATAATTTTTCCGTCTGTACCGGGTTTACTTGATAAAACGACAAAGGAGAAATCTGATATTTCACTGAGCCGATATAGTCTGTAATATATCCTTGCCCCCAAAGCACCTCAAACGTATCTCCCATAATTACGTTTGTTCGCTTTGTGTTGGGACTTGCCGTTATACTCGTCATTCCGTCAATTTTAGCAAGCTCTTCCACCAACTCTTTCTGATGCGGAAACCATTCTCCGCTTTTATCCGCTTTATCTTTATTCACAACAAAACACACCATGATTTCTTTTGTCGTAAATCCATAACGAAGCAGCACATGACGAAACAGACCCGTTCCTGTTTTTTCATCATAGGAACGGATCTTATATTTTTTCATAAAATCAAGAATGCTCTCTAAAATATGTTCATTTACCGCTGCACCGAGAATGCAGTTTGTATTTGCTATAATGTCATGTGTACGGCCTGCGTAAAATCCTGTTACGGGATTTCCTTCTTTGTCTGTTCCAAACGGAAACTGCGCCTTATTTCTATAATAAAACGGAGTTTCCATCCCAATGATCGGCTCTTTTGTGCGCTCCAGAAGTTCAGATGGAAAACCACCGATCCGTTCAAGATTTCCCCTGACTTTTCTTTCTTTAAACTCAAGTTGCTTTTCATAGGACATTTCCTGAATCTGACAACCCCCGCATTTTCTTGCGAAAGGACACTTAGGTTCAACCCGGCTGTTTGACGGTTCAAGCACGTTTATCAATCGGGCGTATCCATAATTTTTCTTAGCCTTGATCACTTTAACTTCTGCAACATCTCCTATTACAGCGTCTTTTATGAACAGCGTATATCCGTCTATCTTTCCGATTCCTTCTCCGTTGACACCGATATCCGTGATTTCAACAACTACAGTATCATTTTTCTGCATACACATATCTTCCCTTTTCTTTCTGTTTTCCTGCATTTTTTGCACATCCGCATCTGCGCACATATTTCCCCACCGGAAATACCGTATAGTTACGATCTGTCCGCCGCCTACAATCGGCTTTTTCTGTTTACGCTCCTGACGTTCTACGCAAATTAGAATCGAACAATCGGTTAAATCCTAACCAGTCTGTACCTGTTTTCCCTTTAAATATTTCCGTCAAAGTCTGCATTTTTGCATCTGCATTATCCGCAAGATTCAGCGCTACCGCCTCCGCAAGCGCCGGTTTTTTCGGAGAACCGTATTCCAACTCTCCGTGGTGGGCGATAATACAGTGTTTCAATTCATTTGCAAGGCGAACCGGAAAATCCGGTATTGTCCTGATTGCCTCGTCGAGCATTTCCACTCCGATCACAATATGCCCTATCAACTGTCCTTCATCTGTATAATCATTGTCCGGAAATGACGAAAGTTCCCTTGTTTTTCCGATGTCATGGCACATTGCCGCTGTCAACAGAAGATCTTTGTTTAAAATTCCATATGATCCGGCAAAATATTCGCACATCCGAAGTACGCTCAACGTATGTTCCAGCAGTCCTCCCGAAAATCCGTGGTGTACCGTTTTCGCTGCAGAATGTGACCGGAATTTTTTAATAAATTCCTGATCGTTCACAAAGAAATATTCTAACAGACTTTTCAGATACGGATTGGAAATGTGACGGATAAACTCTGTCAGCTGTTCATACATCCCGTCAACGCTTTTCTCTGTGGTAGGCATGTAATCTGCCGGGTTGTATTCCTCTTCACCGGCTTTGCGGATCTGTTTTATATTAATCTGCAGATTTCCGTTATAATTGATCACTTCTCCATATACTTCTATAAAATCTTTTTCATCATAGTCCGCAATCCCCTGCGAATTCGGGTCCCATACTTTTCCGTCAAGCGTTCCTGTCTTATCCTGCAAAAGCACGTTGTCATATGGTTTTCCGTTTCTTGTTTCAGCCGAACGTTTTCCCTTACACAGATAAATATTTCTGATTGTTTCTCCTTCATGTAACCCACTGATATATCTCATGTCTCGCTATTCCTCTTTCTATTTTTTCTTTATTTCTCTATGTTCTATTTCTTTTAATCTGTTTTCTTATTTTTTCATTCCTGCTTTTTTACTGAACTTCTTCTTTTCTTATTTTCTCATTCCTGCTTCTTACTGAACTTCTTCTTTTCTTATTTTCTCATTCCTGCTTCTTACTGAACTTCTTCTTTTCTTATTTTCTCATTCCCGCTTTTTACTGAACTTCTTCTTTTCCTATTTTCTCATTCCTGCTTCTTACCAAACTTCTTCTTTTCTTATTTTCTCATTCCCGCTTCTTTATTTAACTTCTTCTTTTTCTGTGGTCACGACAGAAAATTTTATATTGACATATCCGTCTGAACCGAGCCGTTTTCCGACAAACTCCATCGTTTCTCCTACAGACGAGCCTATCACAATGTTTTGGTATGCGGCAATATCCTTTATCTCTTCTCCCGATGCTTCACATATAATATCTCCGATTTGTATTCCCGCCGCCATCGCCGGTGAATCCGGATCAACATCTGCCACATAAATACCTGACGGCATTTTATGTTCTTCTGCAAGCTGCTCCGTCACCGTTGTTCCGTAAATTCCGATATATGGAACGCTTTTCCCATTGATGAGCAATTCTATAATCGGCTTCAAATCTGAAATTCCATATGCATTCACAACATTTTTTCCTGTGTCGTTCCATACGGATGAAGAAATCATCCCTACCACTTCGCCATCCATGTTAAACAACATGCCTGTTCCTTGTTCCTCTGCCGGAATGTCTGTCGCGATCACTGCGCATTCTCCGTCGAAAAATGTCGCCTTATAATTCGATGCGCTGACAACGCCGTAAGACATTCCGTCTGCATATCCAAATATATTTCCGAGAGCGATCACTGCATCTCCCTGCGCCACTTTCTTTGAATTACCTAAAACGGCTACTTTGATCAATCCGCTGTCATCCTCATCTACGACATGTTTCCCGATGCCGAACACTGCTATCTTTCTGTTATTATCGACCTTTTTCAGCGCTGCATCGAAGCTTTTTCCATCGGAAATTGTCACTCTCCATGCAGAAGCGCCTGTGCAGATCGAACTGTCGGCGATAATCAAAAATTCCCGACCGTTATCTCCGGCGATAACACCTGTAACACTCTGCAAAATTCCTGTCATCTCTCCGTCCCAGTCTGCCTTTTCAGATACAGAAGATACAGAAACAATACTTTTTCTCGCCTCTTTTACACGTTCATTCAACCCGGCGGTCATCTCTTCATAACTTTCCGCATCGAGCGCAGGATCTTCTTTTCCCTCTTGATTTTTCTCAGAATCTTCCGCTGCCTGTTCATCTTCGGGGATCATCACAGTCTTTGCATTTCCCGCAAACCATTGCTGCATCCACGGTTTAAGCGCAAAAAAACCTAAGCAGGCAAACATCCCCAATATCAGACCATAGATCGCAATTCGGATAAATTGTTTTATAAGCGTTTCCCTGCTGCCCTGTTTCCCTTTTATCTTTTCTTGTAAAAAAGAATATTTCTTCTCTTCCGCCTCTTCTTCGGGCGATTTTTTTTGTTCTTTATCACTCGGCATGGACTTATTTTCCTCCAAATTCTAGTATACCTGATTCAATCCTCTATGAAAAGGTTTTTCTTACTTCCTGAAAGTCCTTTTCTTTATACGGATAATAGAGTAGAATGAGGATACAAACATTACAGACAGGTGAAGATTTATGAATAACAAAACATTAATAAAACTTGAATTTGATAAAATTATTTCCATGTTGGAAAATGAGGCAAGTTCTTTCCGCGGAAAACAACTTTGCCGACGGCTGAAACCGGTAACGGATCTTACGAAGATCGATTTGCTTCAGGAACAGACCGCCGCCGCTTTTACAAGGATCATTAAAAAGGGGCGGATTTCTTTCGGCGACGCAGCTCCTGTGGAAGAATCTCTCAAACGACTTGAGATCGGAGGCGCTCTAAAATCAGCGGAACTTCTCCGCATCTGCCGTCTTCTTTCAAACACTGCGCGGGCCAAGTCATACGGACGGCATGACACGCAGGAAGATCTTGCCGACTGTCTTGATATTTATTTTGACGGACTTGAGCCGCTCACACCTCTTTCAAATGAAATTGAAAGATGCATCATTTCCGAAGATGAAATCAGTGATGACGCAAGCAGTGCGCTAAAGCATATCCGAAGGAGCATGAATAATCTCAACGACCGTGTTCACACAACACTTTCAGGTCTTGTAAACGGTTCTTTAAGAACGTACCTGCAGGATGCTCTGATCACAATGCGCGGCGACCGCTATTGTATCCCTGTCAAAGCCGAATACCGCAGTCAGGTACAAGGGCTGATCCATGACCAGTCCGCATCCGGTTCTACATTATTTATTGAACCTATGGCTATTGTAAAACTGAACAATGACTTAAAAGAATTATATGTACAAGAACAGGATGAGATCCGAAAGATTCTTGCTTCTTTAAGCGAAGAGGCCGCACAATATATCGAAGAGATCCGAACAGACTACCGATCTCTCACCGATCTGGATTTCATTTTTGCAAGAGGCGCTCTTGCTCTTACTATGCGCGCAAGTCGTCCGATTCTAAATGAAGAAGGACGTATCCGTATCCGGGAAGGACGCCACCCTCTTCTCGACCAGAAGAAAGTTGTCCCGATCACCGTATCTCTCGGCGATGAATTTTCTCTTCTCATCATCACCGGACCTAATACAGGCGGAAAGACCGTCTCTTTAAAAACGGTCGGACTTCTCACCCTCATGGGGCAGGCCGGACTTCATATTCCGGCAGGCGACCGTTCGGAAATCGCCGTATTCCGACAGGTTTACGCCGATATCGGAGATGAGCAGAGCATAGAACAAAGTCTGAGTACATTTTCTTCACATATGACAAATATTGTTTCCTTTTTGAAAAAGGTCGACGATCGTTCTCTCGTTCTTTTCGACGAATTAGGCGCAGGAACCGACCCGACAGAAGGAGCGGCCCTTGCCATTGCTATTTTATCGCATCTCCATAAGCGAAACATACGCACTATGGCAACAACCCATTACAGCGAGCTGAAAATCTATGCCCTTTCTACCCCGGGCGTTGAAAATGCCTGCTGTGAATTCGATGTGGAAAATCTCCGGCCGACTTACCGGCTTCTCATCGGTATTCCGGGTAAAAGTAATGCTTTTGCGATTTCCGGAAAGCTCGGACTTCCCGACTATATTATCGACGATGCAAAAAAACGTCTGAGTGAACAAGACGTCTCTTTTGAAGATCTCCTAAGCGATCTTGAGGCAAGCAGACGCACGATCGAAAAAGAACAGGCTGAAATTGCCGCTTATAAAAAAGAGGCCGAAACTTTAAAGCGGCAGGCTGTACAAAAACAGGAAAAGCTCGAAGAACAACGTGACCGCATCATCCGTGAAGCAAATGAAAAAGCAAATGCAATACTAAGAGAAGCGAAAGAAGTTGCCGACGAGACGATCCGCAATTTTCACAAATTCGGAAAGGAGAATATCTCCGCCGCTGAAATGGAAAAAGAACGGGAGCGTCTGCGCAAAAAGATCAAAGATACTTCCGCTTCTGCTTCACTGAAAACAAACAAACCGAAAAAGACTTACAAACCGTCTGATTTCAAACTCGGAGAATCTGTAAAAGTATTAAGTATGAATCTGACCGGCACCATCGGCTCTCTCCCCGATGCAAGAGGCAACGTCACAGTTCAGATGGGAATCCTTCGGTCACAAGTCAATATTTCCGATTTGGAAATTATCGAAGAAGTATCGCCTTACGCACCGAAGCGGATGAACCGTACGGCAAAAAGCAAGATCAAGATGAGCAAGTCACTTTCTGTAAGTCCTGAGATCAATCTGCTCGGAAAAACAGTAGACGAAGCGGTCGCCGAACTGGATAAATATTTAGATGACGCCCTGCTCTCGCATCTAAACAGCGTACGCGTAGTTCACGGAAAAGGAACCGGAGCTTTAAGAAAAGGAATCCACGAATATCTCAGAAGACAAAAACATGTAAAATCATACCGCCTTGCCGAGTTCGGAGAAGGCGATGCCGGAGTCACAATCGTTGAGCTCGGATAACGGGTTCACCCATAAAACGGAGGAAAAATATGATCGGAAAACAAAGAATACTAATCGTTGACGATGATGAAAATATCGCAGAACTTATCTCTCTCTATCTTACAAAAGAGTGTTTTGACACAAAAATAGTATTTAACGGAGAAGACGCCTTGAGCACATTTGAAACATACGAACCGAATCTGATTCTTCTTGACCTTATGCTTCCGGGCATCGACGGCTATCAAGTATGCCGGGAGATCAGGGCAAAATCAGGCGTGCCGATTATTATGCTTTCGGCGAAAGGGGAAATATTCGACAAAGTACTCGGTCTGGAACTCGGTGCGGACGATTATATCTTAAAGCCTTTTGATTCAAAAGAAATGATTGCGCGTGTGCGCGCCGTTCTTCGCCGTTATCATCCGATAAAAAACGAACCGTCCCAGGCGGAAAAGCCAAAGTGTGTCGAGTATGAAGGACTGACCATCAACCTGACAAATTATTCTGTTCTCTGTGACGGAAACACTGTTGAAATGCCGCCAAAAGAACTGGAGCTTTTATACTGTCTCGCCTCATCTCCGAATCAGGTATTTACAAGGGAGCAGCTCCTTGACCGTATATGGGGTTATGAATATCTCGGTGACACCCGCACTGTCGACGTCCATATCAAACGTCTCCGGGAAAAACTTAAAGATCATCCTCAGTGGAAATTAGGAACCGTATGGGGCATCGGCTATAAATTTGAGACAAAATAACAGATAAACAGGAGACTACCGCGTATGAGAAGCACTCTGCACATTAAATTTATTGCACTTTATATCATATTTGGATTTTTATGTCTATTCTCAACTGCAACGCTTACAGAGCAGCTTGTGACAGATAAGCTTACCGAAGACACTTCTCATACGCTTTACAGAGAAGCTACTTTTGTTGCCAATGATTATCTCCCATCTTACTTCTCCGGCGATTCTTCCATCTATAACGTCCAGTCACAGTTGTCTGCAATGAGACTGTACTTCAACGCTTCTATCTGGTTCGTAGACAGTACCGGAAGAACACTTACCTCTTCCAGTTTAGAAGACACTGTATGTCCTGATAGGATCAAAGACTTCAACCCTGCCGAAATCGGCGGAAACCGCTATATTACAGGTACATATCACGGATATTTTGACGAAGATATGATCACCGTTATGGCGCCTGTGACACAAGGTTTTTCTACAAAGGGATACCTTCTGATCCACAGTCCCGTCTCTGCCATCGAAGAGAGATGCGCTCCGATCATGACTCAGGTATACATCTCCACAGCAGTCATTTTCGCACTTTCTCTTATCTTTCTCCTCGGCGTACAGTTTTTCATCCATCGTCCGCTCAGGCAGATTTCCGAAGCGGCAAAACAATACGCTATCGGAAATCTTGACTATGAGATTCCGGTACACACTCATGATGAACTCGGATATCTCTCTGCTTCACTGAATTACATGGCAGTCAGACTGAAAGATATGGATGACTATCAAAAAAAAATTGTCGCAAATGTCTCTCATGATTTTCGTTCTCCTCTCACGTCCATAAAAGGATATGTTGAGGCAATGGCCGACGGAACGATCCCGCCTGAATTGTACGGAAAATATTTAAATATTATTTTGTTTGAAACAGAGCGTCTCACCGACCTCACGCGAGATCTGCTGACATTAAATGAATTCGATACAAAAGAACTTCTTCTTAACAAGTCAGATTTTGACATACAGGAAGTTCTGAAAAGTACCGCCGCATCTTTTGAATCTGCCTGTACCCAAAAACATATTTCCATCGAACTGCTTCTCATGCCTGATGCTGTTTTTGTTTTGGCAGACAAACGTAAGATCCAGCAAGTCCTCTATAACTTGATCGATAATGCGATTAAATTCAGCGAAAACGATTCTTTGATTACTGTAGAGGTTAGTGAAAAGAACGAAAAAGTATTTATTTCCGTAAAAGATCACGGAATCGGAATCCCGCGGCAAGAGCAGACTAAAATATGGGAGCGTTTTTACAAATCAGACCTTTCCCGCGGCAAAGATAAAAAAGGCACCGGACTCGGACTCGCGATCGTCAAAGAAGCGATCCAGGCACATGATGAACATATCAACGTCGTCAGTACCGAAGGGGTCGGGACCGAATTTATTTTCTCTCTGACACGCGTGGACTGATGAAATCGACACCTCCCGGCATGAGGACAGACATTGCCGCAGTGTATGAGAAAAAGAGCAAGGTATGCTTCTCCCTAAGAAACTTCCCTGTCTCTTTTTCTATGCTTTCCTATGTCCTTATCCTGTTTTT
>ENA-OQKD01000046-OQKD01000046.1-human-gut-metagenome-genome-assembly--contig:-NODE-46-length-32265-cov-3.525951_pt1 | contig 32265 bp, 42 predicted proteins | sample MGYA00242775_ERZ504792 | MGnify/ENA primary metagenome ERZ504792 (study PRJEB26092, sample SAMD00036401) | human gut metagenome | host: Homo sapiens | study: EMG produced TPA metagenomics assembly of...
AACGAACAGACGGAAAATACTTATATAAATATGTAGACGCATTTGGAAACACAAAATATGTGTATGCTTGGAGATTGACACCCACAGACCCGACACCAAAGGGAAAACGGGAAAAACCCTCACTTCGTGAACTGGAACAGCAGATAAGACGGGATATTGAGGACGGTATCGACAGCACAGGCAAGAAAATGACGCTTTGCCAACTCTACGCCAAACAGAACGCACAGAGGGCAAATGTGAAGAAAAGCACACAGAAACAACGGGAACAACTCATGCGGTTATTGAAAGAGGACAAGTTAGGTGCTAGGAGCATTGATACAATCAAACCCTCTGACGCTAAAGAATGGGCGTTACGCATGAAAGACAAAGGCTTTTCCTACAATACCATTAACAATCATAAACGCTCATTAAAAGCGTCATTCTATATCGCCATACAAGACGATTGTGTAAGGAAAAATCCCTTTGATTTCAAGTTAAGTGAAGTCCTAGAAAATGATACCAAAGAGAAAGTCGCATTGACAGAGGAACAGGAACAAGCCTTACTCTCATTTATCAAGACGGACAATGTGTATCACAAGCATTATGATGATGTGCTGATATTATTAAAAACAGGACTTCGTATCTCGGAACTGTGCGGACTGACAGTAGCCGATATTGATTTCAAGAATGAAGTTGTGATAATTGACCACCAGTTACTAAAGAGCAAGGAACAAGGCTATTACATTGAAACGCCTAAAACAAAGAGCGGAATAAGGCAAGTGCCATTAAGCAGAGAAACAATACAGGCATTTCAACGAGTTATGAAGAAACGCCCAAAGGCAGAACCATTTGTGATAGACGGACAGAGCAATTTCTTATTTGTCAATCATAAAGGCAAGCCCAAAGTTGCGATTGATTACAACGCCTTATTTGTCCGTATGGTAAAGAAATATAACAAGCACCACAAGGACAATCCCTTGCCACATATCACACCGCATACGCTACGCCATACATTCTGCACAAGACTGGCAAGCAAGAACATGAACCCAAAAGATTTACAGTATATCATGGGACATTCAAACATTAGTATCACAATGAACTGGTACGCTCATGCGTCCATAGATACCGCAAAATCAGAGGTTCAGCGTCTAATCGCATAGAAGTATTTACCACGATTTTAACCACGATTGACAGGGAAAATATAAGAAAATAGACCTAGATATGCGAGGTTTACCACAAAAGCAAAATGCCCGTAGAGCCGATAAAATAAGGCTTTGCGGACATTTAGGAAGATATAAAAAGATAGTCAAAAAGACATATATAATTTAAAAAAATTTATTACTAACGCTGACAGACAGGTTTGTAGAACAAACAAGTTCTTTCTCCTTAAACCATGTCGGTAAAATAGTGGATATCCTAGCAATCTCACCATTACGAAAAATGGCAAAACGGTGAAAGTTTTTCGTGTTATCGTAGAACGCTGCCAAATCACAATATTTTAAAACATCTTTTAAATTTTTGAATGTCTCTACATAACGTCTTTCAATATCTTCTTCTGAAATTCCATGTCCACCCTTATTTATCCTTATTTTCACTCTTTCTTTTACAATCTCATCAGTGTTTATGCGTGGCATTCCTTTTAATTCATTTAATGCTTCATAAAGGGTTGACTTACCTGCACCATTGACACCGGCTAGTATACAGTTTCCAATGGGGTCAGTCAAATATAACGAGCCTGTCTACCCTTGTATTGTCTGGCATTGTAACTCTGTAGAGTGGAGATGTCAAAATCTCTAGTTTAAAAAGGGGCAACCCATCATAAACTCAAGTGTGGCTTACATGTGTCTTGCCGATACAAAAAGAGCTTCCCAAGCCAAACTACGACTTGAAAAGCCCCATAAAATCAAGGTTTTTTGCACCTATCTTAGAATTTACCTTCTTTTGCTGCTTCCTCGATGGAAACAGGAAATCTTGATTTTAAGCCATTTCTTCCAGCAAAATGTAGGAATACTCAAGAAATAAACGACATTTCTACACTTTTTTATACACCGTTTCACCTTGTATTACATTATTCGCTTTATCAAGGATATTCTCCCCCTTTGAATCCTGAAGGGTATCGAGAAACGAATATCTCGAAGGGTAGTCTTTAAATGCGGTCCCTACAATTTTTGTACCGTCCGCTTTATGCGCTGTATAACCTCGCAACAATGTTTCCTCTGTGATTGTATCCTCGGTCAGATCTATGAGGGTCTTACCGCTATAAACGACTTTACTTGTAGCCATTTAAGCCTCCCTTCTACCCGATAGTTACCGTGGTACCTCCAGCGGGATTTTCACTTTCCTGATACGGAATTGCTGCAACTGTAACCTGTGATAAGTAGTTATATCCTTCTTCAGTATCTGGTAATACAGTCTGTTCTGTGGTTTTCGGTGTAACTGTCTTGGCCTGTGGTTTGGCGTCTTCTGTTCCGGACATCGTTCCCTCAACGCCAAGCAACGTAATACCCTCTCGAATATTAGCAGGAACCAATTTTCTTTTCTGTATCTATAATTCCAACTTTACCAGAACCATCATGATATCCCTGAGGAACTGTATATTGCTCATCCTTAGAAGAAATTGTTCCAGCCACAGCACTATGTTTTTCATAGTACCAGTCAGTTTCTTACCTCTTACATAAGCGGTCTTTCCCTGAAGAATTTCAGCAACAGCAGCCGTCGCATCACTAGAATCTACATCGTACTTACAAGTACCGGTGATAGTCTCTCCTTTTTTATCATGAGCTGTAAATCCATCGAGAATTTTATCAGCAGTGACAGTATCGCCACTTAAATCGATCAGTGTCCGTCCACCATAAATTACTTTGTTAATAGCCATATTCGTATCATCCTCTCTTTTAAAAATAAAAAGAACGGTTTCCCGCTCTAATTACTCATTTTTATTTGCCTGTTTGATAATCTGATTTACATAATTACTGAGACCTGCCATTAAAATCCCCTGAACAATTGCTGTAAAGACCGCCATAGCAATCTCCTGACCGTTACCTAATGGCGATGTTGCCAGAACCCAAATTCCACAAAGAACGATTCCTCCTGCCCCCAGAAGCATAGGGATATATTTATCCTTAACCACCTGTGTCTGCTTCAATGCCATTCCGCAGAAATACAGAACAATCGCTACAACAATCAGTTCCGGTTTTACATAATTCATAATCTGTTCCATGATTGATTCCTCCTACTGATTTTTTTGAGTATATGTTGATTTATGAATGGGTAGTTTGTTGACTTCCGACATAACTTTCTTCGCCGAACCATTTCCTCCCATTTTTTCATAAGGCTTATAGAGATAATCATGCAGATTTTCATATTCATCCTGCGTAATCCAACCCCGATCGATATAGGACATGCCAAGATATACGATTCTGTCATGAGCAAGCCCAATCAACATCTGTGTTCTCACATCTTTTTTCTCGCTTCTCTTCTGGATGTATGCCCAAAAACCAGAAGAAGCGACAACTGCACATACAATCGTCGCTACCATTTGAAACCATGGCTCCATATAGGTACCCTCCCATATTTATCTTGTTTTATCGACTATAATCATCTTTTTATTGACAATCTCAATCGATTTTTCAAATAAATCTTCGTAAAGACCTATTAAATTTTTTCTTTGTTCTTTGGATAGAAGTTTATAAAAACCACCCATCCAGCTTCGAAACATATTTTCTACATTTTCATACGAAATTTCCTCATTCTTCACTTTTACAGCAAGCCTTTTGAGTTTTCTACGCATCGCAGTAACTCTCTTTGGATTGATTCGTTTGATTACTTTACCGGAATCGGTCAAACTATATTTGATTTGCAGAAATTTGTATGTACTGGAAATCTTCACAATTCGAGTTTTCTTCCTATTGATATGGATTCCATATTCTTCTGCAATCTGATGAATATGATCCAGCAAATCTAACAATTCTTCTTTGCTCGGGTTCATGATATACCAGTCATCCATGTATCTTCCATAGAATTTCTGACTTCGCACATACTTGACATAATTATCGATCCGATATGGATAATAAATTCCAATAACCTGAGATAGCTGGTCGCCAATATTAACCGATTTCTCCATCCATTTTTCACCAGTCAACTTTGACTCTGGAATATTTCTATACTCCAACTTATTGAAAGTATCTGTCATACATGTGGCATATTCTTCGTCTGTCATGTAAGAAACATCGATTTTAAACCCGTCAAAAATTTGCGTTAATAACCAATCAATAAATTCATCGTCATCAAATAGCCTCAACAATTCTCGTTTGGCAATTTCATGAATGATATTGTCATAAAACTTAGAAAAGTCTCCAAACAATATCCAACTTTCATTCCCATACAAACGATAATATTTACGAAGATGAACTTCGAATCTATCTCGCTGATGAGAGATTCCTCTTCCTTTTATCGAAGCACAATTATCATAAATAATATGCTTTTTCACTTCAGGAAGTAAAATCTCATCGCATAAAACATGTCGAATAATACGATCTCTAATTTGAATACTTGTTATAGGTCTTACTCGACCTCTCTCAAACAGCGTGAATTCTTGTGTCGGTCCATTTTGAAGTGTCCGATTTATCAAATCATCTTGAATAGAAAAGATATACCTCAGAAAATTCATCATGAATTTCTGTGTTGTTTCTTTCCATTTGCTGGTTTTGACAGAGGCCTTATAAGCCCTATACAAATTGTTGGCGTCACAGACAATCTTCTCATAGTTCATAAATCATTCACCGTGTTAGCAATACTTACCGTAGTAAATTGCGTCCGGCTTTGCTATTTATCCCTTCGGAAAGGACAATGTCTCCTTCTCTGTTGGTTAGGCAGAGAATCCGGACGAACCCCATTAGAGTTCGAAGCGTTGTTGTAGTTCGTATTGCCATTGTTGTTCACATTAGCGAAATTAGCCGAAGAAACGATGCATAATTAGACATTACCCTTTTAACTGTGACCTGATTCGGTTATCTCGTTGACGCCACTTTTTTATCAATCCGATTTCTCGGTCGATAGCTTTAACATAGCGACTATAGAGATTAACATCCACTTCGAATATCTCAACGATTCGTTGTAGCTCTTTTAAGAGTTGCTCGCAGTTTACTATGGCTGTATTCTGATAATCTCTTCTTTGCTCATATTCATGCAGCGTGGTCGGATATATAGAATTTGCCGCTCGAATATTGCTTGTTAGCATGGAGGCTAACTGATCTATTCGATTTTTGTAATTCAGCATCAAATATCTATATCTTGAAAAATCTTCTGTAGTATCCTTTCCATAAGCATATTTCATTCGAACAAGCCGATCCAAATCTTTTACTCCGAAGCTACGCTGCATCAACTCGATTAACATATCATGCAATTCAACGGAATATGTAATCGCCTCAAATTTGGATTCTGTCCGGTCGCTCACTAGGACACTCATGCGTAATCCTTATCCGTAATCTCTTTAAATTCTTCTTCCGTGATCCAATTCATTTTCACGGCATTTCGGACACGCATCTCGTTCCACATTCCCATGTTATAATAGCGTTTTACTTTGTCAAAATTTTTACTACGTCTCATGTCAGCTCTCCTCCTTACAGTTCAATTTCAGACATCATGGCTATATATTCAATATCCGACTGTAATTTAATAAAAGCTAATTCATTTTCTGGAACATCACGAAGTATAAACCAATACTCCTCGCCCATCTTTGTGATCTGTACCAGTTCCATATTCGTATGGACATCGTCTTTTTCGCCGTCATTGATTGTGACATTTAGGCAGTTCCCATCAAAAATGGTCTCATCAATTTCCACAGGCGAAATAAAGTTGTTTCCGTTCAGTTTCAGATTATCAATCACTGTCCCATCAGCCAGAGTAATCTTATAAATCTTATCATCCATTTTGACATTCACCTTTCATTCATTTTTTCTTTTTATAGCACAGATAGCTGTCACCTGCGTACTGTTTTTTCGGGGCACAGGGCCCCTGGATTAAAACTAACCAATAGGGAAGACCGGACGAACCCCACGAGAGTCCGAAGCGCCGGCGGAGCTCGCCCTGCCATTGTCGTCCACAACAGCGAAATGAGCCGAAGAAACGACGTCTCTGAGCCAGAAAGTCGCACGGTTTGAAATAAATTTCGGAACCACAGTAAATAAAGCAAGCTGCGTCTTTCCAACTGTATATCGATTCGGAACCATTTTTCCATCTCCAGCCGGTGCGAAAACGTGGCTTCCATACATCATAATCTCATTAGGAAGTTCTAAAGTAGAATCAAACCACGCCCCTCCGGAGGGATATCCTTCCGTAACGGCATTTGTCAGATATTCACGATGAGAAAGAATCAGATTACCAAAAGCACTTGCTGCTAATGTTTTCGCCTGAGCGAGATTTTTCTTATACATTTCAGAACCTACATAACCACCAGTTGTGATGTTCGTCGCGTTCATCGATGCATTGTAAAGTGGTTTGTCCGGCATAATGACCAAATGAGGTTTTGTAAATGCAGTATCTCCGCAATCATACCAGTAATCAAAATCCACAATCCTCCACGTATAGCTTCCGATAGTCCAATAATCCCCTAAGAAAAAGCCCTTAAAGGTACCATTTTTAATATTGGTCTTCTGTTCTTCTGTAACAACACTTCCAAGGTTTTTCCCTCTGTAAATCATTCGGCGCTGTTCCTTCGGCACAAAAGAATCCAGAATAGCAAACAATGCATCATTGGCACCAATTGCTTTGTTTCCGGCCGCAGTTCCAACTAAAAACTTGTCATTTGTAGATAAAGTCTTAATTTGATCAAGCTCTGACAGATTAACTCCGGAAATAAAATCTTTTGAATTCATGAGACCGATCAGAGCCTTTGCGAAATCGCTTACTAAGATCGTTTTAGTCCCGTTGTTACCATCAATCAAGACAATATTACTCTCATCCAACTGACGAACTTTCTCATAATCTGTAATTTTCATTTTGTCATATCCTCCTTTTTTATCTAATGCAAAAAATAACGCGACCATCAATCGGCTGTCCATTACTATCCAGAATCAAAGAACTGGAGTATGCTCTCGCTACAATCGGCTCTATGTCACTATCAATAATAGTTCCGTCCGATGAATCAAGAAGCTTGTCATGGTTCTCGTAACCATTATCATAAAGTTTATTGTAAACGGTAAATTCTGTCCGAATTCCTTCTACAATTTCTTCTAAAATCTTCGTTCGCTCCTGCAACTCTAATATCTGATTTGCCAGATTCGCCTCTACGTTCTCCGAAAGCGTATCCTTCAACTGTTGGAACCACTCATCAAATAAAGCTTGGGCGTTCTCTCGCCATGCAGCCATTTCGGATGTATTATTGTTCGTGTACTCGTTGAACCAGGTCGCCCATAACTGTTTCCAATAGGAATTTGTTTCCTGCATATCCGCCGTTTGCGTCGCATACCAATCATTCCACTGTTTTTCCCAGTCCAGATAGGATTGTTGAATTTCTTCTGTCTGTGCATTAAACCATTTTGACCATTGGTCTTTCCAGAAAGAATTTGTTGCCTCCATGTCCGAGGTTTCTTTTTCATAAAAGGCATCCCATTGGTCTTTCCACTGAGCAACCAACGCATCAATAGACATCTTCTCCAACGGAGCCGTTACAAATGGACACTCCGATGTTCCAACCGCATTAGTAATGTTTTCCTGTCGTATGGATGTAACCCCAGAATTTACTCGAATATATGCCAATGGATATTGCCAACGATCATTTGTTTTTATCATCGATGGTTTTACCGGATTTGTAGCCGGTGTACCCTTAACGATTTTGATGGTATTTGCTCGAACAGATTCTCGAGAATCTACTTCCAAAATCACAGCATCAATTCGATTCAGAATTACCTCTGACTGTGGCACAGTTAATGGAAGCAAGGCATCATTCAATGTCCAGGTATGATTAAACCATGCTCGTCCGATTCCGACATTCACCATCATGCCAGTAGACTCTTTTACCATCATAGCAGTCCCGACATGCTGCAAAATGCCGTCACGAATGATTCCGTCAAAAATGCTGGACATTTGAATGGCGTCATATCGCCGGTCTTTGTTCTTTGAGTTATAGAACCCATAAGTGACACTCATTTTTCTTCACCCCTTTCCTGCTATTCTACGGTAACGAATGTCGGATATGAATCAAGTCCTTCTTTACTCTGAGAACGAATAAATTCTGTGACACGGGCTTTTCCCTCAATGCCGTATTCGTTTACAATCTGAACCATGTCTCCCAGGAAGAAATCCTCTCCATATCGGTACATTCTTGTTGTTTCAACTTTTCCTTCAAACGATTTAGTTGCGATGTTCTCAGACAAATTTTCCAAACCTCTTTGAGAAAGCTGTGCTTTATACTCAGAATCCGTTAATGTTTCATTATCCACGGTTGAAGAAACATCTCTGGCATCCGTGTAAAGTTCCCTTCGATTCAAACCTGTTCCTGCTCCAGATGAACAAGCTACTGTTGTAGTTTTCCGATCAGCTCCTTCTCCCTCCCCAGCAACCAAAGTAACCGTTTTTAGAGTCTTCTTTGATTCCAGATAATTAGTATTGATTACATTCTCAAACTTGGGAGAAAAGATGACATATGGATTCGTGAACTGATCGTAAGAATGGTCTTCGCCGGCATAGAGTTTTAAAAACGAATTTGTTATCGTCGGACAGCTTGATTCGGAAACCGATATTCTTGGAATCGCACAGCGTTTTTTATGGCATCATACAGATTGTCTCCGGTAAACTGTGCATCTACCGTCAACCCAGTAATCGCCGGATCTGTTGATGCTTCGAATATCAGTCTTTCCACCTTTCGAGAAGCATCAGAAGGATTGATGATATTCTCATCCAACAGCTTTTTAATTCCATTTTGAAAGTTTCCGCTTAGAATCGTTTGTTTCCAAATAATGCGGCGTTCCAAAATGGATTCCAATGACCTTCCGGTGACTGTGAAATGGTTTCCGTTTTCGGCATCTGATTCAATCTTTCTATCCTCGACAATCATAGTCTGGTCGGATTCTTTCAGCCAGAGATAGTAGTCGTCTTTCAGGATTTCAAGAATAGAATCGTTGATGCTTGTATATACCTCAAAATCACCATAGGCGGAATACCTCTCCGTCCATATAAGCGACTCGAAGGTATCAAGCACTGAAAGCATTTTCAAAGAAGTATCCAGAACAATCAATTCCATAACTATACCCCCTCAAATGCTGTCCGGTTTTCAATCTTAAACTGTACATTGGTCGTTCCTTCTTCAACCACATAAGCAAAAATGTTATCGCCTTTGGATAACTGAAACCAATCTGAGTCTTTGTCAAGACAGTTTAAAATATTGGTATAAATACCATTTCGAAGAAGTGTAATTGATTTATCACCTTTAATCGTTGAAATGATGATTTCATCACCTGCAACCATTCCAGAACCAGTTAGTTTCTCTAACTTATCAGTGTCAATGCGCATTACTTCTCTCGTCCCGGTATTATAAATCGTAATGTTTCTCACATTTCCGATGGCATGGATGGTAATCACAACCCCGATTTCAGCATCACCGGAGTAATATACTGTCTGCTCAGTTTCGTTTTTAATCTCGCCAAATTCGATTAGAGATTCAGTCAAAGATTCATTCGAAAAAGCAAACTCAAACAAAGGTTCCACACCGTAAAAGATAGTTGTGTTGGTTCCATCCGGACCAGCAGAATAAAAATAAGGATCGGGGCACACGATGGAAATTTGTGTCATTTCATCGCTGCTGAAAATATCCGGCTCATTCGATTCCACATAGCCGTAAGTCTCACAAATACGGTTATCTGTCTCGATGAGAAGCGTCACTTTCTTCTTTATTGGAAAGTATTTGTAGGAGTCTTGTCTTGTGTCTTCGATCTGAGGGTTAAACATCAGTTTCAAAGACATAACAATATTTCTGGAATTCACTCTTGCTGAGTTATACAGCGATCCATCATTCGTAGAAATTTCAGTCGTGTTAATATCAGCTTTGCTCGGTCCTAATCCGCTTATTGATTGAACAGCGAACCCGGATTTTTCCGGGAACGCTAATTCAAATCTTTTGGATTCTCCTAAATAATTCGTTACCGTTACTGCTCTAATCATGTATTACTCACCAGCCCTTTCATCGCCGAAAATTGATTCTTTGTCTGTCGATAAATATCAATTCTCGACAAAGCCTTAGGCGAATAATTATTTTGTGTGAATTGATAGGTGTTCCCCACAGAAGAACTTTCTCCATTTTGAACTTCCATCTCTGAAATCCTCTCATTCATTCCAGTGCTAACAGACAAAGCCTGATTACGACTGAATAAAGTATTCAATCGCCCAGTCCCAGCTTCAACAGCAGATAGATCAAGCACTGGTCGAATAGTAGGTTGAACGTCCATATCTGCATCTACATAATCCGCAATTCTGGAAATGACATCATTCAATCCGTCAATAGAAGATTTGGCAATTTCTCGTCCGGCTTTACCAGCCTTTGAAACGTTATCAATCAACGCATTTATGAAGCCGACTCCTGCAAAGTTACCGATTCCATAAAAGCGTTTGGAAGGAGAATGTTCATCCAATTCGTCTTCCGCCGCTTCTGCTGCTGCGGCTGCCATAGCCCTTGCTTTTGCTTCTGCTTTCCAAGTATTTTCGCTTATACCATTACAAAAGCCATCGACCAAATACGAGCCAGCAGATTTGAACTCGCCATAATAATCTTTGATAGAAGTTATGGCACCACTCAGTGTCGTTGTAAAAGCGGTTCTGAGTTCACCATCCTTACTTCTCACACCGGCAATAAACTTAATCATGAGTGTAGAACCACTGGTTTGAAATTCTCCCTGTTTTCCGTTAATTGCCGTCAATACAGCTTGAACTAGGGTTATGAATGTTGTTGTCAGTTCAGATTTCTTCGCATTTGCTCCGTTGATAAATGACGCCAACATACTCGATGCTGCTGTTGCTACCCGAGATTCTGCATTATTGAATGCATTGATAAATCCAGTTACACCGTTTTCCCCGAGAGTTGTCAACGCGGAACTGAAAGAAGTCATACCACTTGTGTCCAGACCAACCATCCCATTAGCCATACTCACAAGGCGATTCGTCTGGGTAATTACACTAGACAGCAGAGTTGTATCAATACCGCTGATACTGTTGTAATAATTGCCGAAATAGGAACCAAACGATGCCATGTCACTACCGAAGCTGGAAAGTGTCATATCATCAGAGAACCATCCACCTTCTTTTGGAAGACTTTTCTGAAGTTCAACAATAGAGGTCGCAGCATTGGTTGTAGCAGTAACAATATTCGCGTCTACATTTTTCATATAGTTGGAATACTGTGCAAAATTCTTACCAAAGGAAACAAGACTTGTCCCAAAAGAAGCAATATCGTTGTCTCCGGTAAACCAACTCACCAATCCACCAGTATTCGGTAAAGTATTTGCCAGTTCAACCACCGCTTTTCCAGCCGTTGCAGAATTCGTAACTGCTTCCACATCGATACCGGCAATCGCATCGGAGTAGGACTTCATCGCCTTACCAAACGGTACCAGATTTTCTCCAAATGCACCCATGTCATTCTCTCCAGTAAAGAATCCAACGACACCGCCGCTATTTGGAACTGTGTTTGCCAATTCGATCAAAGCTTTTCCTGCTGTAGCAGACTCCACAATTACATTTGCATCCAAACCTCTTACTGCTTGTGAGAACAACATCATCGCCTCGCCAAATGGAATAAGCTGTTCGCCAAATGCATCCATGTCATTTTCTCCGGCAAAGAAACCTACTACGCCGCCAGAATTCGGAATCGTAGTTGCCATCTCTGCCATAGCTTTACCGGCAATGGAAGCGTTAGTTACAGCATCGGCATCCAATCCCTGTACTGCGGATGCAAATCCCATCATCGCCTCACCAAATGGAATAAGCTGTGCACCGAAAGCGTTCATATCATTCTCACCCGTAAAGAACCCGATTACTCCTCCAGAATTCGGAAGAGTTGATGCCATCTCAGCAAGTGTTCTTCCGGCTGTAGCCGCATTCGCCACTAATTCCCCATCCATACCAGCAATAGCAATAGAAAAATCCCGCATTGCTTCGCCAAATGGAACGAGTTGAGTAGCGAAATCGCTCAGGGAAGATCCTCCCGTAAGCCAAGAAGTCAATCCGTTCAGAATATCAGCCGCAGTCAGAATAAGAATGGTTTCTGCCAATGCTTTTACACCGTCTAACATAGAAGGATTAAGCTGTGTAGCACCTTCAATGAAAGGCTGCACATTTGTCATAAATGCAGAAAGGTCTGCTCCGATTTGCGGAAATTGACTGGAAACTCCAGACATAAATCCTCCGACAATACCACCTACAAATTGACCGATAGCGGTACCAATTCCCTGTAACAACTTTCCGCCTTCTCCAATGAGCCATTCCAATCCAGGTATTTGAGCCAAAGCCCCGACCGCCGCCAGAACCAACGCCAACTCTGCAATGACTGCACCCATTCCGAGAACGCCAATCATAGCACCCGGTACCAAAGATGCAACAGCGCTGAGAGCGAGCATAATTGCTGATAGTAAGCCAATTCCGGCGATTCCTTTAACGAGTACATTCACATCAATACCACTCAAAGCATCGATTACCCCGTCAAAGAAAGCCATCAATAATTCAACACCGGCTTTAATCAATTCCGGAAGCTTCGTTGTGATAGCTTGAATAATTCCGATTAGAATATCAAATAACTGTTCCACGATGGTCGGCGTATGCTCAACCAGAGCCGAAAGTACGCTGTCAATCAAGACAAACAATCCATCCACAACTGCCGGAGCAGCCGTAACCAACGCCTCGACAGCAGCAAGAACCAATACGGTAAATGCCTCGGCAATAGCCGGTCCTCCATTCGCGATTACGCCAGCAAGAGAAAGAATTCCTTCTCCAATTGCTTCAAACAGTAATGGAATCAAACTAAGAATACTGGATACTGCCACCACAAGGGATGCCGCCCCCGCTGCCCCGGATACCGCCAAAGCAGAAAGTCCAGTAGAAAATGCAAGAATACCTGCACCTGCGGCCAGACACCCTACCCCTAATACAGCAATAGCGGCTGAAAGTCCGAGAATAGCTGGAGTCAGTGGTCCTAACGCAACTCCAGCAACACCAAGTACAGTGAAAGAGCCAGCTAGTGCTACCAATCCTTTGGCAATGCTCTCCCAAGACATATTTCCCAATGTCTTGATAACTGGAGTAAATACAGCCAGTGCTGCGGATACTGTGAGAACAGCCGCCGCACCCGGAAGTGCTCCTCTCATCGCATTGAGTGCCACAACAAGAATGGTCATGGAACCGGCAAGGGTCACTAAACCTCTTGCGATTTCTTCCCAAGACATTTCACCCATATTTCGGACCGCTTCACCGATGATGAGTAATGCCGCACCAACTTCCACCATTCCAGTCGCTTTCGACATCATTCCCTTCGGAAGAAGATTCATCGCAACTGTTACAGCCGCCAAAGAACCAGCCATTGTTGTAAGACCTCGTCCAATCTCTCCCCAGGACAAGTTCCCCATCTTTTCTACTGCTTCTCCAAACACAAGCATGGCTGCTCCAAGAATAGTCATTGCTGTAGCTGTTGAAATCACATGCTTCGCGTTAGCTGTCACTTTAGTGAATACTGCCAGTTCTGTAAGAACCACTGCAACCGCAGATAATCCCTTCAAAAGACTGGAAATATCCAAAGTGCCAAATGCTCCAACTGCATTCGCCAGAATATTGATGGATGCCGCAAGAAGAACTAAACCAGTTCCTTTCAGAACACCCATCCCATCCAAATCCGTAGTTTTCAGGAATAACGCCAGTTCAGTGCAAAGAACGCCAACTCCAATCAGACCTTTCGCCAAAGATCCTGCATCTAACGCTCCCAAATCTTCAACTGCTCCCACAAGCACTCGAATCGCTGCTGCAAATACTACCAAACCAGCAGAACCTTTTATTAGCCCTTTCGATGTTTTGGAAAGTGCTGTTGCAGACGTCACCAGAATAGCAGATAACCCAGCAACGCCGACCAATCCTTTCAGAAGTCCATCCCAATCCAAACCGGATAATTTCTGCACTGCTCCGGCAAGAATAAGAACAGCAGTAGACAGTCCAATCATCGCAATAGTCAACTGCCCCATTCCTTTGATTGCTACGCCATTCATTATCTTTTCAAAAATAGCCATAGAGCCAAGCAACTCAACAAATAGAACACTCAAAGCACCTAAGGAGGCGTTCAGTTTCCCCGAATCGACAAGCGATAATGCAACTATTGCCGCTGTCAAAATCGCCATCGCACCAGCAATTTTAAGAAGAGTTCCAGCTTTCAGACTTGATTGCCATGCTTCTAAACTTCCCTTGACTCCATCCAAAATATCTTTGAACGAACCAAGTATTCCTCCGCCATTTTCTGTGATTTCCGATAAAGAGTTGATAAACTTCTTCACTCCAATCAGAATTGCAGAAAACAATCCAGTATTGATCAAGTCCAAAATCGGATCAAAGCTCGCAGTATCAAACGCTGTGAGAATCGCTTCTCCGAGGTTTCCAAATGCGTTCGCAACAATAGAACCCAGCTTCGATAAAACAGGAGATGCCTTCTCGACAATCCCGATAATCCCTTCAAATGCCTTCTTTACCAATTCGCCTAATTTTACAAACGGTTCAAATCGAGTCTGTACCTTGTCCGCAAAATTATTGAGTCCACTGGTATCAACATTCGCAAATTCGCTGAAAGCATCTGCAATTGTTTTTACAAAGGTCTTTACGCCATCAGCAATCGGTTTCAAAAAATTTCCAATTCCTTCTATGGCTTTATTGAACGCATCGGATGATTTAATAGCTTCATCAATGCCGACAATGAAATCTCCGATTCCCGCTGTAAAGCCAAGAATACCATCCCCTGCCGGAGCCACATAACCAATCAAATCGGCAAATCCGCCAACTAGCGCTTTAATTCCTTGAAGTCCGATATCAAATAAAGCGAATACCCCTTTGAATGTTCTCTTCAGGTTATTCGCCGTTTCTTCACCTATTTTGAATTTTTCTGTAAGTTCTTGTAGTCCGACTGTAAGATTGTAAAGCTGTTCTCCAGTTATTGGAGGGAATACGTCTCTAAATGCCTCTTTAACCGGCTTTACAATATTCAGAACACCTTCGAAGGCGTTTCGTACAGCTTCAATCAGTGCAGTTCTACCTCCAAGCTCTTTCCAATCCTGTAACATTTTATTTCGTGCTTCAGCGGAAGCATTTACCATGTTACCCAAGGAATTACTTACTTCGGTTAGAAGCTCTTTTGCCTCTTCGAAATCACCAATGATGATTTCCCAGCTTTGCGTCCATCCAGACTGAACCGACTCTTTCAGTGTATCCCACAACTGTGTAAATGTTTTTACTTTCGTAGCCGCATCCAGTGCTGTTTTGGCAAGTTTTGTAATTTCTCTAGCCTGTTCTTCTGTATAACCCTGTGCAATAAGATCTGCTTCGGAATAGGCTCCCGATAACTGAGTCAATGTTTCAGTCAGAACTTCTGTTGTCAGCCATCCGCCTTCAGTCAAAGATGCTCGGAATGAGCCATACTTTTCAATCATTGCATCCATGTTGACGCCAAAATGTTCAGCAGTTCGTTTCAACGCGTCTTGAAATAACTGACCGCCCATTCCCGCATTTACAACGGAGTTCCAGTCTTGCAAGCTAACTTTTCCCGCTGCAATCGCCTGTGAAAGCTGATACATAGCAGTGCTTGCCTGCTGAGCATTAGATCCAGAAGCTGCTGCCAAGTTTGCAATACCTTTGATGGAGGTTACTGATTTATCCAAATCTACGCCCGCAGCCGTAAAAGTACCAATGTTACGGGTCATTTCCGTAAAATTGTAAATCGTCTGATCAGCGTATTTGTTCAACTCATCAAGAGCAGCATTTACCTGATCAATCGTAGTTCCTTTGCTCTGCGTATTTGCAAGAATTGTCTGAACTGCGTTAATCTGCGTCTCGTATTCTTGGAAACCGGTTTTAATCGGATCAATCGTTAATGCTGAAACAATATTTTTACCGGCATTTAATGCAGAATTTGTAATGTTCGACAAAGCCGTCATCGCCATGACTTCGAGTGCAGAGAAACGCATTTTTACTGTTTCAACCGCATTGGAAAGCGGAGTCATATTACAGTTTTTGGCTGCAACATTGACATCCTCTAATCCCTTGGAGGCACCTTTGAGATTTAAGCTTTTTTCGAGCTTTTCGATTGACGATATGCTGGTTTGAACATTCTGCTCAAATTGTTTATTATCAAATCGCATTTCGACAACTCTTTCATCAATTGTCCTGCTCATAGCTTAATAACCTCCTCCCATGCGTTATTTGCAATTTTGTCAAAAATAGGCTGGATAGCAGGATTGATGTAATCTCGCCCCTGTACCCAGCCGCCGTTTCGAGTTCCATGCCCGTATTGCAAAATAATAGCGATTGGAACTCCATTTTGAATATTTGAATTATGAAACGAAATCGTTACAGAACCTTTTCGATTCTCAATCTCGTAATACCAGGAACTCGCCGTTTCCCCAGAATCCACTGGTGTTGCAGACGCAAGGGCGGCTACTCCCTCTTTACCAAACTTATCTAGGTCTCCAATACGAACTGTCTCTTTTGCTCTCTCCAGAAATCGAGTCAGCTTGGAAAAGTCGCCCTTTTGTCTGAATTTAATCATACAATGCCTACCTATCTGCTTATACCTTTTCGATATATGCCGAATGAACGAAGCCATAGATTCTTCCATCAATTCTGATGTAATACCATCTGGAACCATCCGCAGCATTCACAACATCACAAACATCCACTAAATTTCCATAGCCCAGTCGAGGCCATGATTTAATCAGTGGATTATTCGTTCCCGCCCATGTACGGACATTAAGAACATCAGCAACTACTTTTCCAACCCACTGAGGTGTTTTGGTAATTACGCCATCATCTGAAACGGTTGTATCTGCATTCGGCTTGCTGGAAGACTGCTTTGTAATATATGCTGCCGCAACAAAGCCGTACTTTTCCCCCTTGTCTCCTTTGATCTGGATATAATACCAAGCATCACCATCTTTATCACGAATGGTGTCGCATACACCAACTTTTGTCCCCTGAGAAATTGTTGGGTATGATTTCAACTGCGGATTTTCTGTACCCGCCCATGTTCTCACATTCAGTGTGCCAGTATTTACTACGCCATACCATGCCACATTTTTGTTCGGGGTATCCCCTCCAGATACTGGTGGTGTTACCGGATTACTCGGAGCCGTTCCCGCACCGCTGTATTTCGGTCTTGCATATCCTCTGATGTTTCCATTCCCTACCGAAAGAACACGTCTCGCAACCGCTTCCCCTTTATTTCCTTCAATACAAGTAATCTGTCCATTGGAAACGCTTTCTACAAAGCCGATATGATCCGAATATCCGTTGTTCGGTTGATATGACTGATCCCAGTTATAGAGGATAATATCGCCAGGTTTCGGTACAATTGTTCCGTTTTCAATCCAGATTCCCATACTCTGAAAAATCTTAACGTGTTGTTCGCATCCACATTCTCGTCCAATCAAATCTGAACATCCGGCTTTGATTCCGGCTGCTGATACTGTAGTATCACACCATTCGTCATGATACTGTACTGCATAACCTCTCGGAAGAGGTTTTACAGAATTGTATAAATCGATAATCTGTCTGAATTTTCCGTTTACTTCGTTATAACCCAGCCAGCTTCGCATCACATTCAACACATCTTGTGCTGTTTTTACCCATCTGCTCTTCCTCCTGTTTTTCTCCAAAAAACGTAATTCATATCTACATTTCCGTTAATACCAGGAACCTTACCACTGCTTGTATATTGCTGATATGTGCATTTCACATCTGGATTACCGGTATAATCAGCAAGCCATAATATATACTTGTCCAATGTTTCTTTGTCATACATATTCTGGTAATAATCCAGATTTGTATATACTCCAGCTTTATAACCCCGACTCTCCACATAGGAACAGAACGCTTTTGTGAAAGCAATACATTCTGATTTTCCTAATGTAATTCCCTGCTCAGCCGCTTTCTTAACAGTGTCATATTCAAAATCAAAGAATACGATCACATCTTTTCCCAACCCAGCTTTCCGCATGTTTGCAATACAAGAAGCCGCTTCTTCTTCCGCTCCAACTGTGGAAGTTGCGTAACAGAAATGATAAACTCCATGAATCGGAATGCTATTTCCTTTACAACCTTGCACATATTCCAAAAATCGTTTGTCAATTGTCCTCCGGTATCCTTCCCTGAGAATTACGAATTCTACACTTTTGGAAACTTTAGAAAAATCTACTTTTCCCTGCCAGTAAGAAATATCAATTCCTTTCTTCATCTTCTCACCCTTTCGTGTTCCATTTTTTCTTTCGAGCCGCATTTAATGCCGCATTTCGTTTCATAATTTCTCTGCGGCTATGTTTCTTCGGCGGTCTGCTCTTTATATCACAGACTCTTATCAGCGTAAAAAGTTTATTGAGATGCCATTTCTGACACTCAAACGGAATGTTTAAGACGATCATCCAATAGTAAACAAGTTCAGCCGTAATTTGCTCTTTGCTTCCAGGGCTTTTCTTCTCCTCAAAAAACTGAGTAGCCGTCATTGGAAGAGCAATATAACGATTAACTTCATTGATATTACTGTTTGTCAGATAGTTGTAAACTTCCGGTTTCACGTTCTGTGTAAGAGTCATGCATTTTACATAGTCAATGGTTTCTTCTAATGTTTTTTTCTGCTTTGTCAGGAATGGTTTATTCCATCTCGATTCCCATTTTGAAAGAGAAACAAGAGAATGCTCCAATTGCAAGGTCTGAGCCTTTGTGTAAACAAACTCTTGCTTCGCTTCATCCCAAAATTCCGTGGATGGTATTGTGATTCGGAGCATCTCTTACCTCCCTTTAGTTCTGAGTATTTGTGGAAATCATCGGAGTTGCAGCAGAATTGCCAACGTTCATTACTGCGTTCACAAAATCCGCTGCTGCCTTATCGTTTGTAACTAACTCTTCAAACAAGATCTCATAAGCAGGTGATTCCATAAAGGATCTGGAAATCTCCTCAGACTTCATAAAGCGACGACCATCCTCGCTCTTGACACCGTAAGCCTTCTTAATAAGATCCTCGAAGAATTCCATAATCTGACCGCCATCAGCACCGGCACCAATACTTTTAAGCTGTACATCATAACCGCCCTTCACGCTTGTCTGCATCTTAACAATTTCCGGCTTTGACAGATGAAAATAAAAATCCTCTTTTCTTTCAACGCCGTTCAGATCAATATAGGGAATAGTTTTTTTCAACATAATTTTTTCTCCTTTCAAATAAAAAGAAGCCCCGCACATTGAATACGAGGCTCCCTGTAATTTATTCTCTTTCTAAGGTCAGTCCAGAAAGACCATAAGTCTTCTCAATGCTTTCCTTGTCATGCGTGATTGTTACCTTAATACTCTGAGTATCCTTATTCTTGATAAGGAGTACGATGTTTCTGTCTTCGTCGAGTGTAACTGGTCCTTTTGTTCCGCCTACGAGTTCAACAACTGTTTTGGCTTCAACCGGCTCTGTATCTATCTTGATCGCCAAGTAATTACCTGACTGCTCTGAAACATTGCTACTGAAACCAACATAACCGTCGATATACTTCAGAGTGCCTGTCACCTCATTATCAGCGATAACCACATCTCGCTGTAATTCATTAACTGCTTTTCCAAGCAAAGTAGCCTTTCCGTCTTCAGGCTTAACAGAAAGGCTTATTAAGGGTTTTCCTTTGACATAATCTCGATTACTTCATCCGGTAACGGAAGTCGTGGCTCAACGCCATCATCTCCTTCTGGAGAAGTCGGATCTTTACCATAAAGAATTTCTTCCAACTCAGCTAAATTCTTAGCATTTACTCTGGTAGAATCGAAAGTAAGAATAGCTGTTGGCTTGATTCTCTTTCCTTCAATCAGTTTTGAAATCTCCGCAGGAGTTGTACTAAACTCCCAAGAAAGTGCAATAGGTTCCGGGCTGTCATTTTTGGTCTGATAACCTTTCTCTGAAGGAGAAGCCAGACATCCATACACCAGATGAAGTTTATAACCATAGTCATCTGAATCGACATCATTTCCCAGAATGGTACGATAAGAAAGACCAAACTGTTTTCTACTCTGCTGCCCCGCAAACACACCTGGAGCAATCTCTACAGAACCGTCACATTCTGCGAATTCATCCGGATAAGTATATGCTTCAATTGTTCCCCCAAAATCTTCTGCCGACATCATATTCAGATATTTGATGTTATCAGCATAGATCGGCGAAGGTTCTGCTCCAGACGGACTCTCCGTCACCGCACTCAGACCATTCCATGCAACACCCTTGTTGTATTTTCCACCGGTCTGAATCGGATAAAGAACTCCATGATCACAACCGGTTTCGTAAAACCGTTCTCCAACTTTATCCCAAACAAGTTTCATTGAATTATTCCTCCAATCTTAAAAATATACATTAAAAATATAGTGGTTCAGATTATCTTTTTTGAAATGCCGGTCAAACCGGCTCATTGGTAAATTCGTTACTTTCTGTACAAGGTTCGTATCCGGATCTTTATCGATAACCACAATGGTATATCTTCGCTTAGATAAATATACCCCGTCGTTTGCATATGTCTTATCAATATCATCAAGACTATATACAATGGCGGGGTAACTCATCTTAACAGATTCTGGCGGCTGAAAATAGCATCGACATCTTTCACCTTCTATGGGACAAGATAAAATCTCGCACAATAGTCCATGAAACTTGATTCGTCGGTCAATCATTATACACACCTCCTACTGTCAAGATCAAACGCGGATACTGAACTTCGACACTGGAAATTTTCCATTTAGCTCCCATAAACTCGACATACCGCATTGCATGAAAATTCTGATAGGCAAAAGGATCGGCTACAATACTGATTTCGTTTGAAATATTGACGTCGTCATTGAGCTTATCGGAAGTTTGATACCGGCTGGTATTCCGAAGCAAATCTCCAAAATATTCCCGTTCAGTAATTTCATCATCCCAAACACCCGGACGAATTTCCATTCTCACAGCATAGCCGATTTTTCCATAAAATTTTGCCATTTTGAATTTTCTCCTTTATTTTCCCTCTAAAGTCAATCCAGTAAGTTTATAAGTCTTTGTAGAAGAGTTGCCCTCATTGTTTACAGTCACCTTAATACTCTGAGTATCCTTATTCTTGATAAGGAGTACGATGTTTCTGTCTTCGTCGAGTGTAACTGGTCCTTTTGTTCCGCCTACGAGTTCAACAGTAACAACTGCATCCTGAGAATCGGAATCGTCGCCATCTTCACGACCGTCTCCCAGCATCATTGCGATTGCCAGTTCCTCGTTGAGCATCAAACGATCGATATCATAGAGATACTTAACATAATCAAAGTCTGTGATATCAACAATATCGTCACGATGTAACGCATTCTTTACATAAACGGTCTGCGGATCTGTCGTTCTGCGAACCAATTTGAAATTTCCAGCCTGTTTCTTCTCTTTACCTTTTTTATAACCTCTGGCACGCAGAGAATCGATACCACGAATATCAGTCTGGCTGGTTCTGATTCTGGAAATAGGGCTCTTATGTACTTTTCTCATCACATTGGAAATCCAGCCCTGATCATTGGTAATAAGCTCAGGGGCACCTGGACGAACTTCCTGATACTCAGGGAAAAGAGCCGTCACATTACCCTCGCCAGCCTGAACAAATCCACCGCTTACCGCATCATGCTGAAAACCATTCTGCTCTGCATAAATCTCAAGTGCAGTCTGGAAAGTGCCAACCTGACTGGTCTTTGCCATTTTGATAATATCCTCCTGGGCAGAATGAGCCAGAAAGCCACCCGTTTCGTTTTTCTTTTCATTGTCAAACACATTATGCTTCATTTCGGTTTTTCCTCCTTTAGAATCATCGTTTTTATCTTCGGGCTTATCCGGTTCCCCGAAAGCCTGTCCGAACATTGCATAGATTACATTTTTCTGCTTTTCGCTGAGCGTATCAAATATCTGCTCAACTGTTTCTTCATCTTCTTCCGTTTTCTCTTCAGAAGTTTTACCTTCCTGCGTTTCGGACTTCTCTTCTTTTTCATCCGCAGAATGATAAATCATGATATTCTCATCATATCCAATAATCATGCGATCTTCCGAAGCGTCACCATGCTCCATGACAGAATCAATGAATGCGCCTGGATTAGCTCCAGCCAGAACAAGGCTCAATTCATAAATAACGCCATGTACTACATTTGCTCCTGCCTGTTTAAGTTGACCGGCACAAATGGAAAGTGAACGAACATCTCCATGCTTCACTAATTTCTTTGCAGCAAGTCCAGATTCACTGTCATTGAAACTACAATAAGCGTAAACACCCTCGTCACGATTTTCCAAAACCGCATGACCGAGCACGCGATTAGGATCGGAATGGGTGTGCCCCCAAACCAGCGGAACGGTTTTTCCATTCTGGTTTTTAAACGCATCTTTTTTGATGGTTCGACCATCAACACAAAGAAGATCGTTTCTAGTAGCCCAGCCACTAAAATCATATTTCTCCATTTTGAAAATCACTCCTTCTATCAGTATTGTGCGAAAGCTATTTCTACTTCCTCCGTTTCCTCTTCTTTACTGCTTTATATTCGGAAGCTATCTTATCAAACTCTTGCTGATAAAGATCTTCATAAGTGGCATCAAGATTTTCTTTTGCTGCTTTATAAGCTTCCCTTGCAGCGGTAACGGCAGCCTTTAACTCTGCACTAACTTTTTCTCTTTCTGATTTAGCATTCGCAGAATTATCAGCCCTTTCTTCTTTGGTGTCTTCAGTAATTCGTTTCTTCTTACGACTTGCGGAAGTTCTCACCTCTTCTTTTTCAGCTTTCGCCTGCTCACTCACCTTAGATTTATCCTCGCTGGCATCATCACGAAGCTTTGCGATTTTCTCATTTCGCTCCGCTACTCGCTTTGCCCTTTCTTCTTTGGATAACCCGGATGGAATTTCTATTGCCATTAAGCGTTCAATCTCGGTATTCTTCTTTTCATCGATACGCTCTTTCTGGTCTTCTGCTTCTTCTCCAATATCCTCCAAATCAGATTTTTACGAGAATCAACCCTACTCCTTCTCGACGAAGATTCCTCGGTAAGCTGAGCATTCAGTTCCTTTAATTTAGCTGAGATCTGCTCTCGGGTCACCTTGGCTTTTGCTCTCAGCTCAGCAATTTTTTGTTTCCGTTTTTCCTGTTCTTCTTTTACCTTTTCCTTCTTCTTACCAGAAATCTCATTTTTTGTATAACCTTATGAGCTCTGTTAAATACTGCCGGAAGGTAAAAACATTCTCCGAAAAATACCCCCGGGGAATTTTCAAAGACCGCCGCGATGACGGAGGGGGTGCATTTTTTACGACCCCCCCTACACCATTACACCGCAATACGATTATGTTTTTTGTACAACTTTTTTGTAGATATTCCGAAAATCATATTTCAAAATTTCATCAATTGCTCGTTCATTTTCCAACTCATTTTCTTCTTCTGAAAGTTGATCAGATGTTCTCGCAATTCTTCCAAGATACGAACATGTATGATAACCGTTTTTCCTCATCGAACATGAACCATGAAGTGAACTGTTCAAATGGGTCAAAAGGATTATCAACAGTTGTAAGCATACATTTGCTTGCCATTTTACTTTGTTCACTCCTTTCCATTCAGATACTTCGATACTGTGGAACTCGATACACCTAAAGCTTCTGCTATCTCAGCAGTGCTATAACCCGAAGCATTCAAGGCCGCAATTCTATTTGCTTTTGCTGGGCTTAGTGTTGTTGTCGCACGAGGTGTGGCTCTTTGTCTGACAGTATCTATGTTTGTGTTATTAAGAATCTGGGTAAGTTTATTCTCGCTAATAGCTCCCGCTTGAATTGCTTCCCATTCACGATCTGTAATCTCGATAGGCGTTCTCTTTGCACCAACGGCGGTACGAGCCGCAGTAAGAGCCTGTTGATTAGCCTTCTTAATTTCGGCTTTTGTCATGTCTGGGTTGTCTTTCTTTTTAGCAGCCACAATGGAATTAGCCATGGTCTGTGCCTGACGTTCTCTAGGGGCATTCTTTAAAGCAACATTCAACTTCGCCATAAGGGAATCTACTTCTGCTTGATACGTTTGTTTTGCAGAAGCGGAGTAAGCTATTTTCCCACTACTAACCATCTCCTTACGAGCCTGATTAGCCAGGGCCTTCATGGTATTAGCATAGTCCGCATACGCCTCTTCCTGAGGAGTTCCAGATGAAAGTGTCCGAGCATCTCTGGTTTCTGCCATCTTGGTACTCTTCTGAGTTCGTACCTGGGTTCTCCCATTCTTATCCACATACTCCTCTCGAACAGTCTTCCAGCTTTGCTCACCGGTTTCTTTATCGATAATCGGACTTCCTTTTCTTTTTAACACTGAGGTTTCAGACTTTGCTCTTGAAATCAACGTAGCAGCTCCACCATAACCATCATCATTTTCATGAGCCTGGTATTTTTTCTTCAAGGCTGTGATTCCATTATCTTGCTCGCTCTTTTTATAATCGAGTTTATGCTTCTCGGCATCGATAACAACCATACTATGGCGGACCGCTCTTGCTAATTCATCCTGAGTAGCTCCTTTTAACGTCATGTCAGTAATCAGATTTGAAATTTTACCCATTTCTGTCTGAGTATTATTCATAATCTTAATCTTCTGACCGCTTTCGTTATAGTAGTCACCACCCTTTTTGACTGTTCCATACGCCATCTTAGGATCGAATCCCTCAAGACCTTTCAACTGTGGAGTCGATGTGATTTTCACTCTACTATTGGATGAGTTGCATGGAATGACCATAACGGTATCACCATCAAAATCTGCTCCAGAAAGTCTATCTGCCACTTTTTTATTGATTCCGATGGCATCCGCCGGCGTGTTCCCAAGAACTTTTCTTCCCTCAGCTTGTTTGTTGTTTACAGTCAGAACAGGAATCTCAAAGGTTCCTCCATGCGGATAACGAACTAAAGCCACAGTTTCTCCATTCTTATAGTTCGGAGCATAAACTTCGTTATCTTTAATAGAAGTTAAAGGAAGAATAACCTGGTACTTCTGACGAGGAAGAGCTGCCGCTTGTAAATGGACTGCCGCTGCATCGCAATCATCAGCAAAAGATTTTAGAAGAGCTTTCTTTACAGTCGGATTAGTCAAAGAACAAATCTCATCAAATTCTGATTGCTTATCTGCTGCTGCCAGATTAAGTTGTTTCTTAATTAAGGTTCGACTCTGTTTAGATAAGAACTGTGATGGAAGTTTATCCGCCCATTCTCCCCAATCTCCTTCTTCCGCACGTTTATTTATTAGTGAAAGCTGCTTCTTACCATTCTTATCATAGTAATAGCTCTGACCGCCTTTCACAGAAGTCGGGTTGTCGGGATCATTAACGCCTTCTTTAATCAAAGAACCAAACGGGTTATCCGGATCATCTTTGATTGGTTTTAAAACCATCCATTTTAGGAGTTCCTTTTTTCTTATTGGTGTTGAACATAACATCTACACCATCCGGCAAGTCATCGGAATAAACCGCCATACCTTTAATGTAATGACTTCCGTCAACCAAAATTCGTACCTGTGCATAGTGCGATTCTCCCAAAGCAAATCATCAACACCTCTACGAATTTCAACAACTCCGTCTTTCAATTCACCGCCGTCTTCGGAATAACGAATTTGAAGTCGCTTAGAATCCATACTTTTCGGATAAACAAATTTAGGATCGAAGGTTTCTCCATCATCGTGGGACACATAATCTTTCAAAGAATTGATATTCTCAAAATCATAAATTTCTTTATGCTCTGTTCCAGGAGGACAGATTACCCGAAGAGTTGTCTTTTTACCCGGATTTGTTATCTGATCCACTCTACCTCCATAAACAGGATAGCCTTCCATCTCCAACATATAGAGAGCTTCATTCAATTTCTCTTTTGAAATGCCAAGTTCTCTTTCCACACCTGCACCGACATCAATCATACCTTTTTCATCAATTTGTTTTTGATAAATTCAGCGGTGGTCTTCGCCTGGTTCATGCGAACTTCGGAATTTTCATTCAGTAAAGAACGAACAGATGAATCATTTGCAAACCCCATCTCTTTTGCGATTTCATTTAGACTTAGTCCATCTTCCCTAAGAGACTTCGCCCTTGCCACATCCAGTGCACGCCTCTCATCTTTAGCCAATGATTTCTGTGTACGATATTGTGTGGTAGTTAATCCCATAGCTTTTGCAATTTCCGTATCACTCATTCCCTGACTCTTCAACTCATCTATTCGACTCAGAAAATCTCCGCTATGCTGATATGGATTTTCACCAGAGCCCCATGGATAGCGTCCAGAACGGCGAGGCATTCCATAATGCATTAAAATTTCTTCCGCAATAGGATTCATAATTTAGCCCTCCTGTTCTTTGATTTTGTTAATTACTTTGTCAAATGTAATAATTTTATCCATGATCGGAACGATGATTTCTGCTGTTGGATTTTCATATAAAATCTGATTACTCTGATAAATTCTCAACTCTATGTCAATATCAGCCGGTTTAATTTTATACTCCAAACAAAAAAGAGCCGCATATATTTCAAGCTGCTCCATGTGTGCTGGAATGACACCTGTTTTTAAATCGTGAATACGAAGCATCCGATTTCGAAACACGATTGCATCGGTTGTACCAAAGCAATTCTCCGAATAGAACAGGGGCTGCTCTGGAATCATTTTAAAACCAATGGCATCATTCACATACATATTTAATGTTTTCTGTGATTTTGGAAGTTTTTGACCAAGAGTAATACATCTCGCTGCAAAATCGTGAAGTTCAGTTCCTTTTTGAGTTGCCAAAAATTTCGAATATGACTCGGCAACTTTGGATTCATCATAATTGATCCAATGATATTTACTCGCACCAAGAAAGGCGTGTTGCCCTTCAAGAGCGGAATGCTTGTTGAAGATCATATAACACTTCCTCCTTATTCTCCGGACAAATAAATCTTGAAAATGACATCTCATTCATTCGTCCAACATAATATTCTTGATTTGGTTGTTTCTTGGCGCGTACACTTTTTTTACATTCTAAGGTGGCCCATTTATCGTTATAAAGAATTAACAAATCAGGAATACCCTGAATATGACTGGCATCGAGTTTTGTAACTATGCAGCCTTTGAACATTCTTTTTAACTCTTGAATCAATTTGTTTTGAAATTCACTTTCAAGCATAGATGAGCCTCCTTTCTCCAAAATAAAAGAGAGAATGGCTGTTTTAACCCTCTCTCTTCATAACAGTCTATGTTTTTTTCGCGCGCAAAAAAATACCAAGTGAAAATAAAAAAAGACAGGGACTCGTCAAGGAATCTCTGTCTCACTTAACCAATATTCAATTTTAACTATTATTTCTGAGATACCGTATCAATATCCAGATTAACCATAATCCACCGGTACATAACGTGAGTATTACATCCAATATCAATCCGGCTGTACTCCGCTTCTTTTTTCCGCTTTTACTCATTTGGCATATCCTCCCCTATTATTTTTTCTTTGTTATTTCTTTTAAAGATTTTTGTCACGCTCTGTTTTGTCCTTTTCGCAACAACCGAAAGATTTTCTCTAGTACGTTCTTTAGATTCTTTTTTGTTGCGTTGCAGTTCGTCAAATATTTTTTGACTTTCAATAATAACTTCATCTGGTATGTATCTTAAACATACTGTCGAGCCGATTTTAACGACGGTTCCTTGTTTAGGGTTCGAACCTATAACCTGAGAATCAAAACAGTCCTTATATCGTGGATTTGCTTCCTTTATGGTTAGTTTGCTTGTAGAACTTTTTAGTCCACAATCCTCTAACATCCTCACTGCTTGTTCCAGATCTATTGGAAATCCTTTATGATATAATTCTGGTATCTTAATCTTTTCTTCTGTTTTTTCAGAAGATTTTATTCTTTGCATTATTGATAGCATTTGCCACCAAAGGTGTTGCCGCGGTTGCCAAACCAGCAAGTGCACTTATGACACCGATAACATCTGTTGAACCTTTATTATTTTTATTCGTATTATTCGTTCCCAATGTATATCCCTCTCAATCAAGTAATATATGGGCAATAAAAAAGTGCGCCTCCAACAGAAGACGCACCGAAAAAATGCATCTCCCATTGTTGCCACACAATCTCGCTCTGTTTAAGGGTATGAGTAAAGAGAGAATACACTTTTTACCAAAATGAATTCCCTTAAACGAATTTGCGATATTTGATTGTGTGGCACTTATACTATACCATAAACCGTTGATAAAGAAAAGATTTTTTTATTAGCTCTTGACATTTTCTTCAACCTGTGATATGAGCCTGTTTTCTGAGATCATCATAAACCATTCTCATCCCATCTTCAAAGTACACCACTATACTCATATACCCAAACGGACGAAAATATACGGATGACCGCGACAACCTCGGATAAATTGACTTGAAATTTTCATATAAGCTCTCCCAACTAATCTTGCTCATGATTTCCTCCATTTTTTACTCGTGGCCAAAAACCCACTTTTTTTTCGCTATTACTATATATATTTAAACTTTCTATCATAATAGTTTAAGAAAAAAAGTGGGAAAGTGGGCTTTGAGCCCGCAAACCCGCATAAATACTGGGTTTTTACTGACCAAATCGGGGTTTTAAAAGTGGGCACAAAGTGGGCAAATGACCACAAATTTGACCAAAATCGTCCGAATCCTTCCCCAAAATTCCCCTCATTTTCCAAAAAGCCCAAATAAAAGTGACCAAAGCCCGTTTTTCAAAACTCAAAAGTGGGCGTAATTTTCACCCACCTTCAAGCTTTGTACAGACGTTTTTAATAGTTTCTCCTCTGGTAAGGTAAATGTTTCCGAGCAATCGGACGGTAAGAATATTGTTTAATGAAAGATTCTCTTCGGAATTTTTTCAAAGACATCCCATATCGAGCCGGAGAGCTTAGACTCTTTTTCTTCTCTTTCTCGGCGTCCGAGAATCCAAACGCTTTGTTCAGAGTGTCCGCCATCTCTTTTAACTTGGCGGCAAATTCTTCAAATGCTTTCGTAATCGTATCAATTGCTTTCTGAAAATCATTCATGTTTATATATCACCTCCAAATTCGTCCCGTTCGTTTGTCCTTGATAACGATCCGTTCCTCAATATGAAAATCTGACAACTCACAAAGAGCAAAGATAGTGTCCAATAATTTGTGAAACCGTTCGTCTTCCTGTTCCATGTTCTTCAGCGCTTCATAGGCAGTCGGGTCTGAATATCCCTCTGCATTTCTTCGACAATCATTTTTAATACCCATCTCGTCCTCCCCATCGGAAAGAGTCATCCATATAGGTTGTAGACGCACTAATTGCTTTTAATGCTATTACTCCCGCCAGACACACAATTCCGATAATAATTCCAATTACATATTTCATGCTGTTTCGCCCTCTCCTTCTACTAATTTAACACCACCGTATTCCCATAAATCTTCTTTTAACTTATCCATATCCAACTCTCCATTTTGCCAGCGTTCGTAATATTCCAGAACCAATTCAGTAAATCTCGGAATACGCTTGGCGTAGGTCTTTGTCCAATAATGATCCATTAACACTTCCAAAGGGAGAGTCAGGAGTAAAACCATAGCGGTATTTACGGCATCATCCGTGGCTTCCTGCTTAATACGCTCAAGCTCTTTTCCTACTTGTTCTCGTACCGCTATATTGAGCTGCTCTTTTGTGAGATTGTATGTGGCGGTTTTCGCTTTTTGTTCTAATTTCTGAGTACGTCTCCTCTCTGCTCGTCCCATCATCTTCTTCCCCCTCATAAATCCAATTTTCTTTTGCAAAGAACAGCGGTATCCCCATCATCAGGGAAAATAAAAGAACGTTGCATCCCCATCACACCATGGGATTGCCAACGCTCCGCCACACATTAAAATGACTGCATATATTTTATTTTTAATTAACTCCTTTTTCCACATTGTCCTTCTCCTTTGTTGATTTGATTATATTTTCTTCAACGGCTTCCATTTTTGTCATAATTCCCGCCTCTCGGAATTTTCCGTATGCTTTCGCTGTTGCACAGTGTTCGATGCATTTCAGCACTCGGTCAATCAGCGAATAAACACATAGCATAACGTTCCTGTGCCTTGATAAACCAACACCGGCCGCAACCTTAAACCCTTTACCAGAACTCGATTTAACGATTTCCTCAGTAGTTTCCTCAAACTTAAATCCTTTCCGCATCCAGATACCATAGAACATCAATGGTATAAGAAGTTCTGCCGCAGCAATACCCACTTTGAAATATCGATCTTTCATTTGCTCGTTGAGCTGGCAGGACTTAAATTGCTCATCTTGTACATCTGCTTTGATTTGTTCATCCAATTGAGACTGTTTTATCTCATGTTCTCGGATACTTGCCTCACTTTCCAATGTACGGCGACTTCGCTTATCTTCCGCGTCTAACTCATTTTTACTTTCCTCGATTCTCAAACGGTACAGCTTCGCTAAATCCTCTATAGCCTTTGATTTCTTTTCGCTACCTGAATCCAGAGAAGATATCGCCTGAATCTCTGCCGCTATCTCCTCGTTCAACAATTCTTTGATGTTTTCACCCATTTTAGTTCTCCTTTCGTGAATTCATTAACTGTTCCATAAAAGGACTTGTTATTCGTGCGAAATATAATCTTGGATGTTGACTTTTAGGACAACATATTTTTTCTTATATATCGCATCTACCCCTTCATGAGACAGCTCCAAAAACAAATAAGGTCCGCTATCCGGATCTGATTGATCAACTCGCAGCGAACCCACGACATCGCTTCGAAACACTCGTCGTCCGAAGACAATTCCGATAATGATGCCAACAATAATACAAATAATCAGTTCCATATTTTGTCCCCACCTTTCAAAAAACCTTTTTCCAAATTTCCCACCCGGGATTTTTTCAAATATCAACATAACATGTCTTTCAGATACCTCGGTACTGCATTTTAATCTAGGATAAAAAGAAAGAGCCATTGCTGGCTCAGTCTTTAAATCTGTTATTAAATGACGTTTGTCTTTGACCGTTAATTAGTAAACAAATCAAGCGATTCCAATGTTTCATACTCCGCCGTTTCAAAAGCCTTTGCTCCATTTTTAAACGTTGATAATGCTAGATAGGTAATACCTACCATCACAATACCTCCACCTATTAAAATGTCTTTAAGACTTTCTTTTGACAAAGCATTTATAACAATGTCTTTGCTCATACCTGTTTTAGGATTTGTTATCGGTCCAAATTTTGATTTAATCATTTAAACGACCTCCTTTCACAATAGGAGATGTAATTATTGCGTATTCTCACCCTCATACACGATTTTCTTTCTCATGTCAGACCAAGCAATGTACCGCTCTTTCCGGCACATAGGGCAATGGAATTTACACACCTTTCCTCCGATATCTACCACTTCTTTACTGTCGGCTTCCAGACGACTCTGACAATTCGGACAGTTGAAACGATAGACCTTCTTGACTGCTATGTCTATAATTTTCATTTCAATCCCTCGCTTTGTTCAATAACCAGAAGAATCGTCTGTATAAGTTGTAATAAACATCCTTGCAGCATGGAATATTTAACCTAGCTTTCAAGATGTCATAAGACCATCCTTCGGTTACTCCTTTTAGAATATAGCTGGATAACTCCGCATCCGTTGCAATCGCTACCTGCTCAACAGTCTTCATACGCTCAATATAATAGGATCGAGCTTCTACACACCGAACAGTTGGATCGCTAATCTCTCCCTTTTTCGAAAAGACTTCTAAATCGGAAGGTCGGCGGCTAAGCCCATCCAAGGCTGCATATGCTTTTTTTCCAGATTGGATATTGAAAGCAAAAAATGCTTCAGCTCATAATAACGATGACGTTCAATCCAATATGGATTTTTCTCCGATAATTCCGGACGAATTGTTGTGCCCATTTTTAATTTTCTCTTGTATGATATTAGGAAGTTAATTATCACACGTTTCCTTCTTTTAATATCGTGGTTCAATCAAATTCAGATACTATGGACTTTTGATTTTTCCCTGTAGCCTTGACTACTCGACTGGAGTGTATTGCCGCTTACCTTATCTGAATT
>ENA-OQKD01000047-OQKD01000047.1-human-gut-metagenome-genome-assembly--contig:-NODE-47-length-32038-cov-4.510388_pt1 | contig 32038 bp, 33 predicted proteins | sample MGYA00242775_ERZ504792 | MGnify/ENA primary metagenome ERZ504792 (study PRJEB26092, sample SAMD00036401) | human gut metagenome | host: Homo sapiens | study: EMG produced TPA metagenomics assembly of...
TGGTGATCTGTTCCATGTCCCATTAAGATCAGGCATTCGCCCTCTTCCAGATCCACATCCTCCATCACTGCATGCACTGTCTTTTTATAATCATCCGGTTCAGACAGAAGTGGTTTTCCCACCAGGACTTTTTCAAAAGACGACGCATGTTTTTGAATCTCCTCCAGCATTTTTTCATTTTCAATGCCGTTGATGATATGTGTCGGCTGAACGATCACCCTTGTGATCCCGTCCTGCTTCATACGCTCCAGTGCCTGACGGACATTATCATACTTTTTATGTTCTGTCCGTTCCAGTTTGTTCAAGATCATCTGACTTGTAAATGCCCGGTATACTGTATACCCGGGAAATGATTCTTTGATCTGCTCTTCCATTACCTGTATTGTTTTTGCCATCGTATCCAGATGACTGGTTCCGAAGCTTACCACAAGAATTCCTTTTTTCTCCATTTTTAATCCTTCCTCTCCAGAAATTTCTATCCGATCAACTGCTCCAGCTCCTTCCATGTCCTTGGAGCTTTTCCTGTTGCTTCTATTATTTTACGTGCTTTTAAACGATCAAATAACCGTAAAAGAGCCGGTTCTTCCAGATTCGTCTCTTTCAGCTTTTCTGTTTCTCTGCACACTGCTTCCGGCGCGCCCTGACAGAGCACTTTTCCATCTTTCATCAACACGATCTCATCCGCCCAGGCATATGCATAATCCATATCATGAGTCGCCATGAGTACTGTGATTCCCTGCTCTGTAAGTTTGTCTACCATCTCATTTACCATGCGGGTATGCTTCGGATCCAGGGCTGCTGCAGGTTCATCCAAAATGATGATCTCCGGACGCATCACTAAAATATCCGCGATCGAGACCTGTTTTTTCTGCCCCCCGCTTAACGCATGTACCGGTCGTTTTCGAAAGGGCACGATCTCCAGTTCTTCCATCACCTGCTCCACTTCTGTTCTTGCCTGTTCTTTTGCAACACCCAGATTCAGGATCCCGAATGAGATTTCCTGCTCCACGCTGGCAGAAAACAACTGTTTATCCGGGTCCTGAAACACAATCCCCACCTTGGATCGAAGTGCCAGAAGTTCCTTTCTCTTGTAGCTCACCGGTTTTCCATGAAACAAAATATCTCCCTTTTGTGGTCGTAAAATTCCGTTGCAGCAGAGAAAAAACGTAGATTTTCCAGAACCGTTGGCTCCCATAAAAGCAACCTTACTCCCCTTTTTTACTTTTAAATCCAGCCCCTGCAGAGAAAACCTGTCATTCTCTTCATAAGAATGCCAGATATCTCTCGCCTCTAAAATAATCTCTTCACTCATACTATTCTCCCCCAAACCGCAAGCAAAATCAGGACTGCCTCAAAAACTGCTATTTTCCGGAAATTGCTCTTGTTTTTTTCATACTCTCCTGAAAGTACCCGGATCTCACCGTCATAACATCTGGATTCCATCGCATTGTACAATGCATCCGACTGCTTCAGCGCCCGCACAAACACAACCGATGCCATCTGCCCGAAAGACTGGATCGAAGTTTTCAGATCCCGGTTTCCAAGCCTTGCTTTCTGTGCCGTCATAATTGCAGATGCCCCTTCCATCAGAATAAAAATAAACCGATATGTCAAAAGCATCAGCTCAATGAACAATCCCGGAAAATGCAGTCGCTTTAACACATCCAGAATTTCCGTCATCGGCGTGTTAAAAGACAGGACATACAGACTGGAAACACTTGCAAGCGCAGTCAGTATCATCTGCCCGCCTTTTTTCAGCCCCATCCAGCTGGATGTCACATAATACTGCCCCACCGGGATTGCATAGGCATCCAGCGGCTCTTTGGATACATTGACCAGGATTGCCAGTGTACTCAACAGCAGAAATATCAGGGGTACCATCAGGTATTTCAGGTACAGGTGAAATGGAACTCTTCCCTTTTTTACATTGAGAATTCCATTGACCGCCAGTACGATCACTGCCGCTGTAACAGACCGGCTGACCACACAGACCAACAGGGTCAAAACCGCATATGCAAACTTCTCCTCCGGACTCACATCTGCAAGTCCGGAGGAATAACTTAATTTATCAATGATTATCATTCTGCCACTTCTTCCGCTCTACGAGACGACCCATGCAAAAAGCGATGATTCCCACGCCGATTCCGGTCTGTACACAAAACAGCAGGGACTCCACCTCTCCCGGGATTTCTTTTCCAAGAAAATCTTCCAAAACAGGGGTAAACCACGGTTCATATTCTCCATGGATCTCTTCTACCATCACACTTCCCGCATCATCTGATCCGCCAAACTCTGCATCTTTCAAAGTCAGAAACGGAACTGCCGCCAGCAGGACCACCGCGAGCAGCAGAACCAGTACCAGTGTTTTATTTTTCTTACTCATCCTACTTTTCCTCCTTTAAAAATCCAACGGCTTTGAGTTCCGGTTTTGCATAAGACTCCAGTGCGATCACGATCACAACCGTAAGAAGTCCTTCCATTACTGCCAGCGGAAGCTGTGTCGGAGCAAACACTCCAAGGAATTTCACTGCGGAAGCTCCCGCCCCGCCCGCTTCAGACGGATATGCCATAGCAAGCTGCAGACTGGTTACACAGTAAGTGAACAGATCCCCGAAAAATGCTGCCAGAACACTGCCACCTTCCGGTTTACATTGAGTTTCTGGCAAAGCTTATAAATCCCATAAGAAACGAAACGGACCTGACGATCGCCATAGAAAATGTATTGGCTCCCAGCGTGGTCAGTCCGCCGTGTGCCAGCAGGATTGCCTGAAATAATAACACGATCAGCCCCAACACGCCTGCTGCCGTCGGCCCGAATAAGATCGCACCCAGTCCGGTTCCTGTCATATGGGAACAGCTTCCGGTCACAGACGGGATCTTCAAGGAAGAAATCACAAACACAAAGGCTCCTGACATTGCCAGAAGGATCAGTGTTTTTTACTGTTCTGTTTTAATGTTTTTTGAATGGAAAAAAACTCCTGTGACGATAAACGGCAGGCAGATGACTCCCCACGCAATGCAAAATGTTGCCTGAAGGTATCCCTCCATAATGTGCATAGCATTCGAAGCCGGTGCAATGGCAAATAACACCGCGATTGCGATGCTTGCCTTCAGTAAGATATTTTGTTTTTTTGTCATGTTCTTTTCTCTCCTTTTCCTTTGACAAAATTTTTCTGAAATATTCCAGGCTGTCAAAAGGTCCTAAAAGGAGACTGTTTTGCATACACCTGGTCATATTCCCGTAACCTTCCAGATTCCTTTAAAAGCGGGTGTTCTGACTTAGGCATCAAACACAGTATTTCGCCTTCCCATAGAATTTCCTACAGTGACCTCATGAAATACCACTACTCCAATACAGCAACGGGCATTGTCCGGGATTCTCACCTGGTTCCCCTGCCGCCTTTTTTCGGACGGCATCTTTTAAATCTGCTTTGAATCTGAATTTATGTAGAAACACCTGCTTCTTCTGTCACAAAGAGCAGCGTCCATACATACAAAATAATATTTAATATTCAATTCCTCTGCGGGCATAAACGCCGCAATCAAACGGATGCTTTACTTTCCGGATCTCAGACACATAATCCGCTATTCTGATCAGATCCTCTGACGGATCCCGTCCGGTCAGAACCACTTCCAGACCTTCTGGTTTCTCTTTCAAAAACTGAATAGCCTCTTCATGCGGGATCAGACCATACCTGTCTGCTGCCATAAATTCATCCATGACAAGCATGTCACACGCTCCATTTTTCGCCCGATCCAGTGCATACTTCCACAATTCTTCATACATCTGCTTTGTTTCTGCCTTTTCTTCCTCGGACTGCGTGTTATAAAACCCATAGGACTTCGGTAAATGGATCACTTCTATCCCCGGAATCTGATCTAACACACACAATTCTGCAGAGTTCTCATTCTTCAAAAAACGGGCAAACAGTACTTTCATCCCGCTTCCGGCCGCCCGAACTGCAAGTCCCGTAGCTGCCGTGGTCTTTCCTTTTCCGTCTCCACAGTAAATGTGGATCATTCCCTGCCTCATATTCTGTCCTCTTCCTGTTTCAGCCTTTCCTTAAATCTTTCTAAATTTTAGCACAGCCCTGCCCATATTTCTAGGAATTTTTTTGTTTCTTTTAGTATTTTTCCAACTTCAAACGGCCTTCCTACTACCACCAGCACAGCCTTTGCCTCTTCTGCAGCCTGTACCTTCTCCAGAAAACCACCGGATTTTCCGGATTCTTTTGTCACAAAATACCTGGCATCCACAGCTCTTAGCATCGCTAGATTTAATTCTTTTGAAAACGGACCCTGCATGGCGATCAGATGCCTTCCTTCGAATCCAAGCCGAATGCTCTCTTCCACTGAAACCTGTGTAGAAAGGACACGGGCATAACATCGCTCTTTGTAGACTGCTATCCTGGTATATTCTTTCAATTCTTTGCTTCCGGTAGCAATCAGAACATTCCCTGTTGTATTTTGCAGGTATTCCACCGCCTCAGGTACACTTTCCACACGCACAACACGCTCTCCTTTGTCATCCCAGTTCTGCCGCTCCCGCACACATCTGATATATTCCGTACCTGCCATCCTGCATGCCTGCTCTACATTTTTCGTCACTTCTGCTGCAAACGGATGTGTCGCATCCACCACCAGATCAATTTTCTGCGTCATTAAAAACTGCCGGATCTGTGCCTCATCCATCCGTCCGGTACGCACGCTTACATTAGAAGAACTCTCAACATCCATACAGTCTCTTCCATACTCTGTGGCAACACTGACGATTACATCCACCTGCCTGTTTCTCAGAAATTCTGCCAGTTCCCGACCTTCTGTAGTACCTGAAAAAATCAAGATACGCTTCATCTTTCTTCCTCCTCTTTCCTAAATTTTACCATAACTTCACCACAGACAAACGCAGCCGTGCACTGATTCAGACAGACCTTTTCCTGAACCATCACTCCATCCGGACACATTTTTTTCGCCGCTCTCTCACAGACATTGTCTACCCCTGTCACTCCTCTTACAAATTCCGAAGAACTGCTGACTGCCGAAATTTCCTGAAGTGATTCTGCGGAATAAGTCAAAAACTCCACTCCAAGAGAATCTGCCAGCTCCAGCAACCCAGCCTCCTCCCTTTTCAGATCGATGCTTCCAAGTGCACGAATCTGCTCCGGTAAAAATCCATGCTTTTCCAGAGTTTTCAAAAGCTCTGCCTCCAGAATTTCTTTTGCTGTCCCTTTTTTGCATCCCATTCCCACATACAGATTTCTTGGCAAAAGATATAATACACCTGATTTTTTATTTTTGGGATTTCTTTCACAGATCACGATCTTCCCACAGCATCCCTCCAGTTGTTCTTCACTGCCACATATGGTCAGTTCTTCGGGTATATCCCCCAAAAGCGGAAACTCTGAAAAAATTCCCGTATTCTTTTTTTCAAGAATCCCTGCCGAGATTTTTTTCGCCTCTTCCCGGTCTGTAATGATGAGTCCGTTCTCCATGGCAAACACGTCTGCCGCAAACTTTTTCTGCACATCTGTAGCCGTTGTGATCACCGCCCTGCCTCCTGTGTATTCTGCAAGAACCTTCGCGAGAGTTACTCCTCCGCCTACATGTCCCGACAAAAGCGGGATGGCAAATGTGCCCTTCTCATCCAGAACAATCACCGGAGGATCTGTAAACTTATCTTTTACAAACGGAGCGATCGCACGGATCGCGATTCCTGCCGCCCCGATAAATACCAGTGCATGTTCTCCCCAGGATGCCCCGATTTCCTGTTTCCATCCGTCATTTAATCGCTGCAGTCTTTTATCCTCTGCAAAACGTGCCACAGTATATCCTGTACATACATATCCTTCCTGTTTTAGTTTTTCCGCCAGTTTTAACGCCAGACAGCTTCCAGTCCCGGTAAAACTATAAATTCTCACACTTTTTCTCTTCATTATTTTCTTCTCTTTTCACTTTCTTTTCATCTACTATACTATTAGCCGGCGTTTCCGTCAAAACTTAGTTTGATTAGCCGGAACAATAACAATTACAATTTTCTGCCTGTTTGTTTAATTTTGAAAATTTTGCATGATTTTCCAAAAATTCTTTGTTTAGTTTCACCCTTGTCATTTTTCAGCTTCTCTGCTATTCTGTTTGCAGACGAAGATGTCTGAAGGATTTTTAAAAATCTCTCAGGCATCTTTTTTTTGATAAAAGGCCTTTTCAGAAAAACTATTTTTATCTCAAAGGAGGAAATTTTATGAGTTCAGGAGATACTGGTTTTATCATGCTTTGCTCTGCCCTTGTTTTTCTTATGACACCGGGCCTTGCTTTCTTTATGGCGGATTGGTCCGCCGGAAAAATGTTGTCAACACAATGATGGCCTGCATCGGCATTATGGGGCTGTCCATCGTTATGTGGGTACTGTTTGGATATTCCCTTTCTTTCGGCGGAAACCATGCCGGAATCATCGGTGATTTTCGATACTTTGCTTTTCAAGGTGTAGGAGCCGATCCCGGTCCTTATGCTGATACGATTCCACATCTTGTATTTGCCGGTTTCCAGATGATGTTCGCAGTCATTACCCCTGCGCTGATCACCGGAGCTGTCGTCGGCAGAATGCGTTTTAAGGCACTGTTTCTGTTTATTGCATTCTGGTCTTTGATTGTTTATTATCCGATGGCACATATGGTATGGGGAGAAGACGGTTTCCTTGCCGCTTTAGGATCTGTTGATTTTGCCGGCGGAAATGTTGTCCATATCAGTTCCGGAGTATCCGCTCTTGTCCTTGCCATCTGTCTTGGTCGAAGACGCGGATATGAACACACTTCCTACCGCATCCACAACATCCCATTTGTCACTCTGGGTGCATCACTGCTCTGGTTCGGATGGTTTGGCTTCAATGCCGGAAGTGCTCTTGCGGCAGATGGACTTGCAGCTCACGCTTTTATGACCTCTGCGATTGCTTCTGCTTCCGCAATGCTCATCTGGATGCTCATTGATTATCTGAAAAGCAAAAAAACCACACTTGTCGGCGCTTCTACAGGACTGGTCGTAGGGCTTGTGGCCATCACACCCGGTGCCGGATTTGTTCCGATCTGGTCTTCTTTCCTGATCGGTGCACTTGTCAGTCCGATCTGCTATTTTACTGTGGTGCTCTTAAAACAGAAATTAAAAATCGATGATGCTCTCGATGCGTTCGGATGTCATGGAATCGGCGGTATCTGGGGCGGTATTGCAACCGGACTTTTCGGTAAAACTTCTGTCAATTCTGTTGCCAGATGGGATGGATTAGTCTTCGGAGATTTTCATTTATTCACTGCACAGCTGATCAGCATTCTGGTCACCATTGCAGTTGCTGTGTGCGGAACCTTGATCTGCATCGGTATCGTAAGGATTTTCACACCGCTTCGCGTGGATGTTTCTGATGAGATATCCGGTCTGGACTTCTCACAGCATGGAGAAAATGCATATCCGTCCTTTAACGGATTTGATTCATAAAAGAGGAGGAGTCATCATGTTGATCAAAATTGAAGCAATCGTAAGAGAAGAAAAATTTGAACAGGTAAAATCTGCTCTTCAGGACATCCGGGTGAACGGGGTTACCATCTCTCAGGTTATGGGGTATGGAACTCAGCGCGGCTATACAGAAATTGTCCGCGGAAGTGAAATAGATATCTTTTTGCATCCCAAAATTAAATTTGAAGTGGTCGTCTCTTCCGAAGAATGGGAACAAAAAACAATCTCAGCAATACAAAAAGCCGCTTTTACCGGCGAAGTCGGTGACGGAAAAATTTTCAGCTATGAAATCCGCAGCGCTGTCAAAATCCGCACAAAAGAGACCGGTTATAATGCAGTTCAGTCACAAGATAATCTTTAATCTGCCGGGGAATCACAGTTCCATTTGTGATTTCCCGGTCTTTTTATTCCAACATGATCCAATTTGCACGAAAAGGACGCATTAAATTCCAGTATCCGACTCCATATAGTTCATATTCTTTTGCCAGTTCGATCTTTGCCGCAATACTTCTCACATCTTCAAACCAGACTTCCTGCTCTCTTCCCTGATTTCTGTAAATAAAATACGGGCTTTGAGCCTCCTGGTCATACTGAATCGGAGCACCGTATTCCACCGCAAGCCGTACAGCCCCTACATTACCGATCGTCTCTGCTTTTGTCACTCCTTTTTCATAAGGAAGGGTCCAGTTATACCCATAGTTCGGTATCCCCATCAGAAGCTTCTCAGCCGGGATCTGTGTCAGCGCATACTCTACCACCTGGCGGACTTTCGTAAGGGGTGCGACTGCCATGGGCGGACCATAAGAATATCCCCACTCATAAGTCATCAAAAACAGCCGGTCTGCCTGTTCTCCCAGAAGTGCATAATCAATCCCCTCATAGAGCAGCCCTTTCTGATCTGAAGACGTCTTGGGCGCCAGAGCCACTGACACGCGATATCCCTTTTCATTCATGGCAGCCCGCAATTCTCCGACAAACTCGGCATATCCTTCCCTGTTCTGCGCACGGACATATTCAAAATCTACATCCACGCCCACATATCCTTTTTCCTCCACTACCTTCAGCAGATTGGTAATCACATTTTCACGTACTGATTCTTCCTCCACCAGAGTCTGGATCAGCTGATTGTTAAAGACCCCCTGTGTAAACGGGGTCAGAACCAGCATCGGTTCTATCCCATTCTCCCAGGCCAGCTGTATCATCCATGTTTCATCCTGTATGGGCGGAACCAACTCTCCTTCAAACGTAAAACCATAAGAAAACACCAGCAGTTCATTGAGTGCCGGAAATGCCATCTCCAGCACATAAGGTTCAATAAAAGGATATGCATACCCTGTCACATACAAATCCTCTCGAATTTCCGCGCTCTCCTGCGGTTTTAATAAGAGCAGCGCCTGCCCCACTGTCAGTTTTCCCTCTTCTCCCAGCTGATTATCATAAATAATCTTCCAGACGGGAACCCCACTTTGACGGGAGATCGAAGATACAGTATCTCCCGGTACTGTCACATAAATCATAAAAACACCTCCTGACTATCCTATGTCCGATAGCCGGGAGGTATTCGATAAATCAGTGTTTGAAAAACTGTTGACTTTTTTTGTAAAGTGGCATATCATAATCTTAGCTAAGGAAATGGAGAATATTCCATAGTCAAAGTGAACCCCCAAGGAGGCCAGTCCTTGGGGGTTCTTTTTGGGCTAACTGTCTTTATCATTCCGGTCTAACCACTTGCGTATGTAGTAGCCAGCCACACTCGCCATAACCGAAACAGGGAATCGGAGAATATAATCCATAGTCTCACCTCCCTTCTGCTGGAAGGTTTCGACAGCATATTCATCATATCACAGCATTTGTTTCTTTTCCATGCATTTTTTCAATTCCACAGAGTCAAAAAAACGCCATCTATGTCCCCATAGAATGGCGTTTTTCTTCCTCTATAAAATAATCATCGCATCTCCGAAGCTGAAAAAACGATACCGTTCTTTCACTGCCTCTTCATAGGCTGCCATGACATGCTCTTTTCCCGCCAGTGCAGATACCAGCATGATCAGTGTAGATTCCGGCAGATGGAAATTTGTGATCAGCCCATCTAATATCTCAAACTGATATCCCGGATAGATAAAAATTTCTGTCCAGCCGCTGCAAGGCTTTAAGCGTCCGTTCTCGTCCGCCGCAGATTCGATGGTACGGCAGCTCGTCGTTCCCACACAGATCACACGGCCTCCATGTTCTTTGGCTTTGTTGATCTTCTCTGCCGCTTCTGCATCCACCATGTAAAACTCCGAATGCATATGGTGCTCGGTCACATCCTCCACTTTCACCGGGCGGAATGTGCCCAGTCCGACATGAAGTGTCACTCTTGCAATATCCACGCCTTTTTCCTGAATTTCTTTCAAAAGCTTCGGAGTAAAATGAAGCCCCGCAGTCGGTGCTGCAGCTGAACCTTCGTGAGCTGCATACACCGTATTATAACGGCTTCTGTCTTCCAGCTGGTGGGTAATATATGGAGGAAGCGGCATCTGACCAAGCTGGTCTAAAATCTCCTCAAAGATTCCCTTATACTCAAAGTGAATCAGACGGTTTCCCTCTTCTACCACATCCACAACCTCGCCGACCAGAAGTCCGTCTCCGAAACTGATCCTGGTTCCCGGTTTTGCTTTTTTCCCCGGTTTTACCAGTGTTTCCCACACATCGTTTTCTCCGCGCTTCAACAGGAGGACCTCGATCTTGGCACCGGTGCCTTCTTTTTCTCCGATCAGGCGTGCCGGAATTACTTTTGTATCGTTGATGACCAGACAGTCTCCCGGATTCAGATAATCGATCACATCCCGAAAGATATGATGCTCTGTTTTCCCTGTCTCTTTATCCAGAAACAATAATCTGGAACCGGAGCGATCCTCCAGAGGATCCTGTGCGATCAGTTCCTCCGGCAGGTCATAATAAAAATCACTTGTTTTCAATGATATCCCTCTTTCTAAACAGACTCGGTCCTATTTTCTCAGCTCGATTTCCATCTCTTCCAGTGCTTTTAAGATCCGGTTCATCGCAGAAGTTACATCCGCCTCTTCCAGAGTCTTATCCTTTGCACGGAATACGATAGAATATGCAACGGATTTGAATCCGGCTTTGATCTGACTTCCTTCATACAGGTCAAACAGTGCATAGCTTTCCAGATATGCTCCGCCTTTTTTCTCGATCACATCTTCAATCTGTCCTACCAGAATCTCTTTTGGCACTACCATACTGATATCTCTTGTCACAGCAGGGTACTTTGCGATTCCTGTATATTTTCTGTCAAAAGTTGCATACGGAATGATCTCCGGCATATCCAGCACTGCCACATAAGCGCGCTCGCCGATTCCATATGTATCGGCTACTTCCGGATGTACCTCTCCTAAATATCCAACAACCTTTCCATCATACATAATATTTGCCTGACGGCCCGGGTGCAGATATGGTTTTCCTGCATTTGGATCATACGTTTCTTTTTCGTGCATTCCGATCTTTTCAAAGAATTCTTCTACTACACCTTTCATGCTGAAGAAATCGCCGTCTCCATACATTCCCAATGTAAACTGCATTCTCTCTTCCGGAAGTTCTGTAACCGGAAGCTGTTTCGGAAGATAAATATTTCCAAGCTCGTACAGTCTGACATTTTTATTTCTGCGGTTGTAGTTTGTCGCAAGAGAAGTAAGCATTCCATTTAAGGATGTCGTTCTCATCACACTGTAGTCTTCTCCCAACGGATTCATGATCTCTACGGTTTCTCTCAATTTGGAGTCTGCCGGGATTCTCAGTTTGTCAAACACCTTCGGGCTCTCGAAAGAATAGGTCATTCCCTGGCTGAATCCGCAGAACTCTGCGATTTCTTTTGCCACATCTTCGATTCTCAGTTTAAACGGCAGCTTTCCTGTTGTAGCCTCTCCCTTTGGAAGTGTGGTCGGAATATTGTCATATCCGAAAAATCTTGCCACTTCTTCTGCCAGATCTGCGATTCTGAACAGGTCATGACGGAATGTCGGCGCGATCACTTCTTTTGCTGCTTCATCATATTCCAGACCGATCTTTGCGAAATAACCAAGCATCTCTTCTTCTGAAATGGAAGTTCCCAGCATGGAGTTTATCTTATCTGCATCAAATGGAACTCTTACCGGCTCTTTTACTTTTCCGTAAACATCCACGGTTCCGCCAACCACTTCTCCGGCGCCTAATTCTTCTACTAACTGGCAGGCTCTGTCTATGGCTGCTTTTGCATTGTTCGGATCCAGACCCTTTTCAAATTTTCCGGAAGCATCTGTACGAAGCCCTACTCTCTTTGAAGATTTTCGGATGTTGACACCGTCAAAGCATGCTGCCTCAAAGAGCATGGTCTTGACATCATCTGTGATCATGGAGTTTTCCCCACCCATGATACCGGCAATTCCGACTGCTTTTTCTCCGTCACAGATCATCAGGACATCCTTGTCCATGATACGCTCCTGTCCGTCAAGCGTGGTAAATTTCTCTCCATCCTGTGCAGTTTTTACAACAATCTCATGACCTGCGATCGTATCCAGATCATAGGCATGCATCGGCTGTCCGTACTCTTCCATCACATAGTTTGTAATATCCACCAGATTGTTGATCGGACGAATTCCTACAGATGCCAGCCTTCTCTGCATCCATTTTGGAGACGGACCGATTTTAATATTTTTTACCACTCTTGCACAGTATCTCGGACACAGATCGGCATCTTCTACTGTTACTTTTATATAATCGTTGACATCTTCTCCATTTCCTGTCTCTTTCACGATTGGAGGAACAAACTCTTTGTTGAATGTAGCGGCTGCTTCTCTTGCGATTCCAAGTACGCTGTAGCAGTCTACACGGTTGGATGTCACTTCATACTCAAATACCACATCGTTTCTGTCAAGCGCTTCAATCGCACTTGCTCCGATTTCGGCATCCTCCGGGAAGATATAAATTCCATCTTCCGGAGCCTCCGGATACATATCTGTCGTAGAACCCAGCTCCTCGATAGAACACATCATCCCAAAACTTGCCACTCCGCGGAGCTTGCCTTTTTTGATCTTGATTCCGCCCGGAACTTTCTGTCCCGGCTCATGTCCCCCTGCCACGCGTCCACCGTCCAGTACGACCGGCACTTTTGCACCTTCAAATACATTTTTCGCACCTGTTACGATCTGTACTGTCTCTGTTCCTACATTCACCTGACATACGACCAGTTTGTCTGCATCCGGGTGCTTTTCAATCTTATCGATCTGACCAATGACAATCTTTTCCAGATCTGCATCCAGCTGTTCATAGCCCTCTACTTTTGTTCCTGACAATGTCATTGCATCTGTATATTCCTGCGCTGTCACGTCCAGATCCGGGACATACGCTTTCAACCATGATAAAGAAGTATTCATAATCCTATTCCTTTCTCTCCACCTAAATCCTAGAACTGTTTCAAAAATCTGATGTCATTTTCATACAAAAGTCTCATGTCATCAATTTCATATTTCAGCAGTGCGATTCGCTCCAGACCGACACCGAATGCAAATCCTGAATATTCCTCCGGATCGATTCCGCACATCTCCAGCACATGTGGATGTACCATCCCGCATCCGAGGATCTCAATCCAGCCGGAACCTTTACAGAATCGACATCCTTTGCCTCCGCATTTGAAGCAAGTCACATCCACCTCTGCACTTGGCTCTGTAAACGGGAAATGATGCGGTCTGAATTTTGTCTTTGTCTCTTCTCCAAACAGCTCTTTTGCAAACACTTCCAGTGTTCCTTTCAGGTCTGCAAAGGAAACATTTTTATCGATCACAAGACCTTCAATCTGATGGAAGGATGGAGAATGTGTTGCATCCACTTCATCAGAACGGAATACTCTTCCCGGTGCGATCATACGGATCGGCAGCTTGCCCTGCTCCATCACTCTCGCCTGAACCGGAGAAGTCTGTGTACGCAGCACAATGTCCTTATTCACATAAAAGGTATCCTGTTCATCTTTTGCAGGATGCCCATCCGGAATGTTGAGTTTCTCGAAGTTGTACAGGTCGTATTCTACTTCCGGTCCTTCTACTACTTCGTATCCCATTCCCACGAAAATGCGCTCTACCTCTTCCAGCGCGATCGTATTTGGATGTCTGTGTCCCACCGTACTTTTCTTAGATGGCAGCGTCACGTCAATGACTTCCGCTTTCATTTTTTCCTCACGGATGGCTGCCTCCATTTTCACTTTTGTCTCTTCTAAAAGCTCTTCGATTGCAGCTCTTGTCTCATTGACCAGCTGTCCGACTTTCGGACGCTCCTCTGGGGCCACGTCTTTCATTCCCTTTAATACGGCTGTTAATTCTCCTTTTTTTCCAAGAAATTTTACACGCACCTCGTTCAGCTTTTCCGGCATATCAGAAGCTTTAATCTGCTCCAAAGCCTGTGCTTTGATTTGTTCCAGTCTGTCTTTCATCTTCTTTCTCCTTTCTTTGAAAGCATATTTCTTAGTATGAAAAAAACTCCATCCCAAAAGGGACGAAGTCTGTATTCGCGGTACCACCCTAATTCCCACAGTCTTCCTGTGAGCACTTGGTCTTGTGTAACGTACAATAGACGGCACTTTCTACTCTGAAATCATTTCAAAAATGCAGCTTACGTGGGAATTTCGATTGCCGTCTGAACCAAAGAAGGCTTACAGCCAGTGACCTTCTCTCTCTGATGGAAAACAGTTCTCTACTGTGCACGCTCATCGCTTTTCATATCCTGATTCATTTTTCAAATTTAAGACAAATTTACTTTATTATCTTATCACAGTTTTTGTGATTGTCAAGATATTTCTCTAACAGTGCATTGACTTCTCCGCCAAGCAGGATCACATACATACACAGATACAGCCACAGCATAATCAGCACAATCGTAGTCATACTTCCATACATATCTGAAAATCCTTCAAAGATGTCCAGATAAATCGAAAAGATAAAAGAGATCAGCAGCCATCCGCACGCTGTAAAAACGGCTCCCGGAAGCTGTTTACGCAAAGTTGTCTTCTGTGTTGCTCTCCGGTTTGGAAGATATTTATAAACCAGATCCCAGAAAACGGTCAGAACTGCAAGTGTCACAACGGTCCGGATCTTAATAATATATTGCATCAGAGTACTCCAGAACGGTGCATGCTTGTAGATCATGGCACTGATACTGTTTCCAAATACAGACAGAACCAGTGACAGTACGATTGCAAGAATGAAGATCACGGTATATAAAGAAGCCCTAAGCCTCAGGTATACATAATTACGAGTCTCGGTATTACCATAAATGCAGTTCAGTCCTGCAGTCACGGACAGTACCCCTCTTCCCGCAGACCACAGCGCTACAAGGATCGTGATCGGAATGATCTTAGCCGACTGGGAAAAATAGACCTGTGTCACGATCGAACGGATAAACCCCTGCACGGATGTCGGAAACACCTGCTCCACTGCATCGATGACATTTGCATAAGTAGCCGGTGTAAACTGTACCGCCGTCAGCAAAAGCAGGATGATCGGAATCATAGAGAGTACAAAAAAATAAGCAGCCTGGGCCGCATACGCTCCTGTATGATGGGAGCCGACGATCTCAGTGACTTTATTTACTTTTTTTATCGTCTCCTTGACTCTTCTTCCCATAATATTCTCTCCTGCTGCTCTCAAACTTTCAAAATCATATCATAAAGCCCCTGTTTCGTAAAGGGATCTTTTTTGAAGGCTTGTATATCCTGTATTGATGAAATAAGGGAATGAAATCAGCCTGTGCTAAATTTCATTCCCTTTTATCTTCTGTAGAATCCCCAAAATGCCGTTCCCTGTATTTTGACTCCTAGCACGCAAGCTAGGTGGGCAACCGCATCTGCTTTTCTGTCTTCCACTGCATAACGGAGGCTTGACATATTACAGAAATATAAGAATCCCGTTTAAAGTATTGTAGGTTCAAAATAACAAGGTTATCGAACATCTCAGGTTTTCCGTTGAATTTATTATAGCCTATTTACATAGATTTTACAACCCATACTCCATTTCTTTTTTCATGGTATTTTTTTCAAATTTATGGTATAGTAACATTATTTACATTTGAATGCAAGGAGAGGATACTATTATGAAAACAACTGAATTAAAACTGGTCTATTTCAGTCCGACAGGGACGACAAGAAGGGTCATCATGGAGGTAGCACGTCAGATTGACCTTAAATCCGTCTCATTTGACCTGTCCGTACATAAAGAAAAAAAGCCGGTTCTGCAATTTGACGAAACAGATTTTGTCCTGTTTGGAATCCCGGTTTATTCCGGCCGGGTTCCCGAAACATTTCTTTCTTATTTCGAGACACTCAAAGGAAACAACACTCCGGCTGCGCTGATCGCAACTTATGGCTGCCGGGCATACGAAGATGCTCTGTTAGAATTAAAAACCGAGGTGGAAAATCGGGGATTCCACGTAATCGGTGCCGGTGCATTTCCTACTGAGCATTCGATCGTTCGTTCAATTGGTCTGAGCCGTCCGAATAAAGCGGATCTAAAGACAATCAGTGAGTTCGGGATCGCATTAAACCGCCGTATCAAAAATGAAGATCTCTCTGCGCTCTCCATTCAGGTACCTGGTAACACTCCATATCGCAAATACGCAAAAACTCCACTGATTCCAAAGGCAGATGTCAGCCTGTGCACGGAATGTAAAGCTTGCGTCAAATCATGTCCTGCCGGAGCAATCTCTGCACAGGATCCGAAAAAGACGGACAAGAAAAAATGTATTTCCTGCCTGCGCTGCGTACGAAGCTGTAAGCAAAAAGCCCGCAGTGTCAGCAGTATGAAACTCTCCATGGCAGCCAAAAAACTGAACAAAGTCTGTCAGAGTGATAAAGCCGCTGATATCTTTTTATAAATCCTGTCATTAGAACGTTATTACTCCGATAGATAAATCATTTCTGCAATTTGTATGACGTAAGAAGAGAGTCAGATCCTCCTGACTCTCTTTCGTTGATATTCCCCTTGTATCTTTCTAAAAATATTTCTTTTTCAGTTGCATCGTATACACTGCAAATACCACCAGTGCTGCCATAAAAAGAATGCCGCCCACTGTGTCCACCATCTCCATCGGATTTACATACCAGTGGATACAATCTACAATTCCATAAAGAATCGAAACAATTCCAAATCCCAGAACTGCCGGCAACGCCTTTTTCAGATATGCTTCCTTATCTTTGCACATCTTTTCTGAATAACTCTTCCCCAGGAGAATCGTTTCATTAATGTGTCCGTCTTTTTTCATGTTAAAATATGCATACAGGCAATATATCCCGCATCCTACTGCAAGAATTCCGATAAAACCAAACACACTGTTCATACTGTCCGCACTCATTGACTATACCTCGATTTCTAATATTTCTTTCACTGTCTCTTTCATTTTGTCTGCATCACACTCTCTTGTATGAAGGATTTTTGCATCACGGATCTCCTTGACCGCATTCGGAACGGCAACCCGAGAAAGCTTCTCCAGCTCGTCCACAAGCTCAAACTCGTCTCTTCCCGCATATTCTGCATCAATTGCACGCATCACACTGCCTACGAATTTATATGGACTGGCTGTGGAAGCAATCAGACATTTTGTCTCATCCCCGCTTTCTTCTCTGTACTGTGCACATACACAGGAAGCAACTGCCGTATGTGTATCCATCACATATCCGGTACGTTTATATGTATCGTGGATTGCCTGTGCTGTCTGTTCCTCCGTTGCATAACCTCCTACAAAATCATCCAGTTTTGCTTTCATTTCTTTTGTAATCTCATATGCACCACTACTTTTTAATGCATCCATCAGTTCTGCATTTTTCTGACCATCCTGTCCTGCAATTGTATAGAATCAGCCGCTCCAGATTGCTTGAGATCAAAATATCCATGGATGGGGAGGAAGTCAGCACAAATTCTCTGTTTTTGTCATATGTTCCTGTACGGAAGAAATCAAACAGGACTTTGTTTTCATTGGATGCACAGATCAGCTTATTGATCGGAACCCCCATCTGTTTTGCATAGTATGCTGCCAGAATATTACCAAAGTTTCCGGTCGGAACCGTCACATTGATCTTCTCTCCACTTTGAATCTCGTCGTTCTGAAGCAGTTTTGCATATGCATAGACATAATACACAACCTGAGGTACCAGACGACCGATGTTGATCGAATTTGCGGAAGAGAACTGATATCCTGCCGCATCCAGTTCCTTTGCAAGCGCCTGGTCTTCAAAAAGCGCTTTGACACCGCTCTGTGCATTATCAAAGTTTCCATGAATTGCCACAACTGAAGTATTGGCACCTTTCTGTGTCACCATCTGCATCTCCTGCACCCGGCTGACACCGTTCTTCGGATAAAACACAATAATCTTCGTTCCCGGCACATCTGCGAATCCTGCCATCGCAGCTTTTCCGGTATCTCCGGAGGTTGCTGTCAAAATGACAATATCCTTTGTCACATGATTCTTCTTTGCAGATGTTGTCATCAAATGCGGGAGGATCGATAATGCCATATCCTTAAACGCGATCGTCGCTCCGTGAAACAGCTCCAGATGATAGACATCTCCCACTTTCACAAGGGGGGCGATCACTTCTGTATCAAACTTGGAATCATATGCGCTGTCTATGCAGTGCTTTAACTCCTCCTCTGTAAAGTCTGTCAGAAACTGTTTCATCACTGCGTATGCGGTCTCCTGATACGTCATGTTCTTGAGTTCTTCCATTGTCACATCCAGTGTCGGAATCTGCTCCGGCACGAAGAGTCCGCCATCTTCTGCAAGCCCTTTTAAGATTGCCTCAGACGCTGTTACTTTTTTTTCAGAATTTCTTGTGCTTTTGTATAACAAATTCATATCTTCGCCCTCTTTTTCTTTCTTCACACTGTTATTGCCATGAATTATATCATAAGTGCTCTGTTTTATCAATTTTGTTTCTTAAATACAATGAAGAGAATTGCACTGATCCCCATCAGGATGGGGTAGAACAAATTCGGAATAATATCAAACGGAGTCAGTCCTGTAAGAGTTGCTGCAGACAGAAGCTGAGCTCCATACGGGATCATTCCCTGCCCCACGGATGTAAAAATATCCAGAAGGGATGCGGATCGTTTTGGATCAATGTCATATTCTTCGCTGATCTCTTTTGCAATGGGACCTGCCATCACAATGGCAATGGTATTATTTGCTGTACAAAGATCTACAAACAATGCCAGCACTGCGATTCCAAATTCGCCGCCTCTTTTTCCTCTGATCCTGCTTTTGATCAGATTTAAGATGAACTGGATTCCACCATATTCTCTGACAAGTGACACGATACAGGCAACAATGATCGAAATTACCGTGATATCATACATTCCGGTCACACCGTCTCCTACGACATTAAAAATCTCAGACAATCCGATGCTTCCTGTTGCAACGCCCACGATCAGAGATAACGCAATTCCACTGATCAGAACAACAAACACGTTAATCCCCGCCAGTGCTCCCACCAATACAACGAGATATGGAAGTACTTTCCAGATGCTGTATGGCATCTCCTCCTGGATCTGATAACTTCCGTTTCTTGTCATCAGCCAGAATATCACAATCGTTAAAATCGCCGCCGGGAGTACGATCAGAAAATTTGCCTTGAATTTATCTTTCATCTCGCAGCCCTGTGTTTTTACCGCGGCAATCGTTGTATCTGAGATCATGGACAGATTATCACCAAACATTGCTCCGCAGACGACCGCTCCAATACAGACGGCTGCTGAAAATTCTGTCTTTTCACTGATTCCCGCTGCGATCGGAGCCAGCGCTGCGATCGTTCCCATGGATGTTCCCATGGATACAGAAATAAAACAGCCGATCACAAACAATCCTACAACTGCAATGGATGGCGGAAGCACCGAAAGCCCCAGATTTACCGTACTCTCCACACCGCCTGCCGCAGTTACTGCACCGGAAAATCCGCCTGCACATAAAAAGATCAGACTCATCGTAATGATATTCTCATCTCCGATCCCGCAGAAATCACCTTCATTTTGTCTGCAAATGTTAACGTCCCATTCTGCAAAAACGCCGTCAGAAGAGCGATCAAGAATGCCACAATTGCCGGCATCGCATAAAAATCGCCAAATACAATCCCCATCCCCAAAAACAGGACCAGAAATACCCCGATCGGAAGAAGCGCCACCGCCCTTCCTTTTTCTTCTGCTCTCAACTTTTTCTCTTCCACTGATGTTCCTCTCTTTCTCATTTCACTTCTTTCTTCTTTTATAAAATCCATGAGGGTGTTCCAAAAGATTCTCCGATTTTTTGAAAACACCCTCATTTTATATCATGCTCTTTCTTTCAATACCCGGTCTTAATTTCCGTTCTATTTCTTTCTGCTGTTTGTATAGCTTACAAGACCTCCGGCTGCGATCAGCTTCTGCATAAATTCAGGAAACGCCTGCCCCTGATACTGAGTTCCTTTGGTACGGTCATAGATCATTCCACTGTCAAAATCTACTTCAACTTCGTCTCCGGCTTCAATCTCCTGTGCCGCCTGCGGACATTCAATGATCGGAAGACCAATATTGATCGCGTTCCGATAAAAGATTCTTGCAAAGGTCTCTGCAATCACGCAACTTACTCCTGCTGTTTTCAGGCAGAGCGGTGCATGCTCTCTGGAAGAACCGCAGCCAAAGTTTTTCTTTGCCACGATCAGATCTCCTTCCTGCACTTTTTCTGCAAATTCCGGATCAATATCTGCCATGGCATGTGAAGCCAGCTCTTTCGCATCAAACGAATTCAGATATCTTGCCGGGATGATCACATCCGTATCTACATTGTCTCCATATTTAAAAACGTGTCCCTGTGCTCTCATGCCTCTTCACCTGCCCTCTCCGGATTTGCAATATATCCTGCAATCGCACTCGCCGCTGCCACTTCCGGAGATGCAAGATAAATGAGAGAATCTACATGTCCCATTCTTCCTACAAAATTCCGGTTTGTCGTAGATACACAGCGTTCTCCTGCTGCCATAACACCCATATGACCGCCCATACACGGTCCACAGCTCGGTGTATTGACCGCACAGCCTGCATCCACAAAAATATCAAGCAGCCCTTCTTTGATACACTGTTTGTAAATCTTCTGAGTTGCCGGAATGACCATCACACGCACATCCGGATGTACCGTATGCCCTTTTAAGATTGCCGCTGCCTTTCGCATATCTTCCATTCTTCCATTGGTGCAGGAACCGATCACCACCTGATCGACCTTGATCGGTTCCATCGCCTCGATCTCATCGATGGTCTTTGCATTGCCCGGAAGATGCGGAAATGCAACTGTCGGACGCACTTCGGAAAGATCAATGGTTACAACCTGTTCATAATCTGCATCCTCATCTGCCTCGAAAATCTGATATCGTTTTTTCGAATGCTCTTCTAAATATGCTTTTGCTGTTCATCCACCGGGAGATTCCGTCTTCGCACCTGCTTCAATCGCCATGTTCGCCATGGTAAAACGGTCATCCATAGACAAATGTGCAATTCCGTCTCCGGTAAACTCCATGGATTTGTAAAGTGCCCCATCTACACCGATCTTGCCGATGATGTGGATGATGATATCTTTTCCGCTGACATATTTTCCAGGTTTTCCAGTCAGTACAAACTGAATCGCCGCCGGAACTTTAAACCAGATCTCACCGGTTGCCATACCGGTTGCGATATCGGTCGTTCCCATACCGGTTGAAAACGCACCCAGCGCTCCATAGGTACAGGTGTGGGAGTCTGCACCAATGATGCATTCTCCTGCTGTCACCACGCCTGCCTCCGGAAGGATAGCATGCTCTACTCCGGACTTGCCCTGTTCAAAATACCATTTCAATCCCTGTTCTTTTGCAAATTCACGGATCGCTTTTGAATTCTCTGCGGATTTGATGTCTTTGTTCGGGGTGAAATGATCCGGTACAAATACAACCTTCTCTTTATCAAACACCTGATCTGCCATCTGCTTCAGAATCGGCAGCGCCATCGGTCCTGTGATGTCATTTGCCATCACAATATCCAGCTTTGCCTCGATCAGCTGTCCTGCAGTTACAGATTCCAGCCCTGCATGTGCTGCCAGTATCTTCTGTGTCATTGTCATTCCCATAGGAGAATCCCCCTTTCTCAATCTTTATTTTGCCTGAATAAACCCTTTTGCTGTCAGAGCTTCTGCGCAGAGAACTGCTCCGCCTGCTGCTCCTCTGACTGTGTTGTGGGAAAGTCCTACAAATTTGAAGTCAAACATCGAATCTTCTCTCAGTCGTCCGATTGACACTCCCATTCCGTTCTCATAATCTACATCCAGTTTCACCTGTGGACGGTTGTCCTCTTCCAGATACTGAATAAACTGCTTTGGTGCACTTGGAAGGTTTTCTTCCTGTGGGAAACCTTTGAATGACACAAGCTTTTCGATCAGCTGCTCTTTTGTCGGTTTCTTCTCAAAATTGATAAATACCGCTGCTGTATGACCGTTTAATACCGGTACACGCAGACACTGGCAAGTGATTTTCGGAAGCTGAGCCTTTACGATCTCGCCGTTTTCTACTTTTCCGAGAACACGCAGCGGCTCCTGCTCACTCTTTTCTTCCTCTCCGCCAATATATGGAATGATATTTTCCACCATCTCCGGCCAGTCTTTAAATGTCTTTCCCGCTCCGGAAATGGCCTGGTAAGTCGTTGCCACTACTTCTTTTGGTCCGAACTCTTTCCATGCAGCCAGACACGGCGCGTAGCTCTGGATCGAACAGTTTGGTTTTACTGCGATAAATCCGCGTGTTGTTCCAAGGCGTTTTTTCTGATCCTTAATCACATCAAAATGTTCTGAATTGATCTCCGGCACTACCATCGGCACGTCCGGTGTCCAACGATGCGCACTGTTGTTTGACACGACCGGTGTCTCTGTCTTTGCGTATTCTTCTTCGATCGCTTTGATCTCTTCTTTTGTCATATCCACTGCGCTGAATACAAAATCTACCGTAGACGCAACATGTTCCACGTCGTTTACATTCATAACAACCAGTTTTTTCACTGCTTCCGGCATTGGAGTTGTCATTTTCCATCTGTCTCCGACTGCCTCTTCATAAGTCTTTCCTGCAGAACGCGGACTTGCTGCCACTGTCACAACCTCAAACCACGGGTGATTCTCAAGCAAAGAGATAAATCTCTGTCCGACCATTCCTGTTGCTCCTAAAATTCCAACTTTTAATTCTTTTCCATCTTCTTTCTGTCCTTTCCTCTCATTTTTATTTGAAAACAGCAAACCTGCTATTCTTCTTTCAAATATGCTTCTTCCAGTGCGATTGCCTGCTCCATGGCACTTTTCCCCGGTGCTCCGATGGTATTTCGCATTTCCACACAAGTCTTCATGCTGATGGCCTCATAGATATCTTCTTCAAATACCGGAGAGATTGCCTTATACTCCTCCAGACTCATATCATCAAGGGCGATATTTTTATCAATACAATATAAAACCAGCTGTCCTACAATCCCGTGAGCATCCCGAAACGGCACGCCGTGATTGACCAGATAATCCGCCGCATCTGTCGCATTTGTAAAACCATTCTTTGCACTGTCTTCCATCCGCTGCTTTCTGAACCTCATGGTGCGAAGCATCCCCGTAAATAATGCCAGACAGCCTTTTGTCGTATCAATGGCATCAAACACCAGCTCTTTGTCTTCCTGCATATCTTTATTATATGCAAGCGGGATTCCCTTCATTGTCGTCAGAAGGGACATCAATGCCCCGTAAACTCTTCCTGTCTTTCCGCGCACAAGCTCTGCGATATCCGGATTCTTCTTCTGCGGCATAATGCTGCTTCCGGTACTGTACGCATCATCAATCTCCACAAACTGATACTCATTGGAATTCCAGATGATCACTTCCTCACAGAAACGGCTTAAGTGCATCATCACGGTAGACATTGCTGACAGCATCTCGATCAGATAATCTCTGTCAGATACGGAATCCATACTGTTTAAGGTCGGTCCGTCAAATCCAAGCAGCTCTGCCGTATATTCCCGATCCAGCGGATAAGTTGTCCCCGCAAGAGCCCCTGCTCCAAGCGGGCAGTAGTTCATGCGTTTTCTGATATCTTTCATTCTAAGACGGTCTCTTTTGAACATTTCAAAATATGCGCCAAGATGATGCGCAAGTGTCACCGGCTGTGCTTTCTGAAGATGTGTAAATCCCGGCATATACGTCTCGATATGCTCTTTCATCAGTTTTAAAAGCACTTCCAGCAATTCTTTTAAAAGTGTATCCAGTGCTTCGATCTCGTCTCTTGTGTACAGCCGCATATCCAGTGCCACCTGATCATTTCTGCTCCTTCCGGTGTGCAGTTTCTTCCCTGCATCTCCAATCCGGTCGATCAGATTCGCCTCTACAAAGCTGTGGATATCTTCATACTCATCCGTGATCTCAAGTGTCCCGTTCTCCACATCTGCCTGAATCCCTTTCAGACCTTCAATGATGCTCTCTTTCTCCTCTTTTGTCAAAATTCCCTGCTTTTGAAGCATTGTCACATGTGCGATGCTTCCCCGGATATCCTGCGCATAAAATTTTTGATCAAAAGAGATCGATGCATTAAAATTATATACCAGCTTGTCTGTTTCTTTTGTGAAACGACCGCCCCATAACTGTGCCATTCCCCTGTCTCCTTTTCTCCGATAGTATCTTTTCAGATTGCAATTAGTTTAACACATTAACGTGTTATATGTCCATAGAAAACTGTGACAGTTTCCGCTCTATTGTGTACTGCTTCTTTGTGAAAACTCACAACCGCAGTAATCCTGCCGATACAATCCATATTCTTTGGATAACTCAATGGATCGTTTGTATCCGTTTTTCTTTTTAAAGTCAGACTGCAGGTATTTCACTCCAAACTCTTTCTGTGCCGCCAGTCCGATCTCATTTAACTTGGCTGCATTTTTCATAGGACTGATAGAAAGTGTGGTCGTAAAATAATCATAACCGGCTTTTTTTGCCATCTGTGCCGTCTCCCGAAGCCTGAGCGCATAACATTTAAAGCATCTGGCGCCGCCCTCTTTGACATCTTCCAGCCCCTCTGCCATCCGATAAAAACGTTCTTTGTCATAATTCCCTGCCAGAAAACTGACCGGATGCTTCAGATTCATACGGGATATCAGCTCCTGCTGCTCCAGAATCCGTTTTGTATATTCACTTTCCGGATAAATGTTCGGATTATAATAAAATACCGTGATCTCAAAATACTCTGACAAGTACTCCAGTACATAACTGCTGCACGGCGCACAGCAGCTGTGCAGCAAAAGCTTTGGCACACGTCCCTCTTTCTGGAGACTTACGATCGTTTTATCCAGTTCTTTCTGATAATTTATCACATTCATCGTTTGTTTCCTCCGGATTTTCATTCTTTCCTTTTTTACAATCTATTATAGTATACGTCTTTCCGGGATATCTGTAAAGAAATGTCGGATTTTCCAAAAGAAACGCACAGATTTTCTTGTTTTCCATAAACTGATTATATACTTGTCGAATGGAGTGTCTGTATGGAACCAATTTTAACACTGGATCACTTAAGCTATGCCTATCATACTCTGGAAGGCGAAACAAAAGCACTGTCAGATATTTCCCTTTCCGTGAAACCGGGAGAATTTGTGGCAATTGTCGGTCCATCCGGATGCGGCAAGTCCACACTGCTCTCACTGATCGCCGGTCTTTTGAAACCGGAAGAGGGGGAGATCCTGCTCAATGGAAAATCATTAAAAGAAAGCGCGACCAATATCGGTTATATGCTGCAGCACGACCACCTCTTTGAATGGAGAACAATTTATCACAACATCCTCCTTGGACTGGAAATCCAGCATACACTGACTGCTGCAGCCAAAACCCATGCACGGGAGCTGTTAAAAACCTATGGACTGGAAAAATTTGCCGACTCACGCCCTTCTGAACTCTCCGGAGGAATGCGCCAGAGAGCTGCTCTGATCCGCACCCTGATCCTGGAACCGGATCTGCTGCTTCTGGATGAACCTTTTTCCGCACTGGATTACCAGACACGGCTTTCCGTAGGAGATGATATCGGACAGATCATACGGGATTCCGGCCGCACTGCTGTGTTAGTGACACATGACCTTTCCGAAGCGATCAGCCTTGCAGATACCATCTTCATCCTCAGCAAACGTCCGGCCTCCATTGCACGTATCGTTCCCGTCACCTTCTCCCTGGCCTCTGACACCCCTCTTAAACGCCGCAACGCTCCGGAGTTTAAGACATACTTCAATATTTTATGGAAGGAGCTGAATCAAAATGTCTGAACTTTCAAACAGGCAGAAACGTTATCTACTCCTCCAAAAACGCCATCACCTGATCGTCAATTTATCAAGACTCCTGATCCTGATCCTTTTTCTGGGACTCTGGGAGATCACTTCCCGCCTGGGAATGATCGACTCTTTCGTTTTCAGCAGTCCTGCCAAGATTGTCCGCTGCTTTTGGAGCATGGTCCTTGACCGAAGTATTTTTCTCCATCTTGGAATCACACTTTACGAAACGATTTTAAGCTTCCTGTTCGTTACCGGAATCAGTATTCTGATCGCAGTTATTTTGTGGTACAGCAAAAAATTATCCGAAATACTGGATCCTTATCTGGTCGTGTTGAACAGTCTTCCGAAATCCGCCCTGGCACCGCTTCTTATCGTCTGGCTCGGAGCAAACCAGACAACCATTATTATTGCCGGAATGTCCGTTGCGATCTTTGGAAGCATTTTAAATCTGTACACCAGTTTCACAACAATCGATGAAGAAAAGATCAAGCTCATTTACACACTCCACGGAACGAGACACCACGCACTGACCAAAGTGGTCCTGCCAAGCTCCATTCCCGCGATCATCAGCAATATGAAGGTCAATATCGGCCTGTGTCTTGTGGGTGTGATCATCGGAGAATTTTTAGCGGCCAGAAACGGACTCGGATACCTGATCATTTACTCCAGTCAGGTTTTTAAAATGGATTGGCTGCTCATGTCGATCGTGCTTTTGTGTATTATGGCGATGGGATTATATGCCTTGATCAATCTGGTAGAAAAACTCTGTAAAAAACGGTTTTAAAAAATCAGGGAAAGCGGATCCTGTTTTTACAAGTTCCACTTTCCCTGATACTTTTTATGACAAATACTTCTTTTCCATTTTTCATTCTCCTATGTGCTTTAAAACATGGTGATATATCCCTGTACAAAGATAAACAGCACGATCAGAGGCAAAATATACGACACATACACCCTTGCCCATTTCGGGAATCGGATTCCCTGTCCGCTGTTTGCTTCCTCTGTAAACTTCTTCCATCCCCATCCATACCGGCTGGTGCAGAACAGAAGATAAATCAGACTTCCAAGCGGAAGCAGATTGTTGCTTACCAGGAAATCTTCAAAATCCAAAATATTTTTTCCTGCGCCCAAAGGAGAAATCCCACTCCATACATTAAATCCGAGAATACATGGAACAGATAAAACCAGGATTGCGATCAGATTGCAGATTACAGATTTTCTCCTGCTACATCCGGTCAGCTCCATGGCAAATGTAATGATATTTTCAAATACGGCAATGATCGTAGATGCCGCTGCAAAGAACATACACAGGAAGAACAGAGTTCCCCAGATTCTTCCGCCGCTCATTGCATTAAAAATATTCGGCAGTGTGATAAAGATCAGACTTGGTCCCTGTCCTGGGTTCACTCCGAACGCAAAGCATGCCGGAAAAATGATCATCCCCGCGATCAGCGCCACGCAGGTATCCAGAATCGTAACACAGATTGCCTCCCCTGTCAGCGCCCGTTTCTTATCAATATAGCTTCCAAAGATCGCAATCGCTCCAATCCCAAGACTCAGCGTAAAGAAGGACTGTCCCATGGCTGCATAGACGACTTCAAATACACCTGCTTCTTTCACCTTGCCGAAGTCCGGCAGTAAATAGAACCGAATTCCCTCTCCTGCATTCGGAAGTGTGGCAGAACGTACTGCTAAAATAATCATCAGAGCAAGCAGCAGGATCATCATCACCTTTGTGATCTTCTCCACTCCTTTCTGAAGCCCCATGCTGCAGATTGCAAAACACAGGATTACAACGATTGCCATACACACAAACATCAATCCCGGTCTCGCTGTCAGATTTGCAAACTCCGCTTCAATCCCTTTTGCGTCAAGTCCCTCAAACTGCCCTGCCGCCATTTTCACGAAATACAAAATCATCCATCCGCCAATCGTGGTATAAAACATCATCAGCAGATAATTTCCTGCCATCCCGAAATATTTATACCAGTGCCACCTGGTCCCCTCTGGTTCCAGCTTATCAAAGGAAAGCGCAATACTTGCCTGACTCGCACGCCCTACCGAGAACTCCATGACCATGATCGGAAGTCCCAGTGTTAACAGGAAAAACAGGTAGATCAGCACAAATGCCGCACCCCCGTATTGTCCGGTAATATATGGAAATCTCCATACATTTCCAAGCCCGATGGCACATCCTGCTGAAATCAGGATAAATCCAAGCCTTGAGCCAAATTTTTCTCTCTTCATCTCTCTCATCCTCTCTCACTTATTCAACGTTTATCTTACGTGATATCACATTTACTTGTCAAGAAAATCCGATGCTGTCTGACAGAACGCATCCTTCGCATTTGCGATCATATTAAATGTCATCTGTGCCATTTCTTCCGGTGATTTTTCTTCCCCTTCATTGAGCCACACTTTCACAAGCCCAAGACATCCACTCAGACAAAACGCGTAAAAATATTTGAGATCCTCTTTCTTACCCGGAAACATCTTCTCCAGCGTCCCCCTGCTGTTCTCTTTGATGATCCGCTCAATGCGGTGGATAAATCCCATATCTCCGTTGGGACCGATCAGCGCTTTACTGATCTCCCGCTCTTCATCTAATACACGAAACATATCTTCTATAAAATAAAACGCATTTTCATTGCCGGATACGATCGGATGCTCTTCGATCGCTCTTTTGATCTGCGCTTCCATATTCTCTTCGATTTCTCTCAAAAGGTCCTGAATGTCTTTAAAATGAAGGTAAAATGTGGAACGATTGATATCCACTTCTTCTACCAGCTCTTTGACTGTAATCTGATTCACGCTTTTTTCCTTCATCAGCGCTGCAAGTCCTTTTTTTAACTGCCTTCTCGTTTTAATGACTCTTCTGTCTACTTTTTTCTCCATTTGTTAACCCTCATTTCCATAATATACTCATCTTTGTTGTAATTTCTTATAATAAATCCATCCTGCAATATCTGCCAGAATCCATCCGATCGGAACTGCACTCCAGATTCCTGACACCCCAATCTGCGGAACTGCTGACAATACATATGCCAGTACTACCCGTGTCCCCAAAGAAATCACCGTCAGCACAACCGACATTCCCGGTTTTCTGACTGCCCGGTAATATCCATAAAACAAAAACAGGAATCCGATTCCAAAATAAAACACACCTTCAATCCGCAAGTATTGAATTCCAACTGCCAGAATTTCTGTTTCGTATGGCTGGACAAAAATCAAAAGCAGCTGCTTTGCAAACACAAAAACTGACGCTGAGATCACCAAACAAAATCCCAGTACGAGCAGCACCGACTTTCTTGCCCCCTCCCGGATCCGCTCCTGTTTTCCGGCCCCGTAATTCTGTGCCACAAAAGTGGAAAACGCATTTCCGAAATCCTGCACCGGCATATATGCAAATGAATCAATCTTCACAGCCGCTGCAAATGCCGCCATTACAACCGGTCCGAAGCTGTTTACCAGCCCCTGCACCATCAAAATCCCCAGATTCATAACAGACTGTTGAACACAGGTCAAAAACGAAAACTGAAAAATCTCGCCAAACGTCTCTTTTGTAATTCTGAAATCTCTCCTTCTCAGACGAAACTGCGGACATCGCCCCCAGGTGTAGACTGCGATTCCGATTCCGGAAATCCACTGAGAGATTACAGTTGCAACTGCAGCTCCCGCAATTCCTGCATCCAGTCCGATCACAAACCACAGATCCAGAACAATATTCAGAACGGCACAGACTGCCAGAAAGATCAACGGAATCAAAGATTCTCCTGCCGCTCTCAAAAGAGAGGCAAAATAATTATATAAAAATGTTGCAAAAATTCCGGTGAATACTACTTCCAGGTATGTTCGCATCCCGTCATATACCTGCTGCGGCACCTGTAAAAACTCCAGAATCCATTCCGTGTTCCGGCAAACCAGTACATTCAGCAATATTGCCACTGCAGCAATCATCAGAAATGAAGTTCCGATATTCTCTTTTAATTTTTCTTCATTCTTTTCTCCATACCGGATGGAAAATAATGCACCGCTTCCCATGCACAGCCCCAGCAGAATCGAAGTCAAAAACGTCATCAGTGTATATGATGATCCCACTGCCGCCAGAGCATCTGCTCCAAGAAACCTTCCTACGATCACAGTGTCTGCAATATTATACGTCTGTTGCAGAAGATTTCCGGCAATCAAAGGGAGAGAAAATAACATCATTTTTTTCGTCACAGGTCCATTCGTTAAATCTATGCTCATATCTCTGCCCCCTTTTCCTGTTGCTTCGCATCCCCGACGTTTTCATTCTGAAATTTATTTTAAATCAAATACTGCGCATTGGCAAGGTTTTCAGGGAACAGAACCCAAAAACAGTAATTTTTTTACAAAAAAGAGTTGAATTTCTATTACAAAAGCGCTATAATAATTGAGGTTCGTTCAATCAGAACGAACACTTGCTGGAATAGCTCAGTCGGTAGAGCACTTCACTCGTAATGAAGGGGTCGTCGGTTCAAATCCGATTTCCAGCTTGTTTAAAAAGGGTTGAAGGTTTCGGCTTTCAATCCTTTTTGTTTCTTCCAATATTTTCAAAAGGTTTTTCATAAACGAAAAAGCGTACAGATCGCAGACTTCCTTCCACTCCTGCAATCTGTACGTTTTTTATTTCCTGTCAAGTGATTGTTTTTCTACTCTGCAAAATCATCCAGAACCAGTTTTGCCGCACCACAGATTCCTGCATCGTTACCAAGTGTTGCAAGGGCAAATCTTACATCTTTATTTGCAAAGAACGCATTCTCCTGAAATGGCTTTTCTACATATTCAAGAAGAATCTCTCCGGCTTTTGATACCCCGCCGCCGATCACAAAAATGGACGGATCGATCACTGCTGCCAGATTTGCAAGAGCACGTCCAAGATAATTTCCGAAAGACTCTGCAATCTCTTTTGCCACTGAATCATCTGCTTTCACCGCATCAAATACTGATTTTGCAGACAGATCATTCCTGTTTAAAATCGTGTTTCTTGTCTCCTGCTCCAGTTTTCTTTTTGCAAGACGCACAATCCCAGTTGCAGATGCATACTGCTCCAGGCATCCCTTTCCTCCACATCCGCAGCTTTCTGTTTCGTGAGGATTTACTCGAAGATGCCCGATCTCTCCGCCTGCTCCGTGGCTTCCTGTCAGAATCTTTCCCCCAACAATGATGCCGCCGCCGACTCCGGTTCCAAGCGTTACCATGATCAGGTTCTTATATCCGGCCCCGCCGCCTTTCCACATCTCACCAAGAGCAGCTACATTGGCGTCATTTCCGACTTCCACATCCAGTCCAGTCAGCTCCTCCAGCTCTTTTTTCACTTCTTTGTATTTCCAGCCGAGATTTGCACTTCCAAAGACGATTCCCTCTTCTGTCACCGGTGCAGGAACACCTACACCTACTCCGATAATATCCGAATCTGCCAGATCATGCTCTGCTTTTTTCTCCTTGAGTGATGCAGCAACATCCGGAAGGATTGCCTTTCCCTCTTCTTCTGTGTGGGTCTTAATCTCCCATTTTTCCAAAATAGTCCCCGTTGCCTCGAACAAGCCCATTTTCACTGTTGTTCCACCAATATCTACTCCAAAACAATATTTCATCTTCCTGCTCTCCTATTTCCTTTTTGTCAAACTGTTCTGAACTCTTTTATATAATTCCTGTGCAGCGTTATATCCCATCTGTTTCTGTCTGTGGTTGACCGCTGCTGACTCCACGATGATCGCCAGATTTCTTCCCGGACGGATCGGAATGTTATGGCATACTACTTTGTTGCCCAGAAATTCCGTATACGTCTCTTCCAGTCCGAGACGATCGTATTCTTTTTCTCTGCTCCAGTCTTCCAGTGTGATGACCAGATCAATATTCTGTGTCTCCCTGACGCTCTGCACACCAAACATGGACTTCACATCTACGATTCCGATACCGCGAAGCTCGATAAAATGTCTGGTGATATCCGGTGCAGAACCAACCAGCGTATCATCGCTGACCTTACGGATCTCTACCACGTCATCTGTTACCAGACGATGTCCTCTCTTGATCAGCTCCAGCGCTGCCTCGCTCTTACCGATTCCACTCTCTCCCATGATCAGTACACCGACACCATACACATCCACAAGTACTCCGTGAATGGAAATACACGGTGCCAGTTTTACATTCATCCAGCGAATCAGCTCCGCCATGAAAGAGGATGTTG
>ENA-OQKD01000048-OQKD01000048.1-human-gut-metagenome-genome-assembly--contig:-NODE-48-length-31975-cov-2.952901_pt1 | contig 31975 bp, 27 predicted proteins | sample MGYA00242775_ERZ504792 | MGnify/ENA primary metagenome ERZ504792 (study PRJEB26092, sample SAMD00036401) | human gut metagenome | host: Homo sapiens | study: EMG produced TPA metagenomics assembly of...
CGATCATTGACGACGGAGTCAATGCGGGAGACATCGATCATATTTTACAAAAGTCGGCGGTCTGATGATCCTTGACCGCGGCGATCGGACTGCAGCCGGAATGGCGGAGGAGATCGGTGCGAAAGCATCCGCAGGACTTGCAAAAAAATCTGAGGGAGTCGATGTTTAACCAGATCCAGACGTATTCTTTTGCAAATATCGACCGGTTCAGTACGGCCGGTCTTGTTACACGTCTGACTACCGATGTGACCAATGTGCAGATGGCATATCAGATGTCACTGCGTATGATGATGAGAGCGCCGGCGAGTATGCTTTGTGCGATGCTCATGGCGTTCAGCATTAATGCGGAACTTTCGATGATCTATCTTGTGGCAGTTCTTCTGCTTGGGACGATCCTGTTCTTTATCATCCGTCATGCAACGGCATACTTTGAACAGGCATTTCCGAAGTACGACGCGCTGAACGCGTCCATTCAGGAAAATGTGTCGGCGATCCGCGTCGTAAAAGCGTATGTGCGCGAAGAAAAAGAAACGGATAAATTCCATAAAGCGAGCGAGAACATTTATAAAATCTTTGTGAAAGCGGAGAATAACGTCATCTTCAACGCGCCGCTTATGATGTTCACGGTATATACCTGTATCATCCTTTTGAGCTGGTTTGGCGCGAAGATGATCGTGGTAGATTCCCTGACGACCGGGGAACTGATGAGTCTTCTTGCATACTGTATGAATATTTTGATGAGCCTGATGATGCTGTCTATGGTATTTGTTATGATCTCTATGAGTACCGCCAGCATCCGGCGTATTTATGAAGTGCTCAACGAGACGAGCGAGATCCATAATCCAAAGCATCCGGTGATGGAAGTGGCGGATGGAAGCATTCAGTTTAAAAATGTGGAGTTTGCCTACAAGAAAGACAGCGAGGAACCGGTACTCAAAAACATCAATCTGGTCAGTTCCGAAGGAAAACGTAGCCTGTCGGCCAATCGGTTCCGAAAAGTACCTTGTCGATTTGTACCCCGTTTTTACGATGTGAATAGTGGAAAAATTTGTATCGACGGTATTGATATCCGGGAACTTTCGTTTTTATAATTTGCGGGAATTTATGGGGAATGTAAACCAGGATCCTATTCTATTCAACGATACGATCTATAACAACATCGCTTTCGGTATCGAAAATGCCACTTTGGAACAGGTTGAACAAGCTGCCCGTATCGCTAATGCACACGAATTTATCTTACAAACCGAACACGGTTACCAAACCATAATCGGTGACCGGGGAGGCAAATTGAGTGGGGGCCAGCGCCAGCGCCTGAGTATAGCCCGTGCCGTATTGAAAAATCCTCCGATCATGATCCTGGACGAAGCCACTTCTGCCCTGGATACCGAATCGGAAAAACTAGTACAGGAAGCTCTGGATAATCTTGTGGGGGCTATCAACAGTGGCCTTGGCGAATAGTCACAGAAATGTAAAGCTGCTGCGCATTGAGTGAACAGTAACGATACAAAAGAAATGCTGAATAAAAGAGGAGGAGATTATTGTGAAAAGAAGATTGATTGCGGTTACGCTGAGCCTTGTTATGACAATGGCAACTGTCAGTGAAACAGGTGCTGCTGCATTTACTTCACCAGATGAAGCTGCTGTGCAGGTAACAGCACAGACAACAGAAACAGTCGAAGCAGAAGATGCAGCTGAACAACAGGAAACAGTTGCTGATTCTGAAGAGGATATTTTTTCTTCAGGAGAAGAGAATACAGATATGTCATTCCAGGATGAAGCAGATGATGCTTTTTCATCGGGAACTGCCGGGGAGTCTGACAGACAGCAGGAACAGATTCCGACAGTTGCAACAGATACTGCAGATACAGAAGGTGCTGTTGCAGTGAAAGCTGAGGACTGGATCAGTACAGAGAACGGATTTAAGCTGCGTAAGCCGGTGAAGGATCAGAATACAGATGAAAACAATCAAAATGTGGATGACGTAGATAACGATGAAACTACAGATGAGCCACAGGGCGAACCAGATGCAGCAGTGTTGAATGATACAGATGCAGCAGATGGTACAGATGATGGAATGTCAGATACGTCTGCTATTGCAGACACAGCTGTAACAGATACAACAGATGTGACTTCAGCAGATGCTGAAGAGGCAGAATTTTTTACTGCAGCAGATGGTATCATAAAGATTAGTACAGAATATAAGGGAGAATTTCATACAGGATATTATCTGTTTGATGAAAATGGGATTCTTGTAACAGGCCAGGCTGAAGTGAAACAGGATACTACAGTGGCTGCTGCAGAGGCGGATGACACAGATACTTCTGATGAAGAAACTGAAGCACAGTCAAATCAGTCATATTTTACAACTGTTGAGGAAGCTGTTGCCTATGCTGGCTGTGAGGGTGAGGCTATTACTCCATATGCATCTAATGTGGGTCAGCAGTTGAAGAGCACATGGAAATGGACAGGAACTCAGTTTCAGTATTATGACGAGAATGGTACTCTGAAAACAGTTGAAGAACTTGAGAAAGAAGCAAAAGAAGCAGGTACATATACAGGATATTTTGAAATCAACGGAGATTATTATTGTCTGGATTCTGACGGAAAACCGCGAACAGGTGAGATTACTATCACAGCTAATGGTGAAACAAACCTTTACTATTTCAATCCGAAGAGTGAAGGGATTCCTGGAAAGATGTTTCATGATGGATGGCTTCGTGCAGATACCTCCAAGGGAGAACGTTGGCTCTATTTTATAAAAGGAAGAGATCCTAAAGATATTGGTAAATATTATAAACGAGGTATAGTTGCCACATCTATCCCGAATAAGGGAAGTAGCATTTATTTGCTGGATTCCAAGGGATATGTTCTTAAAGCAACAATGAAAAAGGCTGCGAATGGTGCTATTTACTGTACAGACAGTAATGGTGCGATCTACAGAGACAAGATAGTGAAGTATGGTAATTACAGATATTATTTCACTGCGAATGGTAAGAGAGCTACTTGGACCAGAAGATGGGCAAAAGCATGTGATCACTATTATTACTTTGGCAATTCAGCAGGAAGAATTGTCGAGAAACACGGCTGGCAGAAACTGGTGAGCACCAGCGGCAAATTCCTTGGCTGGCTGTATTTTGATTCCAGGGGAAACCATTATACAGATAAGTGGACTTCTTCAGGTTATTATTTCAGGCCATCAGGAAAACTTGCCAGTGGTTTAACAGAAATCAATGGAAGGAAATATCTGTTTGAGGTATCCTCTTCTACACAGCATAAAGGTAAAGTATATAAGAGCACATTGGTGCGCTACAAAAATAACTGGTATCTTGCATCTTACAAAGGAACTCTGTATAAAAGTAACTGGAAGAAATTCAATGGCAATTACTATTATCTGAAGGATTATGTAATCCAGACGAACCAGTTTATGAAGAAGAATGGCGTGAATGGCTATCTTGATTCAAATGGTAAATACACAACAGGCTGGGTAATTGTAAGTAATGCAAAGAATCTTGTAAGATATATTGATCCAACCGGGAATGGTTTTGCAAGAAACAAGAGTATGAGAATTAATGGTATTCTGTACTATTTTGATAAGAATGGATACCGTATCACAGATCTGACAAGCAGATATACAGGTCCGTATTATGTACAGGTAGAGCAGGTCAATGGAGTTATGACAATCTATGCAGATGCAGCAAGAACAATTCCAGTAAAGACAATCCGTGTATCAGTAGGTTTATCAGGTACGCCAACGCCATATGGTAATTTTACACTTAGCAGGAGTTTAAGATGGCAGCCTCTGATGGGACCATCCTGGGGACAGTATGGAACACATGTAGACGGAGCCGGTATGGGTGGAATCTTTGTTCATTCTGTAGCCAGCAGCCAGAAGAATGCATTTAATCTTCCGGCAGGAGAGTATAATAAGCTTGGATATCCGGCATCACATGGATGTATCAGAGTATGTGTTGCGGATGCAAAATGGGTATATGAACACTGCAATGGTTCACCGATCAGTATTATCAGCGGCGTATATAAAGCTGATGATGCACTGAAAGGACCTCTTGGAAAGAAACCGCTGACTCCATTAAGAGGTGCAGGAAACTTTGATCCGACAGATCCGTCTGTTTAACCAGATTAAGTAGATACTCTGCTTCAATTACGAATATCCGTCTGACAGGATATTGTGTCTGTATTTGACATAAAATGAGTGCTTACCGGACAGTACAAAAATAAAGAGATTGAAATAAAAAGGTCTCATTCAGATAATGCTATCAAACAGCAATTATCTGAATGAGACCTTTTATGATGTGGTATCTGGTGATATAAAATTTGTCAGGATTTTCGGGTTCTCAGATTGTATAGATCAGGATTCCTGCAATAATGATAAGATTACCAATGATTTTGCCTCTGGTGATCTTTTCTTTTAATATAAAATGAGAGAGAAGAAGGACAAATACATAGGCAGCAGTATCGATCACCGGGCCATAGCGCATATCCACCTTTGTGTAACACCATGTGTTCAGCAAAAGAATCAGCATAAATATTGTATAAGACAGGATTACACGAAAATTAAGATATTCTCTGATTCGGCTTTCATATTTGATATTTGCGCTCTGTTTTAAAAGTATCTGGGAGACAGCAGAAAAAAAAGTTCCTCCCAGCATAATTAAAATAAACATTCTATTCATATCTCTGTACCGTCCATACTCCAATTAAAACTACCAGAATACCAATGATATTCTGAATTGACAGGTTTTCATGAAAAATAATAACCGCCCAGATCTGCGACCACAGGAGATATACACTCTTGTTTGCATAGGCAGTGGACAGAGAAAATTTCTTAATCACCTGTTGCCAGGTGATTGCGTAAATTCCGCAATTGGCAACCATCAGAAACATAAACAGGTAAAGCAGAGGACTGCTCAGGCCATGTTTATTATATTGAACAGAAGCAGCCTTGGAAAAGACGCTTGTCAGTGAAAACAGCAGAATATTTAAATGCAGCTGTATGTAGTCTTTTATTTTTGACATAATACCTCCTGATAATCTGGCCCCCGAATGGGTGTCTGTATCGTAAATAAGCAATAGGCACATGGATTTATCCGTTACTTTATATACCGTTTATTGCTGCTATTCAGTATCCTGAATCTAAGATGTGTTTGGAAAAAATACCCAAATCCTTAAATATACAGGTCGAAAACACATTATTAAAAGCGATTTTTAATGAATTTTGACTTATAACTATGAAGGTGCTGAACAGTTATAGTTTATTTTACATAAAAAGACTGAGAAGTCAAGGTTTGTACAGGATCAAACTTGAAAAGAAATGTTGAAAATGATATGATAAAATGATTGCAAAAGATGAAAAAGGAAGGGAAAGCATATGAGCTTATATTCAGTGGTTGTTCCTGTATATAATTCTGAACATACACTGGGAGAACTATATACCCGTTTAGAGAAGGTATTTCGAGAAACTCTGAAAGAAGATTTTGAACTGATCCTTGTGGACGACGGATCTAAAGACAGATCCTTTGAGATTATGAAAGAACTCAGAGAAAAAGACCGCAGGGTTCGTATTATACAGATGGCACGAAACTTTGGACAGCATCCGGCACTTTTGTGTGGATTTGCTCATGTAAAAGGAGAATTTGTGGTAACAATGGATGATGATCTGCAGCATCAGCCTGAAGAACTTCCAAAGATGGTAAGAACTATGCAGGAGAGACCTGATGTAGATGTTATCATCGCAAGCTACGAAGGCAGAAAGCATGGACCAATCCGTAAACTTGGAACGAAGTTTTCCGTATGGGCAACATCCAAAATGCTGGGGAAAGATCCCAGCCTGCAGATTACAAGTTACAGATTGATTCGAAGATTCCTTGTAGATGCAATGATAAAAACAAACACTTATCTTCCGCAGATTGGAAATCTTCTGATTCTGAGCTCAAACCGTATTATCAATGTTCCGGTTCAACATGCAGACAGAGCATATGGTAAGAGTGGATATTCTTTTAAAAGATTAGTCAAGGATTTAATTTATGATATCACTGCACATACTGCATTTCCGCTTCTGTTGGTGAGAAATATCGGAATCGTCAGTTTTCTGGCCAGTGCGGTAATGGCGATTTATTATCTGGTAAGATATTTTACACTGGGAGTATCTGTACAGGGATGGACTTCACTGATGCTGGTTATGCTGGCATTTTTTGGTCTTATCCTGTTATCGATCGGAATCATGGGAATTTATTTAATGAACATACTTAATGAAGCAAAAAAGATGCCTCATTATGTAATACGTCAGGAGGACACAGACGAATAATGACAAAAGAAATTGGCGGATATTTTCAGCTGGAAGAGATGCCGGGTGAAGAATACTATTCTGATTTATACAGAGTAAATCTCGGAAGAACAGCTCTGCTGTGGTTATTGAAGAGCAGAAAATGTAAGAAGATTAGTCTGCCTTATTTTCTGTGTGAGTCTGTGGTACATATCTGCCGTGAGAATAACATACAGACAGAATTTTATCATTTGAATGAGAAACTGGAGATTTTGTATCCGAAAAGACAACTTCCAGAGGATGAATGTTTGTATCTGGTCAACTATTACGGTCAGCTGTCGGATGCCAGGATCATGGAGTATAAAAAAATATATGGAAATATTGTGGTAGACCATACCCATGCATTTTTTCAGCGACCGCTGAAGGGTATAGATACGCTCTATTCCTGCAGAAAATTCTGGGGTGTCAGCGATGGTGCCTATCTGTCAACAGATGTTAAATTAACAGAAAACAGGAAAAAAGACTATTCGGCAGAGCGTATGAAACATATTCTGGGACGCTATGAGCAGGATGCAGGAACTTATTATAAAGATATGCTTGCAAATGCAGCAAAGTATGATGGAATGGAACTTCGGCAGATGTCCGGACTTACGCAGAATCTGCTGAAAGCTGTGGATTATAATAGTGCAAAAGAGAAAAGTGAAAAGATTACCGAATATTGAAAGAACTGCTTCCGTCAGAGAGTGTGTTTAATCAGGTTATTCCGGAAGGACCCTTTGCGTATCCATATTTTCATGTCAATGGAATGGAACTTCGCAGACGACTTGCAGCAAAGAAGATTTTTGTGCCGACTTACTGGAAGAATATCATTGAGAATTGTGAGAAAAACAGTCTGGAATACATCTGGGCAGCTGATGTTCTGCCTCTTCCATGCGACCAGCGTTATGGAGCGGAGGATATGAAATATATGGCGGCCGTTGTCAGAGAATGTGAGGGATTAGAATGAAACATAAAGTGCTGATTTTAGGTACCCTTGGAGAATTTACAGAACTGGTCGGAAAAGCAAAGGCGAGAGGCTATGAGACTATTGTATGCGATGGTTATCCGAATGGCGTTGCAAGAGAATATGCAGATAAGGATTATACGATTCCTGTAACAGATATTGATGCTATTGCCCAGATGTGCAGAGAGGAAGGAGTAGACGGAATCATTACTTCATTTTCAGATCTGCTTTTGGAGTGCATGACAAAGATCGCAGACAAAGCAGGTCTGCCCTGCTATCTGAAACCAGAACAGCTTCCATGGTACAGAGATAAATCCGCATGCAGAGAGGTACTGGAGAAACTTGGTCTTCCAACTCCGGGATTTCGTAAGATTTCTGTAGATTTGCTGAAAAAGGGAACAGAAGATGAGATACGGAAGAGTGTCTCAGACTTACAGTATCCGCTGATCAGTAAACCGCTGGACAAATATGGCTCAAGAGGAATCTTTATTATCCATGACCAGAATGAGATCAGAAAAAAAGCCCTGCAGACAGTGGAATATACCAACTCTCAGGAAATTCTGATCGAGGAGTATAATGACGGTTATGAATTTAATATGATGACCTGGGTGACGGACGGAAGAGTAAATATCATAAGCATTGCAGACCGTGAGAAAACCGAGGCAGAAGAAGGAATGCTTCCTATCAGCACACGAAATGTTTACCCATCCCGTTTTCTTTCGGATGTAGAAAGAGATGCCGCAGATGTTCTGCAGAGATATATTCAATATACAGGACAGACGGAAGGTGCCTTGTCTATGCAGTTTTTCTGGAAACCTGGAAAGGGAATCCAGGTGTGTGAGATTGCCGGACGTTTCTTTGGCTATGAGCACGAACTGACAGATATGGTCTATGGATTTCAGATAGAGGAGGTTCTGCTGGATTATCTCTATGAAAAAGAGAAGATACAGGAAATGTTTGCGCAACATGATATTCATATTCCGCAGAAATATGGTGCAGTACTGTACTTTCAGGGAAGACAGCTTAAGATTGCGGATCAGAAGACAGCCTGTCGGCTTGCAGAAGAGAAATGTGTGGTAAAACCATGGATCGTTTTACAAGGAAGGGGAATATGTGATAGAATATGGTCCGAATCCATATCTGGCACTGTATTATATAGAAACAGATACACGTGGACAGCTGGAAACAGAGACTGAGAAATTTTTCAGTGAAATGAGCATCCGGGATCCGGAGGGGAAAGAAGTTGCCTACAGAAATAAGATACCTGATTACGAAAAGGGAAAGAAAGTAAATGATTGATTTTAACAGACCTGCCTTTACAGGCAAGGAATTTGATTATATCCGCGATGCTGTGGAGAGAGGAATGCTCTGCGGAGACGGAGAATATACAAAGAGATGTTCACAGTGGATGCAGGATCGCTTTAATGTGAAGCATGTAATGCTTACCACATCCTGCACTCACGCATTGGAAATGGCAGCACATCTTTCAGATATTAAACCTGGAGATGAGGTAATTATGCCGTCTTATACATTTGTGTCGACTGCGGATGCATTTGTATTAAAAGGAGCAAAAATCGTATTTGTTGATATCAGACCGGATACAATGAATATAGATGAAAAACTGATCGAGGCGGCAGTTACAGAGAAGACAAAGGCTATCGTACCGGTCCATTATGCAGGAGTTGCCTGCGAGATGGATACGATTATGGCAATCGCGAAGAAATATAATCTGAAAGTCGTTGAAGACGCGGCTCAGGGAGTGGATGCCTATTACAAAGGTAAAGCTCTTGGAACTATCGGAGATTTTGGATGTTACAGCTTCCATGAGACCAAGAATTATACTATGGGTGAGGGCGGAGCAATTCTCTTTAATGATGATAATTATCAGGAGAAAGCGGAAATTCTCAGAGAAAAAGGTACAGACAGAAGTAAGTTCTTCCGCGGACAGGTTGACAAGTACCGCTGGATGGACTATGGTTCCTCTTATCTTCCAAGTGAGCTGAATGCAGCATATCTGTATGCACAGCTGGAAGAGCGTGATAAAATTTTTAATAAAAGAATGAAAATTTATGATTATTATCATAAGAACCTTGCACATCTTGCAGCAGAGGGCAAGATAGAACAGCCGTATGTACCTGCAGAATGCAGTCATAATGCACATATGTATTATATTAAGGTGCGCGATATTCAGGTGAGGACCAGACTGTTGAGCTATCTCCGGGAAAAGGGAATTTGCAGTGTATTTCATTATGTGCCGCTTCATTCTGCTCCGGCAGGAGAGAAATTCGGCAGATTTTCCGGTGAAGATGTCTATACGACAAAGGAAAGTGAACGCCTGTTAAGACTGCCGTTGTTTTATAATCTTGATATGGAAGATGTGAAATACATCACAGATACGATTGCTTCGTTTGACGGATTTTGAGACTGAAATGGACAGACGAATTAAGAGGACACATTATTATGAAAAAATGGAACTATTTATTTAAAATTGCTCTGATTTCCGGAGCAGTTGCACTGACATTTTTACAGATTTGTTCAGCGGCCGAAGGAACTGCGCAGGATGTTGCTTCGACAACTGAAACAGCAGCCACGGCATCTATTTCAACTAATGAGATTCCGGGATGGCCCTCAGGTCCTGAGATTACATCTGAAACAGGCGTATTGCTGGATGCAGACACAGGAACTGTTCTGTACAGTAAGGGTGGAGATGAAATTCGTTATCCTGCAAGTATTACCAAGATAATGACATTGCTCCTTGCAGTGGAGAATTGCCCCCTGAGGGAGGATGTGGTGTTTACTGAAACTGGAACCCGCGATATCAGCTGGGATTCCGGAAATATTGGAATGCAGGTGGGAGAAATAATGAGTATGAAATCATGTCTCTATGCACTTGTCATTCGCTCTGCCAATGAAGTGGCAGCTCAGATTGCGGAACATGTAGGAGGCACAGAGCAGAATTTCATAGATATGATGAATCAGCGTGCAGCAGAGATTGGCTGTACTAACACGCATTTTGCAAATGCCAGCGGACTTCCGGATCCGAATCATTATTCCACTGCACATGATATGGCACTGATTATGCGTGAAGGTCTGAAAAATAGGAAATTCCGTAAGATAATCGGTGCTACAGATTATACGATCAAACCTACGAACATGAACAGTGAATCAAGAGTGCTGCATACTCATCATCCAATGCTGGCACCGGAGAGCGGCTATTACTATGAGGGATGTATCGGCGGCAAAACCGGATATACCAGTGAGGCGGGGAATACGCTTGTAACAGCAGCAGAGAGAAACGGTACTACTTATATTGCAGTTACTATGAAGGCAGGAGACCTTGCCATTGCAAGTACGGATTCTACGGCATTGCTTAATTACGGTTATCAGAATTTTACAAAGACACAGGTAAATGGTGGAGAAATCCTTCTGCCAAACGGAGTGACTGTGGATAATCTGACAATTCAGGAGGGACAGGAAAACGGAGAGACTGTAGACAGCTATTATTATGGCGATTATCTTCTGGGAAGTGTTACAGTTCCGGAAGCAACGCCCACCCCTGAACCAGCGGCAGACACTGTTTCGGAGAACGGTTCTGATACAGAAATGTCTGGTGAAGAAGGAGTTCAGGACATTCAGAATGATGCTGAAAAAGGGCAGACTTTAACAGAAAAGATTCAACTGAGAAAAATCCTGCTGATCATCGGAGCAGCCATGATCCTGCTTCTGATTATTCTTTGCATTGCACTTGCGAAGAAAGAACGAAGATACAGGTAGCGCCGATAGTTGGCTGAACGGATACAGAATAAATATTAACAGAAAAGAGGAAAACAAAATGGGAAAAATCAAAGTAACAGAGTGTGGCGGAATCAAGGGATTAAAAGTAGTAGAACCAACAGTTTTCGGAGATGCCAGAGGATATTTCATGGAAACCTATAACTATAATGATTTTAAGGAAGCCGGAATTGATGTGGAGTTTGTACAGGACAACCAGTCCAGCTCTCACAAAGGAGTACTCCGCGGATTGCATTTCCAGATTAATTATCCGCAGGATAAGCTGGTCCGTGTAGTAAACGGAGAGGTATTTGATGTAGCAGTAGATCTTCGTGAAGGTTCCGAAACATACGGAAAATGGTTCGGTGTTGTACTTTCAGCAGAGAACAAAAAACAGTTCTTTATTCCTAAGGGATTTGCACACGGATTTCTGGTACTTTCTGATCATGCAGAATTTGTTTATAAATGCTCTGACTTCTATCATCCAAACGATGAGGGCGGCCTGATCTGGAATGATCCTGATATCGGTGTGGAATGGCCGATCCCGGAAGGAATGGAATTAAGCTTTTCTGACAAAGATACAAAATGGGGAAGCTTCAAGGATTACCGCAAATAGGAGAACAAGAGATTGAGTACAATTTTTTCTTTACCCAAGGATATTTATAAAAACAGACGGCTTGTGGCAAAGCTGGCGAAGAATGACTTTAAAACAAGATATGCAGGCTCTTATCTTGGAATCGTATGGGCGTTTATTCAGCCTGTGATCACGATTCTGGTATATTGGTTTGTATTCTCTGTAGGTTTTCGTTCAGGAACCGGAGATCTGGGAGTTCCCTTTGTTCTGTATCTGGTAGCAGGTATCGTACCATGGTTCTTTTTCCAGGATGCATTGATCGGAGGAACGAACTCTCTGCTGGAATATAACTATCTGGTAAAAAAAGTAGTCTTTAATATCAGTGTTCTTCCGGTAGTCAAGATTATTTCTGCTATGTTTGTACATGCATTTTTTGTACTGTTTACTATTGTTCTGTATGCTGCTTACGGGAAATTTCCTGATCTTTATTATTTGCAGCTCATTTATTACAGTGGATGCGTATTCATTCTGGTACTTGGATTATCCTATGCGACCAGTGCGATTGTTATTTTTTTCAGAGACCTGACACAGATCATCAATATCGCACTTCAGGTAGGTGTATGGCTCACACCGATCATGTGGATCGTTGAGAATTCACCTTTGCAGGGACATCCTGTAATTATGAAGATTTTGAAACTGAATCCGATATATTATGTTGTTTCCGGATACAGAGATACATTTCTGATGAAATCCTGGTTCTGGGAACATGCAGGATGGACTATTTATTTCTGGATATTTACAATACTGTGTTTCTTATTTGGCGGATGGGTATTTAAACGCCTGCGCATACATTTTGCAGATGTGCTTTAAAAAAACTCCTTGCAGGGAATTACCTGTGAATAATGACTTTAGAGATACAGGTATGGCAGAAAGGAATTAACAATAACGTGGAGAACAAGAAAGTAATTCAGGTGAAAGACCTCACCAAGATGTATAAATTATATGATAAGCCCTCTGACAGACTCAAGGAAGCACTTGGGCTTACCAAAAAGAAACTTTATAAAGAACATTATGCACTTCATGATGTAAACTTTGATATTTATGAGGGAGAGTGTGTGGGTATTATCGGAACTAATGGTTCCGGTAAATCCACAATTCTGAAGATCATCACCGGTGTTCTGACTCCTACAGCAGGAGAAGTTAAGGTAGACGGAAGAATTTCTGCGCTGCTTGAGCTGGGAGCCGGATTCAATATGGAATATTCAGGTCTCGAGAACGTATATCTGAATGGAACTATGATCGGTTTTTCAAAAGAAGAGATTGATGCCAGACTGAATGATATTCTGGAATTTGCAGACATTGGAGACTTTATCCATCAGCCGGTAAAAACGTATTCCAGTGGTATGTTCGTGCGTCTGGCTTTTGCTGTGGCGATTAACATTGATCCTGAGATTTTGGTTGTAGACGAGGCTTTATCAGTAGGTGACGTATTTTTTCAGGCGAAATGCTACCATAAGTTTGAAGAATTTAAGAAACAGGGTAAGACCATTCTTTTTGTAAGTCACGATCTGAGCAGTGTTTCCAAATACTGTGACAGAGTTGTTTTACTGAATAAAGGGGTGAAACTGGATGAGGGTTCACCGAAACAGATGGTTGATCTGTACAAGCAGCTCCTGGTAGGGCAGAGTCCTGTGAAACAGAATGAGTCTGACAGTGAAGAGCAGATACAGGCAGCAGACAGTGAAAATCTGGGAGATTTTCAGGTGAATCCGAATATGCTGGAATACGGAAGCCGCATGGCCGAAATCACAGATTTCCGGGTGATCGATGACAAAGGAATGTGTTCTAATACGATTGAAAAGGGAAGCGAGTTTAAGATCCGTATGAAGGTTCGCTTCAATGAGGATATTCAGGAGCCGATCATGGCATACACTTTCAAGAACATTCAGGGTACAGAGATTACAGGTACAAATACCATGTATGAAAATGCAAAAGTAGAACGTTCCGGAAAAGGTGATGTATGCACTGTTACTTTTACACAGAATATGAACCTTCAGGGAGGAGAGTATCTTCTGTCATTCGGGTGCACCGGATATAAGAATGGAGATTTCACAGTATTTCACAGACTTTACGATGCATGTAATGTAACGGTTATTTCCAGCAAGAATACAGTTGGATTCTATGATATGGATTCCAAAGTAGAAGTTCAGTGCGGAGAATAGATTGCAGATATCAGTGCGAAAATAATAAACAGCGCGAGGAATATATATGGAAGAAAAAATCGGAAAAGTAATTCTGGATACCACGTGCTATCCGGGAAAGGATTTATACAGTGATGGTGCGATAGAAGACGAAATGCTTGCAATTTCCAGAGACTTTGCACCGGAAGAATTTAACAGAGTTATCAGTGAACGGGAAAGCTGGCCGATTCTTTATCATTTTTCTCATATCCGGGAGAATATCTTAAGCTGGCTTCCTTTTACAGGAGATGAGAAGGTTCTGGAAATCGGTTCCGGATGCGGAGCTGTTACAGGGGCACTCTGCGAGAAAGCAAAAGAGGTTACCTGCATTGAACTTTCCATGAAGAGAAGTAAGATCAATGCGTATAGACACAGAGATCAGGATAACCTTAAGATTCTTGTGGGAAATTTCCAGGAGATTGAGAAAAACCTTACAGAGAAATATGATTATATCACTCTGATCGGCGTATTTGAGTATGGTGAGTCTTATATTCAGAGCGAGGACCCGTATGTGGATTTTCTGAAAATTATTTCCAGACATCTGAAACCAGACGGAAAGATCATACTGGCTATTGAGAATAAACTTGGACTGAAATACTGGGCAGGATGCACAGAAGATCATTTTGGCACGCTGTTTGAGGGAATTCAGGGATATCCCAATACAAAGGGCGTAAAAACTTTCTCCAAGAAAGAATTTAATGCAATCCTGCAGAATGCAGGAAACTTAAAAGCTGACTGGTACTATCCATATCCGGATTATAAATTTCCGATGAGTATTCATTCAGACAGACATCTCCCTGCCAGCGGCGAACTGAATATGAAGGATTACAATTTTGACAGACTGCGTCTGGGACTGTTTCAGGAGTCACAGGTATATAACACGCTTCTGAGTAATGATCTGTATCCACAGTTTTCCAATTCCTTCCTTCTTGTGATTGGAAAAGAACAACCGCAGATGGAGCCGGTTTATGTGAAATTTTCCAATGAGAGAGATCAGAAGCTTTCTATTTATACTGAGATCAGTCAGACAGCTGACGGAGCGCTTACAGTAAAGAAAATGCCTGCGCAGGAGAAGGCTGTAGAACATGTACAGAAGCTGGAAACAATCTGTGAAGATCTGACCAGGATGTATAAAGAAGAATCAATTGAGGTAAATCATTGTACACTCAGGGGTGACTGCGCAGAACTGGAATATCTGACAGGAATTACTCTGGAAGATAAGCTGGATCAGCTTCTGGAGAAAGGTAGAACAGAGGAACTTGAGACGTTATTTTTTACTTATATTCAGAAATTGAAGAATATCCATGAGAAGAAACCATTTGAAAAAACAGCGGAATTTGTTCGCGTATTTGGTGATGTGAAACTTCGTTCTGATCTGATGAGTACAGATGTATCAAATATTGACTTTGTTCCTGCCAATATTATCCTGTCCGGTGACAAAGCATCTGTTATTGATTATGAATGGACATTTACATTCCCTGTGCCGTCTCAGTTTCTGGTTTACCGTATGATTTTTATTATCTCGAACTGAATGATAAACGCAGAGGTCTTAAGAACAAGAATTTCTACGAGAAAGCAGGAATTCTGCCGGAAGATATGGCTGTTTACGAGGAAATGGAACGAAATTTCCAGGAATATATATTGGGAAATCATATAGCAATGAGGAATATGTATGAGAAAATTTCTCCTGGAAGAGTAGATATAGAAGAATATTTCATAGAAAAGAAACAGGAATTATCTGAGGGACTTCAGATTTTCTGGGATAATGGTAATGATTTTAATGAGTCAGATTCAGTGAGGTATCTGTTTAGAAACAAACAGGTACATGTGAAATTTAATCTTCCGGCAAATACGGTAAAACTTCGACTGGATCCGGGAGAACTGAGCAAAGGACTGAAAATATGTAAACTGAACTGGGGAGATGGAAACTCTGTGGAATTTTTGACAGAGGGATATGAAATTGCCAGAGGAGAATTTTACTTTGGTGGAGATGATCCGCAGATTATTATAGACAGTGTTCCGGAAAATCAGAAGACTATAGAGATAGAAATGGAGATTCTGGACAAGAAAACAGCGGAAAGAAAGTTTTGGAAGGATTATACAGAGCAGAGAAAGGCTATGGACCAGATGAATCAGGAACTTGCGCAGAAAAAAGCTCTGTTAGATCAGGTAGAGAACAGCAGGGCATGGAAAATGTACCGTGCTGTAAAAAAGGACCGTTCACTTCGTAAATAATGATATAAAAGGATTAATTATGGGAAATATACTTTGGAGTGTGGACAAAAAGATATACAGTGAAAAAGAAAATCATACTCTGACAATTACCGGATGGGCGGTAACTAAGGACCAGATAACATATGATTTTTCTCTTTGTGGTTCAGGAAAGGAACTCTCCTTTCCTGAACCATCACGCTATGAAAGAGCGGATGTAGCTGAGAATTTAAAAGAAACAAAAGATTTAAAAGAAGTAAAAAACGCAGGTTTTACAATAAAAATACCGGAGATTCTACAGCTTGCACAGGAAAATAAGAATTTACAGCTTGTACTGCATTCAGGAAATGAAAAAGAAATCATCTGGGAGGCCACAGCAGAGCAGGTAAAAGCTTTACTGTACAGACAAACTTATAGAATATCATATTGATGAAGAGCAGATTACGCAGGGAAATATTCTGACCATTAAGGGCTGGGTGGTAAATCAGACGGATTCAGATGATGTATTTGTACAGAGTACAGACGGAAAAATCCTGGAATGTACGATAACCAGGCACAGACGTCCTGATGTAGAAGAGGTGAAAGGGATTTCCGAAGAAGAGAAGAGAAATCTTGGCTTCGGCATCACAGTAAATCTGGAGAACATACACAATCAGAATATCTGTATCTGCTTTCGCGGGCAGGATGTACAGAAAACATATACCGTAAACGTAAAAAATTAAAGAGAGAAAATACCGGTTTTTATCGGCAGATGAAGATTCTGGCACCGGAGAACAGACTGAAAAATTATGCGTATATAAAAGAGAATGGAATTGGCAGATTTGTTCGCTATGTGAGAAACTCTCAGCTTAAGGACGGGGATCAGGATTATGAAGACTGGCTTAAAGACCACGAAGCATTCCGAAAAGAACTGAAAAGACAGAAGAATGCTGTTTTTTCTTATTCACCGTTGATCAGTATTGTGATCATTTTATCTGGTACAGATGAAAAACGATTAAAGAACGTGATAGATGCATATGCAGACCAGACGTACGGCAACTGGCAGTTGTGCCTGTTGGATGCTAATGACGGAGAAGAAACAGGAGAGTTTTTACGTAGGAAATACAAAAAGGAAATTCGCATTTCTTATAAAAAGGTTACAGAAAATAAAGGTGATTCCGCGAATTTGAATGCAGCACTGAAGCTGGCAATGGGAAATTATATTTTGTTTGCGGCCCAGGAGACAGTGCCTGCACCTGATGCTCTTTTCTGGGTTGTGAAGGCAGTTACTGAGAAAAAAGCAGACATGATCTATACAGATGAAGATCAGATTAGTGCAGATGAAAAGCAGCATTATAATCCGAAATTTAAGCCGGATTTTAATTTGTTCAGATTAAGAGAGAATAATTATATTGGTGAGTTCTGGGCAGTCCGTAAGGAAGTTCTGGAACAGACCGGGTGGTTCAGTCCGGAGTATGATGGAGCTCAGAATTTTGATATGCTCTTAAAATGCAGCGAACAGGCACAACAGATCGTGCATATCCCAAGGATTCTCTGCCATAGCATGAAGGATGAAGGGGCAGCTGCGCCGGAACAGCAGCAGAAAGCCTGGGAGGCAGGAAGAACGGCACTTGAGGATCACTATCACAGAGTGCAGATTTCTGCTTCTGTAGAACTGGCAGATAAAATGGGATGGTACAGAAGTCATCTGGCTATTCAGGGCCAGCCGCTGATTTCCATTATCATTCCGAATAAAGATCATATCAATGACCTGGATCTCTGTATTACTTCCATAGAAGAGAAGACAACCTGGAAGAATTATGAGATCATAATCGTAGAGAACAACAGTGTAGAGAAAGAAACTTTTGTATACTATGAAACATTGAAAAGCAAATATCCAAATATCCGGATACTCACATGGAAGAAAGAATTCAATTATTCTGCTATTAATAACTTTGCTGTAAGAGAGGCACAGGGAGAATACCTGTTGTTTCTTAATAATGATGTAGAGATCATCACAGATTCCTGGCTTGAAGAGATGCTTCAACTCTGTCAGCAGAAGGGTGTGGGAATGGTAGGAGCCAAATTATATTATCCGGATGATACCATTCAGCATGCCGGTGTGGTGGTAGGACTTGGCGGTGTTGCTGCACATGTTTTATGTAAACTTCCGCGGGATGCAGAAGGATATATGGGGCGACTGCGCTGTGTACAGGAAATGAGTGCAGTTACAGCAGCATGTATGATGGTAAAAACTGCGGTTTTTAAATCTGTTGATGGATTTGACGAGGAATTGAAAGTTGCATTTAATGATATTGATCTCTGTATGAAAGTAAGAAGTAAGGGTGAGAAGATTATATTTACCCCATATGCAGAGCTATATCACTATGAATCCAAATCCAGAGGAATGGAAGATACGCCGGAGAAACAGCTGCGCTTCTCCAGAGAAGTAAATTGCTTCCGCAGAAAATGGGAAAGAGAACTGTTAAAGGGAGATCCTTATTACAGTCCGAATCTGACATTAAATAACACAGACTGCTCTCTGAGAAAACTGGAGAGAAACGGAGATTAACATGCCTAAGGAAATATTTGAAGTAGTAAAAGAGAGATTTCATTTATCAGACAAAACTCAGTATATTATTCAGGGTCACTGGCCGAAAGAAGCGACTATGGAGGCTTATCTGGATATAAAAAGCTGAAAGTATCTGTGAAAGAATCTGAAAATGTAAGTGCGCTGGAACGTTTTAAGGATCCGGAGAGTATGGAGGGAGTACAGGTCACAGCAACGATTCAGGTCCCGGAGGATCTGAGCAGTTATCACAAGCTGGTGATTTATGAAAAGTTTGCGGATAAAAAGCAGACCTGGTTTTCAATTACTGCCCGTGAACTGGATAAAAAGAGAGATAAGCCTCAGGTTTATTTCGAAGAAGAAAAAGTGGAACAGGGAGCTGTGCGTATCAGAGGATGGGCCATTGCGTCTAAACCTGTAACTATTCGTGTTTTTAATGCCAATAAACAGCCGGTTGCAGCTGAAATTCAGCGAACAGACAGAGTGGATGTAACACAGATGTTTGAAGAAGCAGCAGATCCGGGAAAGACAGGGTTCTTTTCCGAAATCACCAATGTATCCGGTAAGTGTCTGTATGTAGTTTTCTATGCTGGAGAGAAGAAGACTGTACACGTTGTTCCTCTGAGAAAAGCAGATATTCTGATAAAGAAAGTAGATAAATATGTAGAAAAGGCATTCGATACTGGAAATCTCAAGGCGTGACAGCTTTGGCAGAGAAAGTGGTTGAGAAAGTTAAAAATGTCCGTCAGGGTCCGCCGGATTACCAGAAATGGATCAGGCATCATTTGCCTGATAAGGGAGAACTGGAAAGGCAGAAGAAAACCACATTTAAATACAGTCCGAAAATTTCCTTTGTAGTGCCGTTATATAAAACACCAGAGAAATACCTGCGAAGACTGGTAGAATCTCTTCAGGATCAGACTTATTCAAACTGGGAACTGTGTTTTTCTGATGGAAGCGGTGCACAGTCACCTCTGACAGATCTGTTAAAAGAATTGTCAGCAAAGGACAAGAGAATCAAATATGTTTCTCATAATGAGGCACTCCAGATTTCGCAGAACACTAACAGCGCCATTGAAATTGCTGCCGGTGATTTCATTGCTTTTGCGGATCATGATGATGAGCTGACTCCGAATGCATTGTTTGAGTGTGTGAAGGCGTTGAATGACAGACCGCAGACACTGGTGATCTACACAGATGAAGATAAGATGTCAATGGACGGACATAAATTCTTCCAGCCACATTTTAAACCGGATTATAATCCGGATTTGCTCTGCACAGTAAACTATATCTGCCATTTGTTTGTGGTATCACGAAAAGTTATCGAGAAGACAGGCGGACTGAGAAGTGAATTTGACGGTGCACAGGATTATGACTTTGTGTTCCGCTGCGTAGAAACAGTAAAGGACGAAGAGATTTATCATATTCCAAAGATTCTGTATCACTGGCGCTGTCATGAAGACTCCACGGCAGAGAATCCGGAGAGTAAACTTTATGCTTTTGAAGCCGGAAGACGTGCAGTACAGGAACATTACAACAGGATCGGGGTTAACGCAGAGGTTTCTAAGGGAGAATATCTTGGTTTGTACAGAACGAAGTTTATCAGAGACCATGACCCACTGATTTCTATCATCATTCCAAATAAAGATCATATTGACGATCTTAAGAGATGTATGGATTCTATTGAGCAGAATTCTACTTACAGAAATTATGAATATATTATCGTAGAGAATAACAGTACAGATCCTGCGACTTTTGAATATTACAAGAAACTGGAAGCGGAGAATCCGAAAGTACACATGGTATACTGGGATGGCGTTTTTAATTATTCAGCTATCAATAATTATGGCGCGACTTTTGCCAGGGGCGAGTATCTGCTGCTTTTGAATAATGATACAGAGATTATTAATCCGGACTGCCTGGAGGAACTGTTAGGATATTGCATGCGCAGTGACGTGGGGGCAGTAGGAGCCAGACTCTATTATGAGGATGACACTATTCAGCATGCAGGTGTTGTGATCGGCTTCGGCGGGATCGCAGGCCATTGTTTCGTTATGCAGAAGAGAGGTACTACCGGATACTGCCACAGAATCATCTGTGCACAGGATTACAGTGCAGTTACAGCAGCCTGCATGATGGTAAAGAAATCTGCTTTTGACGCAGTTAATGGACTTTCCGAAGATCTGGCAGTTGCATTTAATGATATTGACTTCTGCATGAAACTGAGACAGGCAGGATATCTGATCGTGTATAATCCATATGCGGAACTGTATCATTATGAATCTAAGTCCAGAGGTCTTGAAGATACACCGGAGAAGGTGGCACGGTTCAACAGAGAGATTGCCACATTCGAGAAAAAATGGCCGGAGATTCTGAAGAATGGAGATCCTTATTACAATCCAAACCTCACTTTGGAAAGTCAGGATTTTTCATTAAAGAGAATCTGAAATAATCATGATTGTGAAAGAAAATATGTTAAAGAAAAAAAAATAAGAGATTAATGAAAAAAGTATGACCATTGCATTTGTGCTTCTTGCATTTATCCTTATGACTGCATGGACAATGACCCAGCCGTTTAATGCAGGACCGGATGAGCCTATGAGATATCTTGTTGCGGATTATATTTTATGGCATCACGGAGCTCTTCCAAAAGGAGATGACCCGGCTGTGAGAAATGAAGTATGGGGTATTTCCTATGCGTATTATCCGGTACTGTCTTATATGGTCTCTGCTCTGTTTATGAAAATCTCCAGATTTTTTGGAGTAAGGGGAGCAGACATGATCAAAGCTGCACGTATGGCAGATGTACTGTTGTTACAGGGGCTGTATATTTCGTAATAAAGGCTTCCGGTAAATTATTTCCGAAGGAGAAATATTCCGGAGAAGTAAGGTGGCTGTTTGTAGCACTTGCAGGTTTTATGCCGCAGGCGATTTTTTTGGGAACTTATGTAAATACTGATTCACTGGCGCTTCTGGCAGCAGCGATCATCCTGTATGCCTGGGCATCCTATCTGAGGGAAAAATGGACATGGAAAAATTGCATGATGCTTGCAGTGGGAATGGCAGTATGTGCATTATCGTACTTCAATGCATACGGCTGGATCTTGTGCAGTTTTTTCTTCTTTTGCCTTACTATATTGTTGTGCAGAGAGGAGCCTTTTTCAAAGAGGGTCCGTTTCCTTTTAAGCAGAGGTGCTGCAATTGCCGGAGTAACAGTGGCACTTTGCGGATGGTGGTTTATCCGGAATGCAGTTCTGTATAATGGAGATTTCCTCGGAAGAAAATCCTGTGCGGAATGCGCTGAAAAATATGCACAAAAAGATTACAGGCCATCGCTCTATCCTACACCGGAAAAGTGGGGATGGACATGGAAAGATATTATCTTTTATCAGGATCCGGGCTGGTATCATAACTGGATACTGACAGTGTGTGTAAGCTTTATCGGTACTTTCGGGCTGATGGAGATATATATGCCTTATACAGTCAGTAAGATGTATATTGTTTTTTTTGTGGCAGGGATTTTAAGCGTACTCTATGTAAAAGAAACTTTCAATCTCAGGAAGAGCATGTATATAATACAGAAGAAGACTTTAGCAGATGATATATTGAAAGTCAGAACAAAAGTTACATCAAAAAAGTGGAGTGATAAGGGTATATTTCATCTGATGATGGTGTTGCTTATTATTATACCTGTGATTTTATATATGTATTATGTTTATTACAGTGATAATCAGGCACAGGGAAGATATCTGATGCCTGCGCTGTATCCGCTGATGTATTTCGTTACACTGGGATGGAATAATATCCTGAAAAAGGTTATAAAGAATGGAAAAGTACGAAGCTGGGTCTACAGAGTAGCTATCGCGTTACTGGTGATCTCACCCTTTGCATGCTGGGCATTCCTTGTGGTGCCATTTTATGCGTAGGATGATAGAGAAAAAATAATATAGAAATCAAAAAAACTGGAATTGCCGCATATCATATATATGCAGGTAATTCCAGTTTTTTATGTCACAGGGAAATTACTCCGTAATGTTCCTGTGACATCATAATAAAACACTCAGAACACGATCATGATTTGATCGCTTTGATCATCAGAAACAGGAAGAACAGCAGGAAAGCAGCTCCGATTGCTCCGATAATATAGTATGGAGTCACAGTATGGGAAGCAGAATATTGTTTAGCCGCATCCATGTTCTTTTGACCTGTGACAGCCGCATCATTTGTTTCCTGTTCTATATCTTCAAGGACTGCAGTTCCCACAGGAGTTCCGCCAAAGTAATACTGACGCATGATCTGACCGTCAGAGGAAGTATCTTCTGTAGTCAGATTATCTTCAGTGGCTCCGTTTGGAGTAATGACTGTACCGCCGGAGAGACGGTTGAAATCACTGTCAGCGATGGTCAGCGGAGAAAAATTATCAAATCCATAATTAAGGAGTGCGATTGCCTCATCATCAGTGACACCGGACGCACCATTTAATACGACACATACAAGTTTCATATTATTCTTTGCTGCTTCGCATACCAGAGTACTTCCGGATGCTTCGGTATAACCTTCTTTTCCGCCGATACATGGTTCATAATATCCGTCGCTGGTGTTGTTGATCATAGTAAAGCTGTTTGTAAGTACACGTTCACCGCCGGAAACATTGGTTGCCGGAAGTGTATAAGATGTAGTAGCCGCAATGGTACGAAAAGTTTCGTTTTCCATAGCTGTTTCCATGATCAGTGCCATATCATGAGCAGTAGTATGCTGGTTCTCATCAGGAAGTCCGGTAGGATTGGTGAAAACAGTATTTGTACACCCAAGTTCCTGGGCACGGGTGTTCATTGTCTGTACAAAAGCATCTACAGAACCGCCGATATGCTCAGCTACCTGGAGTGCGATATCGTTGGCAGAAGCAACCATAATGGCATATAAACATTGTTCCATTGTGAAAACTTCGTCCAGCTGTGAGGAAATGTTGGCGCCTCCGTCAGTAACACCGGACACACCTGTTGCAGTCATGGTTACCTGATCATCCAGGCTGCTGTTCTCAAGCGCGAGCAGGCAGGTCATAACTTTAACCGCACTGGCAGGATAGAGAGCCTGATCTGCATTCTTGGAATAGAGTACAGTGTTGGTGGAAGTTTCCATCACGATTGCTGCAGTGGACGAGATATCAGAAGCCTGTGGCCATCCGTCAATTCCGTTTGTGATGACTACAGAGGGATCAGCGGTTGTCTGTACCTGTGCTTCAGCGGCTGTTTCTTCAGCAGCAAAAACCGGCAGCTGGGACAACACGGTAATTGTACTGAGTCCCAGAGCCAGCAGGGCTGCGGTAATTCTTTTTTTCTTCATGGTATAATAATACTCCTGTTTGTTAAATCAAATCATCAGATAAAAGCAGTATAACGTTACTGTTCACTTCGTGCCCAGTAACATGCTTCGCGATGCAGAAAAGATGAACCTCCTTGCGCAAAGCCCAAGGAGTATCGTTTGCTTCGCAAACTTAATTTATGCTAATCGCATAAATTCGCGCTGTATGTCTCGGGATTTTGGCATATTCATGCCAAAACACCTCGCGGGATAGTGGCGTGTGAACAGTAACAGTATAACACATTAAGCACCTTTCTTGCAAAAAATATCATACAATGTTAAAATAAAAAATCATAATAAAGATCGAGGTTATCATATGAGCAGAAAACAATCAGTAGGAGGAAAAATTCAGTGGACAAGAATGCTGAAAAAACTTTCTCCTTACACGATCCAGAAAGGGTTTCGCTATCTGAAGCACTATGGTCCTAAAGAATTCTGGATCAGACTGCATGAACGTTTTGAACCGGAAGAAGTACCGTATGGTCCATGGTATGAGGCGTACATTCCGGATGAGGAAACACTGGAAACACAAAGGAAACACAAATTTGACTATAAACCACTGATCAGTATTGCAGTACCTGCCTATCAGACTCCAGTGGAATTTCTGAAGCAGATGATCGAATCGCTGATCAGCCAGACCTACTCGGAATGGGAACTGTGTATTGCAAATGCAAGTCCTGACAATGAGGAAATGCAGAAAGTCCTGGCAGACTATTCAGCAAGAGATTCCAGAGTAAGATTCTGTAATCTTAAAGAGAATCTGGGAATCGCTGAGAATACAAACCAGGCATTTGCCATGGCAAAGGGAGAATTTATGGGGCTCCTTGATCATGACGATCTGCTGGCGCCGAATGCGCTATATGAGATTGTGAAGGCATTACAGGATCACCCGGAGGCAGATGCACTCTATACAGACGAGGACAAAGTAACCACGGAATTGGATGAACATTTCCAGCCTCATCTGAAACCGGATTTTAATCTGGATCTGCTGCGTTCTAACAACTATATCTGCCATTTTTTTGTGGTGCGCAGGAGCATTGTGGAGAAAGCAGGCGGTTTCAGAAAGGAGTTTGACGGAGCACAGGATTATGATTTTATTTTCCGATGCACAGAGAATGCCAGAGAAGTTCTGCATGTTCCGGAGATCCTTTATCACTGGAGAACTCACAAGGCATCTACTGCAGATAATCCTGCAAGCAAGATGTATGCATTCGAAGCAGGAAAAAGAGCGATAGAGGCAAACCTTGAAAGAACAGGGACCAAAGGTATTGTAAGTCATACCCGGGATCTGGGATTCTACCGCGTGAAATATCCAGTGCAGGGAAATCCGCTTGTTTCCGTAATCATTCCGAATAAAGATGAGAAAGAGACTCTCCAGACCTGCCTGGAAATGCTGGAGAAGAATACTTCTTATCAGAATTTCGAGATTATCATCATTGAGAATAACAGTACTACTGATGAGATTTTCAAATACTATAAAGAACTTTCAAAAGACCCACGGATCCATCTCCTGCGCTGGGGAAAGGAATTTAATTATTCTGCCATCAATAATTTTGGTGTTGCCCATGCGAAAGGAGAATATCTGCTTTTCCTGAACAATGATGTGAAAGCTATTAACCCGGACTGGATGGAGGAGATGCTGGGAGTATGCCAGCGTCCGGAAGTCGGGGGTGTGGGAGCAAAACTTATTTATCCGGACAATACGATCCAGCATGCAGGCTGCGTGATCGGAATGGGCGGAATTGCAGGCCATATGTTTGTGGACATGCCTGCAGACCGTACCGGATATCTTCACAAAGCATCTCTGCTTCAGGACATGAGTGCAGTCACAGCTGCATGCCTGATGATGAAGAAGAACGTATTTGAGGAAGCTGGAGGATTTACTGAAGATCTTGCAGTGGCATTTAATGATGTGGATCTGTGTCTGAAGGTAAGAAAGAATGATCATCTGATCGTATATGACCCATATGCCAGACTTTATCATATGGAGTCCAAGACCAGAGGTGCAGAGGACAGTAAGGAGAAAATCCGCCGTTTCCAGACGGAAATTGAATATATGCGCTGTCATTGGCTGGATATTCTTAAGAACGGAGATCCTTACTATAATAAAAACCTGTCTCTTACCAAATGGAACTATTCTCTGAAGCCGATTCCGGGAATGGAGACTGCGGAAGCAAAGAAAGGACAGAATAAAGAGAAATCAGTAAAATCAGGGAGGAAATCAGGGAGGAAATCATGCAGGAAGTATCAGTGATTATTCCGAACTTTAACGGTATGGCCTATCTGGATGGTGTGCTGGCAGGAATGGAATGCCAGACTGTAAATAATTTTGAGGTGATCCTGGTAGATAATGGGTCCAGTGATGGAAGCTGTGCTTTTGTAGCTGCCAGATATCCTTGGGTGCATCTGATCGAACTGCCCGAGAATTATGGATTCTGTAAAGCTGTCAATGAGGGGATTAAAGCATCCAGAGCCCCATATGTGCTTCTTTTAAATAATGATATTGAAGTGACAGAGAACTTTATCGAAGAGATGACTTCAGCTATAAAAAGACATCCGAAAGCGTTTTACCTGTGCAGCCAGAATGATCCAGTTTCATGACAGAGACAGACTGGATGATGCAGGAAATTATTACTGTGCACTTGGCTGGGCATATGCGCGGGGTAAAGGAAAAGAGTATCCATACCTACGAGAAAGAGGAGAAGAGTTTTTTCCTCCTGCGCAGGTGCTGCTATATATAGAAAGAAGATTTTTGACAAAATCGGGTATTTGATGAGGAACATTTTGCTTATCTGGAAGATATGGATGTAGGATACAGGGCGAGGATTCACGGATATGAGAACTGGTATGCACCGGATGCTATGGTATATCATGTAGGAAGCGGCACAAGCGGTTCCAGATATAACCAGTTTAAAATCCGCTATTCTTCCAGAAACAATATTTATCTGATATATAAGAATATGCCTCTTCTGCAGATTATTATAAATCTGCCGTTCCTTGTGGCTGGATTCGGAATCAAGATTTTGTTCTTTACATTAAAGGGATTTGGCAGAGAATATATTGCGGGTATTAAAAACGGATTCCAGATCAGCGCAAAGAATCGAAAAGTGTCTTTCAGATTTCGGAATCTGCCGAATTATATAAAAATTCAGCTTGAACTTTGGGTGAATATCTTCCGTCGTTTTCGCGGATGATAATTGAAAAAAGCAGAAAAATGTAAAATTGTAACAAAGAAATTCATAGAAATTTTATAAATTTCAGAAGAAGATTTTATTGCTTTTGTAAATCAACTATTATAATATAAGGATACTAAGGTCAAAAATCCTTTTGACCCTGCCGAAAGGCAATGAAAAAATGAGGTGACAAAAGATTGTTAAAAGACAATGAAAAGAATTTCAGTCGTCTCCATATGCTTATTGATACAATTGTGCTGGTACTGTCATATTTTCTTGCCTGGCTGATCCGTTTTGTAGGTCCGATGGCCGCAACTGCAGTCAGAACCAGAAGTTTCCAGCAGTATATGATGATGTTGATTCTTATCATACCTGTTTATCTGCTTTTGTATCAGGCATTTACTCTATACACTCCTATGCGGATGCAGGGGCGCCGACTTGTACTGGCTAATATAATAAAAGCCAATTCGCTCGGGCTCCTTATTCTCATGTTCACATTTTATATGATAGATGAGGGTGACTATTCCCGTTCTACCTATATTATGTTCTATGTGATCAATATCATACTTCAGTGGTGTGTTCGAATGCTGATCTTCACTCTTCTCAGAGATATGCGTGAGAAGGGGCTTAATCAGAAGCAGATGATCTGTGTAGGGTACAGCCGTGCAGCAGAGGAATATATTGACCGTGTTCTTGCTAATCCTCAGTGGGCTATGTGATACGTGGAATACTGGACGACAATGTTGCAGCCGGAACAGAGTATAAGGATTAAAGTCTTGGAAGATTGCGAATCTTAATATCATACTTCCGGAGAACCGACTGGATGAGATTGCCATAACTCTGGGACTGAGCGAAGTTACATCGACTCGGAGAAATTGTAGGCACTGTGCGAAAAGTCGGAGTACACACGAATTTATTCGGACTATATAAGATCATTCCGACGAAGCCGTTATACAGAGGATATCCTGGGACTTCCGGTTATCAATATCCGTTATGTGCCGTTGAATATACATTTAATGCACTGGTCAAGCGGGCTATGGATATTGCAGGATCGATCGTAGGCATTATAGTGACTTCTCCATTGATGCTTCTGATGTGTCTGATTATTAAACTGACTTCACCTGGACCTCTGATCTATAAACAGGAGAGAGTGGGACTTCACAATCGGACGTTCTGGATGTACAAATTCCGTTCTATGGAAGTGCAGCCGGAGGCGGAAGAGAAGAAAGCATGGACAGTGAAAAATGACCCAAGAGTAACACCGATAGGAAAGTTTATGCGTCACACCAGTATTGATGAATTGCCGCAGCTTTTCAATATACTGAAGGGCAATATGAGCCTTGTGGGTCCACGACCGGAACGACCGTTTTTTGTAGAGAAGTTCAGGGAAGAAATTCCGAGATATATGGTGAAACACCAGGTACGCCCGGGACTTACAGGATGGGCTCAGGTAAATGGCTATCGCGGAGATACTTCTATAAGAAAAAGGATAGAGTGTGATCTTTATTATATTGAGAACTGGAGTATCGGACTGGACATTAAGATCATATTCCTTACATTTTTTAAGGGATTTATAAACAAGAATGCATATTAAGATAAGGGGAAAGAGTATGGCTAAACCAGGAAAAAAGAGAAAAGTACTGTTTGTGCTTGAGATTATTGTACTGTTATTGTTCATTGGCGGACTGTATGTATATGGACAGATTTCTGCCAGACTGGACAAGATTGAACAGCCGGAACTGGATCAGGAGAAAGTGATTGTAAACCAGGAAGCACCAAAGATGACAGGCTATAAGACATATGTACTGTTTGGTATTGATACCAGAGGCGATGGCTCTCAGTATTCTGCGCAGAACAGTGATACAATGATTATTGTGAGCGTAAACAACGATACGAAAGAAGTACGAATGGTATCTGTATACAGAGATACACTTCTGAATATCGGAGATGATACTTATACAAAAGCAAATGCGGCTTATGCGTACGGTGGACCGGAGCAGGCAATTTCCATGCTGAACACTAACCTGGATCTGGATATTTCCGATTATGCAACAGCAGATTTCTCAGCATTAGTAGAAGTTGTTGATGACCTGGGCGGTCTGGATATTCCGTTGTCTTATGCTGAGATCGAGCATATGAATAACTATTGTGTAGAGATTTCCAAACTGACAGGAAAGAGTTACACACCGATCGAAAAACCGGAACCAAAACCGGAAGATCAGGAAGCAACAGTCGGAACTTATCACCTCAATGGTGTGCAGGTAACTTCCTATTGCCGTATCCGTTATACAGCAAGTCTCGATATGGGACGTACGGAACGTCAGAGACGAGTACTTGGAATGCTTTTTGATAAAGCAAAGATAGCTGGACTTTCTTCTATCTTTAAAATCATGGATGATGTTTTCCCAATGGTATCAACCTCTCTTTCCAAACAGGATATTCTGGGACTGATTCCTACTCTGGTAGGATACAAATTTACTGACAGTACAGGTTTCCCGCAGAAATATAAATTCTCCAATATCAAGGGAAGTATTATTGTACCTACGGATCTGGAGAACAACGTAGTTGAACTTCATAAGTTCCTGTATGATGATCAGGATTATACGCCATCATCAGAAGTAATCGCCCGCAGCAATAAGATTCTTGAGATCGTTGGCGGAGAGAGCAAGCTGGATGATGCTTCAACTGCTACATCACAGAATACGGATACTACAACCACAAACGATACTTTTGTATGGTCCGGGGATAATGGTTATGACGATACCGGTGATGATTATAGTGGCGGCGATGATTATAGCGGCGGCGATGATTATAGCGGCGGTGATGATTATAGTGGCGGCGATGATTATAGCGGCGGTGGTGATTATAGCGGCGGCGATGACAACAGCGGCGGTGGTGATTATAGCGGTGATGATAACAGCGGCGGTGGTGATTATAGCGGCGATGATAACAGTGGCGGTGATGATAACAGCGGCGGCGATTACGGCGGTGGCGATACTTCCGGAGAAGACGGCGGATTTGATGACAGTGCAGCGACAGAGGAAGAATAGCACCGGGAAACTAAATAATATTGCTAAAGAGGACCATCCATCGGAAAGGATGGTCCTTTTCAGATAAGGAGAAAAAGATGGATAACGCAGATAACAGGAAATGGACAGTAGATGTGATCATTCCGACTTACCGTCCAGGCAGGGAATTCGGAGAACTGATCCGCAGGATAGAGGAGCAGGAGTACCGCCCGGACAGGATTCTGGTAATGAATACAGGAGAACAATACTGGAACAGGGAGTGGGAATGCTGTCCGATCCTTGAGGTTTATCATCTGGACCAGAAAGATTTCGACCATGGTGGAACCAGAAGAAGGGCAGCGAAACTGTCTGATGCAGATATTATGATCTTTATGACACAGGATGCACTTCCGGCTGACAGAAAACTGGTTGGAAATCTTGTTCATGCAGTCAGCAGCGATCCTCAGACAGGGGCTGCCTATGCAAGGCAGCTGCCAAAGGCTGACTGCCGCTTTTTGGAACGATATACCCGTTCGTTTAATTACCCGGATCAGTCTTCTGTAAAGAGTCTGAAAGATGTGGATAAATATGGGATTAAGACATATTTCTGTTCTAATGTGTGCGCTGCTTATGACAGAGAAATATATGAAAGAATAGGTGGATTTGTCAGTCGTGCGAGTTTTTAATGAAGACATGATCTATGCAGGTACGATAGTGCAGAATGGCTATAATGTCGCTTATGCATCGGATGCGAGGGTATATCATTCTCATAACTATTCAGGAAGACAGCAGTTTCACCGTAATTTTGATCTGGGCGTGTCACAGGCAGAGCATCCGGAAATCTTTGAAGGAGTGCCTTCCGAAGGAGAGGGAATCCGTCTGGTAAAGAAGAGTCTGAGATATCTGATCAGAACAGGACATGTCTGGCTGATTCCTCAGCTGGTATGGCAGAGTGGCATGAAATATGCAGGGTATTCTCTTGGAAAAAGATACAGGAAACTTCCTCGGAAGCTGGTTTTGGCATGCACGATGAGCCCTTATTACTGGGATAAAAACGAGCAGAGATAAAAGTTGTCTGTTTACAGAGAAACACAGCAAATGTGGACACGGCATTTTACGATAGTTGTCACATTTTGAACACAATTAATTGCTATACTGAACCCAGAATAAAGATAAGGGGGCAGAGTACATGAATGATGAGAGAAACTGGGGCGAAAATCGAGATGATTCTGAACAACAGTTACCCAGATATGAACATTATCAGTTCCAAGAAAAACCCAGAACTGTTTTACCGATATCAGGCCCCTCCGATCATAGAAACCATAAGAAAAATCAAAAATCTTTTGAGAAGAAAGCAGGAACAACCGTTGTATTGGCTGTAATCTTCGGGCTGGTGGCATCAGTTGTGTTTCAGGCGGCGAATTTTGCAGCAGATAAATATTTGAAGACGGACAAAACCACTGCACAGATTGGAACAACAGAGAGTATAAATCTGCAGGGAACAGCAGCAGACAGTGAAGACGGGCAGGCAACTGCTGAAACTGCTTCAGAAAATGGTACGGTAGCGGCTGTGGCACAGGCTTCCATGCCGTCGGTAGTTGCTATTACAACAGTAAGTGTTCAGGAGATTCCAAGTTTCTTTGGCTATGGTTCACGAAAGTATGAAAGTGCAGCCAGCGGATCAGGGATTATGTAGGAGACAATGATGATGAACTTCTGATCGCTACTAATAACCATGTAGTTGAAGGGGCTACAACGCTCAGTGTCTGCTTTATCGGAAATGATGTGACAAATGCGGAAACAGAG
>ENA-OQKD01000050-OQKD01000050.1-human-gut-metagenome-genome-assembly--contig:-NODE-50-length-31262-cov-4.741545_pt1 | contig 31262 bp, 36 predicted proteins | sample MGYA00242775_ERZ504792 | MGnify/ENA primary metagenome ERZ504792 (study PRJEB26092, sample SAMD00036401) | human gut metagenome | host: Homo sapiens | study: EMG produced TPA metagenomics assembly of...
ATACGGCGCTGACCGTTCCCTACGCCCTACCCCCCTATCGAAACACCGGAACGTCCGGAGCATGGCAACCGTGTATGGGCGCCTGCCATCCGCCATCATAACGGTGAATTCTACATCTTTTGGGGCGACCCCGACCAAGGCGCGTTCATGGTAAAAGCCAAAGACCCCAAAGGCCCGTGGACAGAACCCGTGCTCGTAAAACCGGGCAAGGGCATCATAGACACCTGCCCTTTCTGGGATGAAGACGGAAAGGTCTACATGGTACACGCCTATGCAGGAAGCCGTGCCGGATTGAAAAGCATCATATCCATCTGCGAGTTGAATGCGGATGCCACCCAAGCCATAACACAATCGCGCATCATCTTCGACGGTCATGAAGCGCATCAGACCTGCGAAGGTCCCAAACTCTATAAAAGAGGAGAATATTACTACATCTTCCATCCGGCAGGCGGCGTGCCCACCGGCTGGCAGGTTGTCCTCCGCTCCAAGAACATATACGGCCCTTACGAATGGAAGAAGGTACTGGCACAGGGTAACAGCCCTATCAACGGCCCTCATCAGGGAGCATGGGTCGACACTCCTACTGGTGAAGACTGGTTCCTGCATTTTCAGGATGTCGGCGCATACGGCCGTCTGGTGCACCTGCAACCTATGAAATGGGTAAACGACTGGCCGGTTATCGGCATCGACAAAGACGGCGATGGCTGCGGCGACCCGGTTCTGGTTCATACGAAGCCGAACGTAGGCAAGACATATCCTATCCGCACTCCGCAAGAAAGCGATGAGTTTGACGGTTATACCCTCTCTCCGCAGTGGCAATGGCATGCCAACATCAATGAAAAATGGGCCTATTATGCAGGCGACCGGGGCATTGTACGTCTTTACTCCTACCCGGTTGTCAAAGAATATAAGAACCTTTGGGATGCAGCCAACCTATTGTTGCAAAAAACTCCTTCCGACAACTTTACCGCCACAATGAAGCTGACCTTCAAACCGACGGAGAAATACAAAGGAGAACGTACCGGACTGGTAGTTATGGGACTTGACTACGCCGGACTTATCCTGGAAAATACGGACAAAGGCCTGGTATTGTCTCAAGTGTCTTGCCCCAAAGCAGACAAAGGTACTTCCGAAACCGTAAACGGTACAGTCGATTTAAAGGATAATACGATTTACCTGCGTGCCAAGTTCACCTCTGACGGGAAAAAGATTTCCAAGAGCGAAGGCGGACACGACCTGTTGGTAATGTGCCACTTCAGTTACAGCCTCAACGGAAGAAATTCCAGCCATTGGGCAAACCGTTCCAGTAAAGTAAGAGGAGCGGCTGGATTGGCCGGTTACCGAGGAGGAACGCCATAGTGACAAAGGCTGGGGACGCTTTCAAAGCGAGCAGATCTGCCGCCTGAAGATCCGCCGGATGAAAGAAGAATGGGCAAAGGATCTGGTGGCGTGGCCCTGGTGTATCTCCCAGGTGGTCAAGGCCCATGAGGACTGCCCGGAACTCCAGGCAGTCCTGGACGAGTACCACAAGCCGGTGGTGATCCAGGACGAGGTGCTGGGAGAACTGACACTGGACAAGGACTATGATACCTTCGAGGGCGAAATCCAGTGGTGCGGAAAGGATGTGAGCCTTTCTCTGGAAGTCAATGCCGAGAGCAAGCCCTCCTGGACCCGCGCCCGCAGTGCCGCCAAGAAGCTGCTGGCCGACTGTGACACCTGGGACAAAGCCATGCGGGAGCTTGCAGCCAAGAACCTGACCGAACTGGCTAACAACTGGCTTTCCCAGGATGAGGAAAACCCCCGCGATCCGGAAACAGACCCCATCACAGAGGAAGAACTGGCCCGGCGGATCAGCATGACGAGCCTGTCCGTCACCTCCGGCGGCAGCTTCACCGCCTGGTTTGACTGCGACGAGATGTTCACCGACCATGCTGTGACGGTCTACGGCTCCTTGAAAAAGGGCCTCAAAACTGCCAATATTGAGGGGTAAGGAGACGCCTATGAAACTGCATGAGTACTGGCTTGGGCTGCATCCCCTTGATTGGGAATTTTGCTTTATGCCAGTGCAAACCTATAAAAACTTCATCACAGAGCAGTATCATAAAAACCCCGCTTTTTACAATATATCAGCGGGTTCTATTGAGAAGGTATTGGCACACATTGACGCCATTTTATCTGCGGCCATGGAGGATTGGAATAAAACCACGAACCATGCTGCCTTGCGTTGCCCCCCAATGATCTTTCCTTTCCCAAAGGGACAGGAGAGCAATATAGCGGAATTTGCTGTCATTCTCAAAATGGATAATGATGGAGATACAGTAGTCTATTCGCCAATCCCATTACCCCATTTGGAAAACCAATAAGGAGGCGCAGAGATGAAACTGAACTGTAAACGCATTGATTTTACATATACCCCCGGCGAGGAAATCTTCACCTTTCCCGATGAATCGGGACTGCCCTTTCTCTTCGATGTAGAGAAAGAACTGACCGGCGATCCTGCTGCCATGGATGTGGTGGGAGAAATGCTGGATGAGGCGGAGAAATTGGCGGAGAAGGCCAAAGCCGCCATCAAAGCGGCGCTGGCGGACGAGGACAGTCGCTACCATGGCGTTGTGACATTTTTCATGGAGTTCTACCGGGACGATGTAGACCCGGATATTGCGGCGGAACTTTTTCCGGGAACCGACCCGGCCAAGCTGTCCTTTGCCGAGATGGTGGACTTTTTGAGGCTTGATCGCTTTGGCAGCCTGGTGGATTACAAGATGGATCAACAAGTTTTCATTATGGATCTGTCCCTCAACCCGGAGATCACCGACGAGCTGATGGTAATCTACTTTGACTTAAACCAGGAGATTTTCTGTATTACCAATGAAAGCTGATGAAAGAGAATTGCCTATGGAAAAAGCGACTGCTGTTAACACTTGCTTAGGTGTTTTGAAGGGACGAGACTGCATCTATCTGGATCAGGTGAAACAGGATGCTCTGAACAATCTGACTTTTACGGGGGACATCAATGGCCATCTGATCTCTCAGCACAGGGACGAAAAAGACTGGTTTCCCTACACACTCACCTTCCGGCGGGTGCTGACCTATTTTGCCTGTGAATTGGACACCTATGAAAATCTGGCTGAAACGGGGCATCTGGATGGCAGTTCTTTTGATTTAATCGAGGATAGCACCTGGCTGAAGTCTTTGCCGGTGCGGGAGGACTTTAATAAAGACATCTATCGGCACTATCGGCTGTTTACATACGATGATGTTTACAACATCATTGCGGTTTCCTATGAGTTTGCGGCAGAGTTGTAAATGTCTGAAACCTGGTAATGGAGGTAACCACCATGATCAAAGAACGCATCTCCATTTCCGGCGATCTCAAAAGCAAGGTCAAGCAGCTGATGGAGTACGCCGGATGGCAGGAAGGGCGAAAAGTGGACATTTCCATTGCGGAGAAGTATTACGCCGATCATGGCGTCCCAATGATGAAGACCACCCAGCGGTTTTACCGCAAGTATTTCGGCCTGTGCTGTGAGTGGTATCTGGAGCAGAAAAAACCTGAGCTGGGCGGCTGACTTCCAATTCGCTTTGTTCCCTTACCTGGTCAACGGGATTAAAACCCATTTGGAAGAAGCCTAATTTTCGGGATATGTCCGGCTGTGAACTGGCAGAGATCGAACAGGCTGCCGGTGAAAAATGCCAGCCTATCGGTCATATAGGCTACTACTACCCGGCAGAGGTCTGGATCTCCGAGTACGGGAAACTGTATGCGAAATATGAGTATCAGGACGAGATCGAGTGCTTTCCGGATGTGTTTTCCCTGATCGAACGGGAACTGCGGCAGTGCACCTTTGATTCCGCTGTCATGAAAACGGTTGAGGCACTGGATGGAAAGGTATGACGAAATAATAAGGAGAAAATGTTATGAATATGAAAGAAAAACTGGAGTCGTTGGGCAAAAATAGCATTCAGTTGAAAATTGCCAGAAAAGAAACATACAAGCTGGGCGCCACCCGCTTCGGCGGAAAGCCGGATGTGCCCCCGGACTTCGTTTGGCCTACTTATGAGGGCGAGAGCTATGACCATGTGGTGAAAGATCGTCCCCTCACTTTCCTGGCGCAGTTCAACTGTGAGGAGCTGGCCCAGTTTGACAAGGAGCATCTTCTACCCGATCACGGCCTGCTGTCCTTCTTCTATGAAACGGATACCCAGTGCTGGGGCTATGACCCCAATGACAAGGGCTGTGCCCGTGTCTATTGGTTTGAGGACATGTCCGCGCTGTCCGCCGCTGACTTCCCGGCGGATATGGGAGAGGATTTCAAGTTTCCCATGGTCAAGATACAGATTGCACAAAAGACCTCGTATCCTTCGTGGACAGATTTCAGCGAGGTGTTCCCCGATGAGAAAGACTACGATGCCTTTGATCTTGTATGGAACGAGCTGACCGACGAAACCCCGGAGAACCGCTCCCAGCTGCTGGGCTGGCCCGATGTGATCCAGAACAGCATGTTCGACGAGTGTGACCTGGCTTCCCAGGGGTATTATCTGGGGGACGGAAACGGCTGGAATAAGATCCCGAAGGCGATCCGCCAGCAGGCGGAAGAAACGGCCCGTGACCGTTGGATGCTGCTGTTCCAGCTGGATACCGTGGAGCAGGGTAACTTCGAGCTGATGTTCGGAGACTGCGGGCACATCTATTTCTATATCACCAAAGAGGATCTGGCAGCCCGCCGCTTCGACCGGATCTGGCTGATCCTCCAGTGCTGTTAAAAATATGAAACAGGACTTTACTATTTGGCGCAATCAAATATTGCAGAATCCCCAGAACATTTCACCGCTGAAATTCGGAATATCGCAGGATGAGGTCATAGAAATCTTCGGGAATCCCGATGCTGTTTCCACCATGAGAAGCGACGGGAAACCTTTGATCTTCAAATATCATGACATTGAACTGCATTTCGATAGAAAGGCTCCTCATGGGCTCTACTTAGTTTACAGCGACGATGAGATCGAGTTGAGCATGACTGCCGAGCACGAAGAAAGGAGCAATCCCTATGAAAGCATTTGACCCCAATTATAAACTGCTGGACGAGATGTATCAGGACGATTACTATCCTGCTTTTCTGGTAGACAGGTAAAGGCGAGCTTCAGAAGGTCATCGACCTGCTGGAGAGCGGCGAAACCGACACCGAAGTGATACAGGAAACGCTGGACGAGGCAGTCTGCGGCATCAATGATCTTCAGGAGGAGTTTGACGAGAACGACAGCGAGATCGAAACTGTGGCACGGGAATGCATTGCGGAAAATGTGGCCTACATTCTGGAGTGGTTCGGCATTCCGATTGATATTGAGGAGGCCATCCGGGAAAGGGACTGGTGAACCTCATGGCAGAAAAAGAACTGACCGTCTGTGATGAGTGCGGTAGCCTGTTTTTCAAAGGCTCCTCACTGATGATGGGACTGTGCCCGGAATGCGCTCATGTCCTCTATGGCTACCCAAATTGTCCCCACCATTTTCAGAATGGCCGGTGTGTGAACTGCTACTGGGATGGCTCAAAGAGCTAGTACATCAAGAAACAGAATCAACAGGAGGAAACTGATATGCCTACAACTGAATGGCTGAACAAATACGAAGCAATTAAGGATAAATTGACCTGTAAAGATGACTTGGAGGCCCATTTCACAGAGAAAGTGATTGGGAACATGGCGGTGGATGTACTGGACATTGGCGCCGTCAATTTCCCAACAGGAACGATTTTCGCCTGTGATCCGCTGGTGGAACTGGAGGACACTCTGCCGTTCCTTCAAACGATCCCCGCTGGGACTTATCCCGTGAAGATCTGTGTGGTGCCCAGTGAGAAATATGGCGACCGCTACGCCTGCGTCAAGCTGGAGGTTTCTCAGGAAAAGCCTGTCCGATATGAGCTGGGTATGGTGGGCAACGAGAATCTGGACGCGGCGCTGGGAGATGACGACTACTTCGGTTTCGGCGTAGACGCCGGAATGGGCTGTATTGCGGACATCCAGACCCAGGCGGCCTTCAGGACCTACTGGGCCAAGCGTTTAGAAGAAGACCCGGACATCGACCCCTACAACGACCTGTTCTGCGATCTTCTGGAAGAAAACGCCAAAGCCTACCCCAAATATCAGGGGGACTGCGGCGACTGGCTCAACTGGACAGTGCCGGGCACGGACTGCAACCTGCCCATCTTTGCCTCCGGCTGGGGGGATGGTTACTATCCTGTCTACTTCGGGTATGACGCCAAGGGCAAAATCTGCGCCGTGTATGTGCGGTTCATTGACATTGAAGCCAGTTATCGAGAGCAGGATTAAAAATGTGACAGAACAAAGGAGAGCGCCATGAAAGACCTTTGCCAATACGGAAACCGGCCGGAGGACGAATGGGAAATCTTGCCCTGGATACCTGACCCGCGTCCGCCCTTCAAAATCTGGGTGAAGCCGGAGCAGATCGCGCCATTCTTTCTCATTCCCCACCACCCCTATGCGCTCTCCCTTCTGCTGAAGATCAGTGACGGATTCCGGACAGAGGAATTCCGACGGCTGGGACTGATCGGCAGCAGCGAGGATTGGGAGCGGCTTGTCCGGGGCGTGATCCAGGAGTTCGAGGAAAACAACAGCGGCGTGGGTCTGTTTCACTTCGACTCCGACGAAGATGTGTTCTGCGTGTACTCCCAATACATCGACGATTTGATGATGTTGGCCAAAATGATCCGAGCAGCCTGCGCCGATGAAAAAGCGATGCGGACTTATCTTGGCAAGATCGAGTACATCAAGCTCTTTTGGGAGGGCGCGCCGGAGGGAGAACCGTCGGTGATCCTCTATGAAGTGGATACAAAAAATGAGCGGCTGGCTCTCCGCTCCATTGACATCTTTATGGACGGTCACACCCGCAACATACCTGACCTTTATGAAGACGCTATCGAGATCACGCCGATCCCCACCGTAGATGAACTGAACGCCCATGTCTGGGGCGAGGAATTCCACGCCTGCGTTATAGAGAAAGCGGAATTTGAGGCCATCTGGGAAAGCCGATTTTATAGCGGAGCGTTTTGAAAAGCGAGGAATGACAATGGTTGAGATCAATCGCGTCTGGCTCAATGTGGATACAGACACCAACAAAATCACACTATTCGGCCGCCCCCGTGTATCCATCCGTGTGGATGAGTACATTTGGAGTTTGATCGAAGAACATATCGTGAAGCCCCATAAGCTCATGCGCAGCGAAAAGCATAGGTACCTGCTGAAAATTTCTTTTCACCGATTTGATCCGGTGCGGCACCGATATTATCCGCTTTCCCCGTATAATGGGCCGCTTCTGGAAGGCGTCAAGCCGGACAGCGCAAACGGATGGTATCCCCGTGAGAATTTTGCAGACTCTGAGTATCGCACCACCTGGTTCTCTCCTGATAAAATCTGGACAAACTGCGGCAACAAGGTTCTGGATGTCAATGTTGACGCTGCCAATGTAAGCGAGAGCATCACCCCCAGAGAATACGCAGACTTGCTGTTCGATGGGATTGGTGCTGCACTGGTGTTTAACTTCAAAAGGCTCAAGTGCGAGGAGTTTGATGGGCTGAAACCCAGGATCGACTGGAGCATGGTAGAGAGCTTTCCCTTTCCAGCAGCCTTTGAGGAGCAGCAGTACATTGGGGACGAGGGCAAAATTCATGTGTATTCCTGGGATGGCCGGCAGGAAACGGACCTTGTAGGTCCTTATTCCGTGCGAGAGTTGTATCTGGAGCATTTCGGAAAATAGTTGGGAGGAATCTGATGAAACAGACAGATATTTATACTGAGGCTCTGATCTGTCTGCGCTCAATCCTTCAGGCAGACCATCCGGAATTCAAGAACTGGATCGACTGGTTGGAGCGGGACATTCAGGACTGGAACCAGCGGCGGGAGGTTACCCATCATCTTCGGGCATACGGTGGTATGGGCTCATTCAATGATCTGCCCAGTATGCGCGGAAATCACGACTACATTTTTGACTTTCTAAAGTCTGTGTGCTATGCCTTCGGCCATCTTTATGGCAAACGGGAAGGCATTTCTCCGGAGGTATTGATGGCGGAGTGCCTCCACGATGTAGAGCAGGCAGCCTATCACCCCCATAAGGCACTGAACCAAGCCATTGCCCAGCACTTGATGCAGGGCGATTTACAGGAAAACCTGGATAGGCTGTAGGAGGACTTGTTATGAACAAAAGACTATTCCGCACCCAATTCAATCAAATGGAAAACATCGAGAAACAGGTGCTGATGGAGAGTCTGGCTGCCCGTTATGATATGACCTTTCTCGGTCTACATACTTTTGACCGCTGGGGCCAGAGCTGCACCACCGGCATCTTCAAGAAAGATGGTCGGGAGTTCGTCTTTGTCCCCGGCGATACCGTCACCCTGGGCTGGGAGCAGTTTGCCGTGGGATTGAATCAGGAGAGCCGGGAGGAATTGGAGTATCTGTTCCGAGAATGGGAAATGGAGCGGGACCCGGAGGAGATGATTCGGGAAAGCATGGCTCCTGTTCGGCAGGCGGCCATTGGACCCATGCTGGTGGGCCGGGAGCTGGAGGAAATTAACTGGGAGCCAGTCAAAATGGATGATCCCAGACTGACTGTCCACCCTGACTGGCTGAAGGAATTCCGTGATTTTGCCTGGAGTGACAGCAGCAGTCTTACCTTGCATCAGTCGGCCCGCATTGAGCGGACGGAAAAGGGCTTTCAGATCTGTATCTATAACCACACAGACTACGATGCGCTTCTTGCCATGCTGGAAAACAGGGGCTTCTCCCTGCCCACGGCGGACGAGTGGGCCTACCTGTGTGGCGGCGGGTGTCGGACCCTGTTTCCATGGGGAGATGGGTTAGACTACTCCATGCGTCTGCACTGGTTTGAGAACATGGATGAGGATGAGAACCGGCCCTATGACATGGAGGAGCCCAACTTCTTCGGCCTGTCCATCGCCTACGATCCCTATATGCGGGAAGTGGTGCAGGCTGATAGGCTTACCACCTGCGGCGGTGACGGCGGATGCAATATCTGCGGTGGGCTGGGCCCATTTCTCGGTTTCCTACCCTGTTCGCCCCACTGTAAGCCAGAAGTGCAGGAGGACAATGAACTAAACGGAGATTATGACTTTTATCGGCCTATCATTCGGTTGGAGAACTATGATTGACAATAGAAGCTTGATACGAAATAAAGAAAGAGAGGTGCCGACATGGGAGCATGGGGCATAAAAGCATTAGAGCGTGACGAAGGGTTGGATGTACTGGACATCCTCAAAAATGAATATGTACCGGAGCATCCGGTAATGGATCTGGGCGAGATGATCGAACTGATGAAAGAGGAAGTCATGCTGGGATCTGACTTCTCACAAATCGACTTCCTCTTTGACAATACTGCGATGGCTCTGGCGGAGCTGTATTTCCAATGGAAGGATAACAGCAAACTGGACTACGATCATGAAGAAGCTATATGGGATAAAGTCACCGGTTTCACAGCATCCAAAGAAGCCCTTGCTTTCCTGCTGCGGCAGCTCACCGACATCAAAAACGAGGTGCCGGACGAGGACGGCATCCGTGAGATTGTGGATCTTTGGAAGAACGAGGACAGCGGTGAGATCGCTCCTGCGTGGTTGGAACACTTGAATCAGCTCATTGATCGACTGGATTCAGAACAGGAGGCACGACAAATGTATATCAAAAAATACTGGGGCAACTTTATTGGCGGTTCCGATGACAGTCTGAACCTTGTGGCATTTTTGGAAGACCAGAAGAAAGAGGAGATCCCCCTCAGCGAGATATTTGCCAAGATTGGGCTGGACAAACAAAACTGGGACTTCCGCCAGACCGTGGAGTATCTGGAGTTCACCCATTCGGACGGCGTGGAGATGGACTTCCACTTCGCCATTGATGTGGTCACCGACCTGGCCGCCATCCTGCTGGAGTGCAGCGTCAGTGGCAGTGTAAACCTTCAGGATCTGGACGAGTACAACACCCCCGCCCGCCGTATCCGCATCACTGCTACGCCGGAGGAGCACGAGGCCATGGACAAGGCCCTGGCGGACTTTGTCCATGCCCCGCTGGAATACGACATCAGCGAGATGATGGGCGAGGATGAGATCACGGATATGGCTTCTCAGGTGGAGATGCTGCGGAAGGAGCTGTACGAAGCCTCTGGCCGCAACCGGAACTACCATGTAAAGGCGGAAGATGTAAAAGATCTGCTCCCCGACTGGGAGGGTGCCGATGGCTGTATCGCCACCAACCGCATCACAGTGGAGGGCTGCAAGGTTGGCTACTGCTACAGGGAGAAGCCGGACGGCGGCTGGGACAGTGGCTGGCGCTTCACCGCTGGTGACGAGAGCGAGGCGTACATGGACGACCCCAACAACGCCGGGATTTACAAGCTGAACACAATTTGCAACGACGATCCCGACATCATTCCTCTGCTGAACACCCCCGCCCCCTGCGCCTTTGAGCGGGATGAGAACGGCGTGTTCCAGCAGATCAAAGACTGGAAACCAGATGAGGACGAGGAGGACCCTGATATGGATATTTTGAAGCAGTGCCAGAAGTGGCATGAGGAGGACAAACACCAGAAAATCGTTGACGCACTGGAGGCAATCTCTGCCGAGGAGCGTACCCCGGAAATGGATATGGAGCTGGCCCGCGCCTACAACAATCTGGCGGACTCCAGCGAGCCGGAGGGAAGGAAGCTGCTTCACCAGGCACTGGAACTGATGCAGTCCCATGAGGAGGAACTGGGAGATACTTATTCCTGGAATTTCCGTATGGGGTATGCCTATTATTATCTGGATCAGGAGGGCCGCGCTCTGCGGCATTTTGAAAAAGCTCTGGAACTGCATCCCGGTGATGATCCTAAGCTCAACACCCGACAGGACATGGAGGAACTAATTGACTCGTGCAAAAAGGGTATTTCTCTGCCGCAGTTCTGGGAGTGCTTCCGGGAACGGACAGAGAACTGGTGGGAAACCTTTGCCGAGATGGAAGCAGAGCTGCGCCAGATGATGGACGAGGACAAAGATCACACCCGCAGTGCGGAGATCGTGGCCCAAATGGAGGAAACCCTGAATTTGGTTTTTGACGAGATTTCCTTCGAGATGGGCTTCAACGGCGAAAAGCATGAGCTGATCCTCACCCCGGAGGGGGATAAGGTCAAACTGTTTGAGCTGGTCTACTTCCAGAAGCACGCCCCCAAGGAGGTGCTGGAGCACTGGAATATCCTTGTGGGCCGTCAGCCTCTCCAGAACATCGGCCTGCGTACTGAGGATGGCTGGGACATCTCCGGGGAGGATGTGCAGATCTGGCTGGAGGAGCAGGGTGAAAACAGCTTCGCCATCTCCGCCTACTGCGAAAAGCTGCTGCCTATGCTCCGGGAGGAAGAAGGCCGGGCCTGGTGGATGCTCACTACCCTCACCGACCAAGTGCTGGGCGAGATCTCCCACATGAGATACATAGACAGCTTTGATGTGCTGGAGGAACCCAAGGCAGAGCCGTCCTTCCTCCTGTCCCAGCTGCCCGACAAACTGCGGGAGCAGGGCCTGGAGCTCTCCACCGACCCGGAAGCCTATCTGGAGAGCTACCTTGGTTACAAAATGGAACCCAAACAGGACCCGGACGCCGATTGGCGGCTGGATGTAATGGCCGGTTCCACCTGCTGTGTGCCGCTCATCAACGGCTATCTGAATGCCGACAATGATTTTATGGACGATCTCCATGCCGACGGCGCGGTGGCGGGCTTCTTCTGCTATCCCCTGGATACCCTGCGGGAGGAGGAAGGCAGTCAGAAAATTTTCGACTTCCGGGACAAACTGGAGGAAGTGCTCACCGGCGGGGATGGTTCGGAAGTGCTCACTCTCACCGGCGGGGCAACCGGCCTCTACTGCGGCTATGTGGACTTCATCGCCTGGGACATCCGAGAGGCGCTGAACATGGCGAAAGAGTTCTTTGAAGGCACGGACATCCCCTGGGCCATCTTCCACACCTTCCGCCGTGAAGCAGGTTCTGTACCCCTAAAGCAACAAGATGATGGGCCAGAAACTAAGAATCAGGATGACGAGTTGGACGAAACGCTGACGGGCATGGACTATATTCCTTATACCCAACAGAACGCCGAAGCATTCTTCGCTCAGCTGGAGCAGTGGAACGCCGAAGACGAGTACACCCGCTGTATCCAGGCACTGAATGCCATCCCGGAGAACTGGAGGAACTACCGCACCGCCTACGCCCTGGCCCGTGCACTGGAGAACTACGCCATCATCGGGGACCATGACGAAGGTACTTTGAAATCCAAGGGAGACAAAGCCCTTCTGAGGGCCATTGAGGTGCTGGAGTCCGTCCGGGAGGAAGGCCAGGACAAGGCGGAGTGGAATATGCGGATGGCCTATGGCTATCAGTATCTCTACGGCCAGGAGGAAAAGGCCATTCCCTACGCCCAGCGGTGGGCAGAGTTGGACCCGGAGGATGAAAATGCTCCGGCGGTGATTCGGGAGTGTAAGGCGGAGATCCGGAAACACCAGCGCAGCCGGAAGAAGAAGGCCAAATTCGTGCCCGGTGATACCCCATTTGAGGGCTTCGACCTCACCAACTTCTGGGATGATAATTGGTATGCACTGAAAGAATATGTCAGTGAGCCGCCTTCCGATGAGCTGATTGCCAGCGTGGAGGAGGAACTGGGCTACAAGCTGCCCGCCGCCTACATCTGGCTGATGAAGCAGCACAACGGCGGCATTCCGGTGAACACCTGCTATCCCTGCGATGAGCCTACCTGCTGGGCAGATGACCATGTGGCCATCACCGGCATTTTCGGCATCGGACGAGAAAAGAGCTGCTCCCTCTGTGGAGAGCTGGGCAGCCAGTTTATGATCGATGAGTGGGAGTATCCTGCCATCGGTGTGGCCATCTGCGACTGTCCAAGCGCCGGACACGATATGATTTTCCTGGACTACCGGGCTTGCGGTTCCCAGGGAGAGCCTGCGGTAGTCCATGTGGATCAGGAAAATGACTATAAAATTACCCATCTGGCAGATAGCTTTGAGGAATTTATCCGCAGACTGGAGCATGAATCCCTCTATGATCCGGATGAAGATGCAGGGGGTCTTGAGGATGACGCCGACGAGGAGGAAACCGACCATAAGGGTTCCTTTGCCGGATCTGTGCTCCTCTCCAAAGCAGAGTGGGACAAGGAGCAGTTGATTCGAGATCTGCGGGAAGAATGGGGTATCGTAGATGAGGAGCCGGATGAGGGCGACGAAGATGTTGAGAACAGCAATGACGCTGTGGTAATGCGGGTCGGCAATATGATGCTGATTGTGACACTATTCCACGGTCACATCCCGGACAATGAAGCAGAGATCAACGCCGAAAACAACTATATGTGGCCAGAGGCCGTAGAAGTGGCCAAAGCGCACAAGGCCCATATCATGGTGGCTGTGTTGGGCGAGGAGGAAAAACTGCTGGAACGAGGTAAGCTGTTCACCAAGGCGATGGCAGTGTGCTGCAAGCAGAAATACGCCACCGGTGTCTACACCAGCGGCGTGGTATTTGAGCCTCGTTTCTATGAGGGCCTTGCCGATATGCTCAAAGAGGACGAACTGCCCATCTTCAACTGGGTTTGGTTCGGCCTGTACCGGAGCGAGGGGGGCCTAAACGGCTACACCTACGGCATGGATGTGTTTGGCAAGGAGGAAATGGAGGTGTTGAACACCGACGCTGAGCCGGAGGAACTGCGGGACTTTTTGGCCAGCCTTGCCTCCTATGTGCTGGCGTGTGATGTGACGCTGCAAGACGGCGAGACCATCGGTTTTTCTGCGGACGATAAACACACCATCACCCGCAGCCCCGGCATCTCTCTGCCAGAAGAACAGATGACCCTGAAGATCGGTTACGAGCCTATAAAGGGAGATCCGGAGGATGACAGCTGCGACCACTCAGACAATGATGACACGCAGGATGAGGAAGAATTCAGTAATCCCGAAGTCTACACCGAGGAGGAGATGGAAGCCGTCGAGGAGCACATTGAGCAGTATTTCGGCAAGTTCGAGAATGTGTTCCATGAGCTGGTTTCTCCCGACATCCATGTGGACATCTGCGTGGTGCCGCCCTCTGAGGAGCGGGACTACTGCACCCTGGTCACCATGGGCATGGGCGCTCACCGGATGAATGTGCCGGAGGAACTGGCGGAATATAAGCTGGAGCGGGCGGAGCTGGCCATTGCCCTGCCTGCGGACTGGAAGCTGGATCAGGAGTCCATGAAAGACGAAAAGTGGTACTGGCCCATCCGCCTGCTGAAATCCTTGGCCCGCCTTCCCATTGCCAGCGATACCTGGCTGGGCTTTGGACATACCATGGATAACAAGGAGAACTTTGCGGAAAATACGAAGCTGTGTGCCGCCATTCTCACCGGCCCCCAAAGTACAGAGGAGGGCGGCGAGGTCTGCACCCTGCCGGGCGGCGAGGAGGTCAACTTCTATCAGGTCATTCCGCTTTATGAGGACGAGTTGGACTATAAACTGGAACATGATGTAGACGCTCTGCTGAACAAGATGAGGGGGATCAGTTTTGTTGTAAACCCCACTCGCCAGAATGCGATCACCCGTGGCACCCTTTCCAATGATAATTTTGACGGTGAGATGGACGACGCTTCCTATCACCTTGAGAGCATTGAGGAGAAGGAACTGCCTATTGACCCCATCAATGCTTATAACCACATGGCCATCTACTTGCGCTGGTGCATGGAGCACGACCTGATGGGCGAGGACTTCCTGAAAGAATACAGCGAAGTGGCCAAACAGGTCAAAGCCGACCCTGCCAGCGTGGATCTGCGGGAGTTTATCCGGGATGAGCTGGACGGCTGTCTGTTCTTTGTGCTGTTCAATCAGCAAGGCCGTGCCTTTGCAGGCTATTACTACGGAGAGGGCGACAGCCCCTACTATCCTGCCGACATTGATGACTATGCCCTGAAATATTTTGGTCCGTCCCGATACCACTCCAATGAATTTCAACAGGAGGCATACTTATTCATCCCATTTGATGAGAAATACTATCAGACCATGGCTCAAGTGATTGAGGAACGCTTTGAAAACTGGCAGGGACAGGACTTCGACGAGGATACGCTGGAGCCTTCCGAGGTTGCTCAGGCCATCATGGAGTATCTGGACTGCGAGTGTACCTATTTCCCATCCATGGCAGATGATGACCCCATCATGTCGGCATACAGCTACGCCCAGCGGCTGGGGGTACGGGAGGGCTTTGTTCCCGTGCTCATCAAGGCGGATGATGAAACGCTGTTGGAGTGTCTGGTGATGAACGCCGACCCGGAGAACGATGCGGACTTTTATGAATTTGACCTCAAAACGGTAATGGAGTATCGAAAGAAGATGCTCTCCGCTCCCGTCAAGGACGGAAAGGCGGTTCTGGAGGAATTGACCGGCCAGCGCAAGGAAGAAGCCGAGGACGATGACATGGACTGGGAGGAGGAAGTCCTGGGCGAGATGGAGGGCGGCTATGACAATGACCGCTTCTCCTGCTATTGGGATTCGGATAGCCACATGACCTATCCGCTCATTCTGGCCAAAATTCCGGTCAAGAACCCCTGGGAGATCTTCGCCTACCTGCCCTTTGGAAACTGGAACGAGTGTCCCGACACGCCGGAGCTGATGGCGGTGGCGAAATACTGGTTTGAACAGCATGGAGCGGTCCCTGCCGCTATGACCCATGACGAGCTGGAGTTCCTGCTCCCGGTCCCCGTTTCCAAGGAGAAGGCCATGGAATTGGCCGCGGAGCAGTATGGGTTCTGCCCAGACATTGTGGATCAGGAGCAAGATGACCCGACGGTGGGCAATTTAGCAGATGTTCTGTGGCAGTCCACTGTCTGGTACTTCTGGTGGGATTGATGGGAGGTTGTGACCATGAACAAATACCTAAAGCAATATATTGAACTACAAAAGCAGTTTCGGGAGACAGAAGGAAATCCAGACAGTGTCCGTGCCCTCTATGCCTTTAAGGAGGAACTGGAGCAGAGCGAGGACCGGCAGGCCAAGGAAGTGCTGGTGGATGTGTATGACCTCCTGGACTTCAAAAAGGACGCCTACGAGCTGCTTTGCCAAATCGGAGATCGCTCCAATAAAAAGACTCTCAAGCGGCTGGGCACATTGAAGGACTACGCGGAGAACTGGGGCAATCAATACGCCATCCCCAAGCCCAAAACACCAGATGAAAAGCAGAAAGAGAGGGAGCGGCAGGCCCAGCTGGGCCTGCCCACCTTCCGGTATCACCCGAACCCGCTGGAAACCGGCGCCTTTGAGGAGTCCAAAGAGGGTGTTGTCTGCGACTGCTGCGGCAAGATGACCCATATTTTCTATACAAATCCGTTCTTTTCCGTGGAGGATATTGCATATCTGTGCCCAGAGTGCATCGCCAGCGGCGAGGCGGCCCGGAAATATGACGGCAGCTTTCAGGACGATTTCTCTGTGGACGATGGCGTAGACGATCCTGAAAAGCTGGACGAGCTCATCCACCGCACTCCTGGCTACTGTGGCTGGCAGCAGGAATACTGGCGTGCCCACTGCGGCGACTACTGCGCCTATTTGGGCTATGTGGGGGCCAGAGAGCTGCGGGCACTGGGTGTGCTGGAGGAAGTGCTGGACGATCCCATGTGGGACGAGGAACAGAAGGAAATGATCCGGGAATCTGTCAATGGCGGGCATCTGCAATGCTATCTGTTCCGGTGCCTCCACTGCGGAAAGCACCTGGTCTGGATGGATTTTGATTGAAAAGGAGGCAATACTATGGGACTTGACATCTACGCCGGAACATTGACCCGGTACTATTCTCACAACTGGAAAACTGTTGTTCAGCAGTGGGCGGAGGAAAACGGATACACCTTTAACCGGATCACCCCGGATGGAGAACCCGCCGACAACGAGGAGGAGCTGTCCCCGGCTGAGATCCAGGCGGCAGTGGAGGACTGGCGGGATCAGATCTTAGCCGCCATTTCCCAGCCGAACCAGCCGCACTACACTCCATGGCCGGAGGACAACGAGCGGCCCTATTACACCGATAAGCCGGATTGGGATGCCTTTGGCGCTATGCTGCTGGTGGCTGCCTGTCATACATACGAGGAACCGGTGCCTCTCACCGTGGAGAAGGACTGGGACTTCGGGGAGCATCCCCTGATTGCCCGCCTTGCATCGGACGAGGAGCGGGTGTGGTCCCTGCTTCGGGGCGCGACTTGGTGGCTTCCCCTCACCGACAGCTTTCTATTCCAAGGCCCTCTGCCCACCGATGATCAGACGATGATCGCCACCTTGGGCGGACTGCGGAAGGAGCTGGAAAAGCTGAACCAGCTGGCATGGCAGGCCGATGAGGACACCATCCTTGGCTGGGCAGACACGGAGGGATACCCGGTAGACGGAACCGTAGACTCAGATGGACAGTACAGCAAGGCAGACATCCCGGAACACACCCAGTATGACACCCAATCCCTGGCCAAGTTCGCCTTCTCCATGTTCTGGCGGGCCATGCGGTTTGCCGAGGAACAGCAGGTGCCTATCCTGCTTGATTATTAAGGAGGAAACCAAATGAGCAATAAAGCTTTCCAGCAAAATCTGGACGACAAAAAAGGCCCCCAGCCCGGTGGCCCCTATCTCATTCAGATGCTGTTCAAAGAGCCGGTAGAAATGCCGGATAAAGAAAAAATGACTGCCGTAATGGAGAAGCACATCGGATCAACAGAGTGCTTCTGTTATGATAAGAAAATGGCTGGCTTTGCCGCACAGGAGCATATTGCAGAGTTCAAGGACGGAAAATGCCCGGTGCAGCTGATGGTGATGAAATGCGACAAGTTCAAGGGCAAAGGCTTTGATGCCTTCCTGATGAGCCAGATGTGGGACTGCCAGGAGGACCGGGAGCGGATCTTCCGGGAGTGTAAATATCAGGTGGTAGCCACCGATATGCTGGCTGCGGCACTTCCGGCGCTGGAACGGGCCAACCTGGACGCCGACTTTCTGGAGGCTCTGGCGGAGCTGTACCCCACCTGTGAGGCATTCTATTTCCAGAACTGCGGCAAGCTGTTTCTGGCAGAGGATGTGCGCTCCCATCAGATTGAGGGGCCAGATCGGTTTATCCGCTTTGGCGTCAATGTCCGTTTCTTCAACATTGAGGGTACGGAGGATATGCTCATCGACACGGTGGGTATGAGCACCCTGCTCCTGCCCGACCTCCAGTACCACTTCCACGGCATGGACCCCAACTGGGTGGTAAACCACGCCTACAATGTGGCATCGTACATATTGGAGCATGATAACCCCATTCAGGATGGGGAAACCATAGACGGCGTGGCGGATGGCCAGATGTGCCGGGAGGTCCAGTGGAAGTGCCAGTATGAGGACTCCCTGATCCAGCCGCCCAGAGGGGTGCTGGACATCAACATGGGAAACTATGCTTCGGGAGGACGCTGAATGAATGGCGTTGTGCTCCTGGTGGGCGGACTTCTGCTTGTGGCGGTGATCAAGCTGATTATAGATCGAAATTGGATCGGCCTGCTTCTCTGTGCTGTCGCCCTGCTTCTGGTCTTTGGGGCTGGACACCATACAAAATAGGCCATTTTAAGAATCGAGGAGGTGAAGTATGCAGAATTCAACAAATATGCGGATACTGGAATTACTCCGGTTTCTCTATGAGCGGACCGATGAAAACCATCCCGCCACAGTATCTGACATCATTGCCCATCTGAATGGAAAAGGAATTCAGGCAGTGCGGCAGACTGTTTACGCAGATACCAATGCGCTGATCGATGCGGGGATTGATATTGTGGTGGTTAAGAGTACCCAAAACCAATATTTTATGGGAAACCGCCTGTTTGAGTATCCAGAACTGAAAATGCTGACAGACGCAGTAGCATCCTCGAAGATCATTTCTGCCAAGAAGTCTGAGGAGCTGGTGCAGAAATTATGCCGTCTGACCAGTCTACATCAGGCAAAGCAGCTTCAAAAATTTGCTGCTTTATCCAGCCGTGTCAAACCGCATAATGAAAAGGTTTACTACATCATTGACAATATCCAAACAGCGATTGGAAACCATCAGCAAATTCGGTTCCAATACTATGAATATACTCAGGAAAAAAAGAAAATCTTGAAGCATGATGGATATTATTATGTCGTAAATCCCTATGCGCTTGAATGGAAAAATGACCATTACTATTTGATTGGATTTTCTCTGAAGCATCAGAAGATTGCTCACTTCCGTGTAGATCGGCTAACAGGCGTAGAAACCCTTGAAACTTGCTTTATACCGATAGAGGGATTTGATGTAGCCTCCTATACAAACACAATGGTGGATATGTTTACCTCAGAGTCATCGAAAGAAGTAACCCTGGTATGTGAAAACGAACTGATGCGTGTAATCATAGATCATTATGGAGAAGATGTACCTGTTGAGAAATATGATGACGCACACTTCACAGCAAGAATTGAAGTAAACCCCAGTGGAACCTTTTATGGCTGGATATTCAAATTCAAGGGGAAAATAAAGATTCTATCCCCCAAAGAGTGCATTACAGAAATGCAGCAAATCGCTCAGGAATTTATATAGCGCAAAAGAGGTGTTATTGATTTTTAACACCTCTTTTCAAATTCAATTTTTACCCTTGAACTGAACAGTTGTTCGATATACAATATAAGCAAGATGTTCGCAGTTCGTCGAACAAATGGGAGGTGAATGCTGTGGGCAATATAACTTTTGGATCATTTATAGCCGAGAAACGCAAGGCGCACAAATTCAATTTACGCGATACAGCCAAGCATTTGAATATTGCTTACGGTTATCTGTGTGATATTGAACAAAGCCGCCGTCCTGCACCCAATGGAGATTTTGTGGAACGCATCTCCGCCTTTCTGAATTTGGATAAATCAGAACATGAGTTGCTTTTGGATCTGGCCGCAAAATCACGCAATACAGTATCTGCTGATTTGCCAGACTATATCATGGAAAAAGATATTGTTCGGGCAGCCTTGCGTGTGGCAAAAGAAGTAGACGCTACCGATGAAGAATGGCAGACATTTATGAAAATGCTAAAGGAGCGTAAACGATAGGGGGGGAGAGCTTTGTCAATTCCACAAATCCGTACAGAAGCAATCGAAGCGGTAGGGCGAAAAATCTTGATGGAATATGATCCCTCTCTGCTATCCGGGCAACCATGTCCTGTGCCAATCGAAACCATCATCGAGACAAAGTTTGACCTAATCCTGGAGTTTCATACACTAAGAAAAAACCAAATATATTAGGGGAAACCATTTTCGATGACGGTGCTGTTGTCTTATATGACCAGATACAGAGACAGTATCGAATGATTGCAGTAAGAGCCGGTACAATCTTAATTGATGAACGGCTTTGTGATCCGTCAAAATTGGGACGGCTCCGTTTTACCTGTGCCCATGAGTTGGCTCATTGGGTACTGCATAAGAAGTTATACTCCGGTACAGGAGATGTTGCTGCGTATAACGGAAATGTTTCTTCCGACGAAAGTCATGGCATAATTGAGCGTCAGGCGGATACTCTGGCCTCTGCTCTGCTGATGCCTTTACCGCAGATCAAAAAATGTTTTTACCGGATTAGAATAGGCCGGACAGATGAACAGCTCATTGCAGAAATGGCAAATATTTTTGAGGTTTCCAAGCAAGCAATGCAGATTCGTCTAAAATCCAGGAACCTGATATAACCAAAGGGGGGAATAGAGGGAGGTACTGCCCTCTCTCACTCTCCTCTGCTATGCTATTTTGTACCTAATATGTTCGCAATATTGCGAACAAGGAGGGATGTTCTATGAGAAAAGAAAGTACAACAATCCAAAAATGTAACAGCAGGCTAACAGCTTTGGGGCTTAACAGCGACGCTGCGTTTCATAGAAGTAAGCTGATTCTAAAGATTTACCGTGATGTAGTCTGGGTTCTGAGTGAACGGGCAGAAGAATTACAAGAAACTGCTTGGATTATGGGAGAACAAGATATAGAGTCTGGCCTCTGCTATCTTGAAAATTTTGCACCAGATATTGAACTGCAAGCCTTTGAAGAAAAAGTTTGCTGCCTTGTTCAAAATCAAATGTTGGTCAATATTATTGACCGTGCACTCCTTCGTCTGAAACGGTATCCGGATCGAGGAGAACTTTACTATGAAATTTTGACTAAGCAATTTATCTATCGGTTCAACAGTACAGAGAAAGAATTGCTGGAAGAACTAAATATAGAGCGCAGTGTCTTTTATGACCGAAAACGAGAAGCCATCTATTTATTTTCTGTTTGCTTGTTTGGATATTCTATTCCAGAAGTCCTGGAGGAGCTGCCCCGACTAAATCCCGACTAAATCCCGACTAAATCCCGACTAAATCCCGACTAAATCCCGACAAATCCCCGACCTAATCCCTACTCCCTTCCGACTTCCGACCTGCTATACTTGTTATAGTGGCAGGAATGCGCTAAATTGAATACTTTTCTACATAAGGCCCGGCATTAACCGGGCTTTTTTCATTCCTGCTGCAATATGGCGGCAGGAACATGGCTGGAGGTGAAAACACTTCCGGCCTTTTTCTTTGCCCGGTATTAGGAGGCCGGTATGCGCTGGGAGGCGTACATAGCAAAATATCCATGACACCGTTCAAATTCGCTGACTACCAAGAATTTGAACGGAGGAAAGGATATGACGAGAGTATTCATTTGGAAAAATAACAGCCCACAGGAATGGGAGGAAATCAGTTTTTCAGCGTTCAGTAAGGCACGCCGCAATGGTTGCTTTACTGGGCGCTTTTTTGTTGAAACAGTCAAAATGTTCCGTGATGAAGATGACCGCATTATCATGGAATGTTCTCGCAAAGATTTTGAAAAATACCAACAGGAGGACCGCCACAGCCGCTATCTCCAGGAACATGAGAAAAGTCGCTCTATATTCCCGGCTTCTCATGTGGGAGATCGTGACGGCACAGAGGAAGGTTATCAGGATACAGATTTGTTTGTGGATGAATCTGTTGATACTGCGGAACAAGCTATTCAGAATTTACTTCTTGAGGATTTACACCAAGCTCTATTGAAACTGAGTCCAGCAGAACGAGATTTTATATTGTCCTATTATGAAATGAAAATACCAAATGCAACTTGTTTAGCCCAACGATATGGTATTACTCGGCAAGCCGCAGATAAGCGATTGAAAAAAATTGAAGAAAAAATAAAAAAGTTGGTTGCGATTTTCTAAAAAAGTGGCAGTAGCAAGTGAGAGGGAAATCCTTTCACTTGCACCTTGACAACCTCATATACGAATCATTAAGTTTGATCCTCTTTGGGCGTAATAGCCGCTACATCAGCGGTATATTTTCTGAGAGCTGCCACTCGCATAACAGGCCAACCCATTTTTGCTGTATAGATGAGTTTTCGGTTTATCAGAAATATATCAGGCTGGAATACATCGGATGGCATCCGGTCATGGCATAACAAGGAGGAAAGCTCTCTTACAGCCATAGTCCGAGCGTGATAATAACCGTCGCAGGCCATGGGTAAGACCAAACGAAGTGGAGGTGAAACTCCTGAGAAGCAGGCCAGCCACCTGCGGCTTAATGATTACCCAAGTCCCTGGGGTGTCGTGGACAAGTAAGGGATAAAACAGGCGCTAAATTGAAGGAGACTCTGTAATTTGCAGAGCCTCCTTCTTACATAATCAAATCTCAAAACATAGGAGGATGAACATGAAAGAAGATTGGATTTATAAGCGTGGGGATTTATATTATGCCAATTTGAATCCTTATTTTGGATCAGAGCAAGGCGGCACCCGTCCTGTCCTGGTTCTTCAAAACAATGTGGGGAATTTTTTCTGCCCCACTTTGATCGTAGCTCCGCTCACCAGTAAATGGATTAAGAAAAAGGAGCTGCCCACACACTATGCACTGGAGAGCGTTCCAGAGCTTGGACTGAAATCTGTTGTTCTGCTGGAGCAAATTAAAACGATTGATAAAAGGCGTGTTTTATCGTACATTGGGCGCGTATCTCGCGAAGAAATGAGAGCGATTGATGATGCTCTGCAAGTTAGTTTAGATATTCATATTCCGGAGGAAATGGAGGCTCCGTAAGGCCACTTACCGGATAAAGGAGGCGTTTTTATGTTTGAAGCAAGAATTGCGGAATTGAACCGCTTTAATGAACAAAATCCTGTCAGCTATGACAAAAGAACCTATACGGTCGATGAGATTCAGGACATTCTAGGTATCAGTCGTCCCACAGCATATAATCTGGTAAAACAAGGTGTATTCCACAGCGTCAGAGTCGGCGGTCATATCCGCATTTCCAAAAAGAGCTTTGATGACTGGCTGGATCACACAGATGAATGATTTGTCAAGGATGCCGATCTCCAAATCGACATCCTTAACTTTTTTTCTGCTTTCTCTTACAATGAGGCCATAGCAAGAAAAACTTTATAGAGGAGGCAAAAGCCATGCAGAAACAAAGAGTAAAGACCAGTATGTCTGTACCAGAGATGGGCAAAATGCTTGGGCTTGGTAAAGTAGAATCCTACTGGTTGGTTAAAAAGAACTATTTCAAAACAATTCAAGTGGCCGGACGAATGAGAGTTATGCTGGATAGCTTTGAAGATTGGTATGCCTGCCAGTTCCACTATAAAAAAGTGGATGGTACACCGCCCGGAGAGAAATGGAGGCATACTACGATGTCAGTTCCGGAAATGGCGGATCTTTTGGGGCTGAAATCTGGCACAGCTTATGACCTTGTTAAAAGGGGCTATTTTGAGACGACCTTGATTGATCGAAGAATTCGTATCATTACCAGCAGTTTTGAAGCCTGGTATCAAAAGCAAACTCATTATGTGAAAATCTCAGAAAGGAGCAATGAAAATGGCATCTATCGTGAAGCGTAAAAGCAAATATTCTGTGGTGTATGATTACACAGATGAAAACGGAAAACGCAGACAGCGTTGGGAAACCTTCAGCACAAATGCAGAAGCAAAAAAACGAAAAAAGCAAATTGAGTATGAGCAGGACTCTGGAACCTTCTTTATTCCTACGGCAAAGACCCTGAACGATCTGCTCGATGAATATATGTCCATCTATGGTGTAAATACCTGGGCAATGTCAACATATGAAAGCCGCCGTGGTCTGGCGAGAAACTACATAACTCCTATTATCGGAGATATGTTACTATCCGACATCACTCCAAGGATGATGGATAAGTATTACCGCGATCTGCTCTCTGTGAAAACGGTAAGCGTCAACAACCGCAAACCCACAAGCGAATATCTGACCCCGCATACAGTAAGAGAAATTCACAAGCTACTTCGCAGTGCCTTTAATCAGGCGGTGCGTTGGGAACTAATCAGCCGTAACCCTGTCCTGAATGCGACACTTCCCAAAGAAGAACATAAAGAACGGGATATATGGACTGCCGAAACGCTGAGCAAGGCTATGGAAGTCTGTGATGATCCTATCCTCTCCCTTGCCTTAAATCTGGCGTTCTCCTGCTCTTTACGCATTGGTGAAATGCTGGGCCTTACCTGGGACTGCATTGATATTGCACCACAGAGCATAGAAAATGGTTCAGCTTATATATTCGTCAACAAAGAGCTGCAACGGGTTACACGAGGTGCATTGGACGATTTGAGCGACAAAGGTGTTATTAAGAAGTTTCCACCTTGCATAGCCAGTACCCATACTGCTCTGGTCCTGAAAGAGCCTAAAACCAAAACCAGTATTCGCCGCGTGTACCTGCCGAAAACAGTTGCCTATATGCTGGTAGAGAGAAAAAAAGAAATTGATGAGCTGATGGATCTGTTTGGAGATGAATACATCGACAATAACCTGGTCTTTTGCTCCAGCAATGGCCGTCCGATGGAAAGTCAGGTGATTAACCGTGCTTTCAATAAACTTATCAAAGAAAACGGACTGCCTCATGTTGTGTTCCATTCTCTCCGCCACTCCAGCATCACCTACAAGCTGAAACTCAATGGCGGCGATATGAAATCAGTCCAGGGTGACTCCGGTCATGCTCAGGTTAAAATGGTTGCGGATGTCTATTCTCACATCATCGACGAGGATCGGTGCATAAACGCTCAGCGATTGGAGAAAGCTTTTTATTCCTCTAAGACTCCTGATCCCGTTGAAGATACAGAGCCAGAAACTGCGGATACTGCCGTCACTGAAAGTGATGAAAGTGATGCAGTGAAAATACTGGAGCTGCTTAAAAATCCCGAAACTGCCGCACTGCTCAAGCAGCTGGCAAAGGCTTTATAAAGTCCCCACCTCAGAAGAACGCCTCTCGCTTTGTGAGAGGTTTTCTTCGTTTGAACCACTTTGCACAGTGACCAAACACTTTTTTTGTTAGCAAGGTTCTGAAGGCATTTTTGAGCGATGTTAGCAAATTCGCGATTTTGTTTGCAACTTCCTCTAATTTCTGCTAACAAATGTTTGCAAGTTCCTTTGGTAAAAATCGAACCTCTGACTTACCGCCTTTCTTAGCAAAAGGCCAAATCTCGTTAGCAAATGTTAGCAAACCAAGGTTTTTTGCAAAAAAGCCACCAAAGCCGCAAAAATAAGAAAAGCCGAAAACCCTGATAAATCAAAGGTTTTCGGCGTGTTTGCTGGCGTCCCTGGCGGGATTCGAACCCACGGCCTTTCGCTTAGGAGGCGAACGCTCTATCCTGCTGAGCTACAGAGACTTATATTAAATTGAGACTGGCAACGATCACTTTTCCCCGTAAGGCAGCTGGTAGAGCACAACCTTAGGAGGCGCTTGTTATATCCATTTAACTAAGGAAACAAATATCTGTTTTGGGCTTAAAATCAAGATTTTTCGATGATTTCTGCTTTCGCAGTCAGTGTCTGAATTATCCATCAGTCTAAGCCTTTTCTTTTTCAGTATACCAGATGGTATCTATGTACCATCTGGTATACTGTATTGTCTAATTGAAATTGTACTATATCCTGATTAAAATTACAAGAGTATAATTAATTTTTCAGGAATTTAGAAATATTGTTACTGTTCTAAAAATGTACCTGTCCCTGAAGCCAGATATTGGCTCTCAGCCTTCTTCCTATAGTTGGCTCGCCTAAAAGGTCTTCTCTGTTAATACAGACATCAAACTGCATATTATTGCATTCGACAGTCATCTGTACAATTTCTTCTCCTGTCAAAATATTTTTGAATGTATGAACATCCAGAATTTCTCCCAGAATACTGTACTGATCGCACTGAATTCCATATGGCATAAAATAGGATTCTACTATGGAAAAAAGATCCTCTGTTGCAATTCTCTGAGAAATCATGGAGTATGTATCCATATCCTCCATTGTAAGACTTTCCATTGCTTCTTCGTCTCCATCTCTGGCAGCTGCAATCAGATTGCTTCTGTTTTTCATAACCTCTTTTTCCACTTTTACTGCTTCTTTATCTTTCATTGCAGGAAGTAAAACCCGTCCTTCTTCTGCAAGTCCAGTCAAAGTCACCGGCTGTGCACCCAGATTCTCTTTTCCCTTTTCCTGTAGATATTCTGCAGCATTCTGAAGATAAAAAATCAAAGTAATTCCTATTCTCAGGTCATCACAGGCTCCTGCAAATGACTCTCTGTCCAGATGTCTTTCCACAGTTACCTGCTCCTGGGTGGTAATTCCGGTTCCTCTGAAAAACGGGAAATAGTAATCCACATGAAAACGATTATATTCGTCATACTGACCACACACTGTAATACCGCAGTCACATCCATAATTCTTTGAAAACTCTGTAAAAATGCCATCCGGATGACCTTCAACAGCTATTTTTTCATCATAGTTCCTTACAGTATCTCCGATAATTTCTTTTATCTCTTCCCTGCTTCTGACTTTGGAAAAACCAACCGCCCTCAGATAACTGTGCACAAAAACACCTCCATACCCGTTTTATGCACGGGTCTTTTTCTCAATCTTTTTCATACCGCCCATGTATGGCTGAAGTGCTTCCGGAATGTTTACAGAACCATCTGCATTCAGATTGTTTTCAAGGAAAGCAATCAGCATTCTCGGCGGTGCTACTACTGTATTATTTAATGTATGAGCAAGATATTTCTTTCCATCCTCACCATTGACACGGATCTTCAGACGACGAGCCTGAGCATCGCCAAGGTTGGAGCAGCTTCCTACCTCAAAGTATTTCTTCTGTCTTGGAGACCATGCCTCTACGTCTATGGATTTCACTTTCAGATCAGCCAGATCGCCGGAGCAGCATTCCAGTGTACGAACCGGAATATCCAGAGAACGGAACAGATCAACTGTATTCTGCCATAAGTTTTTCAAACCACATTTTGCTGTCTTCTGGCTTGCATACAACAATCATTTCCTGCTTCTCAAACTGGTGAATGCGATAAACGCCTCTTTCCTCAAGACCATGAGCTCCTTTTTCTTTACGGAAGCATGGGGAATAGCTGGTAAGAGTTTTTGGAAGCTCCTGCTCCGGAATGATCTGGTCAATAAATTTACCGATCATAGAATGCTCACTTGTTCCAATAAGGTAAAGATCTTCACCCTCAATTTTATACATCATAGCATCCATTTCCGCAAAGCTCATTACACCTGTTACCACGTTGCTGCGGATCATAAAAGGCGGTACACAGTAGGTAAATCCTCTGTTGATCATAAAATCACGGGCATAGGAAATTACTGCGGAGTGAAGTCTGGCAATATCTCCCATCAGATAATAAAATCCGTTTCCTGCAACTCTTCTGGCACTGTCCAGATCAATTCCATCAAAGTTTTCCATGATTTCTGTGTGATACGGGATCTCAAAATCAGGAACAACCGGCTCTCCGAATTTTTCAACCTCAACGTTTTCACTGTCATCTTTTCCAATAGGTACTGTAGGATCAATGATATTCGGAATTACCATCATATCCTTCAGAAGCTCTTCTTCTACTTCTTTTTCTCTTGCAGAAAGTTCATCAATACGTGCTCCGGAAGCAGCCACCTGCTTTTTAATTTCCTCTGCCTCTTCGCGTTTTCCCTGTCCCATCAGAGCGCCAATCTGTTTGGAAATTTTATTTCTCTCAGCTCTTAACGCCTCAACCTCCTGCTTAATGGCTCTGTTTTCTTTGTCCAGCTCCAGAACCTTGTCTACCAGTTCCAGCTTGCTGTCCTGGAATTTATTCCTTATATTCTGTTTTACGATCTCCGGATTTTCTCTTACAAACTTGATATCTAACATGATTTTCCTCCTCAAAATTTAACTTTTAATTTAATTTGTCAGTTTCATCCTCTTCCAGTTCTCCCAGTCCAAAATTGACAGCTTTTCTTAATGCCTCAACTTCTTCCTGGCTGAGCATTACATAAGATTCACCTTTTACAATTTCCTTCAGATAAAGGAAACAGTTATCGCGACTGTGAACCGCATTTAAGATCAGACCTGTATTTTCTTTATCAAGAAGAGCAAGCGCAAAGCTGAGTTTGCCGCCTACGTCATCAAAAGCATCGTATTTTTCTACTCCATACTTGCTGAAGATCACTCTGAAATTTTTGACAATCGACTTTATTGTCTGCTCATGATTTTCCTTTGCCTCATAGAGCCGGTCAATCTGTGCAAATTTTCTCATAAATGTCTTTTCCAGTGACTGTGCATCGCTGCCCTTCATAAACATCTTATATTTTCTCTCCAGCCTGCTCAGTCTCAAACTATAGCTTATCATACTTCCAATCAAAATAATTACAATAATCAAAAGTATGATAATAATAATTCCGGGATCAATTCCTATATTTTCAAAAATAGCACTCATATGATCTGATCCCCCTTTTATCCAATAGACTCAAACAGATCAATGATCCGTTCCAGGTCTTCTCTGGAGTAATACTCGATTTCTATTTTTCCTTTATTATTCTTCTTTCTGTGAATAAATACTCTTGTACCTGTGATTCCTTTCATTTTTTCTTCCAGACTTTCGTAAACAGCATCCTCTGCTGAGTTTGAAACTGTCTCTTTCTGACGTGAAGGTTTCAAAATCTTCCGCACAAGAGCTTCTGTCTCACGAACACTCAGTTTATGATCAAATACTTTTAAAGCGATCATTTCTTGTGTTTCAAAGTCAGAAATCCCCAGAATTGCACGGGCATGTCCGGCAGATATCATTTCATCCACAACCATTTCCTGAACCCGCGGTGAAAGTTTCAAAAGACGAAGAGAATTTGTTACTGCTGTCCGGCTCTTTGAAACCCGTTCCGCAATCTCATCCTGTTTTAAATGAAATTCTTCAATTAAACGCTTATATGCCTGAGCCTCTTCTACCGGATTCAAATCTTCTCTCTGTATATTTTCAATCAGAGAAATTTCAACAATCTCCTGATCTGAAAACTCTTTTATTACAACAGGAACTTCTTTTAATCCAGCCATTTTTGCAGCTCTCCAACGTCTTTCACCAGCTATGATCTCAAAATAGCTCTTCTTATCAGATACAAGAAGCGGCTGCAAAATTCCATATTGTTTTATTGATTCAGATAACTCCAATAATGCATCCTCATCAAACTTTTTACGTGGCTGTTCACGATTTGGCTCCACTTTTGAGATTTTTACAATTACTGGACCGCCTGCTGTTTTTTCTTCTTTCTTTTCAGAGGTTTTCACAGGATGAACTGCTGTTTTTTCTTTTGTATCCTTTGCTCCTGATTTTGAAGGAACAGACTTTTCCGGAAAAAGCGCATCAAGACCTCTTCCAAGCCCAGATTTTTTTACTGCCATCATTCACCCTCCCTGTTTATTACTTCTTCTGCTAACAAACGATAGCTTTCTGCTCCTGCGGAGCGTGAGTCATAAATAGTGATTGGCTGTCCATAACTGGGGGCTTCCGCAAGTCTTACATTCCTGGGAATAATTGTCTTATAAATATTCTGCTGAAGATTATCCTTAACATTTTCCACTACCTGCAAAGATAAGTTTGTTCTGGCATCATACATAGTAAACACAACGCCTTCCATAACAAGACGTTTGTTTAATCTTTCTTTTACCAGATCAATTGTATGTATCAGCTGAGATAAACCCTCCAAAGCATAATATTCACACTGTATTGGCACAAGAACCGATGTAGCTGCTGTTAAAGCGTTAATGGTCAGCATATTTAAAGATGGCGGACAATCCATAATAATATAGTCATATTTTCTGCGTATTTTGTCCGTTATTCTTTTTAAAATATACTCTTTATCATCTACGCCAATCAGTTCTATTTCCGCACCTGACAAATTCACATTGGATGGAATTAAATCCAAATTTTCCACTACGTTTTTAACAATTGTACTTTTTGCATCTGCCTGTCCCAGCAAAAGCTCATACAGCGTGTTCTCCACTGTATTTTTATCAACTCCCAGGCCACTGGTTGTATTTCCCTGCGGATCAATATCTATTGCTAAAACTTTTTTCCCTTTTTCCGCAAGGCAGGCTGACAGATTGATGGCTGTTGTTGATTTGCCAACCCCACCTTTTTGGTTAGCTACCGCTATTATTCTTCCCAATTTTCTTCCTCCTTTTGAGGGATTATAGAGATATTTTCATTATAGCACTTTTATATGTATTGTTCCACTCTATGTTTCACGTGAAACATTAAATTTTAGGAAACTCTCTAAATTAATTATTGTTAATATTCAACAATTTTATACACTTTAAGAAAATATTTTTATCATTGCTTAATCATAATTTATTCAGAATACCATAACTGAACAAATACCAATTTTTTTCACAATAGAGTCTGCAATATAACGGGCATAAAAATCGTTAAATCTCAGCATGTAAGTCTCACATGGACAGAACAAATCAGCAAAAAAGCTTGTGCTCTTTTTCAAATTTTGCTCTTTTACAGCAGAATACCTAAAGCAGATAGATTTGTACTTTTCTGGCACAGTTTATAATTCAATATTTCCTACTCACCTATAAATAAACAAGTATCCGTTTGTAAATAAAGAGCTCCGTAATATACAGCAAAAAAGATTCATTAAAGCTTATATGTTGTTAAAGAAAAATGAAAAACAAATTTTGTATAATAAAATCTGTGATATGAGAACACAATGAAATGTCAACCTCTATATATACGTCTCATAAAGACAAACAACGAAGATTTGTGTACATTTTCAAATGTTTGCATTTACAGCTATAAATATGAAATCTAAAAAAGTGACATAAAGGACGTAAAATTTTCGCTGATTAATCTTTGTATGTCATATATAAATTTAATAATTCTTTTATATAT
>ENA-OQKD01000051-OQKD01000051.1-human-gut-metagenome-genome-assembly--contig:-NODE-51-length-30825-cov-4.156916_pt1 | contig 30825 bp, 37 predicted proteins | sample MGYA00242775_ERZ504792 | MGnify/ENA primary metagenome ERZ504792 (study PRJEB26092, sample SAMD00036401) | human gut metagenome | host: Homo sapiens | study: EMG produced TPA metagenomics assembly of...
AAATAAGCATACCTACTTTTCTGATAGCCCCGTCAATGCCTGCGCAGCTGTTAAATTTCTTCTCTTTGATTGCACGCAGCACGCCAAAAACCGTGTCGCACACAATCGCCAATACTACCAGCTGGATAATTTTGTTATGTGCCGCCGCCTCAATAAATTCTGTAATAGTCATGTTCATAAATCCTGCCTTTCTCTTAATTGCAAATCTTTTGCCCGCTCTTTCAGCTCTGCGCCGTCGTAGCCTGCTGTCTGCTCCCAGCTTTCCAGAGTGGCTATTAAATCAGCAATAAGCCTGCTTTGCTTTTCTATGGTTTCCTGTTGTTCTTGTACTACCCTTAATAAATTGCTACTCATGTACTCGCTCCTGCATTTTGCCGCTTAAGCAGCCTTTTCTATGGCTGCCTCTGCCAGCGTTTCTATTTTCTTTCGTAGGTTATAGCTGTCGGCATGTCCTGCGTGTCCCGTCCAGCTCTGTATACTCTTTTGTAACTGCTCTTTTGTGATTTTCCCGCTCTCGCACTTCTTGATAGTACGCTTTATGCGCTTTATGCTGTCCTTTCGTACTTTCCTGTGCGTTGCCCTGTGTTTGTAGCCTACAAAGTCTATACCGTTCTTTGCTGCCAGTATGGTAGTTTTCGGGTTAAACTCTAACTTAAGCTCTTCCCGTAAGAATTGCTCTATCCGTGCAAGCCAGCTGCGCAGCTGTTCCTTGTCTGGGCTTAATATTACAAAGTCGTCCATATATCGTATGTACGCCTCTACGCCCAGCTCACGCTTAATAAACTGGTCTAATGCGTCCAGATAGATATTTGCAAATAACTGACTGGTAAGGTTTCCTACTGGTATCCCTACGCCGTCCGGCATATTGCCGTTGTGGTCTATTATCCTGTCCAGCAATGCCAGTACCCCAGCGTCTTTTATAACCTTACGTATTTCAGTTTTTAATACCGCATGGTCTATGCTCTGGAAATAGTGGTGTATATCTGCCTTGATAGCATAAAGCGGCTGGTCTGGGTGGTATTTGTTCCACTCATACAGCCACTCTTTTAGCGTATCAGACGCAGCGTGCATACCTTTACCTTTCCGGCAGGCGTAAGACTGCGATATAAACCTCTTATCAAATATAGGCTCTAACACGTTGTTTATGGCGTGCTGTACCACCCTGTCATAGAACGGCAGCGCCATTATCTGCCGCTTTTTCGGTTCGTACACCTTAAAGTAATGGTATTCGCTCGGCTCATAGGCAAGGTTTAGAATATCTTCCCGCACCTTGTCTAAGTTTTCCTCTTTGTCTTTCGTAAAAATCAGTACGTCTTTTCTGTGGCGTTTACACTTTCTGGCTTTGTTATAGGCTTTCTGTACGTTTCCATAGTCGCCCATAGCCTCTAAAAGCGTAATGCGCCGCCCGTCCTTATCGGTAATGTATCCTACTCTCTTCAAGTATTAAGCTCCTGCCTTTCGCCGTAGCTACTAACCAGCAGCCGTATTTTTTCTCTTTGCCTCACGGCGGGACAGCCGCTCTGACTATAGGATATTAAACACTCGGTCTTATCCCTTTCTAAGTCCTTGCCAGTATTCCGTAGAACTCTGTGCCTGTAATGTTCTCACTAAGTCACACGCCCCACGAGCGCCAATGTTCGTATTGACATTCCACGGGTAATTGTTGCAATTCACGGCACGAGCGCCGCAATTCGCCCCATTGTTCCAGTTGCCGCCCGCTATCAGCGCCGCCAGAGGCTGTAAGTAAGCAGCTGCCCCATATCCTGCTATTTTCTGGTCTTTACCTCTTCTATCAGTTCGCCCAGCATAACGCCTATTTCTTTCAGCTTGCGGCAGCTCTCGCCGTAGTGCCGTGCGTTCATGGCGCTATATTTCAAATCATGCGCCAGCCGCAGCAATTCTTTACTTTCCTGCAATGCCGTATCCACCGTGTATAAATGGCTTTTCGTTGCCGTCTTATCCCACTTTATAACCTCTTGCAGCATTTCAAGAATTGCGTTTCTGGTCGCCGTCTGTAAACTGAATTTCTCATACTTTGGGTACTTCGTAAGCAGAGGGTAAATATATAGCAGAAAATCGTATATTTTCTGGTGTATAATATCTGTTTTTGTCTGTATGTCCATGCCTTACCCCCGTTTATCCGGCTGGGCTTTCGCCCGCCGTCTACAGAGAGTCACACGCCCCACGAGCGCCAACGCGCGTATCGACATACCACGGGTAATCGTGGCAAATCACGGCACGAGCGCCGCAATTCGCCCCATTGAGCCAGTTGCCGCCCGCTATCAGCGCCGCCAGAGAATATGCGTAATACTGGTAAATGTTACCAACGTCGTAAGACTTCTCGCCTGTGTTCAATGGGCTTTTCTTGTCCCAGCCCCACGCTACGCTTGCGTGGTAGTCTGCATTTGTGGCGTGTTCCGCTCTTGTAATAAGCTCGTCCAGCCACTCCCAGACACGCCCCACGGCATCTACAACGCCCACGGAAGAAACGGCATTTACCACACTGCCTGTTACGCCCCTACCTGTGTTGCTGGTGGCGCTCCATGCGTTTGTATTTGCGTTATCCAGTCCGGCAGGGCTGCCAAAAGCATAAGCGCAAAATTCTGCATAGTTCGGCAGGCGTTTACCGCTCTTTGCCAGACGTTCTACAAAGTTATACCAGTTCATGCTTTCTGTACCCGTCATAGGTGCGCAGCCGTACTCTGATTTCAAGCCCTTTGCTCCGTCGTCAGAATTAAGGTAAATATCTACCCATGTGCCACCGCCTAAATATACCATACCCTCTGGGCTGCATTTCGGGCGGTGTCCCAGTGTCCATAATATTCATGTACAAAATACATCTTAAAAATTGGTACATATGCCGGATATCTTCTTATGTCTCCATATGATATAATACGCTCATGGTAATTTTACCGAATACACCTTAGGAGGGAAAAACTATGAAAAATTTAATCCGTAAGATCTCGCTTATTATGTGCGTGATCATGCTCACATTTGCAGTAAGTGCATGTGGCAAATCTGACAATGATTCAAAAAAGAATGAGCCGAAAACTGAGGACACAGCAAAAGATGATGCAAAAGACGACGCAAAAGACGATGCAGAAGATAATGACGATGCTGCTGTTACAGGAAAGTTTAAAACACTGGAAGATTTCGTAAATTCCGACATTATGCAGCAGCAGCTCGAAACACAGCTTGCATCTCTTGAAGGAAGCGGAATCGCACTTAACCTTACAGCAGAAGATAACAAACTGATCTACAACTTCACGATTGAAGACGCTGATCTTTCAGCGGCTCTCGCAGCGGATCCGTCCACTTTGGAGTCCTCTCTTCAATCTCAGGCTTCTACATTTGAATCAGTTGCTTCTTCTCTGAAAGCCGCAGTAGAAGTAGAAAATCCGGTTGTTGTTGTTCGTTACCTTGACAATACGGGAGCTGAGATCGTAGCTCAGGAATTTGCCGGTTAATCTTTAACCAAAAACCAACATTATATACTAATTAAATACAAAAGCTGCAGAACGACAGCCTGATAAAGAACCTTTGAAACATCATTTTTCAAAGGTTCTTTTTTCGTGCCGGCATGTTCCGCTCTGAAAACAATTCTTTTGTCTAAAACGCTATTTTAAAAATCTGTATATATCAGATATTGACAGAAAGCACATTTATATGTATACTGTACCTGTCAGATAAGTACAGTATATGCAAAGGAGTGAATTAATTGAAACAACAATATATCTCGATCCGACATCTTTCAAAAAAATTCAATAAAGACTTCGTCTTAAAAGACATAAACGCTGTTTTAAACAGCAACGAAATCCTCGGTTTTCTCGGACCTAGCGGCGCCGGAAAGACAACAACGATCAAAATCCTCACCGGACAGCTTAAACCTACATCCGGAAACGCAGAGATCCTCGGCATTGAATGCGATAAAATCAACGAACGGATTTATGAGCAGATTGGTATTGTCACCGATTCCAGCGGCGTTTACGAGCGAATGAACCTTTATGACAATCTAAAATATTTTGCACGAATTTTAAATGTTCCTTCCGAAAATATCGATCTCTTATTAAAACGGATCGGATTGTACGAACACCGAAAAAAAATGGCGGGAAAACTTTCCAAAGGACAAAGACAGCGTCTCATTTTGGCAAGAGCGATCCTTCACCGTCCGAAAGTACTCTTTCTGGATGAACCTACAAACGGACTTGATCCATCTGCCTCTAATGAAATACATAAACTTCTGATGGAATTAAAAAATGAGGGAATGGCTATTTTTCTCACAACCCACAATATGGAAGAAGCGGCGAAACTTTGTGACAATGTTGCTCTTTTAAATGACGGCGTTATTGTCGAATATGGCTCACCGCAGGCAATCTGCTTAAAACATAATCAGATCAAAAAATACCGCGTCCGCCTTACTGACGGCACAACTCACCTTCTCTTACAAAACGAGAAAACAACCGGGCAAATCGCACAATGGATGAACAGCGGACAGCTTGAAACGATCCATTCATGTGAACCTACTCTTGAAACTGTATTTTTAGACACAACAGGGAGGAATCTTCAATGAAAATAACAGCAATCCATTTCAGAAAACTATCTGCCGTCACAGAAATGAAAATGAGAACTCTCATGAGCAAAAACTTTATCATCATGCCGATCTTTTCCCTCGGATTTACTTTTCTTATGAAAATACTGTACCGATCCATCGCTGACGGAAAGATCAACATGGACGGCTACGCGCTTTCGCTCGGCGTTCTGATGAATATTTCCATGAGCGTATACTGTACTGCAGCCGCTCTGTCGGAAGAAAAGAAAAAATAAACGCTTCGGACACTGATGACTTCTTCAGTAAACGGACTTGAATTTTTTCTCGGTAAGCATTATACCGGTTATAATTTTATCCACAGCCGTAAATGTTTTATGTGTTTTCATCGTACAGCTTACACTTTCCGGATCCCAATGGGGCGCATATCTTATCATTACGACAGTCTGCACTTTCATTGCATCTGTCGTCGGCATGATCTTCGGTATTTATGCCAAAACCCAAGTATCCGCAAGTACGATCACTACGCCTGCGCTCATTATATTTATGATGGTTCCGATGTTGTCCGGATTCAGCAGCATTTTAGAAAAGATCTCAAATCTTCTCTTCACCGGAATTGCCCTTAATGCTATATCTGCAATCAGCGCCGGGAAAGCTCCGATCCATTTGTCCGGCATCATCGTCCTGTCTGTCGAAGCCTTTTTGTCAGCAGCGCTTTTTCTGATCTTATATCGAAAAAACGGATTTGAAAAGTAGATGCAAAATACAGAGCATAGAAATTCAAGTGCAAAACCAAAATTAAAACAGCAAAAAAGCCGAATACGACAGGGAGATCAACAGATATGGAAATTATTTTAAGCAGCACAAGCGGACGTCCTATCTACGAGCAGATTACGCTGCAGATCAAAGAAATGATCATGAAAGGGGATCTTGCCCCCGGGCAGGCTCTTCCTTCTATGCGGAAACTTGCAAAAGATCTGCATGTCAGCGTTATCACAACGCAGCGTGCATATGACGATCTGCAAAAAGAAGGATTTATCGTTACTGTTCCTGCAAAAGGAACTTTTGTTTCAACTGAGAATCAGGATTTTATCAGAGAGGAAAACCTAAGGCGTATTGAACAATTACTGACTGACGCAGCTTTTCTTGCAAAAGAAAACGGGACTTTCAATAAACGAAATAAAACAAACTTTAGAAATCGTTTATACGGAGGTATAGCAAGCATGAAACAGGCATTACACATAAAAAATCTCACTAAAAAAATATAAAGATTTCACTTTAGATCATATTTCTCTTGATCTTCCTTACGGTATGATACTCGGATTGATCGGAGAAAACGGATCCGGGAAATCAACTTTGATCAATTCTATCCTAAACATTGTAAAAGCTGACTATGACGAGGTCCATATTCTCGGTCAGGATTTAAAATCACAGGAGAAAGAAATCAAAAAAGAGATTGCCGTCATCTTTAACGACTCTCATTACGGTGAGAATTTAACTCCTCTTTTTATAGGAAAAATGCTTTCCGGCATCTATACTGACTGGGATCAGAAAAAATTTACCGATTACCTGAAACAATTTCATCTTCCTGAAAAGAAGCGGTTGAAAACATTTTCCACGGGGATGAAAGTGAAACTGGAATTTGCCGCGGCGTTGAGCCATAACCCGAAACTTTTGATCCTTGATGAAGCTACAAACGGACTCGATCCGGTTTTCAGGGAGGAAATCCTCGAAATATTACGAGAATTTACAGAGCAGGAAGACCATTCCGTCCTTATTTCTTCCCATATCACAAGCGATCTGGATAAAATTGCCGACTATATCGCATACATACATGAAGGAAGACTGCTCTTCCTTAAATCTATTGACGAACTGAATAATGACTGTGGAATCATCCGCTGCGGACGAGAGTTTTTCGACGCCCTTTCTCCGGAGGACATTATCGCATACAGAGAAGAGCCTTACAGTTATTGTGTATTCATAAAAAACAGACAGTCGCTGCGAAAAGCATTCTGCGACATTTCTATCGAGAATGCTTCCATTGAAGATATGATGTTATTTTACAGCAAAGGAGAAAAAATCATATGAAAGGAATTATATTAAAAGATCTTTATGAAAATTTCCGCATTTTTAAAAACGGGGTTTCTTACCTCGCAGCAGTTCTTTTCCTCTTCCTGCTTATCGAGGCTATGCAAACGGGAGACTTATTTTCCTTAAAATATTTCTTTATGCTGATTACTGCTTTTGTGTTTCCGCTTTTAGGCTGCTCCTCTATTGAATCCTCTCTTGAGCAAGATGAAAAAGTGAATTTTGACAAAATCCAGCTTACGTTCCCCATTACAAAAACGGAGATCGTACTGTCAAAATATATACTTGGAATCTGCTTTCTTACAATATGCAACGTATTCTCCCTGATTTTTGTTTTCTCGTTCACCAGCAGCCACAACAAAATCACTTTGCAGGAAGGGCTGTCTGCATGGGGGTTCGGAGTTCTTTTCTCCCTTGTCTTTTTTGCAGTCGTTAATTTTGCATTCTTTCTGCTCGGAAGGAAACTTGGTCTTATCGTTTATATCTTTATCGCCATGCTTTTCGGAGGAATATACGGAGCCGTTTCCTCTTTAAAGGGAATGGAATTTCTTATGGCAGGTGACAAAACGATGATCTTTATAATCGGTATTCCGATTGGGATTTTATTCGTTGTAATCAGCTTCTTCCTGTCGCTTGCATGTTATAAAAAACGTTATTCATAAAGGAGGCTTCTTTCCCGGCATACGTCACTTGTCAATATCTTCCAGTTTTGTCTTTCCGATCATGAGATTTAAAATCTCCACATCGGTCTGTTTCATACCTGCGCGGCCTACATATCCGACTGCCTTGATTGTATCTTCAGGGCAGTCCATTACAAGACCTTCTCCTCTTGCAAACGTAAGTCCCCGCATCGCCATCTTATGACTTAGTATCGCGGCCTGAAGCGCCGTGGATATTTTTGCCGCACAGCTTGGTTTTGCACCATCACAGACAATACCTCCCGCATCCGCTATCGTATTGACAACTGTGTTTTCAATCTGTTCCAATGTTCCGCCGCATAAATATGTAATCCCTGCCCCTGCTCCTGCCGCAGCACATACTGCTCCGCAGTACGCTGAGAGAGAACCGATATATTTTTTCTGATTCAGAGCCACAAGGTTAGATACGCATAACGCCCTGTAAATCTCTTCTTTGCTTTTCTTTAGTTCTTTTCCGAACTCGATCACAGGAAGAGAACAAGTCATACCCTGATTCCCCGAACCGGAATTAATGATCACCGGAAGGGCACAGCCGCTCATTCTTGCATCCGAACCGGCAGATGCTTTCGCCACAGCGCGCCACTTTACATCTTCTCCGAACTCTTCTAGCACAACTCGTCCGACCTGTGCTCCCCAAGGATTTCTCAAACCTTCTTCTGCGATTCTCGTATTGTATTTTATCTGACGTCCAAGAACTTTTTCCACATCAGTAATCTGTACCTCATTTGCAAATGTAATAATATCTTCCAAATTCAAAAGACTCTTATCCGGTGTTTTTTCTCTCTCCTGACAATATTCTTTTTTCTCTTTGTGAAAAAGCACCTGTCCGTCTTTTTCAATATGGGTGATATTCGTATGCTCGTCTTCTATCACAACAAGAGCTTCACTCTTCTCTGTCTTTTTGCATACTGCATATGCTTCAATATATAAATTAGCTACATCGTCTTTTAAAACACAATCACAAAATCCTGCCTTTAAAAGTTTCTCCGCCTCGTCGATTTCCCGATCTGTAACATGCTCCAGCACTTCAAGCGCCTGTGAAGGATCTCCGCCTGTAATTCCGAGTACCGCCGCTGCTTCTACGCCTTTCATTCCTCCGGAATTCGGTACTTTTACTCCTTTTACATTTTTGATAATATTACCGCTGCACCGCATCGTAATATGATCCGGCATCTTTCCTAATACTTCTTTTGCTTTTGCCGCAGCATAAGCAAGCGCGATCGGTTCTGTGCATCCAAGCGCCGGAACAAGTTCGCTTTCCAAAATTGTTACATATTCATTATATATTTTACGGTTCATTGCAAAAAACCTCCTGATTTCTCGATTTCTGATGTATCTTATAACAGCAGTCTGTCTGATCCTGCCGCTTTCTTTACAGCTTTACACCATCTTTATCGATTATACTATCAGGAGGTTTTTATATCAATCTCTTTCTTTTACGTGTCTTTCCGGCACGGATGTACACCGTTTATTCCGTCCTACATCTTTTTATTTTCTGTCTTTCCCGCACTCGTCGCGCAGCCTGAACACGAACCACAGTTTCCGCCGCATCCGGCACACCCGGGCGCTTTTCCCTCTTTTGCGTTTTTTCTTGCTTTATAAATAAGAAAAATACAATAACTCGCGATCAATGATATGATCAAAATATCTGCTGCCATAACACGCCTTCTTTCTAAACTAATTTTCTCTACGCCGCCTGTACCGACCGTTTGGAATATATTTTTTTATTTTATACGGATCCGGCCTAAACAGTAAGATCAACAGGATCACCGCAATCGCTATACCTACAGCCGTTCCTACGGTGAACGCTCCTCCAAGCACAAACGTACCGATCTGATATACGCTCAAAGATACGACATACGCAAATACATTCTGGAACACAACCGCAAACCAAAACCACTTTCTGGACTGCATCTGCTGCGCCATTGTTGCGATTGCCGCCAGCACGGGGTAGTCCAAAAAGCTTAAACAGCAAAAACGAAAATGCTGCCATAGCCGACGGAAACCACGCTGCTACTTTGCCCGCTACATTTACGGTATCTTCTACATCTCCCGACACATTTGCAAGAACTCCCATTGTAGTTACAATGGCTTCTTTTGCCGTAAATCCCGAAAGCGCTGCCGCAACAGGCTGCCATTCTCCGAAACCGAGCGGTTTAAACAGCACTGCAAGCGCTCCGCCGATCATCGCCAACAAACTATTGGCACTGTCTTGAACAATCCCGAATTTTCCGTCTGAAAATCCAAATCCTCCAAGGAACCACATAACAATACATGCAAGGAACAAAATCGTTCCCGCCTTGATCATGAATCCTTTCAGTCTCTCCCATACATGAAGAAGAACTGTCTTTGCCTGCGGCATATGATACTGCGGAAGTTCCATTACAAACGGAGCCGGTTTTCCTGAAAACATCTTCGTCTTTTTCAATATTATAGCAGAAATAAGCACTGCCGCAATCCCTATAAAATACATAAGCGGTGCGATGAAGGAACTTTCTGCATATCCTGCCGCCTCTCCTGCGATCACTCCGCCCATAAGCGCGATAACCGGAAGCTTTGCCCCACATGGAATAAACGTAGCTGTCATGATCGTAAGCCTTCTGTCATTATCCTGCTCGATCGTCCTTGAAGCCATAATCCCCGGAATTCCACACCCTGAGGAAATAAGAAGAGGGATGAAGCTTTTCCCCGACAATCCGAAATGTCGGAACACGCGGTCCATTACAAAGGCGATGCGAACCATATATCCGCAGTCTTCAAGGAATGATAAAAGGAGAAACAATACCGCCATCTGTGGAACAAAGCCAAGCACAGCTCCCAATCCGCCTATGATTCCGTCAACTACAAGCCCTGTGATAAGACTGCCTGCCCCTATATTTCCCAAGAAACCGCTGACTGCATCCTGTATACTGACTACAAACACATCGTTTGTCCAGTCTGTCATCCCTGTTCCGACCGTTGTGACGGACACATAATACACAACCCACATAACGAAAACAAAAATCGGAAGGCCTAAAAAACGATTTGTTACGATACGGTCTATCTTATCTGAGACAGTCAGTTTTTCTCTCCCTTTTTGAACGGTATCGGAAACAACTTTTTGTATGTACTGATACCTCTCGTCTGTAACAATACTTTCCATATCGTCATCATGCTTTTCTTCCATCGCTTTACGCATCTTCTCGATCGCTTTCAAAGACTCGCCTGACATTTTTAAATTTTCTAATACTTTCCTGTCATTTTCAAGAAGTTTTACTGCATACCAACGCTTCTTACGCTCGTCAATCCATGTTGGAAGCAGCTCTTCTACCGCTCGTATCGCCGCTTCTAACTCTTTTGAGAATATCGCTTTCGGTATGCTTTTTTCTCCGCTTTTGACAGTGCAGACCGTTTCTTCGATCAATTCTTTTAGTCCTGTCTTTTTCAAAGCCGACGTTTCGATCACCGGACAGTTGAGAAGTTCAGACAATCGCTTCTTGTCGATTTTCATTCCTCGCTTCCGGATCAAATCAGCCATATTTAGCGCAATCACAACCGGAACTCCCGTCTCGGTCAACTGGGTCGTCAAATACAGATTTCGCTCAATATTGGTCGCGTCTACAAGATTGATGATCACGTCCGGATCCTCGTTCAAAATATAATCCCTGCTCACAACTTCTTCAAGCGTATACGGGGAAAGAGAATAGACTCCCGGAAGATCCGTCACTTTGATCTTCTCCTCTTTTGATTCTTTTGTTCTTACTTTCCCTTCTTTTTTCTCTACCGTAACTCCCGGCCAGTTTCCGACATATTGATTTGCTCCCGTAAGCGCATTAAACATTGTCGTCTTTCCACAGTTCGGATTTCCGGCAAGTGCAGCCCTGATCTCCATTTTGTTCTACCTCCTACTATACAGTTTCTACAAGGACACATTTTGCATCCTCTTTTCTTACTGACAACTCATATCCTCGAACCGTAACTTCTACAGGATCGCCAAGCGGCGCAACCTTCCTTATATAAATCCTGCTTCCCTTCGTGATTCCCATGTCCATGATCCGACGCTTATAAGCCCCGTCCCCTTCAATTTTAATCACAGTTACTGTACTTCCCACTTTTGCGCTGCCTAATGTCCTCTCCATGCCATTCTCCTCCGCTTCCTATTTCACTCAAAATTTTTATAGCCTTTTCAGCTCTAGATCATAATATGCCTCGCCATTTCGGCATTTACCGCGATCCTGGAATTTTTAATACTCACGATCACGTTTCCGCCCATCTCGGATAATACAGTAACTTCCGTTCCTGCCACAAAACCAAGATTTCCGAGAAAACGCCTTGTCTCCTCGTTTCCATTTACGCGGTTTATCACACTTACCTTGCCTATTTCAGCCATCGTAAGCGGCATAAAAACACCTTCCTTCTATTTTAAAACTTTTTTGAAATTGATAATCTTTTTCATTTATCTTTAGTTAGTTTAACCTAACCTTTGTAAATTGTCAAGTATTTTCACAAAATAAAGCACAAAGCGTTTTTTCTACAGTGACGCTCTGTGCCTTTTCTATAGCGGATATTCTTTCTCTTGCGAGCTTTCGCACACATATGTTATACTTAATTTTAATGAATATTGATCTTTCATTCATAAATAAAATTTATTTGAGGTAACATTATGATTATAAATGAATCTGCTGAGAACTATTTAGAAACAATTCTTGTATTAAGCGGACAACTTCCTGTTGTCCGTTCTGTAGACATTGCCGCAGAACTTGACTTTAAAAAGCCAAGTGTCAGCGTCGCAATGAAGAAGCTGCGTGAAAGCGGACATATTACAGTTTCACCGGAAGGCTATATTACACTCACCCCCTCGGGAAAAGAAATAGCGGAGCGTATATACGAACGACATACCCTCCTTACTTCCTGGCTGGAATATCTCGGCGTCGATTCAAAAACCGCCGCTGATGACGCCTGCCGTATTGAACATGTCATCAGCGCGGAAAGCTTTGACGCAATAAAAAAACATATTAAGCGATAGCTTTTATTTTTAATTTCGGTAATATACTTTTATTTCTCAATATTGACCTGATCAAGAACTGCGCCTAATTCCTCTGCGGATTTACGCAGTTTTTTCATTTCTTCCTCGCTGAAATCAATCTCCAGCACCTGTTCCGCCCCGCCTCTTCCGACAATCGTCGGAATGCTTAAGCACAGTCCTTCTAATCCGTATTTTCCATCAAGCGATACCGAAATCGGAGCGACCGTATGACTGTTTCTTACGATTGCTTCTACGATTTTTTCCGCTGCCATTCCGATTCCGTAATAAGTCGCTCCCTTTCGCTCGATAATCTCATAGGCGCTGTCACGGACTCCTTTGTAAACCTCTTCCATATCCTGTGCGAAGTGTTCATATCCCCGCATCTTTGCAAAATCCTGTAATTTAATTCCGTAAATATTTGCACAGCTCCATGCTGCCAGTTCGCTGTCACCGTGTTCACCTACGATAAACGCATGTACATTTCTGCTATCTACATCCAACTTTTCACTGATTATATATTTCAATCTTGCCGTATCAAGCACTGTACCGGAACCGATCACTCTTTCCTTTGGAAAACCGGATTCTCTAAGCGCTACTTCCGTTAAGATATCTACCGGATTCGACACGATGAGCAAAATTCCTTCACAGTTTACGCGTTTGATCTCTTTTATGATTGACCGCATAATCGCTGCATTTTTCTGCACAAGATCCAGTCTCGTCTCTCCCGGTTTCTGGTTTGCCCCTGCCGTAATAATAACGACCGACGCATCTGCAATATCCTCATATTCACCCGCATAAATATCCATTGCATGTGTAAACGGCAGTCCGTGGCTGATATCCATCGCCTCTCCTTCTGCCTTCGCCTTGTTTGCATCAAGGAGTACCATTTCCGAAAATAATCCTTTCTGCATCAATGTATAGGCAATCGTAGAGCCGACAAACCCACATCCGATTACTGCTGCTTTTTGTATATTTACCATATCTCAATACCTCCTGTTTTCCATGAACTTTAATGAACTCATACCGCCACTTTATATTCAGGATCTCATAATAAGCGTTTTTTTCTAATATTACTTGATCATATTTCATCCTTTTTTAATTCCTAGTATTTTAGTGGTGTTTAACTTTATCTTCATTATATAGTAGTTCCCTGAAAAATCAATCCCTTATCAGGTATTTTTTTCCATACAATCAAATATTTTTCAGTAATTCTTTTTTATCAGTCTTCTAAAGAATGCTTTTTTGTAATCGTTACTTTTTCATCATAACAGATAAAAACGTCTTCTATCTCGCTTTTTTTCAGCTTCGGTGTGATCAAACTGATAAAAGGCACAATCAAAAGTCCTGCGATCATTGCCATTGCGCCTGCATTGATCGGAGATTTTATAAATCCAAAAAACATATTCGCAACAGTCAGTCCGACTCCTGTTATAAACCCTGCCCATACACCCGCACGGGTAACGCCTTTCCAATACAAACCATACAAAAACGGAGCTAAAAACGCCCCGGCTAACGCGCCCCATGAAATGCCCATAAGCTGTGCGATAAAGGTCGGCGGATCAAGCGCGATCACAACTGAGACAACAATAAAAAACACGATTAAAACCTGCATTGTCACAATCTGCTTTTTCTCGCTCATTTTTTTCATAATATTATCTTTCAAAAGATCGAGCGTCAGTGTAGAACTGGATGTCAGCACAAGGGAGGAAAGAGTTGACATTGACGCAGAAAGCACAAGCACAACAACAACCCCTATAAGCAGATCCGGAAGCATGGAAAGCATATGCGGTATAATACTGTCATAAACGACCGCTCCGCCCGCTTTATCGTAAATCTCGGGACTGTCGAACAGTCTTCCGAATCCTCCGAGAAAATAACATCCACCTGAGATAATAATTGCAAATATAGTTGAAATAATAGTTCCCGTACTGATCGATTTTTCATCTTTGATCGCATAAAATTTCCCGATCATCTGCGGAAGTCCCCATGTTCCAAGCGAAGTAAGAAGAACAACGCCCAGAAGATTGACAGGATCCGGACCAAAAAAAGATGTAAACGCTCCCGGCTGTCCTTGTGTCAGGGGAACATCACTTGGTATCTTCGCCATTTCTGCTATTGCATTCATGAATCCGCCCTGTCCATTCAGAACCGCCGCGATCACAGCCACAATTCCGATCAGCATAATGATTCCTTGTATGAAATCATTGATTGCCGTAGCCATATATCCGCCCAGGATAACATAGAGCGCCGTAAACGCTGCCATTGTCACGACACACCACGTATACGGAATATTAAAAGCCATCGCAAACAAACGTGACAAACCGTTATACACCGAAGCCGTGTACGGGATCAGAAAAACGAACACGATCACAGATGCCGTAATCTTAAGTGATTTGCTCTTGTACCGTTCTCCGAAAAAATCCGGCATCGTCCTTGATCCAAGATGCTGTGTCATCACTTTTGTACGCCTTCCGAGAACTACCCATGCCAGAAGGCTTCCGATTAATGCATTTCCGATGCCGATCCATGTACTGGCAATTCCGTATTTCCATCCAAACTGTCCGGCATATCCGACAAATACAACTGCCGAAAAATACGATGTTCCATATGCAAATGCCGTCAGCCACGGTCCTACCGATCTTCTCCCAGACAAAACCGTCTACACTTGTAACATGTCTTCTCGAATAAATTCCCACTGCCGCCATCACTAGCGTAAAAAAATAATTAAGCAGTATAATTTTAATTCCCATCTTTTTTCCCTCTCTCTGCCGTTTTATCCTTTTAGAACCACTTTAAAGCGTAACACTTTAAAGCATTAAAGTATCTTTTTATAGAATAACACGGGTCTAAGACCCGTGTCAACTATTACTTTTTTCTATTATGCCCGTTTATCTTCCCGTTTTATCTTGTCAGTACATCTCCTGTCACTTCATCTCCTCGACCCGGTTTTGCACCTTCTTATCAAAGTTTTCTATTTGTCTGCTGTATGACTCGTTCATATATTTTGAATGAAGCATAAAGTCCGCAGTCGCAAGATTATTTGCAATCGGAATATCGTATACGACAGCAATACGCAGCAGCGCTTTTACATCCGGATCGTGGGGTTGTGCTTCCAATGGATCCCACAAAAAGATCATAAAATCAATCTGCCCTTCTACGATCTTCGCTCCAATCTGCTGATCTCCGCCAAGCGGACCGCTACAGTATCCTTTTACCGGAAGCCCTGTTCGCTCAGCGATAAGACGCGCCGTTGTTCCTGTTCCGCATAAAAAATGCCCTTTCAGTATCTCTTTGTTTTTTTCACACCAGTCTACAAGTTCTCTTTTCTTACCGTCATGCGCCACAAGGGCGATATGTTTTACTTTTTCAATTTCCATCGTTACATATTTATCATCTAACATCCGATCTCCTCCTTTTATCTTAAAAATAGTTTTTCATAAAATTTTTCTTACCGTCTGTTTTTATACAAACTGTTCCATCGTATCAAATCTAAGTAATGCGATCGCGCCCATCGCAACCGTGATCATCAATCCATAGATCAATACGATCGGAAAGATCAACGTTTGACTGATCAACACTGCCGCCAACACTCCGACACCGGCTCCGACTCCTAAAAGCGCCATCTGGATAAACATTCTAAGCAGACTTTGCCCTGTTTTTCCGAATACTTCCCCGAGAAGGCTCTGAACGATCACCATTGTATACAGGCGGTCTGCCTGCAAAACGGTGTAGATCAAAATACAGTAAATGATCTCTATTACCGGAACATGCCAAAAAATCCCAATAGGAATGCAGATGATACATCCGTCCGCAAATGCCTTTACATGTTCCATAAGAGTCGCATACCACATTTTTTTCAGCGGACTGTCAGGAATAAGAAAAATATACGGATTTTTCAACTCGCTTTCCCATTTTCCTGTGTAACCGCTCATAATAAGCGCCACATACGCGACAACTCCCAACAAAATAAAGCCCGCCATACTGCTGTCTGACACCGATTTTTGGAGAGAATACGCGAAAATAAACGCAACGACTGCCGAAAGAACTGTCATTTTCGTGAAAATAAAATATTTTTCTTTCTTATATTCCAGAAATTGCCTGTAAAAAATCGCTCTTGCTCCTTTTGCTGTAATCTTACTCTCTACACGGCGAAACCTTCGCTTTTTCGTCCCGGTATTTGTCACAAATTCTCCGCTTTTCTGCCTCTTTTTCAGTTCTGCATAATCGTCTGCGAATTTCGCCGCCTCTTCATAATATCCGCCGTCACATTTCATTCTGAACGCCGCCGCAACAATGAACACCGTAAACACCGAATAGATCACAGTACAAATTACATTCAGAGTTGTCGGACCGAGTAAAACCAACCTGTATACCGCAATCTGCCATCCGACTACCGGAATCATCTGAAGACCGGCCAGTTGATAACGAAAGAGCGCTTTCTACTGACAGACCTTTTTCTTTAAAATAAAGTACGATCATCAACGTAAATGCAATCAAAAACACTTTCATTCCGAAGCAGATCCCTTTTATCAATTTTTGCGGAAGCTTATCATTCGTATATAAAATGATCATAACAGATTGTTCTACCGCACACTCTACGCCGCATCCTATCAGAAAGAAGAAAAGCATCTTCCACCATTCCACATGAAAAACCGTCAAGCCTCCGATCGCCAACACGATCCATATGAAAAATGACATCAGATAATTCATCCACGCTCCCTGTATCAAAACAAGTTTGGGGCTGATCGGAGCGGGAAATACGAACTGAGAATGAGCCGGCCGAAACAAGATTCCTTTTCGAGAAGCATAGGACATAAAGTTTCCTACTGTAATGTAGATCGTCCACACCGTCACAAGAATGACAAGTCCTTGAACAGAATCGATCCGAACTGTAACCGCAAGTGTTCCAAGCATCACGATAAGAAAGATTCCATAGGCGGCCCCAAAGATCAACGCAAGAAGCGTCGTCGGTTTTCTGACTGCCTTTTTCAGGTTATTTGCCGCTGTTCTCTTTATCAAATATATTAACGCTTTCATGCTTTCTCACCGCCTGTCATCTCAAAGAACAGTTCATCCAGCTCTTTTCCCTGCGCGTCTGCTTTTGTGTAAGAACCGGCAATATGCCCTTGTTCCATGACGATCATCACATCCCACAAGTTCTCTACCATCTCAAGCATATGCGTACTGATAAGAACTGTCGCTCCGTTATCACGCAGTTTTAACACGACATCTTTCAGCATCTTGATCGCCGCCGGATCAAGTCCGACCATCGGTTCGTCAAGAAGGATGACTTCCGGCTTTACCGCAAGGGCACAGCATATGCTCACTTTCTGCATCATTCCTTTTGATAATTCATTGCCAAGCTTATCCTGCTTGTCATCCATCTCAAACGCTTTAAGTATCTTTTCGATCTCCTCGTCTGTAATTTCACTGTCATATGCCATTCTCACATATTCGATATGCTCCCTTACCGTCAGCGCATCGAACATATTCGGAATCTCCGGAACATAAGCAAACTTCCTTTTCGCAGGAATCTGCCGGGCAGGAATCCCTTTAATACGAATTTCACCCTGATACCGCAATAAACCGGCAATGCTTTTGATGATCGTTGATTTTCCCGATCCGTTCGGCCCTAAAAGAACCCCTACCTGACCGTTAGGGACGGTAAACGTCACTTGATCTACCGCCAGATTCTTTCCATAATATTTTGTCAATTCTTTGATCTCCAGCATAGTCCTCTCTACCCTTTCTGTCCGCGTCCTGTATAGTTTGCTTTTACTCGTAATACTTGATAAGTGCCTGTGTTCCGAGATCTCCGTTGCCGTCTGCTTCAAGCTCTTCATAAATGGCAAGAACCTGGCTTAAAACTTCGAGATTTAAACCGCTTCTGTTTGCTTCGATGAGCGCCAGCTTCATATCTTTAATAAAATGCTTCATAAAAAATCCCGGCGCATAATCTTTTTCTATGATCTTTGGTCCGAACAGATCAAACTGTCTGCTTCCGGCTGCCCCTGTCGCTACGGATTTCGAGAACACATTCAGGTCAAGTCCCTTTTCTTTTGCATATGTCAGCGCTTCGCATACACCGGAAAGAGCTCCCGCGATCATGATCTGGTTTGCAAGTTTGCAATGCTGTCCGCATCCTGCCGAACCTTCGTAATTAATATTCGTTCCCATTGCTTCAAACAGTTCATGACAGTTCGTATAATCGCTCTTATCGCCTCCGACAAGAATAGAAAGAGTTCCTTCTCTTGCCCCCGTATCTCCGCCTGTGACCGGCGCATCAAGCACATGAAATCCCCGTTTTGTTCCTTCTTCATACAGCTTTTCGGCAATCTGCGGACTCGTGGTCGTCATATCGATCAAATATGCACCTTTTTTCGCACTGTCCAAAATATTTCCGCTGTCGAAATATACTTCTTCTACATCCTGCGGAAATCCTACGATCGTAATCACTGCCTCGCAGTCTTTTACGCACTCGGAAATCGTTTCATGAAAGATCGCTCCTTCCCCGATCACGTCCTCGACTTTTGCTTTTGTCCGGGCATAAATATGAAGTTCATACCCTGCTTTCATAAGATTACGCACCATGGATTTTCCCATGATCCCCACACCGATAAATCCGATCTTCTTCATCTCTTTTTTCCTTTCCCCCTTATATGCCGCTATTTTTACGACACTTCTGTTTTTATCCACATCGGTTTGTCTGTCTTGCCTGTATTAATATTTTTCTACGACTTCGCTTTTGTTTTTATAAATACTGTTTGCCGGAACAAATCCTCTTACAGAAGACAGTGGGTAAATATTGCTGTGACTTCCTACAACCGTTCCGGGGTTCAGGACGCTTCCGCATCCTACTTCTACTTCATCTCCGAGCATTGCTCCGAACTTCTTCATGCCGGTTTCTATATTTCCTTCCGATGTTTTTACAACAACAAGCTTTTTATCCGACTTCACATTCGATGTGATAGAACCTGCTCCCATATGAGATTTATATCCGAGAACAGAATCGCCGACATAATTATAATGCGGTACCTGTACTTTATTGAAAAGCACGACATTTTTAAGCTCTGTCGAATTTCCTACGACTGCTCCTTCTCCCACGATCGCGTTTCCTCTTATAAACGCACAATGACGCACTTCCGCTTCTTTCCCGATGATCGCCGGACCATTAATACATGCGGTAGGCGCAACTTTAGCTGACTTTGCGATCCAGACATCTTCTCCTCTTTTTTCATATTCATCACTGCTTAACGTATTCCCGAGTTCTTTGATAAATGAACCGATATTCGGAAGGACTTCCCACGGATATGTCACTTTGTCAAAAAGATCTTTTGCGATTGTCTCCTCTAATGTATAAAGTTCCTTTACTGTCAATGCATTCATATATTTATCTCCTTTTCCGCCGTTTACCGGCTCTTTTTATAATAACCTGCCGCTTTATCATAACAGGCTCTTAACTGATACTGATTATTGAGTCCTTTTACTCCCACCGTCCTGTTCGTTATAAAACGATCCAGCTTCATCATATATTCATCGGGAGTAATGCTTCCCTCCGCCACATACGTAAGACCTTTTTCCCAGCTTGCCGTAAGTTCCGGATTTAAAAGTGATTTGATCGAATGATCCACTACGTCAAATACCATCTCTCCTTGCAAAGTCGGTGTTATGATCTGTGTTTTTTTATTCAGGGCAAGGTATTTAATATGAATCAGTTTCTTTAATATTTCCGCCCTGGTCGCGCTCGTTCCGATACCGCTTCCTTTTATCTGAGCGCGAAGATCTTCATCCTCGATCAACTGCCCCGCATTTTCCATAGCAAGGATGATCGATCCTGAATTATACCGTTTCGGAGGCGACGTCTCCCCTTCTTTTATATCTAATGCTCCAACCGGAAGAACGCTTCCTTTTTTCAGCGTTTTAATCACTTCAAACAGCGCCGTATCAAGGTCCTGATCTGCCGTCTGTTCTGCATCTTCCTCTTTTTCATTTGCATCGGTTCTGCTTTTGCCTTTGTTTACACTTCGTTTTCCCTGCGGAACGCCTGCCACTTTCAAATATCCTTCCTCAGCTAGCACTTTAAAATTGGAAAAGAAACTCTCTTCCTTTATCTTCGATATGATCGCCACTTTTTGATACACTGCCGGCGGATAAAAAATACTTAAAAACCTTCTCACAATCAGATCATATACTTTATGAGACGTTGCCGAAAGCGAATTCAGCGCTCCTAAACCTTGTCCTGTCGGAATGATAGCGTAATGATCTGTAATCTGCTTATCGTTTACATATCTTGTCTTCGCCAGATTTTTATGACTTCCAAAAGAAAGGATATCCTGCAAATACGGCTGTGCCGGAGGATATTTTGACAGCCCGTTCAAGTTTCTGCTGATCTCTTTTGCAACTGCCGTCGACAAAACCCTGGCGTCTGTCCTCGGGTATGTAACAAGTTTTTTTTCATATAATTCCTGCACGACCCGAAGCGCTTCATCCGGACTGATCTTAAACCGCTTCGAACAGTCGTTTTGAAGTTCGGCCAGATTATAAAGAAGGGGAGGATTTTTCTTCTCCTTTTTCTTCTCCACAGACTCAACGATACACTGTATCGGCTTTTCTTCCAACAAATAGGCGATCAGCTCTTTTGCTTTTTCTTCTGTCTTAAATCCATTTTCTTTATACAGATCAAACGATTCAAAATACCGCGAGCCTTTCACTGCCCGCCATTCTCCTTCAAAACTGTGACCTGACGCATCGATCGTGCTGATCACACGGTAAAAAGGAGTTTTTACAAACTCCCGTATCTCCCTTTCACGCCTGACAACCATTCCGAGAACGCATGTCATTACACGTCCTACCGAAATCACCGAGTATTTCGTATTCAGATAATTAGAAATACTGTTTCCGTATTTCAGCGTAAGCAAACGTGAAAAGTTGATTCCCATCAGATAGTCTTCTTTCGCGCGAAGATAGGCGGAAGCGCTTAGATTGTCATACTCTGACAGATCTTTTGCTTCCCGTATGCCTCTTAAGATTTCCTCTTCTGTCTGTGAGTCGATCCACACGCGAAGTCTTTTTTTCCCCGACACCTGCGCCTTTTGTTCTACAAGCCGGTAAATGTACTCTCCCTCCCGTCCGGAGTCGGTGCACACATAAATTGTGTCAACGTCTTCTCTGTTTAAAAGAGAACTGACAATCTGAAACTGCTTCGCCACTGACGGGATCACTTCATATTTAAACTCCGAAGGAATAAACGGAAGTGTCTGAAGACTCCATTTTTTTCAATGCCGGGTCATACTCTTCCGGATAGCTCATCGTAACCAGATGTCCGACGCACCATGTGATCACTGCTTCGTCGGATTCTAAATATCCGTCCGCTCTTCTTGTCTTTAATTTTAATGCCTTTGCGAACTCCTGCGCTACGCTGGGTTTCTCGGCGATATAGAGTTGTTTTTTCATATAATGTATTTAGTTTCCTTTCCTGCTCCGAAAGTATTTCTCACCTTTTTTCAACACGATCTATTCCTTTTTCCAAATGCGCTGAATACTTTCTGAAAGATTGATTTTTTTCCTTTTTTGCTTTCGGAAGCGTCTTCGGAGGGCGTGCATTCAACGCAGCTTTCATAAATGCAGCCTGCGCGTTGACCGCTTCTCCTTTCTTTCGTTTTTCTTATATGTACCGTCACTTGTCATAATACGCGCGTTTTACATTGCTGCAAGCATCACTTTCAGATCATGGATCAGGCGTCTCTTAATTGCATCGTCATAAATCGGACATGCAACCTCCACACGTTTCTCTGTATTTCTCGTCATCATATCTGCCGATCCGATATAAACTTTCGCCGTTTCTCCTGTTCCGAACACAAACACTCTCGGATGTTCCAGATACCTTCCTACAATGCTCGTAACCCGCAGATTTTCCGTATTTTCTTTCACTCCCGGCAATATACAGCAGATTCCGCGTACGATCAGATCCACTTTTACCCCTGCTGCAGACGCTTCCTGTACTTTTCGGATAAAATCCATATCCGTTACAGAATTCATTTTCATAATAATACGTCCATCCGCGCCTTTTTGAATTTCCTCATCCATATGTCTTAAAACTTTCCGTTTCAGACTAAACGGTGAAACGATCAGATGATGATACTCTCCGTCCAGATTGCCGATTGACATATTTTTAAAGAATACGGCCGCATCCTCGCCGATTCCCTGATGTGATGTCATAAGCGAATAATCTGTATACATTTTTGCCGTCTTTTCATTATAGTTTCCCGTTCCTACCTGGGTAATATAACGGATCTCATTTCGATTCCTGTATGTGATAAGACACAGTTTTGAATGAACCTTGTAACCGTCGAATCCATACAGCACACGACATCCCGCTTCCTCCAGACGCTCTGACCAGTCAATATTATTCTGCTCGTCAAAACGCGCCCTAAGTTCGATCAATACAGTTACTTCTTTTCCGTTCTCGGCTGCCGCACAAAGGTATTCTACAAGGCGGGCCTTTTTCGCCAGACGGTAGATCGTGATCTTGATCGTCATAACATCGGGATGAAACGCAGCTTCTTTAATAAGCTGCAAAAACGGATCCATACTCTCATATGGATAAGACAACAAAACATCTTTGCGTTTCACCTGCTCCATCACGCTGATCCCTTCGGCAAGCGCAGCGGCAGGCTGAGGTGTAAACGGCTCGTCGATCAGCGCTTTTCTCATAGATTCGGGAATCTTATCTGCGATTGCGAAAATAAACCCAAGCTTCATCGGCATTTTCGTCCTGAAAATACATTCCGGCGTAATCTTAAACCGGTCGCAGAAATATTTTTCCATCTCTTTTCCGAGCGGAGCGGCTGTCTCAAGTCTTACAACTGCCATTTTACGTCTTTTATGAAGTGTTTCTTTCATAATATAACGGAAATCTTCATTAATCTGCCAACGCTTCATCATCCGGTGCGATATCCGCATTCCGCGTTACGCAAATATAGTTTTTGTCAGATACCTGATACTGTTCAAAAACAAGTTCCAGATATTCCATGATCACTTTTTCCATTCGGATGTAGCGCACATCATGCCCCGGAAGATAGAGAACGTCCGAAATGTACTGTGGCACAGGCACAATGCCGAGCATGACATTATTTTCCATTTTCAGCGTCGCCACGACGTAAATATCTTTATTAAGCAGATGAGGGAACGGATGGTTCGCATCTACGATCTGAGGCGATAAAACCGGAAGCACCTGTTCTTTGAAATATTTTTTCACATACTTCTTTTCCTGCTGCTCCAATTCTTTAAAATCTAACCCACATACGCCATACGGCTGAAGCTGCTTTTTTATTTCCGCATATGTCTTATCTCTCTCCTTATAAAGAGGAGCTACCGCTTTATAAATCTCCTCCAACTGCTGCTTCGGAGTCATTCCCGAACGGATATCCTGTTTTTTACTGTCAGCTACTGCCATATCGTAAAGGCTGCCGACACGAATCATAAAGAATTCATCAAGATTACTTGTAAAAATTGCGACAAATTTCATCCTCTCCATAAGAGGAACACTTTCGTCCTGCGCCTCTTCCAACACACGCTGATTAAAACGAAGCCATGATAATTCTCGATTTTGCGTATACTCTAAAGTCTCTGTTTTTCCCATCATACCCTCTCCTTTTTGATTTTCCGACATTTCTCATCTTGTAAACTATCGTTTCATTTATCGTGAAAAAGATTTCTGCTTTTATTTTTCCAAATATTCCATAAGATCATCAAACTTTCGTTCTGTGTACTTATATCCGTGTTCATAAAATGCATGCAGCGTTTCTTTATTTCTCTCAAGTCTTGAAACAGGCTTTACCTGCGGTCTGAGAATAAATATCTCACCTCGTTTTTCAAGCTGATCTAAATAATTCATCGTTTTATTATACTCAAAACTTCTTCTGAAGATCGTCCTGATCAAATTCGGATATGATTTATACGCTCTTTTATATACTCTCTGCATCGTCGGAGAAAGAACCGACTTCCTGTAACCTTGATTTTTCGTAAGAATCACGACGATCTTTTCATTTTCCATCTGCTGTGCCCGTCTGATCGGAACAGAGTCCGCCAGTCCTCCGTCAAGGTACGGAACATTGTCGATATTAACGATCGGAGTAAGCAAAGGCATACTTGACGACGCTCTGCAAAGTTTCATCAGACGGTCGTTATCACTATCCTCTGTCATATACTCCGCTTTTCCCGTCAGACAGTTTGTCGTAACAATCTGACAGTTGATCTCCGAGTTAAAATATGTCTCGAAATCAAACGGAAGCAGTTCTTTCGGATATTTATCAAAGATCAGATCCATATTCATCAGACTTTTCTCTTTGACGAAGTCTCTGATCCCATAGTAATATTTTCCTTCTTTGTCAGTCGGTATCATACAGTCTCTCGTTCTTCCCGGCTGCCGCGAAACATAGTCCACCGCATTGCACGAGCCCGCCGAAACGCCGATCACATCCGAAAAATACAGATCTCTCTCCATCAGATAATCAAGCGCTCCCGAAGTAAATATTCCTCTTGTCGCTCCGCCTTCAAGAACAAGTGTTGCCTTCTTTATTGTCATATGGATAACCTCTTTTCTGCTACAATCTACTTCCCTCTTTTAACTTCTACATTATATAACTTTTTTCCTTATTGTGAAACCAGAAGTTGATTTTTAAACAAATCTTTTCAAATTCTTTTCAAAATCTTTACTTTTTGTTGTAGGTCATATCCAGAAGCTTCTCCTGCCTTATCCGACAATAATTCAGGTTTTTTCATAAATAAATTACCGGCCTTCCTTTGCTTTATTTTTTACTCAACAGCGCTTTCACTTCCTCTACAGTCAATACTTTCCCATAGGATATAACTTCGCCGTTAAACACTAATGCAGGTGTCGTCATTACTCCGTAACCGGCGATTTCCGCAAAATCTGTAACATGTTCAATCTCATAATCTAATCGAAGTTCAGATACTGCCGCTCTGGTTGCTTTTTCTAATTCCATACATTTTACGCAGCCCGAACCCAATATTTTGATCCCTTGCTCTTGTTTCTTATTTTCTGTATTTTGCATTGTTTCTGACGTGCAATTTTCACCACAACAGCATGATTTTGTTTCTTTTTTCTTTCCAAATAATTTCATTTCTTATTCGCTCCTTTTAAATAAATATCGCACTAAAAATATTAAAGAGATAACCTACAATGATAATACCCGACGTACAAATGGCAATAAATAAAGTCAATAATTTAGGCTTTACTGCCTTTTTCAACATGATTAAAGACGGCAGGCTTAATGTCGTTACTGCCATCATAAATGATAAGATCGTACCTAATTGTGCTCCCTTTGCAAGTAATGCCTCTGCAACCGGAATTGTTCCGAAAATATCAGCGTACATAGGGATACCGACAAGCGTAGCTAAAACAACACCGAACGGGTTATTACTTCCTAAAATACTTTCAATCCATGTTTCAGGTATCCAATTATGAATAATTGCTCCAATCCCCACACCGATCAAAATGTATGGAAATACTTTTTTGAATGTTCCCATCACTTGTTCTTTCGCATATTGAACTCTGTCCTTTTTGGTTAAGGCAGGGGAACTAATATCAACCCTACTTGCATTTTTGACGAAATCTTCTACATATTTTTCCATATGTAAGTTTTCAATGAAGGTGCCGCCGATGACGGCAATGATCAAACCTACAATCACATAAGCAAAGGCAACTTTAGCCCCGAAAATACTCATTAGCAATACAAGACTTCCTAAGTCAACCATAGGCGAAGAAATCAAAAAGGAAAAAGTTACCCCTAACGGTAATCCTGCACTTGTAAAACCTATAAACAACGGGATAGAAGAACATGAGCAAAATGGTGTAACTGTTCCTAACAATGCGGATATGATATTTGCACCGATACCATGAAATCGCCCTAAAATTTTTTTACTTCGTTCGGGTGGAAAATAACTTTGAATATACGATATAAAGAAGATCAGTATGCATAACAAGATTGTGATTTTGATTACATCGTATAAAAAGAATTGAATACTTCCACCTAAACGACTGTTAATGTCTAGCCCCAGCAATGATAGTCCATTACCAATTAAGCCATTCAACCATTTCATACCTAATATTTGGTCCTGGAAAAATAGCCATATTGAATTTACTGCTTCCAATAAAGTCCCTCCTTCACATGACATATCAATTTTTTTTGATGTGATAGAGTTTTATAAAAGCCACCTTTCGATGACCTTTATTTGCAACAATTTGATTGATTTTCAGTATTTGGTGTTGTCAACTCTAACAGTCGTTTAGACGCATATTCACTTCCGCTTTTACTCAGGCTGTAATGCGTCCATTTTCCCTCTTGTCTTGCATTAACAATACCGGAGTCGCAAAGTATTTTCATGTGGTATGATAAAGCCGATTGTCCTATGTTCATCTTTTCAATCAGAACACACGCACATTTTTCCCCACTCTTTAAATAATCTAAAATCGTAAGTCTTTTTGTATCGCAAAGAGCCTTAAAAATTTTTGCGTCTTTAGAAAAATCAGTCATTATCATCACTCCTCACATCAAATTATTTTGATGTACATATCATAAACCTCATAATTCAGTTTGTCAATATATTATATCAAAATATTTTGATGTATTTTGCTTTTTCTCCTGATTATCCTATATAAAAAACTTTCTTTTGCATTGCTTACCTAAAACAAAACAGGCAGGGATTTTCCCCTACCTGCTTCGCTTATTTTTATCATTTTGTCTGTTGTCAGTCAACAATGGTAATGCTTTCGATCACCGGCTGTTCTTCCGGTTTGATGGTTCCGTTGTCATCTGTGGGTTTCGCATCCTTACAGATTGCATCCACAACGTCCATTCCCTCTGTTACATGGCCAAAGCCTGCATAATCTCCGTCCAGGAAGGTGCTGTCCTCATGCACGATAAAGAACTGAGAGCTTGCACTGTCCGGATCCATAGCTCTTGCCATGGAAATTACGCTCTTGTATGAGAAATATTATTTTCCACACCATTATTGGAAAATTCGCCTTTGATGTTTTCATCAGAGCCGCCGGTTCCATTTCCCAGACGGATCCCCTCCCTGAACCATAAAGCCGTCCATAATACGGTGGAAGGTCAGTCCGTCATAAAAGCCCTCCTGAGCCAGCTTGACAAAATTGGTTACTGTAATGGGCGCAGTGTCTGCGTCCAGCTCCACCTGAATCTCACCATAGTCCTTTACATTGATCTGCGCATGGTGGATTCCTGTCAGCTCCTTACTTGTATCAAGAACTGCTTCTTTTGTGTCTTTAGTCTCTGAAGCGCTTTCCTTATCAGAAGCCTCCTCACCAGAACCGTCACTGAAGCCAGCTTTTTCTGCCATCTCATCGCTGACTGTCTTTTCGCTGCTGCTCTCTGTCTTTGCATCTTCTGTTTTTGTCCGCATCCTGTCATCATGCCTAGCTGTAAGGACTACTGCACAAAGTACTGCCAGAGTTTTATGTTTCATTTTTTATTTTCCTCCTGATTCTGCTGTTTGCTGACAGAAAACCTTCCTGTGACTTTCTGTCAGATTATGTTCATATGCCGGAGTTTCTCTTTCCCGTTTTTCTTACCGGATCCTGTCCGGAAAACCAACTTTCCTCTGAACCTTGCGCAGAGTTTTTGTGGCAAAATAATTAGCCTTTTCTGCATTTTCTTTGATAATGGAATCAATATATGCCTTATCCCTGGAAAGACGGGCAAATTCATCCTGAAGAGGTTTGAGAACAGAAATAACAGACTCTGCAACTGCCGGTTTCAGCTCACCGTAGCCTTTTCCGTCAAATTCCTTCACTGCCTCATCCGGAGTTTTTCCTGTGCAGGCACAGTAAATCTCAATCAGGTTCTTTACGCCCGGCTGCTCGTCTCTGTAGCTTACACAGCCCTCGGAATCTGTTACCGCGCGCTTAAATTTACGCATAATAGTATCCGGATCATCCATAAGATAAATGCTGGCATTGGGATTCTCGTCAGATTTGGACATCTTCCTGGTGGGATCCTGAAGACTCATGATCTTTGCTCCTACCTTGCCTACATAAGCTTCCGGAACAGTAAACACATCTCCGTAAATATTATTAAAACGCTCTGCAATATTTCTGGTAAGCTCCAGATGCTGCATCTGGTCAATTCCAACCGGAACCACGTCTGTCTGATACAGAAGGATATCCGCTGCCATCAGAACCGGATAAGTAAACAGACCTGCATTGATATTATCCGCATGCTTTGCAGATTTATCCTTAAACTGAGTCATACGGTTCAGCTCTCCCATGTAGGTAAAGCAGTTTAAGATCCAGGCCAGTTCAGCATGTCCGGAAACATGGGACTGATAGTAAATGCAGTTTTTCTTCGGATCAAGGCCTGCTGCAATATAAAGAGTCAGAAGATTGCGGGCGCTTTTGCGAAGCTCTGCCGGATTCTGACGGACAGTAATAGAATGAAGGTCTACCACACTGTAAAAGCACTCATATTCATCACTTAAAGTCAGCCAGTTTTTCAGAGCGCCAAGATAATTTCCCAGGGTGAGATTTCCTGTTGCCTGCATTCCGCTGAATAAAACTTTTTTGTCATTTATCATAATCTATACCTCTCTTACTGACGCATTTTGGAAAGTATTCAGGTTCTTTCCTTTATGCACTTCTGAATTGTATATTAGTTTATCATTCTGTAGAAATAAAGTCAATTACTTGTCACCTGGAACCTTATCTGTTAAAATAGTCACAGGTCACTATCCCGAGACATACAGGGCAAAATGCCATCACCGAAGGTGATTAAGAAATATAAAAATTCAGGAGGAAAAAACATGAAAAAAATTGCAAGCTTTACCATAGACCATATTAAGCTTCAGCCGGGAATCTATGTTTCCAGAAAAGACTATCTGGGCGATCAGGTGATCACCACTTTTGATATTCGTATGACTTCTCCCAACGAGGAACCTGTTATGAATACTGCAGAGCTTCATGCCATGGAACATCTGGCAGCTACTTTTCTCCGAAATCATACAGAATTCGGACCAAAAGTTATTTACTGGGGTCCAATGGGCTGCCGTACCGGAAACTATCTTCTGCTGGCAGGAGATTATGAATCAAAGGATATTGTGGGACTGATGACAGAAATGTTTGAATTTATCTGCGATTTTGAGGGAGAAATCCCGGGCGCTTCTGCAAAGGACTGCGGAAACTATCTGGATATGAACCTGAACATGGCAAAATATCTGGCGGATAAATATTTAAAAGAAGTTCTTTACGATATCAAAGAGGAACGGCTGGTTTATCCGGAATAAATTGAAGTAACTGTATTTTTCAAGGCCGGTTTGTACAACAAACTGGTCTTCTCAGGAATAACAATATTTAAAAACCAGAGCCTTTTCTGTTTCAAATAGAAAATATGCTCTGGTTTTTCTTCGCTTTTGTTTTTACTGAACCGGCGCAGCAGTTCCCTCTGCTGCAGGAGCAGCTCCTGCCGGAGCCTCAGTAGTCACATACTGGGCGCTGACATAACCCTTCTGTCCGTTAAGATCTACCTCGATCCACTGTCCGTCTTCACTGACACCTGTGCCGGTAAGCTGATCTCCTACCTTGGTACTCTTAATAACATTTGTCTGATCTGTTGTTACACAGTCTGTACGGATATTCGCCTCATTGTTTGCATAATATGTAGCGTTTTTCTGTATGATCTTGACACCGCTTGCTGTCTGAGAAGTCTGAGGTACCGGGGTTGCTGTCACAACCGGGGTTGGTGTTGCTGCCGGTGTAGGCGTTGCAGTCGGGGTTGGTGTTGCCTTTATCACAGTCACGGTAGAGTCCTCTCCTCCTGTACTGTATCCGCAGCCGGATGCAATAAGAGTAAGACCTGCCAGTGCAATCAGTAATCTGGATTTCTTCATAAGAATTTTCCTCCTTTATAGCATACCACCATGATACCCCATTCCGGGTGGATTATGCAAGCCTTTTTTAATCAGTCTAAGTGGCGAAATTATTTGTATTAGGAAAATTATAACATAAACCACCTTACATAATAACTCTTACAAAATGTCATATAAGGAACTTTGACTAATAAACATTTTATAGTAATCACCTTTTAAATTCATTAACTCTTCATGAGTCCCATATTCAACAATGCTTCCTTTTTTTAAGACAATTATTCTATCACATAATTTTGCTGCACTAAGACGATGCGAAATCATAATGACTGTCTTATTTTTAGACATTCTAGTAAAATTTTCGTATAATTCATTTTCGGCTTTTGGATCAAGATTAGCTAGTGTCTGCTGATTAAGCAGCTATCTGTAACTTCCAACTCTTACATCTGTTCCGGTCATGCCAGAATCGGAACAGATGCAAAAGAGCACAAAGTATTCGCCTCTGAATCCTGAACAGATTCGTCACGAATACAGATAATGCGATAGATGTCAACTGCGTTTCTTCCAGTTTTGTGGTAATGCAGCTC
>ENA-OQKD01000054-OQKD01000054.1-human-gut-metagenome-genome-assembly--contig:-NODE-54-length-29765-cov-4.128011_pt1 | contig 29765 bp, 31 predicted proteins | sample MGYA00242775_ERZ504792 | MGnify/ENA primary metagenome ERZ504792 (study PRJEB26092, sample SAMD00036401) | human gut metagenome | host: Homo sapiens | study: EMG produced TPA metagenomics assembly of...
TGCGTGTCCAGCCCCCACAACAACAATGTCACAATTTTTTTCCAACCTTTTTGCGCACATTCCTCTGTCCTCCATCTACTTTCCTACACAGAACTTGCTGAATATCTCATTTACCAGATCTTCGCCTAGGGATTCGCCCATAATCTTTCCAAGGCTTTCGTAAGCTCCCATCAGATCAATGGAAAAGAAATCCTCCGGCATTCCTGCTTCAATACTTTCCATTACCATGTTAAGGCTTCTCTCCGCCTCTTCCAGGGCAGTCTTATGGCGTGCATTTGTAATATAAACCTCATCATTAAAGGAAATCTCCCCGCGGAAAAACATTTCTTTAATGGCTGTTTCCAGGTTTTCTATTCCTGATCCTTCCACCACTGACACAGGTATCACCTGTTTTCCTGTTTTTTCTTCCAGATGCTGAGGCGAAACCACCGGAGTCAGATCTGTTTTATTATAAATAATAATACTTTTTCTTCCATGAAGCAGCTCCATGATCTCTTCATCGTTTTTATCTAGAGGCTTGGAAGAATCTACCACATAAAGGATCAGGTCTGCTTTTTCAGCCATCTGTCTGGCCTTTTCCACACCAATTTTTTCTACAATATCTTCTGTCTCTCTGATGCCGGCTGTATCAATGATCCTTAAACTGATTCCATGAAGAGAAATATATTCCTCCAGCGTATCTCTTGTGGTTCCTGCAATTTCTGTTACAATTGCCCGATCCTCTCCTACAAGAAAATTTAACAGAGAGGATTTTCCTGCATTTGGTTTTCCCAGAATAACGGTGCGGATTCCCTCCTGGATCATCTTTCCGTCATCCGCAGATTTCAGAAGCCTTTTTACCTCTTCCGACTCTTCTTTTACCACTTCCATCAGTTCGTCCGGATACCCCTCCAGATCAAAATGCTCCGGATCATCCAGGGCAGTTTCTATATATGCAATATGATGAAGAAGCTTTGCCCTGATTTCCCGGATCACCCGGAGAACTGATCCCTTCAACTGCTCTACAGAGCTTTTCAGCGCGATCTCGCTTTTTGCCTGGATCACATCCATAACCGCCTCTGCCTGAGAAAGATCCAGCCTCCCGTTCAGAAAAGCACGTTTTGTAAACTCTCCGGGTTCTGCTACCTGAGCTCCGTTTTTCAGAACAGTTTCCAGAACCTTCTTCATGGCAAAAACACCGCCGTGACAGTCAATTTCTACCGTATCTTCTCCTGTATATGTTTTTGGACCGCGCATTACCATTACCAGAACTTCATCTACCGTTTCCTCTCCATCACAGATATATCCGTAATGAATGGTATGGCTTTTTACTTCTTTTATATTTTTCTTTCCATTCTTTGACCGGTAGATCCTGGAAATCACATCCATTGCATCTTCTCCGCTTATTCGGACGATTCCGATGCCGGAAGCGCTCATTGCTGTGGAAATCGCTGCAATCGTTGTCTCCATCTGCAATCCTCCTGTTTGTATGCATAAATTAAACTGTGTTTTCTGGTATAAAATAGATCTCTTTCTCATACCTGTTTATAAAAAATATACACTGACATTTTTATTAGTGTATCCATATATCTATCAAAAATCTTTATATAAAAAAATGTTACTCCGGGAAAAAGCCTACGTCAAGTCCGTATTATTCACTCTTTCACCCAGAATAACATTTTTGTTCAGATGTATCTCATCTTAATATCTTTTCAGTTTTACAACTACATGACGGTAAGGCTCTTCACCTTCACTGACAGTCTCTACAAATTTATTTCCCTGAAGAGCAGAATGGATAATTCTTCTTTCATAAGGATTCATTGGTTCAAGAACAACCGGTTTTCTGGTTTTCTTTACCTTGTAGGCAATTCCTCTTGCCAGGTTTTCCAGTGTCTCTTTTCTTCTTCTGCGGTAATCTTCTGTATCCAGTTTTACCCGGATATAGGTAGATTTACCTTTGTTCACAACAAGACTTGTCAGATACTGAAGAGAATCAAGGGTCTGTCCTCTTTTTCCAATCAGGATTCCCATATCCTGACCCTCAAAATCAACCTCCAGACAGCCGTCCTTTGTATTGTATTTTGAAGTGATCTGAACCTCGCCCAGTTCCATGGAAGAAAATACTTCTCTGAGAAATACAAGCGCTCTCTCTTCGATTTCTTTGATTTCCTCCGGATCAGAAATTACCTCGATCTCTCTGGACTGTTTTACAGGTTTTTCTTTCTGAACCTTTTCCTTAGGCTCTCTTACAGGCTTTTCTTTAAAGGTCTTTTCCTTTACCGGCTTCGGCTGCCTGTCTTTTACAGACTCTTTTTCCTCTGCTGCAGGCTCTTCCCTCTTTTCAGCCTTATGAGAAGGTCTGGAATGCTGTTTCGGTGCCTTTTTCTCTTCCTTAAAGGATTCAATTTTTACTGAATCTACAATTTTTTCGATTTCTGCTTCCTCGGAAGAAACTTCAAGCTTACGTACTTTAATGATAGCCGGCTTGCTTCCAAATCCAAAGAAACCTGTACTTCCCTCAGTAATCACCTGAATGTCCAACTGATCACTGGATACGCCCAGTTCAATACACGCTTTTGTAATTGCTTCATTTTTCGTTTTTGCAGAAAACTGAACATACTCATTCATGATGAACCCCTCCGTTCCTTCCTATTTCTTCTTATTTCTTTCGTCAAAGGTTCTTACCAGATTTGCTTTTGCTGTAATACTGTCCGGTTTTGCAGCAGCTGCCTTTTTGTAGGATTCCTCAACCTTTTTCGCACGCTCTGCTTCCGGAGAACCACTGTTTCCTTTATCTATCTTATTGATATTTTTTACACTCTGATGTGCCTGATTAGTGATCTTCTGAGGCGGAAGTCCGGCTTTTGCCCTCTTCTCCTCTATTTTCTTCATGTTTTCATTAATCAGAACTTCAATATCCATCTTGTTCAGATGACGGTTAATAAGAACCTGCTGGACACTTCTTACAACAGCACTGGAAATCCAGTAAATACCAAGACCTACCGGGAATGTGAAACAGAAAAATGCTGACATAAGAGGCATTACCATGTTCATGGTCTTCATAGAGCTTGCCATCGGATTCGCACCATCGTCATTCTGAGGTGTCGCCTGAGGCATCAGCTTCAGGTTCAGCACCTGAGTTCCCCAGGAAAGGATCGGAATAAGAAGCGCTGCAATTGCAAGAAGAATGGATCCGCCTGCAACAACTGCTGTAATATAGTTCCATGGCATATCTGCAATATTCAGTCCCAGGAAACTCTGCATGTGAGAAATTTCCCCGGCTGTGCTGTTGATCGCATCAGAAAATCCTGCAAACTGACTCATATCTGCCAGTTTATCCCACTGTCCCGGAGAAAGTGCATACAAAAAGTCAATTACAGAATTTGGTGTTGCTGTCTGACCGTCAAGGATCAGTCTTACACGGGTCATTTATTATCAGTATAAAATCCTGAAGGATGTTGGTATATCCGCTGACACCGATAATCTGAGAAGCAACTCCGTCAAGAACACTTTTTACACTGCCAACATAGGCAGGAATATTCTGGATTACATGCCACAGAGACCACAGGATCGGAAGCTGGATCAAAAGTTGAACACAGCTTCCGGTAGGTGATACTCCGTATTTCTGGTAAACTGCTGAGGTTTCTTCCTGCATTTTCTGCATGGAAACCTGATCTTTTTTATTCTGATATTTTTTCTGAATCTTCATCAGCTCCGGCTGCATAACTGAACTCAGTTTTGAGAACTTCTGCTGCTTGATCTGAAGAGGAGTCATAAAAAGATAGATCAGAATACTGAAAATAATGATACAAAGACCGAGATTCTGGATTCCGAACAATCCGTCAAGGAATTTGTAGATACCGTTCATAATCCAGCCCATAACAACAGAGATCTGGCCAATGATCGGCGTCGAGTTCTTTGTAGCTAAAATCATCAATTCCAATTTTCATTTCCTCCTGATTATGGCACAGGATCATATCCTCCGTGAGAAAAAGGATTACACCTTAAAATTCTCCAGAGGGCAAGCAATCCACCCTTGATCGCGCCATATTTTTGGATTGCTTCCAAACCATACTGAGAACATGTGGGAATATAAGGGCATTTTGTTCTCTTCATCGGTGATAAATATTTTTGATAAAGCCGTATCAGTTTAATCAGAATATTCTTCATTTTTCTTTTCACCTGTTATATGATGCTTTCCTGCCAGATGCAGCAGAGCGCTTTCTATTTCCTGATAGCTTTTTCCCTTTGCAGATACTCTGGCAATTACTACAATATCCAGGCCGTTACAAAATAACGGTTCATTTAAACGATAACTTTCCCTTATCAATCTGGTGATTCTGTGGCGGACCACACTGTTTCCTACTTTTTTACTTACTGATATTCCCAGACGATTCTTCATGTACTGATTTTCCAGTACGTACATCACCAGATACCGATTTGCCTTTGATGTTCCATGTCTGTAAACCTGCTGAAAATCTTGTTTTCTTTAAGGACTCTGAATATTTCATCTGGTCCTCCTTCAATTCTTATTCTTACAGAAATAATCCTGTATAGAAGAAAAGACCACAATACTGCGGTCTTATGTCTGATCTTATGCTGATAACTGCTTTCTTCCTTTTAATCTTCTTGCAGCTAATACTTTACGGCCGCCTTTTGTGCTCATGCGGGCTCTGAATCCGTGAACTTTAGCTCTTGATCTCTTCTTTGGCTGAAATGTCATTTTCATAGGTAAAGCACCTCCTTTATCTATTATCCAATTTAAAAATTTTCATAGAACATCATTTCAATTATATTCATAAACCCCCTGTTCGTCAAGCTAAAAATAAGATTTTTATAGAAATGTCCCCTGATCATAAGCTTTGAAAGTTTCTCTTACTTCCGGTTGTTTAGAATCAACATCTATATGTGGAAATCTTCAGTTTACGTAATGTTATCCACATTTTGTGGATAACTTGTGGATAACTTTGGTGATACCCTGATAAATGTCCACATTTTTCGACTTATTTTTACACATTATGTTTAAAAATCCCTTTATTTTACAAGGATTTTTACGTGGACAACGTTATACACAATCCCCATGGGTATTTATCCACTATTTCCGGTTTTATGTAAACTTAAAGGGGATTTTCCACATCTCTCACATTATCCACATGTGGAAAAATGTGTATAACTACAATTATTTAAATAAGGATTGCGTAAAACCTTTATTTATTATAATATATATAAGGATATTTATGTCTTTCAGACTTAAAATAAACAAAAAAACACCTGAAACCAGGAACCGGGAGAGTGAAAATGGATAAAGTTATAGAAAAATGGGATGAAATCCTTCAAATCGTGAAAGTTGAATATGATGTTGCGAACGTTGCCTTCAATACATGGCTGAAGCCTTTGAAAGTATACGAGGTAAGGGACAACGTTGTCACGATCCTCGTTCCTTCTGAACAGAGTGTTCTATTAGATATTGTAAATAAAAAATACAGACTGCCTCTTCAGGTTACAATCTGCGAGGTTACGGGAATGGAAAGCTGTGAAATCCAGTTTATTCTTCCGGAAAATGTCCCGAAAAAAGAAATTCCTTCCTATAATATGTCTGAATCCAAATCTCTTCGCGATCAAAGATGTGAGGAAGCTCATCTGAATCCAAAATATACTTTTGACAGCTTTATTGTAGGAAGCAACAATAAATTTGCCCAGGCAGCAGCTCTTGCAGTTGCGGAATCTCCGGGAGATACTTATAATCCTCTTTTTATTTACGGAGGCGCCGGACTGGGAAAAACTCACCTGATGCATTCCATTGCGCATTATATTATTGACAATAATGAAAACAGTAAGGTTCTTTATGTAACAAGTGAAGAATTTACCAATGAACTGATCGAGACGATCCGAAACGGAAATAATTCAGCAATGTCCAAATTCCGTGAAAAATACAGGAATATTGACGTTCTTCTTGTTGACGATATCCAGTTTATTATAGGAAAAGAGTCCACACAGGAAGAATTTTTCCATACCTTCAACAGTCTCCACAGCGCCAAAAAACAGATTATCATATCTTCTGATAAACCTCCGAAAGATATGGAAATTCTGGAAGAACGTTTCCGTTCCCGGTTTGAGTGGGGTCTGATCGCAGATATTACACTGCCGGATTATGAAACCCGAATGGCAATTCTTCATAAAAAGGAAGAACTGGACGGCTATAATATCAGCGAAGAGGTTATAAAATACATAGCCACCAATATAAAATCAAATATCCGTGAGCTGGAAGGCGCCTTTAATAAAGTAATGGCAAGTTCCAAGCTTGAAAAAAAGGAAGTTACCCTGGAACTTGCAGAAAAAGCGCTGAAAGATATCATTTCGCCGGATCAGCAGAAGGTAATTACACCGGAATATATTATTTCTGTGGTTGCAGAGCACTATCATGTGACGACAGCAGATCTCTGCGGAAACAAGAGAAGCTCAAAAATCGTTATGCCAAGACAGATTGCCATGTATTTATGCAGGGATATCATTGATACATCACTGAAAACCATTGGAAAAAATCTCGGAAACCGTGATCACACCACTGTTATGCACGGAATTGAGAAAATCGAGAAGGAACTTCAGACAAATGACAACCTGAAAAATTCCATTGACACCCTCAGGAAAAAAACTTAATCCACAGGGATAATTACTTTATCCACATATGAACCCCCGGGTTTTACACGAAGTTATACAGTTTGAAAGTCTTGATTTTTAAGGCTTTTTTGGACTTTTTCACATATTCACAGCCCCTAAGGCGGCTAATACGGATTTTTTCTTATTTAGTTTTTTTTTAAAAGCCATTTTCAAAACAGGAAGGGAGTTATACACAACATGAAAATTATCTGTTCCAAAACAAGTTTATTAAAAAGCGTTAATATCTCTTTGAAAGCTGTTCCTTCTAAAACAACAATGCCGATTCTAGAATGTATTCTGATCGATGCATCAACAAACCAGATCAAATTTACTACAAATGATATGGAACTGGGAATTGAAACAATTGTTGACGGAACAATTGCTGAAAAAGGAATGGTTGCTCTTGATGCAAAAATTTTCTATGAGATCATCAGAAGACTTCCTGATAATGACGTGACCATCCATACAGATGAAAATTATGTAGCAACGATCACCTGTGAAAAAGCAAAATTTACAATTCCGGGAAAAACAGGAGAAGATTTTGCCTACCTTCCTGTTATTGAACGGGACGAATCCCTTACTCTTTCACAGTTTACATTAAAAGAAATGATCCGCCAGACTCTGTTTTCTATTGCTGTAAACGAAAATAACCGGTTAATGACAGGTGAACTTTTTGAGATAAAGGATAATTGTCTGAAAATAGTGTCTCTGGACGGTCATCGTATATCCATTAGACGCATGCCTCTTAAGAGAGAATATTCTGACAAAAAGATTGTCGTTCCTGGAAAGACACTTAGTGAGATCAGCAAAATCCTTTCCGGTGAGGTTGATGATCAGGTAAGCATTTATTTTACAAAAAACCATATATTGTTTGAGTTTGATCAGACCATGGTTGTATCCAGACTGATCGAGGGAGAATACTTCCGCATTGATCAGATGCTTTCCAGTGATTATGATACCAGGCTGTCTGTAAATAAAAAAAATTTCTGAACTGTATTGACCGTGCCACACTTCTTGTAAGAGAAGGAGATAAAAAACCCAATCGTCATTGACATCAGAGATAATAAAATGGAGCTTAAAATTGACTCTTCCATGGGATCCATGAATGAAGAGATCGATATTGAGAAAGAAGGAAAGGATATTCTCATCGGATTTAACCCGAAATTCCTGATCGATGCTTTGAAAGTTATTGATGATGAAAATATTCATATGTACCTTATGAACCCCAAGGCTCCATGTTTTATCAGAGATGATGAGGAGACATACACCTATCTGATCCTGCCTGTAAATATCAGCCAGAATCAGGCAAGATAAAGGAGGATCATTGTGGAAATCAAAATCAGAGATGAATTTATCAAGCTGGGACAGGCTTTGAAACTTGCAGGAGTTGTAGAAGACGGAGTTGAGGCAAAGTTTGTTATTCAGGACGGGCTTGTTAAAGTGAACGGTGAAGTTGACGAACGTCGCGGCAGAAAAGTGTATGAAGGGGATGTGATCTCCTTTAACGGACAGGATATAAAAGTGATCAGGTAGATTATGTATATAGAGTCTGTACAATTAAAAAATTTCAGGAATTATGAAACCCTTGAGCTGAATCTTGACAGGGAAACAAATATTTTTTACGGGGATAATGCACAGGGAAAAACAAATATTCTGGAATCTGTATATCTTTGTGGGACAACAAAGTCTCATAAGGGAAGTAAGGACAGAGAGATGATCCGTTTCGGTCAGGAGGATGCTCACATCCGGATGATGGTAAAAAAGGATGGTCTTTCTTACAAGCTGGACATGCATCTTCGGAAAAACAAGGCAAAAGGAGCTGCAGTCAACGGGCTTCCGGTTAAAAAGGCCAGAGAACTTTTCGGCATTGTAAATCTTGTATTTTTTTCGCCGGAGGATCTGAATATTATTAAAAACGGTCCTGGTGAAAGAAGAAGATTTCTGGATCTGGAGCTGTGTCAGCTGGATCAGATTTATCTGTCTGATCTGGCCGGATATAATCATATTGTGAATCAGAGAAACCGTCTTCTGAAGGATATGTATGCCAATCCAGCTTTGAAAGATACTCTGGACGTATGGGATCATCAGATGCTACGGTATGGAAAAAAGCTGATTCGTAAAAGGCAGACTTTCGTTGAAGAGCTGAATGAGATCATCTGTGATATTCATAAAAATCTTACCGGAGGTGAAGAGCTTCTTCAGGTTATTTATGAACCAAGCGCACAGGAAGAGAATTTTGAAGAGCTGCTCTGCAGAAACAGGGACAGGGATATCCGGATGAAAATGACCTCTTCAGGACCACACAGAGATGATCTGTGTTTTCTGGTAAATGGCATTGACATCAGGAAATACGGATCTCAGGGACAGCAGAGGACAGCCGCTCTGTCTTTGAAACTTTCAGAAATATATCTTGTAAAGAAAAAGATCGGAGATACGCCGGTGCTTCTTCTGGACGATGTACTTTCAGAGTTGGACAGCAGCCGTCAGACGTATCTTCTGGACAGTATTCATGATATTCAGACATTGATCACCTGTACAGGTCTGGATGATTTTGTGAACCATCAGTTTCACATTAATAAAGTATTTCGGGTTGTGAAAGGCGAAGTTTTTAATCCGGTACAAAAGAACAGCAAACAGAATTAATTTTTCCCCGGAATTTATTTTTTCCGGGGAAAGTTCTTTGACAAGCATAAATGCATATGTTAAACTTGTTTTAATTATGGAAAGTTGGTGAATGTATATTGGATAAAGAGGAATTTCGAATAAAAGTGAGCCGTATTGAAAGCCTTTTAGCCCAGAAAAAATATAAAGAGGCTATGGAGGTTGTTGACAGCATTGACTGGCGCAGAGTAAAAAATGTTCATAACCTGTGCGTGGTTGGTGAAATTTATGCTGCCAATAAGAGATATCAGGACAGCAAGGAGATTTTTCTCCTGGCGTATCATCGGGCGCCTATCGGCAAAAATATTCTGTACAGGCTGATCGAGGTATCTCTGAAAATGCAGGATATTCAGGAAGCAGAAGAGTTTTATGAGGAATATCTTGAGGTTGCTCCAAATGATAATACCCGGTATATTCTGAAATATAAGATAAGCAAAGCAAAACAGGTATCGCTGGACGAACAGATCCGTATTCTGGAAGAATATAAGGAGCGTGAGTTTACAGAACGCTGGTCCTATGAGCTGGCAAAGCTGTATTACCAGAAAGGCGATATGAAGAAATGCCTGGAAATGTGCAACGACATTATTCTCTGGTTCAGTGAAGGCCGTTATGTGCTTAAGGCAATGGATCTGAAGAATCGCATGGGACAGCTTACCGGGAAAGAAAGAGAGCAGTATGAGAAACAGTTTATCCCGAATCTGACAACGGTTGACCAGATGAATCAGTCAGCAGAATCCAGGGAAACAGATTCCGGAAATCAATATGACACTGTTATGGATGAAGATTCTCCTGTGATTGAGAATGTTCGTATTGATGAACGGGATGTAAATAACGCTGAAAGTATTCAGGAAAAAATTTCAAAGGGAATCCGGGATATCTTTAACGGTAAAAAGAAAGAAGAGGATTTCACAAAAGAAGAGGAAGAATTTCAGGAGGAAATGATCCGGGATCGTTCTTCTGAAAAAGAACACAAAAATGTACCGGATCTTGAGCCGGAAGAAGATTCTGTTATCCGGGAGGAAGAACCGGCAGAAGAACATATTCCTGAGGAAAAAACACTGGAACAGGAAGAGGCGGATGCTCAGGAAATTGATGTAAATGAGATATTTGAGGATTTTTCCGATCAGACAGAGGTTGCACGTCTGGAAGAAGAAGAGGCTCTTTCTGACAACAGCCAGGAGCTTCCACAGCTTGAAATTCCGGAATCCATGAAAAATATAGATCTGGAAAGCTCCGTTGTGACAGAAATCCCAAAGGCTCCGGATGTGACTTTGCCGGGAACAGAAAAGAGTGTTTTGGAAACAGAAAGCGACCTTGATTTTAATCTGGAAGACATGATCCTTTCAGCAGCAACTGCCCAGGGAATTGAAATTCCGGATGATGAACCGAAGGCAGAGGACGTTCATGCAGCAGATCCTGACGATGAAGATTATATGACAGAAGAGGATCTTCGGAGAGCAGAAGAGGAATTCCTTAATGGTCCGGCCGGAAGAAAAGATCACAAAGATCCGGAGGAGCTTCTGGAAGAAGAGTTTTATGAGGATGCTTCTGATGAGGAAGAAGATGACTTCTACGGCGACGGATATGATGACGGGAACGATGATTTTTACGGGGAAGAATCTGACGATGAGGACGATGATTTCTACGAAGATGAGTCTGATGACGGAGATGACTTCTACGAAGAGTTTGATGACGACGACTTTTACGGAGAAGAATCCGACGACGAGGAAGATGATTTTTATGAAGAAGAACCGGAAGAGCTTCCTGTCGTAAGCCGTAATCCTATTTCAAAAAATAAATCTGCAAAAATAATTTCAGAAGAGAAGAATGCAGAGATCCGAAAACCGGATCCGGACAGAAAAACAGTATTTAAAGAAGAGCCGGCAGGACAGAAGGCTCATCGGAAGAAGAAAAATGTCCGTCTGAGTCAGGCTGAGGAACTGGAACGGTTTGTTGATACCATCCGTCCTCAGGAGGCAATGGATATTATTCCCAGGGAGAAAACTCTTACAGACAGCGAGAAAAAACTGTTTACATATTTTGCAAGAGTACCCGGGCTGAGAGAGCAGCTTGTAGACGCGCTTTGCGACGTTCAGATGGCTGCTGCTGACAAAACGTCCAGAACCGGAAACATTATTGTTATGGGCGGAAGAGAGACAGGAAAAACAAGACTGATCTCAGGACTGATTCCTGCAATATGCAAGGAACTGAATCTTGAAGCCGCCAAGGTTGCCTATGTATTTGCAGAGCAGATCAATGGCAAAAATATTCCTGCAATCGTCAAAAAGATGGCAGGTGGTTTCCTTGTAATCGAAAATGCAAACCAGCTTAAAAAAGAAACCGTAAATCAGTTAAGCAAGGCAATGGATTTCCGCACAGACGGAATGATCGTGATTCTGGAAGACGAAAAGATCGGAATGAGAAAGCTGATGGCAAGATTCCCGAAATTTACGTCCAAATTTACATCTATGATCAATATCCCGGTATTTACCAATGATGAGCTTGTAAACTTTGCAATGGTTTATACAAGAGAACGGGGTTATACGATTGATCAGCAGGCAATGCTGGTACTTTACAATCTGATCAGTGTGAATCAGAAAGAAGATATGCCTATGAACGTAGGCGCTGTAAAGGAAATCATTGATAATGCCATTGCAAAATCTACCGGCGGAATCCGTAAACTGAGCAGAAATATTTCCAAGAAGAGAACAGATATGGACGGATATACAGTTCTCTACGAAAAGGATTTTAAGTAACATAAAAAATAAATAACGGAAAAGGAAGTAAAGATTATGACCAGACCTTATCTTGGAAATCCCAAATACACGATTGAAGTTCTTCAGAAGTATGGATTTGTTTTTCAGAAAAGGTTTGGTCAAAATTTTTTGATCGATACTCATGTTCTGGAAAAAATCATTCGGGCATCTGAAATAACAAAAGACGATTTTGTACTGGAAATAGGACCGGGAATCGGAACTATGACACAGTATCTGGCAGACTCTGCCAGAGCAGTCACGGCAGTGGAGATCGACGATGCTCTGATCCCCATACTGCAGGATACTCTGAAGGACTGGGATAATGTAAATATTATTCACGGGGATATCCTGAAAACAGATATTCAGAAGATAGCAGATGAAAAAAATCAGGGAAAGGCGATCAAGGTAGTTGCAAATCTGCCCTACTATATTACAACACCGATCATTATGGGACTGTTTGAGAGCCATGTTCCGGTAGAATCCATAACAGTAATGGTTCAGAAAGAAGTGGCAGACCGTATGCAGACAGGTCCGGGGTCAAAGGATTACGGGGCGTTGTCTCTGGCCGTTCAGTATTATGCGGAACCGGAGATTGTGGCAAATGTGCCGCCCAACTGTTTTATGCCAAGACCAAAGGTGGGAAGCGCTGTGATCCGCCTGAAAAGACACAAAGAGCCGCCTGTTCAGGTGCAGGATGAAAAGCTGATGTTCCGGCTTATTCGCGCATCTTTTAACCAGAGAAGAAAAACAATGGCCAATGGGCTGAAAAATTCCCAGGAACTGAATTATACAAAAGAACAGGTTGAGAGCGCGATCAGCGCCTGCGGGCTTCCTCTGAATATCAGAGGAGAAGCTCTGAGTCTGGAGCAGTTTGCCGCTCTGACAAATGCATTTTGCTGTACGGCATCCCGGTGATGCCGCCACAGCAGAGAATGGACTGTATGACAGAAAAAAAGAGTATGTAAAAAGCATCCGGTGGCTGGTCGGATGCTTTTTACTTGAAGATTTATTAAATTTAAAAGGAAGGAGAGTTGAATACCTTTACAGGTATCCAACATATGAAAAAGAAAATTATAAAAATAATGTTGGCTGTATTATTTTTATGTGAATAGTATATCTGTAAAATATGAGAGTTTCATGTTTAAGATATGAAAAAATAATGAACGAATATAGAAAGATTTATGAATGACAGATCTGATCTGAAAGAAGGGAAAATGTTCATAAACATATTACAGCGCAGGTTTGAAAGTGTGATATAATAGCAGATGTCAGAAAAAGATGATATTTCCAAAGGTCATTGGGAAGGCATTTTGCCAGGCTGCCGGCAACGGGGCATAAGGTATTTCTGACATAATTGCAGGAAAACAGCAATGGTTTTCCAGAACATGGTTTCAGACAAAACGGAGGTATAAAAATGAAATAAAAAAATTAAGTGCATGGATTCTTGCAGGAGCGCTTACATGTACAGCGCCTGCTGTCGTATCCGCGGATACTGCAACAGATGCGGCGGTAGATCAGGCAGTGGACCTTTTGAAGGAGAGCGGAATAGGAGATCTTCTCTCTGATCCGGATAAGGTGGTTGACATTATCATATCTGCAATGGATTCAGTTGGACAGGCAGATGTTACTGACGAAGAGATTTCTTCTGCGATTGACACCGCAGCACAGGCAGCCGGTTTTACGTTGTCAGATTCTGAAAAAAGCACTCTGGTAAGTCTTTATAACAAGTTTAAAAATATGGATCTTGATGAAGAACAGCTGAGGGAGCAGGTCCATAAGGTATATGATAAGCTGGAGAGTTTGGGAGTTACCAAAGAGGATGTTAAGAGTATTTTCGGAAAACTGGTAGATATGGTAAAAGATATCCTGAATTGACAACAGGTTGCAGACAATTTGGATATAAAGATAAACAAATTATGTATATTACACAACGTTAATTTGGTAAAGTGAAGAAGAATATGTAGTATTTTTATAAAAAACAGAGGAATATAAGAAAAAATATTGTGCAAATACACGAAAGATTCACTGTTTGTTCATAAAAAGTTCATAAAAGATTGCTATGATAAGAATAGTTCGAAAGAACAATGTTATGACGTTGTAATGTTCTTCATTACACATAAATTTTTTCATAATAATTGCCCCGGTAAACCACTGCCGGGGCACTCCTCGTTTATAGGGCTCCCTGAATCAGGGAGCTTTTTTGCTGTTAAGCTGTAAATAGGTTGTAGGTCAGAAACCCCGTATGGTATAATAGGAACACTTAATGAATCCGGGTCGGAGACACAGGATGAATTTCGTGAGGAAATATGACTGGACACTTAACGAGGTTCAGTGATGCGAATGCCGGGTTTTGAACCTGCGGTATCATATGACATAAATAAAAGCTGCTGCACAGTTCTGACAGAGGACGCAGGAAAATAATAGCAGGAAAATAATAGCAGGAAAGGGAGTAGTATATTATGGCTGAAACAATGAAAGATTACGAAAAAGAGCTGAATGAGTCTATGAAAAAAATAGAAGAAGGGGACATTCTTACCGGAACAGTAGTAAGTGTGGACGAAAAGGAAGTGATCCTTGATCTGAAATATTATGCGGAGGGTGTGATTCCGGCTGAAGACTATACCAGAGAGCCGGGATTTAATCTGAAAGAGGAAGTTCATCCGGGAGACGAGGTTTCTGCCACGGTTATCCGTAAAGATGACGGAAACGGCAATATTCTTCTTTCCAGGGTTGAGGCGGCAGATGTGCTCGCATGGGAAAAAATCCGGGAATATAAAGAATCAGGAGAAGCTCTTGACGTTACAGTAAAGGGAATCACCAATGCAGGCGTCATTGCGTATGTGGAAGGTATACGGGGATTTATTCCGGCTTCAAGACTTTCTCTTGGATATGTGGAGGATACAGAAGAATATCTGAACCGTCAGATACGGGTTCAGGTGATCGAGTTTGACAAAGACAGCAAAAAGCTGATTCTTTCTGCAAGAGAACTTCTGAGAGAGCAGGCAGAGGAAGAGCGAAAGAAAAAAATTTCAAATGTACAGGTGGGACTGGTAACAGAAGGAACGGTAGAAAGCCTTCAGCCATACGGAGCTTTTGTGGATCTTGGGAACGGTCTTTCCGGTCTTGTTCATATTTCCCAGATTTGCGAGAAAAGAATCAAAAAGCCCTCTGAAGTTCTTTCTGTGGGAGACAGAGTAAAGGTTAAGGTAACTGCTGTAAAGGATGGAAAATTAAGTCTCAGCATAAAAGAGGCATCTGATATGATGGCAAAAGACATTGAGGAAGAGGTCTATGAGGTTCCGGATGCAGGTGAGGAAGCAACTACATCTCTTGGATCATTATTTGCAGGAATCAAACTGGACTGAGTACCGCAAAGAAATACAGTATCAGTTGAAGAAAGAGGCAGCGAGGAGGAATTTATGAGAAAACAGGATAAGATTTTTGTGATCGGACATAAAAACCCGGACACGGACTCTATCTGTTCTGCCATTGCGTATTGTGATATAAAAAACAGAACATTTCAGAACAAAAGATATGTTCCCAAACGCGCAGGCCAGATAAATGAGGAAACTGAGTATGTGCTGAACCGTTTCGGGATCCAGCCTCCGGGATATCTGAGTAATATCGGAACTCAGGTCAAGGATATGGATATCCGCATGAGCCCGGAAGCAGATAAGAGTATGTCATTAAAGAATGCATGGGATCTGATGCAGGAAAACAGCATTGTTTCTCTGCCGATCAGAGATAAAGAGGACTGTCTGGAGGGCCTGATCACCATTGGAGATATTGCCCAGACATATATGGACACAACAGACAGTTATCTTCTGTCACGGGCAAGAACCCAGTACAGACGCATTGCGGAAACCATTGGCGGCAGTGTGATCGAAGGAAATGAACACGGATATTTTACAGAAGGAAAGGTTATGGTGGGAACTGCTGACCCGGACAAGCTGAGAGAGTACGTGCGGGAGAATGATATGATCATTCTCGGAAACAGAGAAGAGGATCATCTGCAGGCCATTGAAATGAATGTGAGCTGTATTATTGTGGGAATGGATATCCAGGTAACAGAAAACGTCCTGAAGCTTGCTCATGAAAAGGATATTGTGGTGATCTCTTCCCCATATGATACGTTTACAATATCAAGACTGATCAATCAGAGTATTCCTGTGAGATATATCATGAAAACAGAAAATCTGGTAACCTTCCACACAGAGGATTTTACAGATGATATTCAGGATGTGATGATCAAGCACCGTCACCGGGCATTCCCGGTAATTGACAAAAGGGAAAATGTGTGGGTACGATCTCCCGCCGTAATTTTCTTGATATGCATAAGAAAAAGGTGGTTCTGGTCGATCATAATGAAAAGGATCAGGCTGTTGATAATATTGAAAAAGCGGAGATCCTTGAAATTATCGACCATCATAAGCTGGGTACGCTTCAGACAATGCAGCCGGTCAGCTTCCGGAATCAGCCGGTAGGATGTACGGGAACGATTATGTATCAGATCTATGGAGAACAGAAACTGGAGATTCCGCCTAAAATCGCGGGACTTCTCTGCGCGGCCATTATTTCGGACACTCTGATGTTCCGTTCTCCTACCTGTACTCTTCAGGATAAAATGGCAGCAGGAGCTCTTGCGCTGATCGCAGATATTTCCATAGAGGAATTTGCAAAGGAAATGTTTAAGGCAGGAAGCAATCTGAAGGACAAGTCGCCGGAAGAAATCTTTTATCAGGATTATAAGAAATTTATTGCAGAGGGTGACGTTACCTTTGGTGTTGGCCAGATCAGTTCTATGGACGAGGACGAGCTTAAGGTGATAAAGGAACGTCTGGAACCGTTTATGGTAAGTGAATGCGGCCGTCATGGAGTTTCCAGGGTCTACTTTATGCTTACAAGTATTATGAACCGTTCTACAGAGCTTCTGTTTTATGGCGAAGGCAGTAAAGAGATGGCGGAGAGCGCTTTTGGCATGGAGGCGGACAATGGTTCTCTGTATCTGAAAGGTGTGGTTTCCAGAAAGAAACAGCTTATTCCTGCATTAATGGAAGCTGCGCAGATGCAGAACGAGTACGCATAGGTTCAGGAGGGATTTTTATGTCGAAACAGAGCTGGAAGCCGGGAAATATGCTTTACCCTCTTCCTGTTGTAATGGTAAGCGCAGCAGATAAAGAGGGCAGAGATGATATTATAACAGTGGCATGGGCCGGAACTGTGTGTACCAATCCTCCCATGGTATCCATATCCATTCGTCCGGAGCGTTACTCTTATCACATGATCCGTGAAACAGGAGAGTTTGTGATCAATCTGACTACTGAGGAGCTGGCATTTGCCACAGATTACTGTGGAGTAAAGTCCGGAAGAGACGTTGATAAATTTAAGGAGACAGGACTGACAAGGGAAAAGGCAGAAAAGGTAAAAGCGCCGATGATAGCAGAAGCGCCTGTTTCTATTGAATGCAAGGTAAAAGAAATCCGGGAACTTGGATCTCATCACATGTTTATCGCCCAGGTTGCAGCAGTTCACGCAGATGAAAAATATATGGATGAGAAGAACCGGTTTGATTTAAACAGAGCCAGACCTATTGTGTATTCACATGGGGAGTATCTGGGAACAGGAAAGAAACTGGGAACTTTTGGTTACAGTGTGAAAAAAGCAAAAAAACAGGGTAAAAAACACTGAAAAATGGAAAAAAAGTGCAGATTTTCCGGGGGATTGCAGAAAAGGGCTTTTTATGGTAAAATAAAATCCGGTTATTTGCAGATAATAAGATAGACAGAGATGTCTGGAGGATATATGAATAACATTACATTGATAGGAATGCCGGGAGTGGGGAAGAGCACCGTCGGTGTTGTTCTTGCAAAGGTATTGGGCTATCAGTTCCTTGACTCTGATCTTCTGATACAGAAGCAGGAAAAAAGGAAGCTCCATCAGATCATAGCTCAGGAGGGAAATGATGGATTTCAGGCAATAGAAAATCGTGTCAATGCTTCTATTGAGGCGGAGGAGACGGTGATCGCCACAGGGGGAAGCGTGGTTTACTGCCAGGAGGCAATGGAGCATCTGAAGTCTGTTGGAACAGTAGTCTATCTGAAACTGTCGCTGAACGAACTGTCAAAGCGGCTTGGGAACCTTAAGGGAAGAGGAGTTGTCCTGAAGGAAGGGCAGACGCTGGCAGATCTGTACAGAGAACGCACACCTCTGTACGAAAAATATGCGGATATCGTGATCGATCAGGAAGGACAGGATCTGGAAACATGTCTGCAGGCAGTTTTGGAAACACTGGAAAAGCAAAAAAAGTAACTGTTGAAGCAGAGGAAAGAGCAGAAGCAGGCACAGATACTTAACTTTTTATTTACAAATGTTAAAAATATGTTATAATACGATATTGAACATTTTAATATATTAACATTTTTCGGATATGATAAGTCATTTCTGGGTTACTGTGAATAGAGTGAACAGTAACATTTCTGGTGTTTGCTTCGGCTTACGGAGTGAAAATAATTCATAGAGGTGTTTTATGGAACAGTATGTAATTAAAGGAGGCAATCCGTTAGTAGGTGAAGTTGAGATCGGCGGAGCCAAAAACGCAGCCCTTGCAATACTTTCTGCTGCAATCATGACGGATGAAACCATATTAATCGAAAATCTGCCTGACGTAAGAGACATCAATGTTTTACTGGAAGCAATTGCCGGGATCGGAGCACAGGTAGAACGGATCAACAGATCAACAGTAAAGATCAATGGTTCTACCATTGCTGATATCAGCGTTGATTATGAATACATTAAAAAAATCCGCGCATCCTATTATCTTCTGGGCGCGCTGCTTGGCAAGTATAAACATGCAGAGGTACCGCTTCCGGGCGGCTGCAATATCGGAAGCCGTCCCATTGACCAGCATCTGAAGGGATTCCGGGCTCTTGGAGCAGAAGTAAAGATTCTTCACGGGGCTATTATGGCAAGTGCGGAAAATCTTCATGGAAGCCATATTTTTCTTGATGTTGTTTCTGTTGGTGCAACCATCAACATTATGATGGCGGCATCTATGGCCCCGGGACGTACCATTATCGAAAATGCGGCCAGAGAGCCTCATGTAGTAGATGTAGCCAACTTCCTGAACAGTATGGGAGCCAACATTAAGGGAGCGGGAACAGATGTTATCCGCATCAAAGGTGTGGAGAAGCTTCACCGTACAGAATATTCCATTATTCCCGACCAGATCGAGGCAGGAACCTTTATGTTTGCAGCAGCAGCTACAGGCGGAGACGTTACAGTAAAAAATGTAATTCCAAAGCATCTGGAAGCAACCACTGCAAAGCTGGAAGAGATTGGCTGTGAAGTGGAGGAATTTGACGATGCAGTTCGCGTCCGCGCTGGAAAGAGACTGCACAGAACTCATGTAAAAACACTTCCCTACCCGGGATATCCTACTGATATGCAGCCGCAGATCGCTGTAACTCTGGCTCTTGCAGAAGGAACCAGCATTGTTACAGAGAGTATTTTTGAAAACCGGTTCAAATATGCGGACGAGCTTTCCAGAATGGGAGCTAACATCAAGGTAGAAGGAAATTCTGCCATCATTGACGGAGTACGTAAGCTTACAGGCGCAAGAGTCAGCGCACCGGATCTCCGCGCAGGAGCAGCTCTTGTAATTGCAGGTCTGGCAGCAGACGGCGTGACGGTTGTAGATGATATTGTTTACATCCAGAGAGGCTACGAGAATTTTGAAGAAAAGCTGAGAAGCCTTGGCGCAGAAATCGAGAGAGTTTCCAGTGAAAAAGAGATCCAGAAATTCCGTCTTCGCGTAGGATGATCCGGAAAAGCATATATTTTTCTTGACAAACCACAGAAATAAGTATATTGTATGATTGTTACAAATCAAATAGAAAACGGCCTTTTATTCAGAGTGGTGGAGATACAAAGGATCTGTGAAGCCACGGCAACCCCTCTATAGAGGAAGGTGCCAGCCTGAGCGAGTGATCGAACAATAAGAGGATTGAAAGATAAATTCAGACAGTCCGATTATTCGGGCTGTTTCTTTTGTTTACCAATACCCGGGATAATAAATCTTCGGGTCGTTATGAAGAAAGGAAAAACACAATGGAAAAAATTTTATTTACTTCCGAATCTGTTACTGAAGGCCATCCGGATAAAATGTGCGACGCCATTTCCGACGCCATTCTTGACGCTCTGATCGAGCAGGATCCGATGAGCCGTGTTGCCTGCGAAACAGCAACTACAACAGGTCTTGTTCTTGTTATGGGAGAGATCACAACAAACGGATATGTGGATATCCAGAAAATCGTAAGAGATACTGTAAGAGAGATCGGATATACCCGTGGCAAATATGGATTTGACGCAGATACCTGCGCAGTTATCACTGCTATTGATGAGCAGTCTGCAGATATTGCCCTTGGCGTTGACAAGGCTCTGGAAGCAAAAATGGGCGAGGATGAGATCGATGCCATTGGTGCAGGGGATCAGGGTATCCAGTTCGGATATGCATCCAATGAAACAGAGGAGTATATGCCGTATGCTATTAACATGGCTCATAAGCTTGCCCGTCAGCTTACAAAGATCCGCAAAGACGGAACTCTCAGCTATTTAAGACCGGACGGAAAGACTCAGGTTACTGTGGAATATAACGAAGAGGGCAAGCCGGTTCGTATTGATGCTGTGGTATGCTCTACTCAGCATGATCCGGAGGTTACTCAGGAGCAGATCCATGAGGATATCAAAAAATACGTATTTGACGCTATTATTCCGGAGGATATGGTGGATGAAGATACAAAATATTTCATCAATCCTACAGGTCGTTTCGTGATCGGCGGACCTCACGGAGACAGCGGTCTTACAGGACGTAAGATCATTGTTGACAGCTATGGCGGATACGGCCGTCACGGCGGCGGCGCTTTTTCCGGAAAGGACTGCACAAAGGTAGACCGTTCTGCAGCGTACGCAGCACGTTATGTTGCAAAAAATATTGTTGCAGCAGGCCTTGCTGATAAATGTGAGATCCAGCTTTCCTATGCCATCGGTGTTGCACAGCCTACTTCTATTAATGTGGAGACCTTTGGAACAGGAAAACTTTCTGATACAAAGCTTGTTGAGATCATCCGTGAAAACTTTGATCTTCGTCCGGCAGGAATTATCCGTATGCTGGATTTAAGAAGACCGATCTACAAACAGACTGCAGCTTACGGACATTTCGGACGTACAGATGTAGAGCTTCCATGGGAAAAACTGGATAAAGTGGATGATCTGAAAAAGTATCTTGCCTGAGATGATTTTATAGAAAATTTAGACATAGAAATATAACGATGTGATATAATGAACGCACAGGTGGTAATGTGATTTTACTGCCCGTGCGTTTTTATATTCCATAGAAAATCAGGACTACAGATTGTTCTGGCAGTGCGGAGAATTGCAGATGCAGATTATTCGGACTGGGCGGAACAGGGAGGTTTCATGAAATTACAGACAAGAATTATGGTTGGCTTTTTTATGATCATTCTGGTACCTCTTCTTTTGTTTGCCGCCACACTTCACGGAATGCGGGAAGCGCAGATAAGAGGACCAAAAAGGCAGAAACAGCCGAAACAGTGTCGGCAGAGCATGATTATGACTATGGGATCACCATTGCGGATTCAGAAACATCACAGGACGGGATCCAGATCATGACAAAGGATCTTTTTGTTTCTGCACTGGTGATACTTGTATTTACCAGTTTATCTGTAGGGCTGTGGATTTACAGGAGTATTGCAACACCTCTTGTAAAGCTGCGCAAAGCCACCAGGAATATTAAAGATGGGAATCTGGATTTTGTGCTGGATGTGGAAGGGACAGATGAATTTTCCGAGCTGTGCCGGGATTTTGAAGAAATGCGGCGGCGTCTGAAGGAATCCGCTGAGGAAAAGATCATTCTGGATAAGGAAAACAAGGAGCTGATCAGTAATATTTCCCATGATCTTAAAACACCTATCACAGCAGTAAAGGGATATGTGGAAGGGATTATGGACGGAGTTGCGGATACTCCTGAAAAAATGGACCGTTATGTAAGAACCATTTATAATAAAACAAATGAAATGGATCATCTGATCAATGAGCTTACATTTTATTCCAAGATTGACACCAACAGGATCCCGTATACGTTCAGTAAACTGAACGTGGAGGATTATTTTTCTGACTGCGCAGAGGAGATCGGTCTGGAGCTGGAAACAAGAGGAATACAGCTCTGCTATGCCAATTATGTTGACAGAAGCGTGCAGGTGATTGCAGACGGAGAGCAGATCCGGCGGGTGATCCATAACATTATCGGAAATGCGATCAAATATATGGACAAGGCAAAGGGCGTGATCCAGATCCGGGTAAAGGATGTGGGGGATTTCGTTCAGGTAGAGATCGAGGACAATGGAAAAGGAATCGCCTCCAAGGATCTGGCTTATATTTTTGACCGTTTTTACAGGACAGATGTTTCGAGAAATTCTTCCAAGGGAGGAAGCGGAATCGGACTTTCTATTGTAAAAAAGATCATGGAGGACCATGGAGGAAAGGTGTGGGCTACCAGCCGTGAGGGAATCGGAACCATTATGTATTTTGTTTTAAGAAAATATCAGGAGGTACCAATGAAATGAGTAAAATACTGATCATTGAAGATGAAGAGGCTATTGCAGATCTGGAAAAGGACTACCTGGAACTTTCCGGTTTTGAAGTGGAGATTGCCAACAGAGGCGATACAGGACTACAGAAAGCAATGACAGAGGAATATGACCTGATCATTCTGGATCTTATGCTTCCGGAGGTGGACGGATTTGATATCTGTAAACAGGTGCGTCAGGAAAAAAACACGCCGATCATTATGGTATCTGCCAAAAAAGACGATATTGACAAGATCCGGGGCCTGGGTCTGGGGGCAGACGATTATATGACGAAGCCATTCAGCCCAAGTGAGCTGGTTGCCAGAGTAAAGGCCCACATGGAAAGATATAATCGTCTGGTAGGATCCGGAGCGGTAAAAAATGATGTGATCGAGATCAGGGGAATCAAGATTGATAAAACTGCAAGACGTGTGTGGGTAAACGGAGAGGAGACAACCTTTACTACAAAAGAGTTTGATCTTCTTACATTTCTGGCAGAAAATCCAAACCGTGTCTTTACAAAGGATGAACTGTTCCGGGAAATATGGGCAATGGAATCTGTGGGAGATATTGCTACGGTTACAGTTCATATTAAAAAGATCCGTGAGAAGATCGAGTTTAATACAGCCAAACCTCAGTATATTGAAACCATATGGGGAGTAGGCTACCGGTTTAAGGTTTAAAGGCAGAGCAGGGAAAGACGGAATAAAGGACTCCAGAGATAAAATGATTAAGAAACGATGATATGGGGACAGGCAGGAATAGACAACTTTCCTGCCTGTCCTTTTTTCTGTTGCGGAGGGAAAACCATAGTATATAATTTCTGATAAAAGAAAAATGTTTGATTCGTCCTGTTTTGAATTGTTTATACTTATTTACCAGATAAAAACAAGAAAGAGTAAGAATAATCAATAAAAAATAATAAAAAATCATTGACAAATATGTAGAAAATTGTTATACTGTGGACATCGAATTAAGGTAAAGTATTTTTTATGAGTATGCAAAGGGGCAAATTGTTGAATCAGATCAGATAATGAGAACATTGCAAGACGCAAAAAATAAGAGATGCTTTTTTTGTACCCATATTTCATAACGAAATTGTAACTTATTAACAAATAAAAAACAAAAGGAGAAAGATTTATGAAGAATCGTAAAAAAGTTCTCGCAGCCCTTCTGGCAGGTGTAATGACACTGTCCATGGGCACAACAGTATTCGCAGCAGCAGAAGACGGATACGCACTGAAGGCAACCAACACAGAAGCAAAATCCCCGGACAATGATCTGGTGATCGCAATCGAGGGAAGCGTAAGCTCCATGGACCCGGCAAATATTCCGGATACCAATGCAATCTCTGCAACCCGCGGATGCTATGAAATGTTAGTAGCTTTTGATGAAAACCAGGAAATTCAGGGACAGCTTGCAGAGTCCTATGAGGTTTCCGAGGATTCCCTCACCTATACATTCCATCTCCGTGAAGGTGTTAAGTTTACAGATGGAACAGACTTTAATGCGGCAGCAGTAAAGGCAAACTATGATCGTATCATTGATAAAGAGAACAATCTCCGTCAGAGAAGAACCTTTGTTGTAACAGGAGAGGACGGATCAGAGACATACCGTGTGGAAAGCATTGAGACTCCGGATGACTACACTGTAGTATTCAAGCTTACTGAGCCATGGGCACCGTTTATCAACCGTATGACACAGATCTGTATGATCAGCCCGGCTGCTCTTGAAGAGTACGGCAATGATATTATGAACCATCCGGTAGGAACCGGCCCGTTCATCTGCACAGAGTGGGAAGAGGGAGATCATACAACTTTCGAGCGCAATGAAGATTACTGGGGCGAAAAAGCTTCTGTAGATACTGTTACTATTAAAGAGGTTCCGGAGGCAGGTTCCCGTACCGCTATGCTTCAGACAGGCGAGGCTGATCTCGTTTATCCGATGCCTGCAGACCAGATCGAAGCAATCAAAGGAAACGATGATGTAAACGTACTGGCAGCAGACTCCAACATCATGAGATATGTAACTCTGAACATGAACGTTCCGGAGCTGAAAGATGAAAAAGTACGTCAGGCTATGAACTACGCTATTGATAAAGACGCATATGTTCAGCTTATGTATTCCGGATATGCAAAACCTGCAACTTCTATCGTTCCTTCTATTATCGGAGGATACAAGGAGCAGACTCCTTATACTTATGACCTTGAAAAAGCAAAAGAGCTTATGAAAGAAGCCGGATATGAGGATGGCTTCAAGCTTACACTCTGGGGAGACAACTCCACTCAGGAAGTAAAAGGTATGACATTTATCAAACAGATGCTTGCTCAGATCAACATTGACGTTGAGGTTCTTCCTATGGAGCCTGCAACACTGAATGACAAGATCTATGTAGATCAGGAAGAAGCAGAAGTTAATATGTGGTATGTAAACTGGTCCGCATCTGATTTCACTATGGATGGTTCTGTTCGTTCCCTGCTTCACAGCGACATGGTACCTCCTACAAGTGCAAACACAGCATATTTCGTAAACGAAGACTTTGACAAACTGTTAGATGAAGGTCTTGCAACTGCTGATCCGGACAAACAGGCTGAGATTTATGGCGAGGCTCAGACAATCGCATGGGAAGCTGCTCCGTGGCTGTTCCTTGGAAACGATCAGATCCTCTATGCATCCAAATCTTATCTCTCCGGCGCATATGTATCTCCGGACGGAGCATTTAACTTCACTAACGCAGTGCTTGCTCAGTAAAAGAATATTTAAAAAGTAAATATTTAACTGGGGCGACAGGCGCCGCAGAAGTATGTAACAGAACATAAAGGTTCTTAGCAGAAAACTGCCGTTCAACTGTCTGTGACCATTCACAGATGTGGGGACGGCAGTTTTTGTGACTATGGACAGTGATTATTTTTTATAACTCAGACTGGAGGCAAAAGAATGGGTAAATATTTTTGTAAGCGTGTTGCAAGCGCAATCCCTCTCCTTCTTGTGATTTCATTTGTAATATTTATGTTTATACATATGATTCCCGGTGATCCGGCCAGAATGATCGCAGGACAGGATGCAACTAAGGAAGACGTAGAAGTTGTAAGAGAGCAGCTGGGACTGAATGATCCTCTGCTTGTACAGTATGGAAAATATATGAAAGGTCTTTTTACCGGAGACCTTGGCGATTCCATCAAAAACGGAAAAACTGTTGTTGAGACAATCGCTCCCAGAATGAAACCAACAATCATGCTCACAGTATCTGCAATGATCTGGGCGACTATTATCGGTATTGCGCTTGGTATCATATCAGCAGTATTTCATGGAAGAACTCTTGATTATATCGGAATGATCATTGCCATATCGGGTATATCGGTGCCAAGCTTCTGGCTGGGACTTGAGCTGATCCAGGGCTTTTCTGTTGCTCTTCAGTGGCTTCCTACCGGAGGACTGGATTCCTGGCAGAGCTACATCCTTCCGTCACTTACCATGGGCGCCGGAATCATGGCGGTTTTGGGACGATTTACCAGATCTACCATGCTGGAGACCATGCGTGAGGATTATGTTCGAACAGCCCGTGCAAAAGGCTTAAAGGAAACTCTTGTTGTTATGCGTCATGCATTTAAAAACTCTCTTATTGAGATTATTACAGTTGCCGGACTTCAGATCGGCGGTCTTCTTTCAGGTTCTGTTATGGCAGAAACTGTATTCTCTATTCCGGGACTTGGCCGTCTGCTGGTAGACTCTATTAACTTCCGAGATTACAAGGTAGTACAGGCTCTGCTTCTGTTCTTTGCAGCAGAGTATATTGTCATCAACCTGATCGTGGATGTTCTTTACGGAGTCATCAACCCGAAAATTCGTTATAATTAGGAGGAAAAAAGATGGCACAGACAAATACAAATTTAGATCAGAACAAATTTGCTGCTGCTGAAGAGCTTCCTAAGGCGCAGAGTAAGGTAAAAGAATTTACCAAAAAGTTTATGAAGCGAAAAACAGCAGTTGTTTCTCTTGTTTTTATTCTGTTTATTGTTTTAATGGCAATTATTGCACCGTTTGTTGTTCCTTACGCACCGGATCAGCCGGATTACACAGCCCTTCTTCAGGGACCAAGCTCTGCTCATATCTGGGGTACAGATGAGTTTGGCCAGGATGTATTCAGCCGTCTGATGGTAGGTTCCAGACTGTCCCTTTCCTGCGCTCTGATCGCTACAGTTATCGGAACAGCCGGCGGCGTTATTCTGGGACTGATCGCTGGTTTCTACGGCGGTTTTGTTGATTCCCTGATCATGAGATGCTGTGATGTGCTTTTTGCATTTCCGGACATCCTGCTTGCAATCGCAGTTGTTGCTATTATCGGACCAGGTATGGTAAACGTTATGATCGCTGTTGCGGTGTTTACGGTTCCATCCTTTGCCCGTATCATACGAAGCGCAACAATTTCCGTAAAGCAGTCTCTTTATGTTGAGGTTGCCCGTTCACTGGGATGTAAGAACAGCAGAATTCTGTTTGTCCATGTATTCCCTGGAACTATTCAGTCTATGATCGTAAACTTTACCATGCGTATCGGTACAGCAATCCTTGCTGCATCATCCCTGAGTTTCCTGGGATTCGGAGCAAATGTTACAGAGCCTGACTGGGGCGCAATGCTTTCACTTGGACGTAACTATCTGAACACAGCTCCGCATATGGTACTGTTTCCTGGTATCCTGATCTTCCTTACTGTTCTTGCATTCAACCTGCTTGGAGACGGTCTCAGGGATACTCTGGATCCGAAGATGAACTAGGAGGAAAAACCATGGCAGAAAAATTATTGGAAGTAAAAAATCTCCGCACAGAATTTAAGCGGGACAAAACATGGGTAACAGCCGTAAATAATGTTTCTTTTTCTATTGAAAGAGGAGAAATCCTTGGTCTGGTAGGAGAATCCGGCTGCGGTAAATCTGTAACCGCAAAATCTATTATGCGCCTGATAAAAACTCCACCCGGAGAAATCAAAGACGGAAGCCAGATTTTATACAAAGGCAAAGATGTTCTGAAAATGGACAAAAAAGAGTTAAGTGAATACCGCGGCGGGGAAGTCGCGATTATCTTTCAGGATGCTCTTGCATCTCTGAACCCGACTATGACTGTCGGAAAACAAATTGTAGAAAATTTAATGATGCACCGGAAAATGACAAAAGCTGAAGCATACAAAGAAGCGGTGAACCTTTTGAAAATGGTTGGAATCCCAAATGCTGAAGGTCGTGTCAAGCAATACCCACACGAATTTTCCGGCGGAATGCGCCAAAGAGCAATGATTGCAATCGCATTTGCCTGTCAGCCGAATCTTCTGATTGCAGATGAGCCAACAACTGCATTGGATGTTACGATTCAGGCTCAGATTATGGATCTGATCAAAGATCTTCAGCACAAAATGAATACCGCTTCTGAGAAACTGTCTGATGCCTTCTCGCTTTACTGGAAAACCAGATAACAAAAAGTACAAAACAACAAAAATGCAGATCATAATGGCCATATAGTAATTGCAGAAAATAGCAAGTCCCATACTGACTGCATACATCCGACCGTCTCTGTCATTGATCAGCTTCTCAACACCCATAAGAATGATCGGAAACAGGACAATGCTGTCCAGCCACATCACATTCCAGTTATAAGCGATGCTGAATCCACCAAGGGCATAAAACGATGCAAACACAACCGTCGAATAATCATTTCTTCCGGTTCTTCTCCGCAGATAGCGATAAGCCGTCCATCCTGACAGACAGATCTTCAGCACGATCAGCGTCTCAAAGGCCTCTATCATCATCGAGGCCGGGAACAAGGCAATCAGAAAATTCAGCGGACTTGCCAGATAATAAGCCTGAACCGCTATAAAATTAAATCCCAGACTGCCGTGCCATGAATAAAGGAAACTTTCACCATGCCAGATCTTATCATGAAATTCAGAGAAAAACGGTACATACTGATGATAAGAGTCAATGATCATCGTTGCCTGATTGCCGAAAGGGAAAACGCCCATGGCAATATAAGCGATCAGTATCGCCGTCAACGGCAGAAGCATCGCCAGCGCACCGTAAAAATGCGGATTCTTTGGCCAATCTCTGAAATTTCTCTCCCTCTTTCTGTAACTGTTATGTCTCTTTTTTGATATTCTATTCTTCATATAATTTGGCACAGGCTTTCAGTAAATTTTTTATCTTATCAATGGCCTTTTCAATCCGACATCCGCTGACATCTGCAACGACATCTGCATACTTTTCATAAAGAGGCGTTCTTTCATTATATAAATCCAAAAGTGTCGATCCGTTTCGAATCACAACACCTCTCTGATGAAGGTCGCCCAAGCGCTGATGCAATGATTCATAATCTGTTTTGATATAAACAATAACGCCATGCTCTGACATATGTTTCAGGGCCTCATCGCAATAGCAGACACTGCCTCCTGTTGAAATAACCGTTTTCTTCACATTAATATCTCTGTTCACCTGGTTTTCGATCTGTAAAAAGCCTTCAATTCCATGCTTATCAATCAAATGTTCCAGAATATCTCCCTCCTGATTCTGGATCAGAAGATCCGAATCCACAAAATCGTATCCGAAAATCTTGGCGATTACCACGCCGATGGTACTCTTTCCAGCCCCCGGCATACCTATAAAAACAATATTTTTCATTAAAGTCTTTCTCCCAGTCTATAAAATTCAAATTCGATGCATGCATGTGTATACAGCATCTATTACAACAACCACCATTCTAACACCGGCCGTACAAAATCTCAACGTAAAAATGTCGTGGACGGACAATCTTTATTCCTATATAATAAAGATAAATATCAACTTTATCAAAAGCATCTTATATCTTACGTATAACATACCCTATAATTGTGGAAAAAAGGTGAAAATTATCATGAAAAAATTATTTTTCATATAGATGTGAACTAGCGCCTATTTAAGCTGGACAGCCATCAAACTGCTCCGTGACGGCAGTGAAACAGATCTCCGGAAGTATTCCGGCTTATTGTAGGCGGTGATATGTCCAAACGGCATGGCGTTGTCCTGGCCAAATCCATAGCTGCAGCCAGATA
>ENA-OQKD01000055-OQKD01000055.1-human-gut-metagenome-genome-assembly--contig:-NODE-55-length-29747-cov-3.419007_pt1 | contig 29747 bp, 27 predicted proteins | sample MGYA00242775_ERZ504792 | MGnify/ENA primary metagenome ERZ504792 (study PRJEB26092, sample SAMD00036401) | human gut metagenome | host: Homo sapiens | study: EMG produced TPA metagenomics assembly of...
CCTTTGTATCCTCCGCTAATGCTTCGTTTCTTAACCGCCGATAATGTGATATGGTTCGTGTATCCTTATGCCCCAACAGCCTTGCAATGCTATCATCATCTAATTTCATTTCTGTAAGTTTTACTCCAAAAGTGTGTCTAAAACGATGTGTACGAAACTCAAAATAATTTCCATTATCATCCCTGATATCATTTTCATAAATCATGATATTTACATGATATTTCAGCATTGAATCTGTATATAATTTCCCATTATCTTGCAGAAAAATATATTCTGAATCTGGATGGTCCTTTTCTGAAACTTCTATTGCTTTTCTAATCACTTCTGCCAGCTGATCGCTGACTGGTCTTTTGTATTTCCTTGTTTTATGCTGGAGAATAGTTATAAAATAATGCCCAGATTTCTCAGATAAGCAATCCCTTCGCAAAGTCAACGTATCCTCTATTCTTGTACCGAGCATCTGATGTATTATTAGACATCTTCCTAACTGGGGCTTTAATTTTGTTAATGCACTATTAAATCTCCTGATTTCTGCATCTGAATACGCTTCTGGCAAAGCGTTGTCATATGCTCTGCAATCACTGGACAGAAAAAGATTGCATAAATTTTCTATTTCCAGTTCCCGCCCAATTTCATCCAGCAGATTATCCAAAACCGACAGTTCTGTTGTGTAACTGACTGATGTAAGACCGGTATCCGTTTTTATATAAACCAGATAATCTTCTATCATATCCCTGCTAATTTCTGTAAAATGCTTTACTTCTGGAAACCGATCATACATAAATCTAGCAAACCGACGGAATCCACACAATTCGCCTTTTATACTACCCATTGCTTTTGTCTGGCAGTGGCTATACAATATTCTCTTTATTATCTCTTTAAATTCTCTCTGCCTAATCTCACGAAAATCTAATCTATATCTTCCACGAATCGGATTACTCCTTGGCACAATATCCAGCTTTCTCATATCCCATACATCTTTTTCATTTTCTGGAATATCTGCTGTTTTACACTTCACAACATACTCATAATACATTTTCAGAAAAGAAACCTGAGCGCTATTTTGTTGCTCAACATTCCGCCTATCCGGTCTATTTCTTCTAACGTACAGCGCCAATCCTTTTTTATATAAAAATGCTTTATAGCTTCTCTCCAGTTCTTCCCATTTTTTATCAGTAATGCTGCTACATCTTGTACACTTCTCATTCAGAAATTCTTTCAACAGATCAAATCTGTAAATATCATTTACGGCTGTTGATAATGATAAACGTCTACATCTATCATCGATATACCCATAAATCTCATCCTGTATCTTTTCATTACGAATCTCTGATATGTAGTACACCCTGTTTTCCTTCCATTTCAGCCCAGCCAACTGTTTTTCTGTAGCTTGTTGATAACAGTCATAAGAAATCAAATTAATATTACCTTTCATCATCTTCTACTCCTTTCAATTTAAATGACTGATTTCTTGAAAAATATTTATCTTCAGCCGATACAATACGTTCCGGCATGAAATCAATGTACTGTTTTGTCATATTCTCACTTGAATGTCCCAGATAATCTCGTACCCCTTGTATAGAAACTCCATTTCCGTACATTGAAGTTGCAAGGTTATGTCTGTAATCGTGTGCTCTAAAGATATAATCTCCACAGGCAATCCCACGAGCCTTACACTCCCGAATCATCTGATTTGAAAATGTCTGTCCATTAAATGCACCACCTTTTTTATTTTTGAATAAATACTCCCCATTTTTTATTCCGTACTTTTTTTCATAATCGTTCACCAGTCCAACCAATAAACTCGGAACAGGAATGACTTTTTCCCTCCGCATTTTGCTTTGATATATGCGCATCCAATTCTCATTGCCTTGTGAATAAAAGGCTCCCGATTTTATTGTACAAACCTCGCTTTTCCTAATTCCTGTGCAAAACAAAATCAAATACATCAACTGTAAATGCTCTGGGAATGCCGGCAACTCCTTAATCAGATGAGCAATTGTTTTTTCTGGAACACTTCTTTCGTTGTGTTCTGGAAAACCTTTTTTTAAAAATCGTTCCGGATAAAACTTCAACACTTCAATATTTTTCATTTTCAAAAACTGTAGAAATGTATGTATATGAGTTATATATCGGTTAAACGTGGAATATTTAATATCGGACACATCCAAAATAGATACATAATCCGCTATATCTTGTATCTCCAGTTCAGTTACTTCTTACTCTGTCCATCCAGATATTTTAAAAATGTAAAATAAAACTTATTGTATTTCGGATATTTGATAAAGACAGATCAGATATCCCAACTAAATATTTTGCGTATAATTGTAAATACCAACGATTTTCTTTTTCGTAAATATTAATAAATGAAAGACTTTTAACAGGTGAACTGGCATTGATTCTTGATTTATCAAACTGAAACCTATCCATATACCAGATACATGCTTGCCAATTTATCTCTGAATCTGTTAGAAATAACGTTCTTCTCGCAAACTCAACAATCTTAGAAGCCTGTTTTTTTATAATTCCTGACTCCTTGTTTAAATACAGATAAAATCTGTTTTCATCTGCCTGTTCCATTTCTTCAATATCATCTATTCCGTACTTATCGCAAAACCGTACAAGTGCTTTTAATGGTTCTAAAAAATATCTTCGATGTCTTTGTACCTTATCCATATTCAGAATTTCACACAGCAATATTTTTGTCTGTCGCACCAACTGTGATGAATGTATCCTCGTTAAGTCCCATAACAAATCATTCTTATCGACCACCTGACGGAAAGATTGTGCTTTCTTCTTATTGGGGACATACAGCAAAAACAATTTGTCTTGCTTAAAAAACTCCTGTTCTACAGAGAAAGGATTTCCTTGTGAATAGACATCCGGCATATTTTCTATTTTTAAACGATCAAATAAGCTCATTAATTCCACTTTATATTTTTCTGAAATATCCTCTTTTTCAAGAGACTCCATATACATTTTTCTCGTTTCATAGTTAATATCTGCAGTACACTGTATATCTGTATACTGAAAAAATTTATATAACCGGTTATAGTATTTTGCTTCTCCATTCGTAACTAAAGATATTTCTTCCTTTAATTTCTCAGATATTTTTTTCTGATATAACTTCGGAACAATTTTTAATACTGCCAAGGTAATCCCTCCTTCCTTTTACAGAAAATCTGCAATTTGGTATAAATCTTCATTATTTGAGTAGTATTGATCTGTTGCTTCTATCAATCGTTCATTATTTTCACCCAAGTATTTAATGGTAGTTTCAACTTTCTTATGCCCCAAGGCAAAACGAATGTCATTCAAATCCCATCCTTCTTTTCTTCTTTCCTCCGCAAAATAGTGTCGGAGCTGATGCGGATGGGAATTGATATCCGTTTTTTTGGATAGTCTTTTCAACATGCTATACACAGAATCCGCATCTAATGGCTCTCCTTTGTTTTTTCCAGTCAATTTTGTAAATAGATACTCCGAGTTCATCAGACTTTTTCGATTATCAGAAATGTACTTAACCAAGAACTCAAAAGTTGTATTACTTAACAAAGCCATTCTATATTCTGCATTTTTTGCTCTTGCCAAGTTGGTATTGGATTCACGATACCTTACCCGAACCGTCCTTCTTTCAAAATCAATATCTTCGGTATAATGGATTCCCAGAATTTCCCCTAATCTAAGACCGGTTTCTGCCATCATTGCTATCAGCAATCGATCTCTATCATTCGTACAGGCATTTATCAGCTCCTGTATTTCTTCGGATGTTATTTCTTCCAGATTAGGTTCTTCTTCTTTGAAGAAACCTTTAAACGAATTCACTGCATTTTGATGATTTACTCCCATACTGTCAAAATACGATACTTTTTTTACTCGTAAGACTTTAAGCATTGGCAAAACATCTTCCAGTGCCAAAAACTGGTAGTATCTGAAAACTGCACCAAGATACATATTGCAGGTCTTATTGCTCGTTTGTGTATTATGCTCAGTATGCTTTCCACTCTTAACCCAATACAAGAAATCAATAAAATGTTTATTCTGCTCTGAATAGGATAGCAATGTAATCTCATCCAATCCTATCGTTTGCTCCTGCAGATAATTGTAATAATATGAAAGTGCGAAGGCTGCGGATTTTACAGTATTCGGAGAAGCATTAATCTGATCCAGATGCTTCAAATACTTTGATGGAAGAATTTCAATTTCTTCAATATCAGAAATAATCAAAAAACGTGGTCTATTATCTTTCAAAATCGAAACAACCCTATATTTCAATCCACAGCCCTCCTTCCTTTCGTTTTGATTTATTTGACTTTTTTGACTTCTTAATTCTACATTATACACAAAGAAGTCAAAATGTCAATTACGTTTTTGATTTCTTTGACTTTTGTAAGAATATCAATAAAGCATTTTTTGATTTCTTTATGTTTTAAATTGATTTTTAGGGATATAATTGATAAGATAAAATACAAGAAGTCAATTTATATAAAGTCAAAGAAGTCAAGAGGAGATTTGCATGAACGAATTTATATCAAATTCAGGCACACTAATAAATCCTGACAGCGTTTACGATCAGGAAAGATTCATCAATATACTTCAAATCATTTTACAGAAAAAAACACAAAAAGAATTATCTGAACAAACAGGCTTAAATAATGCAACCATTTCACGAATGCTCAACGGTGCCCGATCTGGAAGACCATATAAAAGCACTATTGATAAAATTGCAAAAGCCATTGATGATCCAGAACTTATCCAAGAGTTATATGATGCAACGGGATATTCTTCTAAGAAAATACGGGAACGAAAAAAGATAATTGCAGACAATGGATTTTCTCTGGATCTCTCTACTGTTCAGGTGCATGAAAAATTTTTTTCTACCTTAATGCGTGGACTTTCCATGATGACAAGTCTGCATAAAGTTGAATGGACAATAAAATCCGGAACACCCAGATCATACGATTATTTAATTGAATTAAAAGAGGGAAATATAGATTATTGGTATATTAGATATGTAGATAGAATTACTTCTGATGAAGAAAGAAAAAAAGCCTTAACTGCCATTTATGGAGAATTTGCAAAATTGAAATTGGGCGGAAAAATCAAAGTTTCTTGCGCCACTCCTTCTTACGAAGATTATGATTATTTTGTTACAATTCCGCCATATCAATTAAATACAAATGCTTCAATTATACATTTTGATTCTGAACTCGAAAGATTTGCAGACGAAACCTTTTTAGAGACAGCTTTACCACTTAAAGAAAATATTCCTGTTAAGGATTTTTGTAATCTTACCGAATCACTGATACTATAACTTTTTGATTTTATCACAGAGAGAGTTACTTATGGCTCTCTCTTTTTTTAACACTTCCTCCTCCCACGTTCCAACTCATTATGGCTAATCATTTTCTAAAGCAAGTATCGCCTAGAGTAACTCAAAATCCCTTTTCTGGATTATGATTCTCTGACAAACTTGATAGAGATTACGATTCTCCATACCCTCAATATCACAAAATATCAAATTTTGCTATTAGCTCATAATAAATTTTCGCAGCTTTCTGTTTTTACACTCATGGTTATCAAAAGCTTTTTTTAACCATCTGCTTCTATCGACTACAGATTTAAAATTTTATTATTCAAAAAAAATAAAAGTGCATTCCACAAAAATACCTATCACCAAAAATATAATGGACACTTCTATTCATTATATTTGCACCGACAACTAGAAGTTGTTTTCCTGCCAACGCCTTTCCAACAGCATAAACTCCCAATAGCATTTTGATGATATAAAAATACTTCTTTCATCGTTGAAATAAAATCCCTTGTAAATAGAATATATGTGGAATCTCTGTTTCTCATAAGTTTCTCAATTACCCCAGAGCAAGATCCACCTGTGTTTAACAATATTGTCTTTCCGACAAATATTCTTTCATCAGGTTTATATCTTGCTGGGGATTCCCCAAACCCATTCTTTCTATTTATGCCGAGATTACTGTACACATTAGAGCAAGATCCACCCCGGTAATACCATATCGCTATTTTAGCATTATGGCATTTTCCGGATGTTGGAATCTTGCTAAGGATTGTGCTCCCTAGTTCCTCACATTCAGCATAAATATATAATTGGTTCCTCGAATTTCTTCGGTCACAGCACAGGGAGAAAAAATAGGCTAAACAGCCCTATATCCCTGTGAAATCACCATGTGATTATAAAATAGCAAGGACAGGAAGTGTGGATACACTTCCGCAAAATTGCCAATTTCGGAGCCATATCCAAAATTGAAAAATACATAAAAATCAAAAATCCGAAACCTTACTCGATATCCAAATTTATAATTTTTACAGATTACAAAAAAACCAATATGAAAATTTTACAAATTTTGTAACACATGTAAAATTCCCATATTGGTTTTCATTCATCTTTTATGGATTTGGAATATTCTATGTTTTCAAATATTTTACTTTGAGCAAAAAACAGCTCTATAAACTTTTATCATTGCATTTTCTGGTATAATTTCATCAACTCTCCCACACAATCTGCTTCCGTCATTTTTGTACTAAAGCCATACGCAGCCATAACAGCTTTATCATTTGCAGTATGTGCTCGTCGTAACTCGGCTGGCATTGTTAAAGGATCATATAAAGCCGCAAGATTACTACTAGGATATAATGTTCTTGCTTTCAAAATTTCCTGTGCCGATTTTTCAATTTGTTCCCGATTCTTCTCCGTTACTACAGGCCACGGAAAATTGTTATACACTATTGTGTTTGAATAACTATAATCACTTTTTAATCTTCCACACACTGCTCGCATCCATGCCATGTGAACATTCGACATCAATACACCAAATTCATAAAATGATGCATTGGGCATAGTGAATAATTTGTCTCCCGGAATAATTTCACCATCTAAATAATCCATTGGAATATATCTACGATTCTGAGAAGAAACTTTGGGAATCGCAATATATTGATTTTTATGTTCAAGTATTGATGCAAATAAAGTTGGATTCTCAGCCGCTTTTTTTTGTGTTCGCTCTTGTACTACTAAGTCTAAATTCACGTACTTTATTCACTCGTTCTAATATCATCGGACATTTTTTTAATAATCCAGGATCAGCTCCAACAAGCCAAATACAATATCTCGGCTTTCGATCAATAAAATCTTTTCCCATCATATAATGTCTAAAAAACGGAGAAGCCTGTGGTTCTTTTTCCAAAAACTCTTCCTTTTCCTCTTCCGTCAATATTAAAAATCCACCATCAATTGCTTGCCCACCTAATGCTATTTCAGGAACATTACACAATGGTTTCATTCTTTTTTCAATGAATATATTTTCTGCATCAAGCAAATATCCATTAATATTATTCGCCGGAATTGCGTTCTCACCTGAATAAATTATTTTCTGCTTATTATTTACAGCTCTGCTAAAACCAACAATTACACAATGAACATGCGCTTTTATTGACGCTTCACTATCCCATATAAATGTTCTGTATGCAAAATCAATGTGTACACCTGATTCAAAAAGCGGTTTCCAGAGAATCGAAACACTTTCTCCCTGTGTAATTGAATTAGTTGATACCAATGCTGCTCTGATATTATAATTTCCCATATAGTCAGCCGCTTTTTTATACCAGCAACTAACATAATCAAGATTTCCTATACTCTTCCATCCTTCAAATATCTTCTCAACATCTTCCTTCTGCTCCGACGCCATCCAACGTGCTCCTACAAATGGCGGATTTCCCATTATAAACGATAATTTTTCTGCAGGAATTACATCATTCCAATCAATTCTTAATGCATTTCCTTCTGTAATATTTACATATGTTTTTAAAGGAAGAAAATCGTCATTAAATCCATACACAATATTTTTCGTTTCTTCCAACATTTGAGATTCTGCAATCCATAAAGCCGTTTTCGCAACTGTAACTGCAAAATCGTTAATCTCTATTCCATAAAATTGCTGAATAGAAACTCTAATTGGATTATTTACCTCTACCAATGTCATTTGTCCGCCAACTTTTTCCTTTATCACCTCATTCTCCAAACGACGAAGCGACAGGTATGTTTCTGTAAGGAAATTTCCGGAACCACACGCAGGATCAAAAAATGTAAGTGATGCCAATTTATTTTGGAATTCTTCCAATTTTTTATCTCTGGTACGCTTCACTTGAATTGCTCTAATACTATCAAATTCCTTCTGCAAATCTTCCAAAAAAAGAGGACTAATAACTTTATGAATATTTTCAATAGATGTATAATGCATTCCTCCTGAACGTCTGGTCTCAGGATTTAATGTAGATTCAAATACCGCTCCAAATATAGTTGGAGAAATATCACTCCAGTCAAAATCTTCTGACGCTTTTGTAAGAAGTAATTCTTTAATTTTCTCTGTAAAAGGTGGTATCTCAATAGTTTCATCAGCAAATAACCCACCATTTACATACGGGAACTGAGCAAGTTCTTCCTCTAAATACTCGTCTCGCTCTGATACAGGTGTATCCAATATCTTAAATAATTCTATTATAGCTCTCCGGCAATCCTTTACTTCATATGTTTCCAAATAATCATGGAACATATTTCTCTTTCCAAAAATACCAGCATCTTCTGCATACAAGCAAAAAACAATTCGCACACATAAAGCATTCAGGCTCTTTAGTTTATGCTCTCTTTTTTCTCTCTGCTCAAGTGTTTCATCCTTTTCCTTAATATCTGGTATACGATATTGTTTTAAAAACGCATCATAAATAAGCCCAACAATACCTCCTGCTTTTATTGATACTTCCATTTCATGCGATATTGTCTTTACTTCCTTTTTCACCAAGAAGTCCAACAATGGATATTTGCTTTGTAATTCATCTAAAGCAATCTTTGTCGGTTCTGGCTGTTTCTGGTTCATATCATAAATCCAAATTTCAGCAAAATTTGACGTAACAATCCACCGAGCTCTTTCATCAAAAGTCAGCTTTCCATTATATCTGTCTGCCTGTTCAAATGGAGTAAGATCAACATCTCCTGAATTCCTGATTTTCTGATCCAATGCTTTTCCAAGACTCTTCTGTTCAATAATTACTCGTGTTTCAGGAATATACACATCAATACGTTTTGTATTTCCATCAATTACAACTTTCTTTTCAAAGTTCAAACGTTCTGTCACATTATCCATTCCCAAAACATTCGTCAATAAATCAATCCAATAAGAACGTCCATCTTCATCTTCTTTCCCTTTTCCCATCCATCGGTTTACAAATTGACGGGCAGCCTCTCTTTGTTCTGCATCTGTCATGCTTTTTTCCTCCTAAATAATCGTGCATTCACAAATCTTTCTCCGACTATTTTTACATATCATATCCACAGTATATCATAAAATTATTACAGAACAGCATTCATATATCATTATTTGTATTGTGTCTGCACACAAGGAACTTCTACCGCCAAATCATAATAATATTGATACATGATCATGTTATCTTTTGCTTCTATATACACTCTCTGAGCTTCTTTCAGCAAGTTATTCCAAATATCTTTCCATTCACTAGGAGCCGAATCTAAAAACCACATATTATTAAATGACATTTCTATCGTCCCCCATAAATCATCTTCTTTACGCTCAGTTTTTATATTCATCTGCATATTTCGTGCAATTTCCAATGCATCTTTTTGTAAAAAAGTGAATTTCACTACTTTTTGAGGATCTGGAACTTTCTTAAAACGACGCATATGAGCTTCTGCCTTTTTAATAATTGTTTCCAATTGTTCATCATGCCATTTTTTATCCTCTAGTATCTCTTCTTCTGACATTTGCGCTTTTTCTTCATTAATTTCTCTTTGCATTTCTTCCAATTCATGCTGTGCAATATCATAATATTTCTTTTCAATCACCATAATCTCTCAACTCCATAAAAAAAGAAACAGTCAACATTTTCGTTACAACTGTTTCCTTTATTTTTGAAGTCCCCGGAGCATTTGTATCACTACATTCTGTTCTTTTTCATCAAGATTATTCCAAATATTCAGAACCTCTTGTTGTGATTCTGATAAGCTTACTGGAACATCCATTCCGGCAAAGAATTGTGCCATTGTTACTCCCAGTGCATCACATATCTTTTCTACAGTAGGCATAGTTGGTAAACTTTCTTTAGCAATAATTTTTCCAATCGAAGATTGAGATATACCAGTCAATTGTGACAGCCGATATTTACTCATATCACGTTTTTTACATAAAGCTATAATATTGTCCGCAATATAATCCTCTGTACGCAAGTAAATACACCTCTTTCCGATAGTAGTTACCTTAATTGTAACTAGAAATCCGCAAAATTATTAGAGATGTATCTTACAAGTATTTACTAAGGGAAACAGTAGTATTAAAACAAAAAAAATAGAACTATATAAAGTTGTATTCCATTAATGTCAGCTTATTATCTAAATGCTCATATTCTCTTTGTATTTCTTCAATTTTATCATATAGTTTCAGCACTGTCGAACCCTTTATCATTTTATTCTCTTGGCACATCTGCCGGAATTTTTCTTTGTACTCCCGCAGTACTCTTCCTTTTTCCTCTAATTCCTCCAGTGTTTTTATTTCCTCTTTATCTGCCATGTATTTTCCTCCCAGACATAATTTTTAATACATAAATGATAACCCGTTTTTTCGCTGTTGTTCAATTACAACTTATCGCCTTTTTCTCCCATCAATCGACAATCTTCTTTTTGCTATATACATATGATATACTTCTCTTTATACAACCAATTGCTGTTGTATAGCTCACCATTTTTTCTATCTACAACACAAGAAAGTCAAGTTGTGATGGAAAGGAGGTGAGGACATGGAAATAAATTATGCACTTATAGGCAAACGTATAAGAGAAACCCGCAAACAACGAGGATTATCTGCCGAGGAGCTGGCTGAAATTGCTGATCTTTCTACTGTTTATATAAGCTATATTGAAAATGCCAAGCGTAAACCCAGTTTAGAATCTTTAATCAAAATTAGCAACGCACTTGAAATTACTATTGATGAATTACTCTATGGGAACTTGTTATACAATCCTACGGAATATCAAACTGACATTGATTTATTAATGGCAGATTGTACCAGCACTGAAAAACGTTACATATTCGAGGTTCTTTCAGCCATAAAAAACATTTTACGAATCAATGATTGGCATCTATCCTCAAAACACAATTACGATGCTGATAACCCGAATGATTATTAAATCATTCAATAACAATCAAATATCTATTTCTACATAAACCATCCGTTAATCACTTAACCGATGGTTTATGTCTTTTTCAATCCAAAAATTCTATGATAGTTATATCAACTATAAAGGATGTCGCTATTGATGAAAGAAAGTGAAGAACGAAGCAGTAATATTGATGAACAGAAAGCCAGAATCCGGCAAAGATACAAAGGTATTGATCCAGAAGAACTGGAAGTAATTCCGGCACTTCCACCAGAGGATATTTTTAAAACAGAAAAAAAACTACGAGTAGCTGTATATGCAAGGGTATCTACGGATGATCCACGCCAAACATCCTCATATGAATTACAGAAAAATCATTATCAGGATGTAGTAAATAAAAATCCGAATTGGATGCTTGTAGAAATATATGCCGACGAAGGCATTTCCGGCACTTCGCTTCAACATAGAGATGCATTCAAAAAAATGATTGAAGATTGTGAAGGCGGAAAAATTGATTTAATCATAACAAAAAGTGTATCCCGATTTGCAAGAAACGTTGTTGACTGTATCCGATATGTACGAGAGCTTTCTTCACTCCGTCCACCCGTCGGTGTATTTTTTGAAACAGAGCATTTAAATACTCTTGATCCCAAAAGCGAAATGATTCTGTCATTCATGTCAACACTTGCGCAGGAAGAAAGTCATACCAAAAGTGAAATTATGAATTCTTCCATTGAAATGCGTTTTCGTCGGGGAATATTCCTTACACCTCCTCTGCTCGGATATGACCAAGACGAAAATGGAGATCTTGTAATCAATCCACATGAAGCTAAAATTGTGCAGCTTATTTTTTATATGTATCTTAATGGAAGTAGTACTCAACAAATTGCTGACTCTTTGACAGAACTCGGTTGTAAAACAAAAAAGAATAATGATGTCTGGTCATCCAGTACCATACTACAAATCCTTCAAAATGAACGCCATTGTGGGGATGTTCTGGCGAGAAAAACATGGACTCCGAATTATCTTGACCATAAATCAAGGAAAAACAATCAAGACCGTAATCAATACAGAAAAGTCGGACATCATGAAGCTATTATCTCCCGAGATGATTTCATAGCTGTTCAAAAATTAATTACAAATGCGAAATATGGAAATAAAGAGATTTTACCAGAATTACATGTGATACAAGAAGGCTCTCTAAGTGGATTTATAAGCATTAATCCAAGATGGTCTGGATTTAAATCCAGAGACTACTTTGAAGCATCTCAAAGCGTCCTTAAACCGGCAAATATGAATGCACCTGAAACAATTACTGCTTCCGCCGGTTCCTTCGATTTAAGAGACTATGAAGTTGCTAGAGGACAATTTTTCTCCTCGGTTGGTCGGATTTCTGTTTCTTTTTCATATAAACAGATCTCTTTTAACAAAGATGCTATACGGAAATTTCCAAACATAAAATTTGTCGAAATGCTAATACACCCGAGCTCAAAACTACTTGCTATTCGACCATGTTCCTCTGAAACAAAAAATAAAGTGCAGTGGTCACGTCTCAAAGATGGTCAACTTATTCCAAAACCAATTTCCGGTGCTGCATTTTTGCCAACATTATACGAGATATTTAAGTGGGACAAAAAATGCAAATATAGAATATTAGGAGTTGCCCACCAAAAAGACAATGAAAATGTCCTTATTTTCAACATGGACGATACAGAAATACGAATCCCGACAAGTACCAACGAAGTATCCGCCCCCAATAACAACACGCCTGATACAATATCTGATTCTAAGAGTGTGTTAGCTTATCCTGCCGACTGGATGAATAGCTTCGGTAATAATTACTATACTCAGTCTCAAGCGCCAGAATTAACAGAATTTACAGTGGACAAAAACTGGCAAACTGCTTCAGAAAGTAAACCTTATAAAGAACCCGAGCTACAAACCACTCCCAAAGAAACCATTATACAAAATATAAAGAATATTATTACAGAAATTAAAGGAGACACCCAATGAGCGAGCAACCTATAAATCAATGGAATATGACTACAGAACCTTCTGATATGATGAAAATCAACACACCTATGCCAATAACAGTCGCACCCAGCCCCTCAAATCAAATGGAAGTCATTGACGATGATTCTTTCAGCTATGACGGTTATCAAGTTGTACGTGGCGAATTCTTCGCTCATATTTACGAACCTTCGTTTACGTTTAATAACTACAAGGTATCTGTAAATACCGCCTGCATAAAAAAGCTACCCGATGTCGAATATGTGCAAATATTAGTCAATCCCATTGAAAAAAAACTGGCTGTCCGTCCCTGTCGAGAAGAAGAAAAAGACTCTTTTCGTTGGTGTTCCTCTGGAAAAAAGCGTTCGCCAAAACAAATCACCTGTCGAATTTTCTTTGCTAAAGTGATATCTCTCATGGATTGGAATCCTAATTATCGGTACAAGATTCTCGGCAAATTAATTCGTTCTGGCAATGAAATACTGTTCATTTTCGATTTAACTTCACCTGAAATATTTCCTCGTACACTAAAAGACAATGGAACTGTAACCACTGCTAGGACACCTTCTTATCCTGAAGAATGGAAGAATCAATTCGGTATTCCAGTGGAAGAACATCAGAAATCAATGCAAGTCAATATATTTGAAGGCTACGCAGTATTTGACATACAAGAAAAGAAGAAGGCAACTGATAAATCCATAGAAAAAGCAAAAGAACCATCAACAGCAGAAAGTGAGGAAAAATCCTATGAACAACAAACACTCTTCCCATCCACTAATATGTATTGACTTTAAAAAGAATCGTATACGAATCCACCGCAATACACTCCGTCAAATTGGTAACCCAGAATATATTCAACTTCTTGTTAATCCTGATCAAAAAATGATAGGTATAAAGGCTAGTTGTGCAGAGGATAAATTGGCACATAAAGTTAAGGATTATTTTGTCATCAATGGTAACAGTTATGAATTGTACAGCCGAGAATTACTATATTCACTTTCCCAGCTTAACCTTTCTTGGGAGAAATTTAACATTTTTCGTTTAGAAGGCAATATTTACCCAGATAAGAAAATAGCTCTATTTTCCATGGATAACATCATCACAAAACTGCCACAAACAGAATTCAAATCAGAAATAATGGGAGATGAGTATGCGCAATTATAGTATATATACATTAAAAACAAAACTAGAATTCACCAATTTGTATCAATATCTCAGTGAAAAAGATTATAAACAACTTGAGCAACAGATATTATGTCATTCCTATCACACCCCCATCTGCACATGGAATGGTATTGTCATTAATGGTATAGAAGCATATGAATTATTTCGTAAACACAGTATTCCTTTCCGAATAAAAAGACTCCATTTTTCCAGTAAAGAAGATGTAATTTCATGGATATGTACTGACCAACTTAAACGAGAGGATTTAACCAATATCAATAAAAATACCTGATTGGGAAAAAATATGATGCTGAAAAAATTTTAGTTTCAAGACAACTTTCATCTACGAATAAATCTCATATTTCCGGTGCAAGCATCGCAGCAAAAAAAATATCCGAAGAATGTAATGTAGCAATGGCTACCGTTTACAAATATTCTGCTTACAGTAGTGCACTAGATATAATTGATGAAAAAGTTCCGGATCTTGTCAAACGAGTTCGTTCTGGTCAGCTTTGGATTTCCCAAGCTAATATTATTGAACTTTCAGGATTATCAAAAGAGCAGCTTTTAAGTCTAAATAACTACCTTCTTGCCGAAAAGATAGAACATCTCAGTTATCATGATATGAAAAGGGAATTACTGTGGAATAATTACGCCAAACCGATATTAAAGAAAGAATCTTCCGTTTCTATTCCATCTATACGCAATCTGCCACAATTTGATCCAGATGCGGAAATTGCAAGTCTTACGTTGACGATTCCCTCATGGAACAGTTCTATCGAAAGAGTATTAAAAGTTTCAGATTTTAAAATTGCATCTGATACAGCAAAATATAAGCTTAAATATCAGCTTATGTGCCTAATATCAACCACAAATAATATTTTGAAAAAATTGGAGGAAATATAATTATGGATGGAAATACCGAAGATTTACAAAAGTTTGTTCCCCAAGTGCATTTTGAACAAATACCTATTAAAAATTTATGTTCAAATCAAGATTACCAACGTAATCTTTCTATCAAACACGTTCAGCGTGCTGCAGCTAATTTTGACCTTTATCAGATAAACCCTGTAAAAGTAAGTAGACGTGATGGGATAAATTATGTGTTCAACGGACAACACACTATAGAAATTGTCGCTCTCGTCTCTGGATCAAGAGAAACTCCTGTCTGGTGCATGGTTTATGATGATCTTGTTTACACTCAAGAAGCAGATATTTTTGCAAATCAGATGAAATATGTCAAATCGTTACTACCTTATGAAATATTCATGGCTAATATTGAAGCTGGTAATGATAGAGAACTTATTATTCGTGACCTTGTTGAATCATATGATCTCTCTATTACTTCTTCCTCTCGCCCCGGAGGTATATGTGCTGTATCCACTTTAATTAATATCTATGAAAAATATGGTTTTCACACTCTTGATCGTGTTTTACGCCTTTGCGTTGCCACATGGGAAGGCGCGCCTATGTCCTTTAGCTCCAATATGCTTAATGCTATTGCCCGTCTGGATAATGCTTATGGAGAAACAATGAAAGATGACACATTTAAAGAAAAAGTAGGACGTGTCTCTGTCAGAGAAATCAGTCGTACTGCCAGAGAACGTCGTGCCGGTTCATTAGGGTTTGCAGAAGCTCTTTTACTAGAATACAATAAAAAATCCAAGTATTCACTTCCTTTTGAGAAATTATACACTCATAAAACACCCAAAAAAAGAGAACAATCAACTGAAGATGAATCCGGTCAAAGTTCCACTCCAGAAGGTCAGTTAGATTTATTTTCTACGGATCAGGACAATACTCAGGCTCTGCCAAACGAATAGCGCAGAGCCTTCAGCCTTCGTTCTATCCATACTTTCAAAAGAATACCCTACTCTAAGACTCCCTTTCATGCAAGCACTATTTTATCTTATTCCAAATTCATCATCCGCTCCATCCGCCACCTTATATATGAATATCCATTCCAAATATTTGCTTTTACCGGATACTCTTTCCTGTAAACAAATACAGTGTGATATTTAACAAAATGCATTCTACACCAGTTATGTATATCCTTCATATATATGTTATTTATACCGTTCACCCACTGTTCTAAAAACCATATGTCTTTATCTGACAATAACTCCATTATGAACAGTACATTATAATATTGAATGACACCTACTCTCTTCCTTTCCTCTATTAACCTTTTACACAATAACCTATACTTAATGTTCATATCGTTCCTATGCCTTCCCTCTAATCTATATTTTCCATCCTTATATACGTTATATATATAATTGTTATATAGTACATATAATCGCCGATGAAATCATATCTACAGTCTCTTCTCCTCTGACTTCACCTACAATAATGCGATCCGGTCTCATTCTTAAAGCCGATTTGATCAGATCACGAATCGTAACTGCTCCTTCTCCTTCCAAATTCGCTTCACGCGCTTCAAGTCTGACAAGGTTTTCAACTCCCTGAATCTGAAGTTCTGCATTATCTTCTATCGTAATAATCCTTTCTTCTTTTGGGATAAAATCCGACATTGCATTCAAAAAAGTTGTTTTCCCGGCTCCTGTTCCACCGCTCACAAAAATATTATATTTTGAACGGACGATCTTCCTGATAAACTCTGCCGCTTCTTTCGTTAAACTTCCCATTTTGATCAGATCATTCATCTTAATCGCTTTTGACGGAAATTTTCTGATCGTCATGATCGGTCCGTTCACTGCCACTGGCTTTAATACAACATTTACCCTAGATCCATCAGCTAATCTTGCATCGACAATAGGTGAAGTCTCATTGACATACCTGTTTGCCTCTCCTACAATTTGCTGTATCACATCGCACAATCTTGACTCTGAGAAAAAATGTCTGTTTGTCCGATATAACTTTCCCTCTTTCTCATAAAAAACTGTTCTCCGTTCCGTTCACCATAATCTCTGTAATACTGTCATCTTCAATCAAATCCTGTAATATATCCAGTCTGCGAAAAGCATTAAACAGTTCCCTGCTCAATCTGATTTTTTCACTTAAGGGGATAAATTCTTTTTTAGACTCATCCTCTAATACAGTCCTTATAATTTCCTGAAGTTCTTCTTCCTTTGTTTCTTTTGTCATATCCATGCGATGCATAACTTTCTCATACATCAATTCTGCAGATATCATACTATGTCACTTCACTCTCATCTGTCGCTTCATGGTTCGTTTTAATATGTCCGAATATCCTGCTGTTTTTAAATTTTCTTCATATTGCCTCATTTTTGCCATAGAAATTTCATCTTGTATATAAGGCGTATATATACGACTACATTTTTTCAATATGTCGTAAAGCCCCGAAACACAATCACCAAGATCAAGGATTACAGCCTTATATATGCATTGGTCCATAATCGTATCCAAAAAATAGATCCATTCTTTCTTCGTCACTTCTCTTAGATCATTCTCATTTGAGATAGGCATGATATAATCCAATTGCTTATATTGCCCTGTCATAAGGCTTGCTTTCAAACCATAATCAATTCTCTCTTGCTTTAAGTAATACAGAAGATCTCCTAAATCTTGATTTTTTTCACCTTTGAAATAAAAATCATTTCCCGAATATCCTTCCATGTTGATATAAAGAGTCGGAACTTTTTCCGATATTTTTTCGCCTAAACAAAGTGCAAACTCTGTTTTTCCGATTCTGTGTATCGGAGAATAGATACCGATCAGACCGCTTTCTTCAGGTTCGTCACGTATTCCTATTTTTCTTTTTGGAGCAGTAAAATCACTTTGAACCGCATCATATTTTTCTTCTGTTTTTTTCTGCGGCTTATGTGCGGCTTTCGCCTCTTCTTCTCCTATCCCCGATTGAATGATCTTAAGAATCTCATCTGCCGACTGATATCGGAATATCGTCGTTTCTCCCTGTTTTTCCTCTTTTTTCATACTTTCTGACAATATAAATTTCTTTTTTGCTTTTACATTCCCCCTTATTTCAGAGACGCAGTCTTCCGCAATCAAAAGAATTTCTATCTCTGCTTTTTCCGCAAACTGCTCTATCTTTTTCACATTACTGAAAAAATGAAATTGAAAACGCATTCCGAAACGTTTTACTAATATGCTTAATAAATGTTCCGCATATTCTTTCTGCACATCACAAATCAAAAAATTACCTGCAATGCCTTTATATTGTTTTTCCGTCATAATTTGAATTTTGCCGTGAACTATACAGCACGAATAAAAATATACGATATCCGGTCTTTTTTACTCCCGGATTTTTGAATATCTGCTTTCCCTCAAAAACAGATGTTCCAACAGTTGATCTCTGTCGGTAAAATGCATTATAAACAGCAGATTCTATTTTGTCTACAACAAATTTTAAATCTGCTGTTTTTTGTAAAAAACTCACAAAATCTGATAACAAACAATCCCATAAAGCAGTCCAACCCCAGGAATTCCAAGCATTCCCGATGTCAAAAAAGAGACTGCATTCAAACCTACATTAATTGAAGATTCAGGTGGAATAACGTATTGATTTATAAAAAAAATAAGCGCCATTCCTATCACCGCACGGATCATAAAATTCACTGCCATGTACAAAACTTTCTTTCCCAGTTGTCCCGCTCCCTTTCTTTTTACGTATTACCTTTTTACTTTAATACTTTTTATAAATTATTTTATTCTATATCATCACCCATTATTACATCGTATTCTTAATAGAACATCATCCGTACTTCTGTTCGCAGCGCCGCAAAAAAAGACTGACAATGAACTTTTTTTCAATCTATTTATCGCAAACTTCTAACGATTGAAAAATCAGTTCATTATCGATCTTTTCACACAGATTAAACTATTTATCAACAATGTTTTCTCTGTTTTTATTTGTTTTCCACATCATCTGATACGTTATCTTCTGAATTATCCACTATAATTTCAGATGTATTTTCCGGCGAGTCGTCCTCTTCTTTGATTTCAACTTCTTCACCGTCAATTTCCGCTGAAGCTGTTCTTACTTTTGCTACACTTGCCACTCTTTCTTTCTCAGGAAGATTAATCAATTTTACTCCTGATGTTATTCTTCCATATTGAGAAATATCAGAACATTTCATTCGGATTACGATTCCTTCTGTATTGATGATCATGATCTCGCTTTCTTCATCTACAGCTTTCATACCGACTACATTTCCGGTCTTTTCCGTAATCTTATAGCATTTCACGCCTTTTCCGCCGCGATTTTGTTTTGTGAATTCTTCCATACTTGTACGTTTTCCCATACCTTTTTCCGAAACAATCAGCATATCTTTGCCCTGACTGCTCATCTGCATACCGATGATTTCATCATTATCGCTCAAATTCATTCCTCTGACACCCATAGAAACACGGCCTGTGGAACGAACGTCTTTTTCGTTGAACCGGATACACTGTCCATATTTTGTAACAAGAAGAATATCCTGTGCATTATCTGTTACTTTTACTTCGATTAAAAGATCGTCTTCCCTTAATGAGATTGCCGCAAGTCCGGTCTTTCTCACGTTCATATAATCTTGGATCGGAGTCTTTTTAACAAGACCTTTCTTTGTTGCCATAAACAGATACTTTCCGTCTTCATATTCTTTGATCGGAATTGTCGCCGTAATTTTTTCATCCGGCATAAGCTGAAGTAAATTAATAACAGCCGTTCCTCTTGCCGTTCTTCCAGCTTCCGGTATCTCATATGCTTTCAGCCTGTACACACGACCTTTATTTGTGAAGAACATAATATAATGATGGCTCGTTGTAACAAATAATTCTCTTATAAAATCTTCTTCAAGCGTCTGCATTCCTTTAATTCCTTTGCCACCTCTGTTCTGGCTCTTGAACGTATCCATGCTCATCCGCTTAATATATCCCATATTTGTCACAGTAATGACAACATTTTCTCTCGGAATCAAATCCTCCATCGAAATGTCAAATTCATCATAGCCGATATGAGTTCTTCTTTCATCTCCGTATTTTTCGGAAATAACAAGAATTTCTTTTCTTATAACTCCGAGAAGAAGTTTTCTGTCCGCAAGAATTGCCCTATATTCTTCGATTTTTTTCATCAATTCAGCATATTCCGCTTCCAGTTTTTCTCTTTCCAAACCTGTAAGAGCACGCAGACGCATATCCACGATTGCCTGTGCCTGCACTTCTGAAAGATCAAATCGAGAGATCAACTCTGCTTTTGCTTCCTGAACATTTTTCGATCCACGAATAATCTTGATTACTTCGTCAATATTATCTAAGGCAATGAGCAATCCCTGCAAAATATGAGCTCTTTCTTCCGCCTTATTCAGATCGTATTTTGTTCTTCTTGTAACAACTTCTTCCTGATGCTTTAGATAATATTTCAGCATATCAAGAATGTTCATGACTTTCGGCTCATTATTTACAAGTGCAAGCATGATCACTCCGAACGTATCCTGAAGCTGTGTATGTTTATAAAGTTGATTTAGAATAACATTTGGATTTACATCACGGCGAAGTTCGATACAGATACGCATTCCTTCCCTGCTTGACTGATCGCTTAAATCCGTAATTCCATCTACTTTTTTGTCTCTTACAAGTTCTGCTATTTTTTCAATAAGACGTGCCTTATTTACCATAAACGGAAGTTCTGTAACGATAATTCTGTTTTTTCCGTTCTGCATCGGCTCGATATTTGTCACAGCTCTTACTCTGATTTTTCCGCGGCCTGTCCTATATGCTTCTTCTATTCCTCTCGTACCGAGTATCTCTGCCCCTGTAGGGAAATCAGGTCCTTTGATAATTTGAAGAATATCTTCAATCGAAGTTTCTCCGTTTTCATCAATCTGATCGTCTATGATCTTTACAACGGCATTGATGACTTCACGCAGATTATGCGGAGGAATATTGGTTGCCATACCAACCGCGATACCTGACGTACCATTTACAAGAAGATTAGGAAATCTTGACGGAAGTACAACAGGTTCTTTCTCTGTCTCGTCAAAGTTCGGGACAAAATCAACCGTATCTTTATTGATGTCCGCCGTCATTTCCATTGAAATTTTACTTAAACGTGCTTCTGTATAACGCATCGCGGCAGCTCCGTCTCCGTCGACAGAACCAAAATTTCCGTGACCGTCAACAAGAGGATATCTTGTTGACCATTCCTGTGCAAGATTTACTAAAGCCCCGTATATAGAACTGTCTCCATGAGGGTGATATTTACCCATTGTATCTCCGACGATACGGGCACATTTACGATGCGGTTTATCCGGACCGTTATTCAACTCGATCATGGAATACAAAATTCTTCTTTGCACCGGCTTCAGTCCGTCTCTTACATCCGGAAGAGCTCTTGCCGCAATAACGCTCATCGCGTAATCAATGTAGGAAGTTTCCATTGTCTTTTTCAAATCGACTTCATGGACTTTGTCAAAAATATTATCTTCCATTCTTTATCTCCTTTTTACTGATTAAATTCATAGAATTACTTTTAGTTTGCTTCCGCTCCTATCCGGTAAGAAAATCTTCGTTCCTTGATTTTCTTACCGGTTTGGCATTTCCAATGCCAAACCATAGAATTGCTTTTCTGTAAAAAATCAAGTAAACCTGATTTTTACCTCAATCAATTCCATGAATAGTCGCTGTAAAGTGCTATATATCCAAATTTTTAACGTATTTTGCGTTTTCTTCTATGAATTCGCGTCTTGGTTCTACTTTATCTCCCATGAGAGTCGTAAATGTGAGATCGAGTTCAGATGACGTTTCTTCATCCATCGTTACACGCAGCAAAATTCTATGTTCAGGATCCATTGTTGTTTCCCATAACTGGTCTGCATCCATCTCACCCAGACCTTTATATCTCTGAATTTTATTATTACTGTCTCGTCCTACTTCTGTAAGTATCTGATTTAATTCTTCGTCGCTGTATGCATACCATACTTTTTAGTTTTTTTCCAGCTTATAAAGAGGTGGCTGTGCAAGATATACATAACCTTCTTTGATAAGATCGGGCATGAAACGATAAAGAAACGTCAACAGCAATGTGCTTATATGTGCTCCGTCTACATCGGCATCGGTCATAATAATGATTTTATGATATCTTAATTTTGAAATATCAAAGTCTTCATGAATTCCGGTTCCGAATGCAGTTATCATAGCTTTAATCTCGGCATTTGCATATATTTTATCGAGACGCGCCTTTTCTACATTCAAAATTTTTCCTCGAAGAGGAAGGATTGCCTGTGTGGCACGATCACGAGCCGTCTTCGCCGAACCTCCGGCGGAATCTCCCTCTACGATGTATATTTCACAATTTACAGGATCTTTGTCGGAACAGTCTGCAAGTTTTCCCGGCAAAGACATTCCTTCCAACGCCGATTTTCTTCTCGTAAGATCTCTTGCTTTTCTTGCAGCTTCTCTTGCCCGCTGAGCCATAACTGATTTTTCAACCGTAATTTTGGCAACGCTTGGATTTTGTTCCAGAAAAATTTCAAGCTGAGTAGACAGAATACTGTTTACCGCACCTCTTGCCTCGCTGTTTCCAAGCTTTTGTTTCGTCTGACCTTCAAATTGAGGATCTTCGATCTTCACGCTTACGATTGCAGTAAGCCCTTCTCTGATATCGTCTCCGGAAAGATTCGGTTCGCTATCTTTAAGCAGTTTATTTTTCCTTGCATAATCATTAAACGTCTTTGTAAGAGCGCCTCTGAATCCCTCGATATGAGTTCCGCCCTCCGGCGTTGTAATATTATTTACAAAACCATAAGTATTTTCAACTGTAAGAATCGTTATGCTGCATCGCAATTTCCACTGCAACGCCGTCTTTACATCCCTTCACAGTAAACTGATCTGCTCGTAAAGCGGATTTTACTTTAATTCAAATATGTGACAAACTCTTTGATTCCGCCTTCATAGTGGAACGTATGCTCTCGTAATTCTTCGCCTCTCCAGTCTCTTAATACAATACTTCAGACCTTTTGTTAAAAACGCCATTTCCCTGAAACGCTGTTTCAACGTATCATAATCTAAACACCGTATCGTCAAATATTTCCGCATCCGGGAAAAACGTAACCGTCGTTCCTGTGCGATCAGGTTCACATTCGCCGACCACTTTTAATTTACTATACAACTTTTCCTCTTTCATAACGTTGACTTGTATATCTGACCGTCATGATATATTTCTACTTCAAGCCATTCCGAAAGTGCGTTTACTACAGATGCACCTACTCCGTGAAGTCCTCCGGATACTTTGTATCCTCCTCCGCCGAATTTTCCTCCTGCATGAAGTACAGTAAATACAACTTCAACTGCCGGAAGTCCCGCTTTGTGATTAATACCGACCGGAATACCTCTTCCGTTATCACACACTGTAACAGAATTATCTTTGTTAATATTTACTTGTATTTCATCGCAATATCCCGCCAGAGCTTCGTCTACGGAATTATCCACGATCTCATATACAAGATGGTGAAGTCCTCTCGTAGAAGTGCTGCCGATATACATACCGGGCCTTTTTCCTTACGGCTTCCAGACCTTCCAGTATCTGGATCTGATCCGCTCCATATTCCGCGTCAAATTCTGTACTTGATGCACCCATGTAATACCCTCCTAATTTGCATTTACTGCATGTCCGTTCTTTATGTGAAATATCTTGTTAATAGAAAATCTGTGATTGACAAACTCATCCAGCCCTGTGCATGTTATGATCGTCTGTATATTATCGATACTATCCAATAAATAGTTTTGCCGATGTTTGTCCAGTTCAGACAATACATCGTCAAGAAGCAGGATAGGCGTATCATTTAATTCTTCTTTTACAAGTTCAATTTCAGATAATTTCAGCGATAAAGCCGCTGTTCTTTGCTGTCCCTGCGAACCGAATTTCCGAATATCCAGTCCCGCATCTGTCGTAAAACAGATATCGTCTCTGTGCGGACCGACTGTCGTACTCTTCATTCGCAGATCACGTTCCCTATATTTGCTCAAAGCAGTTTCAAACGTTATATTTCCGAGACTGCTCTCATATGTCAATGTGATCCGCTCTTTTCCTCCCGTCAGCTTGTAATGAATATCGGCAATAATATCATTGACCTGTTTTATAAACTGTTTGCGCCGCTCTAATAGTTTTTTTTCCATATTCCGCAAGCTGCATGTCCCATATATCTAATGTCTCTATCAGATTTCTCTGTCCGTATATATCTTTTAACAAGGAATTTCTCTGATTAATGATTCGATTATAGTTAGAAAGATTATTGAGATAAATTTTATCGAGCTGTGAAAGTTCCAGATCAATAAATCTTCTTCTCCCTGCCGGTCCTTCTTTTATGATGTTCAGGTCTTCCGGTGAAAAGAACACAAAATGAACGATCCCGAAAAGTTCACCTGCTCTTCTGATCGGAACTTTATCTATGGCAATCCCTTTTGGACTGTTTTTCTTAAGATGCATGTCTATCTGAAAATCTATGTTCCTTTTCTCAATGATCGTCTCTATATGTGACTCATCATACCCGAATTGAATGACATCTCTGTCTTTCGTTCCCCTGTGAGACTTTGTTGTGCCCGATAAATATAAAGCTTCCAGTATATTCGTTTTTCCCTTGAGCATTATCACCATACAGAATATTTGTCTTCGGATCAAATTTCAGATCAAGAAGATCATAATTTCTGTAATTTTTAAGCTTCAAAGATTTGATAACCATAACTTTCCCATCTAATTTATTTTACACGCTTTTTACATTTTTTTCAATGTTCGGATTCACCCTTTATTGTTTGACCGTCAACTCATTTTCTTCGTAAGATACAACGTCGTTCGGATACAGTTTACGACCTCTTCTCGTCTCAACTTCTCCGTTTACACTGACAAATCCGTCTTGTATTACTTCTTTTGCCTGCCCGCCGTTCTCAACAAATCCGGCTGCTTTTAAAACCTGTCCGAGCCGGATAAATTCTTCTCCGGCTCTCAAATGAAAAAATTCCATATTTTACTCCTTTTATACTGCTGCGTTAAAATTTACAGGAAGAATAAGATAAATATAACTTTGTGCCTCGTCTTTTATGAAACACGGCGCCTTTGCATTCATGAAATAAAGATCTACTTCTTCATCTTCGATCACTCGGAGCGCCTCGATCAAAAACTTCGGATTAAATCCGATAAGAAGGTCTTTGCCTTCTTTGATACACATAATATCTTCATCCATTGAACCGACCTGTGATTTTATTTTAAATTCCATTGATTCGTCTCTGATATCGATAATAAGCGGTTTTTTGTCTCCTTCTTTGATAAGCAAGGTAGCGCGGTCGATACATTCAAGAAGCTCTCTTTTATTTATTTTTACTTTCGTTTCATAATCGCTTGAGAGCATCTGATCTATACGGAAATATTCTCCTTCTATCAGTCTTGATACTACGATCGTCCTGTCGAATTCAAATACGATATGATTTTTCGTAAATGAAATATCTACATCGGCTTCTGCTTCCCCGCCTATGATCTTACTGATTTCCTGAAGTGTTTTTCCGGGAACGATTACCTTTTTAGGCGCATAAGAATCCTTCAGTTCTATTTTTCTGATTGAAATTCTATGACCGTCAAGTGATACGACTTTCAAAATATTATCTTCGATTTCAAAAAGTTCTCCTGTCATCATTTTATTCGTATCGCTGTCGGCGATCGAAAAGATCGTCTGACGGATTACTTCTTTTAGTGTAAACTCCGACACTGTTATAAAATCATCTTTCTCAATGTTCGGAAGATAAGAAAATTCATCTCCCGGAAGTGATGCGATTTTAAATTTTGCTTTTCCACCTGTGATAAGCGCCTGATTATCGCCTTGTGTATCTATGATAATTTCGTTGTCGGGAAGTTTCCTGACGATCTCTGCAAATATTTTTGCGTTAAGAGCCAAAATACCTCTTTCAATGATCTCTCCATCTATAGACGTTTCGATTCCAAGTTCCATATCGTTAGCTGTAAGTTTAATGACGTCTGTAGATGCGTCTATTAAAATACATTCGAGAATTGGCATCGTTGTTTTTGACGGAACAGCTTTGGAAACGATACTCACTCCTTTTGCCAGATTCTGTTTTGTGCATATGATTTTCATAAAAAAGTAACTCCTTTCGATCTGTGTGGAAAAGTCAGACGCGCACGAAATAATATAGATTTATATAAAATCAATTCCGCATTCGTCGTATTAGGGGCTGTGAATAAGTTGAAAACCATCTCAACCCCTTGAAAAATCAAGGTTTTCTGCTTGTGATAACTGTGTGGGATTCGAGTTGAAACGATGAGGAAAGTGTGGGTATAAATCTGAACCTCTTCAGGTCGATATTATGTTATTCACATCTTTTCCCATAGTTTTTAAGAAGTAATCTACATAGTTATCCACAATTATATCGGATTTATCTTCTTTTTTATAATGTTGACGGTATTATTAAGAGCTTCATCGGTTTTTAATTCGTTTTCGATCTTCTTAACGCCGTGATTGACAGAAGCATGGTCTTTTCCGCCTAAGATAGCGCCAATCGCCTTAAGAGGCGTATCCGTCAGAGTACGGCAAAGATACATGATGATCTGTCTTGGAAGGACGATTTCTGCATTTCGCTTCTTTCCTTTTAACTCTGAAATCGGAATATTAAAGTGTTCAGATACAATATCAATGATAAGTTCAGGCGTCACCTCTCGGTTATTATCCGGAGAGATCATATCCTTTAACGCCTCCGCCGCAAGCGGGATATCGATCTTTTTATTTTCAAGGTTAGAAAGAGCGATCAGCTTATTAAGAGAGCCTTCCAATTCACGAATATTCGATTTGATATTATTGGCAATATATTGCATAACATCGTCCGGAATATGGTATTTTTCAAGTCCGTCAAGTTCTTCTTTTTTCTTAGAATAGCCATTCTTGTCTCATAATCAGGCGACGAGATATCGGCAATAAGTCCCCACTCAAATCTTGTCCTAAGACGGGCTTCAAGCGTCTCGATATCTTTCGGGGGTTTATCACTTGATATGATAATCTGTTTTCCCGATACATGAAGATGATTAAAAGTATGGAAGAATTCTTCCTGTGTACTTTCTTTTCCTATTATAAACTGAATATCGTCGATTAAAAGAACGTCGTTATTTCTGTACTTTTCACGGAATTTTGTCATGGCAAGTTCACTTCCCGTTTTACCGGCTTTCAAAGCGTCGATCAATTCATTCGTGAAAGTTTCACTTGTAACGTACAATACTTTTTTAGACGGATCGTTTGCAAGTATAAAATGAGCGACGGAATGCATAAGATGAGTTTTACCTAATCCGACGCCTCCGTATATAAAGAGAGGATTGTAAATCTCTCCGGGTGATTCCGCAACTGCAAGTGAAGCGGCATGCGCGAAGTTGTTGTTACTTCCGACTACGAAAGTATCAAATGTATATTTTGGATTCAGGTTCGCTTTTTCATAAATCGCGTTAACACGGTTTTTCTTAATAATATTTTATCCGGATATGCTGTTAAGTTCATTGACCTTACAAGAGAGCAGCAGTTAGACGTTATCGCCAGAACTTGCCACGACAGAATGTAATCAGAATGGATGATAAGCAGATGAAAGGTTATGTTCATTCTTTAGAAAGCTTCGGGTCCGTTGACGGACCCGGAGTAAGATATGTGATCTTTTTAAGCGGCTGTGCCATGAGATGTCAGTTCTGTCATAATCCGGACACCTGGAAGATGAATCAGGGCGAACTTTATACGGCGGATGAACTTCTTAAGAAAGCTTTGCGTTATAAGGGTTACTGGGGTAATAAAGGCGGTATCACTGTAAGCGGTGGTGAGCCGTTGCTTCAGATGGATTTTCTTACAGAGCTTTTTAAGAAAGCGAAAGCAGAGGGTAAAGATCCGCAGGCGGTATTGGACGAACAGAAAGAGACCGGACGAGACAACGCCCGCACTCCTTTCCAATGGGATCGCTCGCCGGAAGCGGGATTTACGGCAGGAACCCCTTGGTTAAAGGTAAATCCGGATTATACTTGGATAAACGTAGCGGACGAAGAAAAAGATCCGACCTCCATACTTAATTATTTTAAGAAAGTAGTCAGCTTCCGTAAGGAGAATCCGAGTTTGATTTATGGCAGTTATCATTTGCTGGATGCGGAGAATCCCCAATCCTATACCTTCTTACGCAAGACTGGGGCCGACACTTATCTGATTATGCTCAAAGTTTCTCCCCCCAAAGGCGGCAATCTCCACTCCGGGGATAGATATGAGTAAACGCACACGTCCTATTGGACAATTACGGGGACCGAAGTCATATGGCGCCTCAAAAAGATATCACGCTCCGTCCTTTCGAAGCGATTGTCTTTCAATTGAACCATCCCGTCTATGAATCCTTCATAGATTCGCTAGATCTTTTGGAATGATTCGTTTAAAAAGAGGTACAAAACGCAACCAAAGACTTTTCGGATGTGTTTAAATACAAAGCATCAGAACTTTTTAATAAAATATAAAACTATTCGTTATGGGATTTATTTGGTCGCAAAAATTTTAATCCGCACGCTCTGTCCCTATGGTTCTCAGCAGTTTCTGAGGAATGCAAGATATCCCTGATAGGCCTCATAGATGTCCACTTTGCTGGCAATTTCCCAGGGTGAATGCATATTCAGCACAGGTACGCCGCAGTCAATGACCTCCATAGTTATACGTTAGCCAGTATGTAAGCAATGGTTCCGCCGCCGCCCGCGTCCACCTTGCCCAGCTCTGCTGCTGGAAGGATACTTTGTCTCATCCATGACACGGCGAAGCTGTGCAATGTACTCAGGGTTGGCATCATTGGAACCGCTCTTCCCTCTGGAACCAGTGTATTTGTTGAAGGTGATCCCATGGCCCAGATAGGCGGAATTCTTCTTCTCCATCACCTCTGGATAATTAGGGTCAAAAGCCGCACTCACATCTGAGGAGAGCATCTTGGAATTTTTCAAAGCCCTGCGCACCAGCAGTTCACTGTACTGTCCGCAGGCATTCATAACCTCTGCCACTGTATTCTCGAAGAAGCGTGACTGCATACCTGTGGCACCCACACTGCCAATCTCCTCTTTGTCCACCAAAAGGCACACGGATGTATACTTCACCTTATCCACAGCAGCTATGGCCTGGAAGGAGGGATATGCACATACCCTGTCATCATGGCCGTATGCCATAAGCATACTGCGGTCCAGTCCGAAATCTCTTGCGGCTCCCGCTGGAACCACTTCCAGTTCAGCGGAGATAAAGTCTTCCTCCTCTACCTGATACTTCTCCTTTAATATAGAAAGGATCTGTGCCTTTACCGCCTCCGTCTCTGTTCCTTCCAGGGGAATACTGCCCACCAGCACGTTCAGGTTCTCACCCTCCACGACTTCTTTTGCGTTCTTCTCCATCTGTTTTCCTGAGAGATGG